>Ga0307510_10009086_pt1 | contig 11832 bp, 19 predicted proteins | sample 12_EM_MG_FD_207224 | JGI IMG/M metagenome (GOLD analysis project Ga0307510, IMG submission 207224) | Populus trichocarpa ectomycorrhiza microbial communities from riparian zone in the Pacific Northwest, United States - 12_EM | ecosystem: Host-associated > Plants > Roots > Unclassified | place...
TGTTTCAGCGTGGTGCCTCGTAGGGACCATCCACATCATCGACAGAATCAATTATGCGGAGGATTGTAGTGGAGCGTCGCACTGGATACGGCCCGATGGGATAGTCACTGAACCGCCGGGATTATAGTATGACTACTACTGTATTTGGTACAACTGCCAGGCTTCCAAACAAGGTAAGCACCATCCCATGAAACTATTTCGGATCAGAGAAAGCACAGACGGAACACAAAATGCATTGAAACCAAAAGGTTGTAGGTAGTAACAGAGAGGGAGGAGGGAAGATTGGCAGCCCCGTTGGCGACTCGGACCATTTTGCGTTTAATGTCATACGCGCGGTCTTCGCACGTACAGCACCCAGGGGGTTCGCGAAGATGATTGAGCTCACGTGAATTACCCACGATGGTGTCGAAGTTGGTTGCGATTGGTAGATCGATATGAAACGATTTCTACAGGTGACCGCAATCAAGCTTACTGTAGCTCACTCCGCTCCTTAGTCGACCAGGGTTGCGTCATTGGGCAGATCGCAGCAGACCCACACCACCACTGATTGGGCGGATAGTGTACTTGGAGAAGGCAGAAGTCGCGAAGCATTCCGTAAACGGGGCCCTTTTTCAGAGATAACCCAGGTGTCCCCTGTAGGCCGCGCAGTTGTACGGGCTACAGGGTGAGTTCTTTTCGCATGCGGACCACCAAGCGTGTCAGGGCCTCGGGCAACGTTTATTTTTTTTGTATCAAGTGAGTTCTGGGGAGGGTTGAGTGTGGCGATGACAGGTCCTGTGACTCCAACATTGCGGGGCTCCGGAACAGCAATATAGAGATCGGTTGGAATCAGCGGATCCATCTCCTAGGAGCCCAATATGGTGGGGGTATGGGAGTGGTGGCCCAGATCTAGGAAATGTTTGAAACACGTATTTGAAAAAATTGGTCGCGAGCTAAACCGATACAGGACAAGCCAATTAATTGAAGGCCCTTCGATCAAGTGATGGGTACCGTATGCGAGGAAGTTGCCGCGTGGAGGCCGTTCATCATCGGGAGGGAAAGGGTGGGCCCTAAATCAGTTGGTTCCCAAAGAGGGAATTGGTAGGCCGGTTAGCTCCACGGCTTGCCGATGAACCGGGCGAAGCACAACTGCGTTCTTCAGTGGACTCGCCTGTCGGTCCATTCCACCCCACCGAACCATATAAAAAGCCATGGAAGAATGTCTTTCGGATGTTCGTCCTCTTGTGAATTCTCTCCTTTTCCTCCGCCATGTTCGCCGAAGGTTCCGACGAGAAGAAAAGTCCCGTGGCCTCCATACCTGATGAAAAACTACCGACGTCCCCAAAGTCCCCACGGGTTCAACTCGACAACGTGGTATCAAATGTCAACGCCAAACTTTCCAACCCTCTCGCGGGTTTATCCCACGAGCAGCTCATGGAGGATGGAGCAGAGTTCGCGCGGACCCATGGCCTCGGACACCTCGAAGACCTGTTCAAGAAGGGTGCCATCGCTGCACAGGATCCCCTCGCTTTCGAGGGCGTTTCTCACTTTACCCAAGCAGAAAAGGACATATTTCGTCGGGAGCTCACGCATCGTTGGGACCACCCCATTACGTTGTATTACCTCGTAATTTTATGTTCCGTCGCAGCCTGCGTCCAGGGTGTAAGTAGTCGTTCGATTGCCTTATCGGGTTTGCTAACCATGTCATCTTATCTAATCAGATGGACGAAGCCGTCATCAACGGCGCGAATCTTTTCTTTGCGAAGCAATTTGGCATTGACCCCAGCCAGGGTGACAGGAGTAAGAATCAGTGGCTCCTGGGACTGGTCAACTCGGCACCATATGTATGCGTTGGGACCACGTTTTTGATGCGTTCCTGCTGACTCTCTTGTCCAGCTGTGTTGCGCCCTCATTGGTTGCTGGCTCACAGAACCTCTTAATCGTTGGTTTGGTCGTCGGGGCACCATCTTCATTTGCGCCTTCTTATCTTTCGTCACCTGCATTTGGCAAGGTCTCACCAACTCTTGGCAACATCTCTTCGTCGCTCGCTTCGTCCTTGGATTAGGCATCGGTCCCAAGTCTTCCACAGTTCCGGTTTATGCCGCCGAATGTTCCCCTCCCGCCATCCGAGGTGCTCTTGTCATGATGTGGCAAATGTGGACCGCCTTTGGTATCATGTTGGGTTATGTCGCGGACCTTGCCCTCTTCAAGGTTTCTGACCCGCCAGGCATCAAGGGGCTTAACTGGCGTCTCATGCTTGGATCGGTATCTATTTGCGTTTAATATTCCGCATATATCCACACTAACATCCGATTAAGGCCGGTGTACCAGCTCTCTTCCTCATGGCACAAGTCTTTTTCTGTCCCGAATCGCCTCGTTGGCTCATATCAAAAGGTCGGTACGAAGATGCATACAAGTCACTGGAGCGACTCCGCCGTCACCCTGTGCAAGCCGCCAGAGATCTCTACTGTCTGTCTTTTTCACTTCTCTTTGCACAGTCTCTCATCCGTCGTTCGTCAGACATCCACGTGCTCCTCGAGGCGGAGATTGAGCTCACACGTGGACGAAATCGCTACCTTGAACTATTCTCCGTCCCTCGTAATCGCCGCGCATCCCTTGCTTCCTTCATCGTCATGTTCATGTGAGTTTTCAAGTTTGTCGTCGAGGATCCCGGCTCATGTCATATTGACAACTATCCCAGGCAACAATTCTGCGGTGTCAACGTTATCGCCTACTATTCATCCACCATATTCACGGAGGCCAACTTCACCGAGATCCAAGCTCTGCTCGCATCGTGGGGCTTTGGTGCCCTAAACTTCGTCATGGCACTCCCTGCTGTATATACCATCGACACGTTTGGTCGTAGAAATCTCCTCCTTTTCACGTTCCCTCTCATGTCGCTCTTTTTGCTCATGACTGGCTTTGCATTGTAAGTACTCAGTCACAGCCTGGCCTGCATTTTCGCCCGTTCACTAACAACTGCTCGATAGCTGGATTCCGAAAGGAAATGGCCGAATCGCAGTCGTGTCACTCGGGATCTACCTATTTGACTGCGTATACTCTCCAGGAGAGGGTCCTGTTCCGTTCACGTATTCCGCCGAGGCATTCCCGCTATACATCCGTGACATCGGCATGTCATTCGCAACTGGCGTGACGTGGTTCTTGTACGTTCGTTCTACCCGTCAGAGATTCCAGCTAACGGTCGATATGACACACACACAGCAACTTTGTCGTCGCGATCACGTTCCCACGTCTACTGGGTGCGTTCAAACCTCAGGGTGCATTCGGGTGGTATGCCGGATGGAACATTATTGGATTCTTTGCCATCTTGCTTTTCGTGCCCGAGACGAAAGCGCTATCTCTCGAAGAGCTGGACCAAGGTACGCATTAACCGCCACTATTCCGAGGACGTTTATTCACGCACTCCATCCAGTCTTTTCGGTGCCGACGCGCACTCATGCGGCATACCAGATCAAGGCTCTGCCGCGCAACATCAAAAAATACATCTTCCGCATGGACGTCGAACCCTTACAGCCGCTCTACAAAATAGACGGTAACATCGGGGAGAAACACTACCCGCCCGGCGGCGCAGGACACGCATAAAGTGGTTTATTCTGGCGAAGACTTCGACGTTGCTACTAATCTATCTAATCCAATTATCATGTAGCCAGTAGGCTGATCACGTGTTTACGGAAACCCTTTTATTTATTTATTCTTTCCCTGTTCCAATGAAATGAATAACATGTCTCATGGGACCGTGGGTTAAACGGCTCTCCCTCCTTTGGCAACGACTGAATTGGGTACCGCCGAGAAGCGATCATCGCTTAGGAAAGGCAAGTATGGTGACGGGAGTGAGAATTGGGCCCGAGACACAAGGTGGGGCATTTGCGGAGCTCTGACCTCAAGTGATACAGTTTCCCGCGCAGCTCCATTTTCAGCGTTCTACAGTAAGACACAGTTCCCGCGCAAAACGGCAAATTATTCCGTCTGGGCCTGAGCAAGGACGCCCGTGGACTCAATTGACAGGGACAGTGGAGGGGTTCTATATTTTGCACAGTACGGTTCCCGAATTGTCTGCGATAAGGTTCGGGGTGCGGTACTAATGCTTCGGAAGGTACGCAGTACTACGTACAATTACAGACAGTATCCAGCTCCCTATCATAAAGGTCATATGGGGCAGCTGCCAGTGGGGAGCTGGTACTCTAGTGACTAGATCCTGAGAACCTGTCCCGGTCCGTCTGGGAATGAGTCCCAGTAGCTAAATAACACGGCTCTGGACTCACGCCGATCCTGCACCACCACCTCACACCCTGTTAGTTGTCATGACATTCGTATCTCTCTTCTGCACCGCAGTATCGCTATCGCTGTAGGAGTGCTGCGAACCAAAGTCGGATCTCGGCTCCCTCATCGCGGCCCCGGCGCTCTGCCTTACTGCATCCAGGCATCCAGTACCGCATGCGTATGGCTCACCTAGAACCCATCCTCTATCACAGATATGATCTTATCCTCATTCTGTGGATGCCCCCTTGCATTCTGTCTCCAAAATTTGAAGCGAACTGTTCACGCTCCCCCAATAGGCACAACCTGTGGCCGGTAACTGTGCCAAACGCCAGAACTAGAACACTATGAGGTATAGGTGAGGGCACCCCTGCAGTGGAAAATCTCAAGGTCGTCGCGCCGGAGGTAAGAGAAGAATCTCATGGTGTTTGTCCTCGACCGCTTGATGCTTTCCCCACCCTAACGATGTTCTCCCACCAAGACGTACGCGGAGAAAGCGATGAGCGCGATGCTAAAACCAGGAAAGACATTGGCAAATATTGCGCGGTTGGAGAACACGGGGTGTCTCTGTAGAAAAGAACGGATCAAAAAGAGTGAGTTCCGGGCACGCGTTGAGCCTCAGAACGGTGTGGTAAACGCGGGAACTGTTGGATATATTGTGGATATGCAACTCACCTCAGAACGCGCGTGCACATCAAACACGGGAACTGAGGGGACAAAGCGGAGGACTAGCTACGACTATATAAACGACTGTAATAAAGTTTTGGGGTACCAGTCTAAACGAGTGGGCAACTAAGCTTCCGTCAGTGCTAAGGAATGTACAGTAGGATGTCAATGTACATGTGTAATCTAATCGATCCGTTCGCGCGGACCATTTGCTACAGTCTCTGCCATGCATCACGCTTGGCCCACGGATCGAAGTTTTGACATGGGATAACCTACAAGTGGGCCAAACACGACGAAGGGTGGATGACAGGGAACAGGGACTGGCCCAATTGAGGGCGGAAAGTCAGGGCCAGGCAGTGGGGGCGGTCGGCAGTTTCGCTATGATTTGCATGCAGTGGTTGGCTTGAGCCCGCGTGTCTGCAGTCAATTGGCAAAGGCAGAGCAAAGGCTGGGACGGGAATTGCCGAAAGAGGGCAGCCGTACCTTTACCGTCCACCGTCCTTGTTTCGGAAAACCATCTTCGTGTCCTCGGCAATTTGTATCGATCTCTGTCTCCCATGGCTGTCCTAGATAGTGAGCAATCGATGTTCTCCGACGATGACGAAAACGTGCCCCACGCATCAGTCCTTTCGGAATGGTATCACTAGGAACGGCCAACTGCAGAAAGGACGATGGGGAACCAAGTTTCCCTGGGGTTCAATTTTGAAGTTGCCAACCTTCTCTGTTACGGCTTTCAAGCGAGCCTGTCACATATTTGAAATATATTCCGCCTCCATTTTGTATTTCTTTCTTTTTTTATTTTCCGTTCCTTCTTTTCAGCAGAAGACAAGGCCATTTTCTTGGCGTTTTCTTCCTCGGAGCACTCAAACATGAGACGGAAATCTCGGCGTTCGAACCCTTTCATTATCTTTCCATCATGCTGTTACATGCATCAGTTTGAAGGAAATAATGGCAGTGTGACGACGCGCACTGGAGGATGTCTCTTCCGCACTTTCTACCAGTCTTCGAAAAAGTTCTTGTCGCATCCCCCGGCACAGCCCGTCTCATAGCTCCATAGAACCCAGCGACCTTGCAACAATATTAGTTTGGCCGTCCTGAGCGTGCGGTACTCAATTACTGTTACTGCGATCCAAGTAGGGAACATTTCGTAAACCGATGAACTGTACAAGGACGTCGCAAGTGACGTAAGTTACTGGAGACGCATCAAAATCGATAAACATTCCATAATTTCACTTGGCAATTGTCGGAAGTGCCCGTGGCTTATAATAATTGAAATGTCGAGCGGAGCAAAGATGTTGCCCGGTGCCAGTCCGGTGCCACGGGAACCGACGTCGGACAGCGCCTTCTTCCGAGTAATTTTCATAAACGCAACACAATTACAAATACAGGAAAGGATGACCGGTGACCGTTAGACCCTGCCCCTTGTCTCCTCATCGGGCAACTTCCCTTTGGGCGCACCGCGATGATGAGAAAGTGCGCTGTGTGCTGACAGAAGACCTACAGTACAACTATCTCCGCTCCCCCCTTTTGAGGGGAGTAGATAAAGGTAGGCACATGATAAAGATGATGATATGAGGATACAAAAAAAGATTAGCGTAAGTAGGAAACACAATGTATTTCGTTTCATCGTCCAGGTTTGTCAGAAAGAAGGCAGCCGTGGCGGTACGACCGGTGTTAGTGATCCTCGGCGTTTGTATTTGCGTTTTGCACGTTGAGTCGAGTTGTGTGTTTTGCTGCGTTGCGCAGCATTGGACGGGCGGTGGGAAAATCCGCAGAGTCGCGTGGGTAATCCAAAAGCCAAAAGGAAAAAACCAAGGACGACTTGGATGACGGAAGTCATGAAGAATCGCGAGCGGGTGCGTCCCAATTCCACACTTCGCTTGTCCACTGTGCCATCTCTACCTTTTTCTTGCTCGCCTTCGAGAACCACGCGTGTTCGAGCATGTCGCGCGGTATGGGACGTGCCGCGGGGTCTTTCGATAGCCTACGACGAAGAAACGCTGAGCATCCGCGGGGAGGGGTATATGCGAGACTTACGATAGTGCGATAAAGTCTTTCATGGCGTCGCTCCACGGCGCGTCGAGGTCGGGCTCGTCTTCCAGTTGTGGTGGCTGCAACGTGATATTATATGATATCATCATGACATGAACGTGTAGATCAGATCCGAGTGCCCAAATAGTCTTACCTCGCTAGCCGTGATGTGCATGATAAGGTCCACAGGTGCGAGATCGCTCGGGAACGGGAAACGGTTCTGGACGAGCTCGAGGATGGAAAGTCCCATCGACCAGACGTCCGCGCAGATGGTGTATTCCCTTCCCATGATGCGTTCGGGCTGGGGGGGAGGTGGCAAGAACGTCATGAGCGTGCAAATCGCGCGAGATTTCTGGGCAATATATCGCGCACCGCCATGTATTTGGTCGTCCCTGTGAAAGTGCCCGCGCGCGAGCCTATGAGCTCGCCGGAAACCCCAAAGTCGCAAAGCTTGACCACGCCTTGCCGCGAAAGGAGGATGTTCGAGGGCTTGATGTCTCTGTGGATAACCTTCTTGGAATGCAAATACGCAAGACCTTGCAGGACCTAGGTTCCATAGATGGACAAATCATGAATGACGTGAGTACGTGAGAGGGCGTGCAACGGGGGGAAAGAAAGGGGCAAAAGGGGGGGGGAGGAGGGAAAAAAGGAACAAGGTACACACTCCCTCGGCCAGAACACGCGCGACCTTCTCTCCCACGCGGCCCTTCCTCCTCTGGATCTGCTCCCCGACGGCGGTGAGGCTGCGCCCCTCGCAGAGCTCCATGACCAGCTTGACCTCGCTGTTCGACGGCGACATGTACGCGCCGTGGAACCGGACGATGTGCGCGTGTCGTAGGCCGGAGAGGAACGCGAGTTCCCGCACCAGCTGTTTCAGCGGCCCCTCGTGCGTCACGATCGTCTTGCGCGCGTACCGTCGCCCGTTTCGCGTATCTTCCACAGCCTCCACCGCGCCGCTCGCACCCTCACCAAGCACTTCGACGACCTTGAGTACACCGTCCGACCACGCGGCAACACCCGCACCCGTCCCCGCGCACGCCGCCGCTTCGCCAACCGCAATGCCACTTCCGTTTGCGTTTCCATCATCTACAAGCATGTCATCGTGCTCGTCGTTCTGCGCGGGCATCACCGAAACGGGGGACGGTGGCGCCGGCGGCGCTTCTTCCATGCGGCGCACGAGCTGCCGCAGGTCGTTCAAGGACACGATCTTCGAGATCGACCGCGGCGTGATCGGAAGCCCGCCGCTGCCGTTGCTGCCACTCTGCTGTTGTTGTTGTTGCTGTTGCTGTTGCTGTGGAGCTTTACCATTCTGCCACTGCGCCGCGGGATCGCTTCCGAGCGTGCGCGACCGCATGTGTGGAGGTGCACCCCCCGCCGCGGCTGGAGAATCCTCGGGCTCACGCGAGGTACGCGAGGGGTAGGGCGTGCTTTTGGGGTCCAGGGTCAGCGTCAGGGAGGGGCGGGAGCCGGTCGTCGAGGATTTTGCGCGCGTTACGAGGTGCGCGCTCGAGTTGGCTGCAGGGGCCCCACTATGGGGCAGTAGTGAGTCGACGGGCGCTTTGAGATCCGGGACCTCGCCGAACGACGCGCGCCCTGGGGATACCCCGCTCTGGGATCGTTGGAGCATGCGAGGGCCTACAGGTTTCGGGGGTGGAAGGGATTGCATATTACTCGCAGATCAAAAATTTCCTCGAGAAAGAGCGGTGGAAAGGGGGAGAGGGGAGGAGAGTGAGGATCACCCGAAAGTTAAAGTTGGGACTACTGCTAAGTTTATCAGTACACACAGGGGTGGCCGCAGTAGCGTGACCTCGTCAGTGATTGTCCTCGGATCGCAAAGGCTGGAACTGCACATACCAGCAGCCGAGAGGCGTGTCGAGCACAACGGGGACTCATGCTGGTCTAGCCTTAGAAGGACCTTTTATATGTATCATAGCATCGGGGGCGCACAAGGCTGCCATAAGGCCGGAGGTTGGTGCCTGATTGCGGGCGAGAACATTCACGCGGGTGCTAACTTGAAAAAAAAAGGCCCCATTTCACGGTAACTTTGGCTGAAAATGGTACTTGTGTCTCATATGTGAGGTGCCACGAAGCGGTTGTTGCTGTTTCCCCGGACAAAGGACACTCTCCGTTTGGTCAAAGAGGCAGGCACATCGTTGGGACAGACACAACAGCACTGTGGTGCTAATCAGGATTACCATAGTCAACGTTTCTCGGGGGGCTCGGGCGGAGAGAACTCTTCCAAGATCGGGATAATCCGCATACTCATTTGTGGGCACATGGCACTGTATCCAGGTAGGTCACCAGAGCACACGCTTCCAAATGGCTAGGGTGGGCGACTTCCGTGCCCAACACCCGCGGCCGCAGTCGCGCAGATAAGGTGCGACACTGTATGTAACTCCCCCTTTAACCCCTACCACCTCATCCAATGCGCCAAAACACAACAACACGAGGCTCTTGTAGTGCTGTTGTTCGCAGGAGATACAGTACTACTATGAGGCTTATTCTCCGGAAAGTGACGGCACCCTAGCTATTCTTGAACTGCGGGCGCTCGCATCGGAAGAAGCATGGTTCATGAAATGCACACGTCCCAAAACAATTGCTCGATAAATTCTGCAAATTTCTGGGGTGCACCCAGAAACAACAACGATGACGACGAGGATAGTGATCGATATGTTTCAGCCTACAGCAGTCACAAGCGAAATGAAGTCCAAAGTACAAGTACAAATGCACACCTGACGTGACCCAAGGTCCGGCGTTTTTTTTCTCAAGGGAACACCTGAGTGCCGATCTACGGCGCCGCTTGAGATGCCGCCCATACGCGCCCTGGAAGTCCGAGGGTACCTCCTCTCCGGACCGCTTCCTCCAGAGTTGACATTTGGACATCTGCGCCCATAGCGCCTTGCACTTCGACCGTCGCTCCTGCCGCTCCTGCCGCTCCACTCAGGCTTACGGAGATAATGACCATCCCTGGCATCAGTGGGCGCTCGGGGAAAGTAAGCCCCAAACCTGCGGGCAGGACGTAAACGTTGACTGGTATCGAACGGGGCGTATAAGTCCCTGAAAGCCACGTTAGACAAAGCAAACGGCAGATAGGGGTTTAATGCTGACCTGAGAGGAGCGCTCTCAGTTCTTCTTCGGTTGCCTCCGCCTCAGGGCCGCCTGTCACGGGAAGTCCTGCGATGGCCTCCGGCACCCAAGAAATTTCACTTAGGGTGTCGTTGAGCCAGCATTGATCTCGCACGATCTCCAGAACAGCCCAGACTTCTTGCATGTTGTGTACCTGAACACGTTCCAACAGGAATCCGGGTTCGTCTGGTGTCGAGAGCGTCAAACGCAAGGGCGGGTGCATACTCGTGGGCGAGACCTGTTCAGGAAATCAATTCGGGGTTCTAGCGTCCTTTCGAATCTGAATATGCACATATGTGGCCGTGTACCGTTCGCTGATAAAGGCGCCTTCAGGGTTCAACTACGTACCCGCCGTCAGCCAACGAAATATGTGAGAAGTTACAAAGAAGAATCAATACCAGCATGTCCGCCCATCCTCCGGTCATGAATGATAGGTTCGGTCCGGTGCTAGAATACGACAAGTGGTCATGCGGTTGCACCACGCGTGCGATCTCCAGCATCCGTGATTGACTCATGATGATGCCCTTTCCAAAAGTAAGAACCCAGCCGCACTTCCCGGCTTCCGTGCCCGTCGTGGGTAGCGGGAAATTGTGCGTAAATCCGGGCGCTGTGGGCGCGAGCGGAAAGGACGGACGAGAAGCTAGGAGTAGGTCCGCAGGGGGAGATGGTGTCTGTTCAAACGGTACGAGAGTGAGGGCTGCACGAGTGACACCTCGGGGGGAAGGGTCCGTGTTGAGACAGTTATAGAGGTGAGAGGGTGGGATGTCGATCGACGGAAGCTGTTGGGCGGCATTCACCGGAGCGCTGCGTTGGATGGACAGATAGGCGCGGGGCGAGAGATAGACCAAGAAGCAGAGAGCTGGAAAGTGGAGGTATGGAAGCGCCAGCGCGTGTCCGTGGAGAAGGAGAACATCGAGGGGGACTGACGGCTGTCCCCTTATCCTGTTAACTTGGCATAAGCACATTCGTTTGTACGAGTATAACGGGAGACCCTTCTCAACGCCCGTCCGTGGACGGAGATCCCAACAGAAAAGGGAGATATAGAAATGAGCAAAGGGAGTGACGTACTGCGCAAGGAGGGCAGCCTCCTCTTGCGTGAATTTCGCGAGCTCCTTCGACAGCGCATCCACCTCTCCGAACCAACGCGCCCCACCATTCCCCTCCTGCGTCGCGAGCCGATCAAGGCGCATAAGATACCCGAGCGCTTCGCGCAACCGACGTCCGTCATTGTTGTCTGCGCCCTTAACCACGCCACGAACAAGGCGCGAGAAGAACGCGTCCATGGCGGGCGAATGGCGATCCTCGCCGGAGCCAGCGTACGACGCGCGCACCGTCGGCTCTGGTACGAGCCCCACGTCCAGCACGACCACTTGTCCCCCGAGCATCATCGTGTCCGCACCCGGTGGTTCCGGAGGGTACGCCTGCATGCCTGCCGCTGAGCTCAACGCGCAGATCCGCGCCAGCACGCTCGAGTCGTCGGAGGAGCCATCGTACCCTGGGCCCCTGTCGGCGCGTCGTCGCTCCTCGGCGGCACCCATGGTCCGCGCCACTTGCGTGCGAGACTTAGGTGTGCAAAAGTTGTGTCGTATCGTGCGTAGGACCATATGAGCCCCGAGCTGAGCCGAGAGGACAACGGAGAGAGGAAAAGGGGGGAGGGAGAGTGGGCTTTGGACGTACGACGTGAAGGGTGTGCTGTCCGGCGGACTGCTGCCGGAGGAGCGAAACGGTCCTCGAGTCGTTCACGACGGTGTT
>Ga0307510_10009087_pt1 | contig 11832 bp, 12 predicted proteins | sample 12_EM_MG_FD_207224 | JGI IMG/M metagenome (GOLD analysis project Ga0307510, IMG submission 207224) | Populus trichocarpa ectomycorrhiza microbial communities from riparian zone in the Pacific Northwest, United States - 12_EM | ecosystem: Host-associated > Plants > Roots > Unclassified | place...
TTTTCTTCTCCCTAACCAAATGTTACCCGCGCGGCAGCTGCCGGCGCATCCCACCTTTTTTCACCATTCGTACGATGGCGCAAGCACGCCGCCTGTGCAATATTGTACTCATGTACTAGTCGTATTGTTTGTGCACGCGGATGTTCCGTATGTGTGTACAGCGCATACGACCCGTGTATTTTGCCTTCGTACCAACCTTGCTCTCGCACTTTGCTATTTTATGTTTATATTTTTTGCTTTTGGGCTTGGAGTAATTTGGAGTAACTGAGAGGAAGTCATGTTATTGTGACGACTAACCTGAACTAGCTGCGTAGTGGACGCTTTTATTTATGCTGCCCGAAGGAATGCTATAGTTCCTTGTCCTTGTCATGTCATCGTTAAGCATACCTCAAGTTAGCGGCCCGGGGACGGATCATCGATGATGGCGTGGATTTGGCCGCATAAATTTGACTGGTTCGTCAGTTCCATCCATCCAATCCATTCGTTTACTAGCTCCATGGCCCCCTGAACCTGGGACCGTTTCCTAATTGCACTCTACCTATACGTCCCCTCCTTACTGTAAATGGGGAACAACAATCATACATGCGCTCGCCTCGTGGTCCGAGTCTTGCACAGCCCTCGAGTCTGACAGCCATCTTCCTCGAGGTTCACTTTTTACGATTCTACAGCAATCACCCATCATCCACCTCCCTCGTCCTCTGAGATCATCGGCAGATCATCATTCGGCGTCCAAACAACTGTAGTTCCTAAATCTAGAGGATCGTGACAAACAATGGCTGCAGTGACAGAAACCGGTGGACTCTCCCAGTCGGAAGTGTGGTGGCGGGACCGCTACCGCGCGCTGGAGAGCTGTGGATACAAACTTCGTCCCAGATATCATCCGGATTGGGTGCCGTCTTGGAAGATGTCAGGTAAAGAATTTTGGACTGTGGAGGATGGTCAATCCCCCCAGGTGAGTGTTGTCCGTCTGATTTCCTTCATGCCTAGTAACCTCGCCCTAGTTACCTACAATGATGGCCGCAGTGCGCAAGGACGGAATGCAGGTGGTACTCAAGAGGGTTTATGTAAGAGGAGGACAGGAAAATTTGAAGATGGCCCAAAAGTTCTCTTTGCCAGAAGCCAGGGACCATCCCAGTAACCATTGCGTACCGTTTCTAGCAATCCTCGAACTCCCCGAGACTCTTGATCAATTGATCGTCATGCCACTCCTCCGCCCTTTTTATTCGCCCCCTTTCCGAACATTTGGCGAGTTCGTCGCTTTCTTCACACAAATTTGCGAAGTGAGTTCCACACGTTACCTGATCAGAAGTACACGCCGACCTGACAACCCTTGGCCCAGGGTCTCCAATTCATGCACGAGCAAAATGTTGCACATCGGTACGCCTGAATGCCTCTTTTAGATAGCCTTGGTTCCTTAACGAGGCTATCCTTCTCAGGAATTGTACAGCAAATAATATCATGCTCGATCCGTCTGGCATGTACCCCAATGGATTTCACCCCATCAAAATCAACCGAAGTAGAGACTTCAAAAGTAAACTACTGTCACTTACCTGGTTACCGTACAGCTGACCTAAGTGACCTACTAGTCGTACAGTCACAGTTCGTCACAATAAAGTTTGGTGCTTTTTAAAGCACCGACATCATGTCATTTTGAGCAATGCGGGATATTTTCGCATGTGGTGGAGGGGAACAAATTGGCTGCTATTCAACTTGTAGCTACTCTTTATTGGCAGCAGTTGGTCATATATCATTAAATGCATAGTGATGGTAGAATTGAATGGTGTAATGGTTAGTCAGTTTTGCTTACATTAGTGAGCAGGGTGGGTCTCTTGGTTCGATTCCGGGTGGTGTCATCTATTTTTTTGTCGCTCACATGCATTGGATATCACGTGCCCTCCCATCAACCATTCGTCCCATGGCTCTGATTTGAAGCACCGACCCAAACTTAAAATTTCAGTGTGACAGATGCGTGCACTTGACCTCAGGACTTGAGAGAAGGGAATCGATGAAAACTTGGTCTTTTTGCTCAAAAAAAAGACAAGTGGATTCGCATTTTTGTCAACTTTGACATGAAACTAAGATGGAATTTTTATTTTATTTGGTTGTGCCTCCATGCATTTTGTACGACTACCAGGCTGCTTAAGTCAGCTGTATGGTTACCAGGTAAGTGACAGTACAGCGATTCGACCGGACGCAGCGACCCCCACGCTACTACCTGGTTGCCTTGGGTTTATCCCACCAATACAGCTCCCGAAATGCACTAGACGAACCGTTGCGTGGTGGTGACAAGTCGGCCCCCCGAGCATCAAAGTAGGAGACTGTGCAATCCGTTTCAAACAGATATCTATTACCTTGGGAACCTTGTCCGTGAGCGCTTTATAAAGGTGACGGTGTTCCAAGGTTGTTGTTTTTTGCGTGCGCTTATAGGATCATTCAGAGATATAATGGCTTCGGATTCATGAAGGATCTTGTGGATGCGATGACGGCTATAGAGCCATCGAAGCGACCAACGATTGAGAACGTCATTTCAAGATTTGCTCGGATTAGCGAGACCTTGACCGTAGCCAAGCTGCGCTCACCCATTACGTCCCGTAGGGACCCATCCGCAATCACTGCTTTCCGGTATACCAGTCAAGCGATTCGCACAGTGCAGTACATTATTTTGCAAAAACCATGTATTCCACATCCCACTACGGACAGTCAAAGTCGACCCATCGGAGGGATATATTTCATTACGGTAAACCCTACCATAATTAAACGGTATCAGCGTATCCAACTTCTTAACAGTGCATGTCTTGTCGAGATGGCGATGCACATCAGTCAGAGGTTATGATTGGAGGTCTGCCATGCTCTTACTATTCAGCATCCTCGAGGTCGCTAATTGCTGATTCAGAGGGTGCCGTCCTCCTGGGATCATATAGACTGGGCATTCCTACACACCACCGTGACCTCACCACCTTCCAACTTGAATCCCGGGTCAGTTCTTCTGACTCCAGCGCATTCAGTCCGACAGGTGGGATGCTCCCAGCTGTTCCACTTTTACTCCTGGTCTAACTTGTAGGAGTAGAAACTAGTTTATTCACTAGTTGTGGCGAGAGCGAAGTCTTCGGTGCCCCTTCGGTGGTTGAGGTATTTATATAAAACGAGGTTTATCCGGCATGGTCAATTTGACCAGGATTGTCACGCATCATCAGCCTGAGCACTTTGACCACGACCTTATCAGGCTTGCGCTCTCAGTGGTTCTACCCCTCGATATAGTCAGGATATACGAGGATGAGTACGCTGACCATAGCCGCGTCAGGTTTTTTTTCAGGCCAGGGTTTACCCTCGTTTTTTCGTTACATTTCCGGTCCTTTTTTTCGAATAAATGTATACATTGGTTACTATTTAGCCCACAACGTCTCTACCAATTAATGCGAGTGTCAACCGAAACGATACGACGCCAGCGCAGTGCGTGAGTGAGTTGAGGGTATTGTGCTACCCCAAGACTCCGCGACTTCTCGCTACGCCATGAGCTCGCTTCGTCGCTAACTACTAGACGCAACACGGGTGCCGAGAAGCCTTGGATCCGGCCACGGCGCACCATCAGCTCGTCCTGCCCATCGACTTCGAATACGGCGTGCAGCAAACACATCTTTCCCACGCAGACGAGAGTGAAAGCGTGCCAAGGCCCGAAAGTTGGGGAACCACATGATCGATGACGTGTTGGAGTAGATGAAGGGGGAGTTGGCAGACTGCTCGTCTTCTTGCAAACATGGCACCGTAGTCGTGTGTGCTCGAATAGAAGATAGCGACGCTCTGGTTGGGCGTGACGCCCTGCCCTACGGTAGGACGCGTCGTGGTCCCAACCGTGAAGCGTCCGAGCCCAGATCGCTCCGGCAGGCGTGTAGTTGACAATATAGAGGCCAGGTGGGTTGGGAGCGACAATCGACAGCAGTAGTAGGCGACTACGACGGTAGTGGCGCAGCGAGCGAGGACCACGTCTTCTATACCGTTTCCAGACAAATCTCCAGCTCCTCGATGATCTACGAGGAAAAGGAAAATGAGAATGAACGAGCGAGTTAAGAGGGTGGGGGACGGGGAAGAGAGATGCGGTGTGGCACGCGACGTAGAGACTGATAGAGTGCCATAGTAGGCTCGATGGGGAAACCGGGAAAGGACTGACAATTTAGCGCATCTTGGCCTTAAGCTTAAGCTTGAGCGCTTAAGCGGGCGGAGACGCATAAGGCATCGGATGCCCTGATAGCTGGCTACAAGGGCGGTTTGAAACTGAGTTCAGCTGACGTATGCGAGCCAGACGGGAGGCTGTCAGACTCATGGGCCTACGCACCACGCCGACAACCGCCGTTGCTACGACGTCGGTGATACGAGACGACGAAGATGGCGAGTGGTACAGTACTGAGATACTCGTTTCCCAAGCATGATACCCGGAAGGGCACCCGTCCCTCAAGCCTCTGACCCTCCCGCCCCCAATGACCCCCAACTGGATCCCCTGCAGCAACGCCCACACCCGTCGAGTCTTCTTCTCCCAAACCAACCCCATCGTCTCTGAACACCCAGCCATCTTTTGCAACCACCGCCAGCCCCTTCCCTATCACCTTAACCTTCACCACCCCAACCCCAATCTCAACCCCCTGCTCAACGTTTATCTCCCCCCTCCGTTCCTCCTGCACCCTCTCCTCCCTCCACGTCCTCGCCCATGCCCGGACCCGCGACAACTTCGGGCGCCGCAGCATCTCTTTCCCAGGGTGTTTCTTCGTATGCCCCGCTTCCCTTTTCTGCATTGTTGCCCGTCATTGACTATTCGTCAGTTCTCAAATCAAGACCGTGTCCAACATCCCCGACTACTCAGCGATGGCCTCTTCGTAATCCTTCCAACTGGGGAGTATGACGGTACCAGCACGGGGCCGAACTTCCTCCCGAACACCGCCGGTTCCACGGCCACCGTATCTGCCGATCCGATAGCGGGTGCGACCTCCAAAGGGTTTTTCGCAAACAATGCCAGTGTCGGCGTGACTTTCGGCATCGTTGGCGTTGTTGGCGCTCCCGCTCTCATACTGGGCGTCCGCATGGTTCTCAAGCGGAACCGCAATTCACGTCGAAGCGAGAGAAGTCGACGAATGGTTCGACCGGTCACGGCAGCAGCAGCTAGCACGGCGACGGCCAATACGCCAGCCGCAGCAGTCGCGACGACGGACAATACGCCGGCAGCAGCAATCACGACGACGGACAATATGGCGGAAGCCGCTACAGAGCGAGCGCTACGGATGTCGCCGCCAAGGCCGCTACTAGTATGACCCCCGCCGCGCCCACTGGCAGTGCCTATCCGGACCGTTCCGTCCACTACGGCCGGCAGAACACTGGCTCCGGCCGCGTCGTCCTTCCGCCGGCGGCGCTTCGCACTCGCGCGGGCCATCCCACCGAAGCGGTTTGCAGTATTCTGTGACTGCCTTTCAGGCTCAGGCTGGACATCCGTATGCAGCCTCCGCCGATCCTGCCTAACGCTACTGGTGCCGGTGGGGTTCGTACAGGTTACGCACAGTAAACACCGCACCTATTGCCATCTATACATGCTCAACACGAACGGTCCATTTTCCTGGGGCTACTGCCTTCTTTTTTTTTCTTCTCCTTCTCCCTAACCAAATGTTACCCGCGCGCCAGCTGCAGGCGCGTCCCCCCTTTTTTTCACCATTTATTCGATGGTGCAAGCACGCCGCCTGTGCAATATTGTACTCATACCAGCCATATTGTTTGTGCATGCAGATGTTCCGTATGTGTGTGCAGCGGATACGACCCGTGCATTTTGCCTTTGTACCAACCTTGGTCTCACACTTTACTATTTTCTGTTTATACTTTGCCTTTGGGCCTATGAAGTAATTTGGAGTAACTGAGAGGATGTCATGTCATGTCATTGTGACGCCTAACCTGGACCAGCTGCGTAGTGGACGCTTCTATTTATGCTACCCACAGGAATGCTATAGTTCCTTGTCCTTGACATTTCATCGTTAGGGTTGCGCGATGGAGTACTTCAAGTTCAATTTGTGCAAGCGGTAAAGGATGTCCCGTGATCGATCCGATGATGGAGTGGAATCGAGATTTGGCCACATGAATGACAGCGATCTTTGACTGGTTGTTATCAAATGCCTGTCCATTCGTTCACTGGTCCATTCGTTCACTGGTCCATTCGTTCACTGGCTCTAGCTCCATGGCCCCTGAACGTGACCGTTTCCTAAGTGCACTCTAACCATACATCGCCTCCTTACTGTAACTGTAAATGAGGAACAAGCGCTCGACTGGTGGTTCTAGTCTGCACAGCTTCTGATAGCTCTCCTCAAGGTTCACTTCACCCATCACCCACCTCCCTCGTCCTCTTGAGACCACTGGCCGATCACCATTCGGCGTCCAAACGACTGTTGTTCCTGGATCTGGAGGACAAACAATGGCCGCAGAGAGAGAAATCGGTGGACTCATCCGGCCGGAAATGTGGTGGCGGGACCGCTACTACGCGCTAGAGAGTTATGGATACAAACTCCGTCCAAGATATCATCCGGATTGGGTGCCGTCTTGGAAAGAGTCGGGTAAAGAATACGATGCTGTGGAGGATGGTCAACCGTCCGTGGTGAGTATTGTCCGTCTGATTTTCTCCATTCCTCATCCCTCCCTAGATACCTACAGTGATGGATGCAATGCGCGAAGACGGAATGCAGGTGATGTTAAAGAGGGTTTGTGTGAGAGGAGGGCAGCAGGAATTGAAGTTCGCCCAATTGTTCTCTTCACCCGAAGTCAGGGGCGATCCCAACCACTGCGTACCATTGCTGGAAATCCTCGAACTCCCTGCCACCCTTGATGAGAAAGTGATGGTCATGCCATTCCTCCGCCCTTTCGATGACCCTTGTTTCCGGACGTATGGCGAATTTGTCGCCTTCTTCACACAGATTTGCGAAGTGGGCCACCTAATCAGAGGCATAGGCTGAGCTGACAATCCCTAATCCAGGGCCTCCAATTCATGCACGAGAGAAGTGTTGCCCATCGGTGCGTCTAAGTGCTTATGCTAGGAACCATTACCGAGGGTCGTCTTAGGGACTGTACCGAAAAAAACATCATGCTCGATCCATCTGGAATGTACCCCAAAGGGTTTCACCCTGTTCGAATTGACCGAAGTAGAGACTTCAAAGGAAAACCTCCACAATACAACCGGACGCAGCGACCTCCACGCTACTACCTAATCTCCTCCAGTTTAACCCGCCAATACAACACCCGAAATGCATTAGATGAACCGTTGCGAAGTGGTGATAAGTCTGCGCCTGAGCATTGGCAGCCGGGGAGACGGTGCAACCCATTTCGAACGGATATATACTATCTTGGAGACCTGGTTCGTGAGCGCTTTATGAAGGTAATTCTCCTCGGATTAGTTTGTTTCGTGGCTTATCGGACTTTTCAGACATACAATGGTTTCGAGTTTATGGAGGATCTTGTAAAATTGATGACGCATGAAGTCCCAGTGGTGCGACCGAGGATCGAAGATGTCGTTAAAAGATTTTCCCGCATCCGCGAGTCATTGAGTGTGGCTAAGCTGCGCTCCCCCATTACATCCCGTTGGGACTCATCCATCATCACTGCTTTCCGGTGTACCAGCCAGGCAATTCGCACAGTACGGTACATTATCTCGCAAAAGCCAGCTATTCCAGACCCCATTACGGACAATTGGGGTTGTCACGGCCAAGGTATATATTTCACGGTTGAGGTAGAAACCTATGATGATTAAACGGTATCAGCACATCCAACTTCTTCACAGGGTACCGTCGTCACGCGATCACTTAGACTGGGCATTCCCACACGCCACATCGTCACCACCTTTCGATCCCGGCCCTGGGCCAGTTCTTTTTCTAACCCCAGCGCATTCAGCCTGACAGGTGGGATGCTCACACCTGTTTCGCTGTTACTCCTGGTCTAACTTGTAGGAGTAGAAACTAGTTCTTTCACTATTTGTGGAGAGAGCGAGGTCTACGGTGCCCCTTCAGTGGTTGAGGAATTTATATAAAGCGAGGTATATTCGGCACAGAACTGTGGAGCCACCAACCTTTCATGACATCATGGTGAACCATCGAGGTCTATTGAAAAGCGAGAGATGGCGGCATATGCAGAATATTCGGGCTTTCAGACAGTTTATCTTGTATCATGACCGAGGAATGTGGCATTTGGAAGCAGAGCTTGATTGATTCGGTATATCCCATGTCGTGGGGAAGCAGTTTGAGACAATTGGTGAATATCCCCCACCTACTCAGATCAGCGGTTAAACTGTATCTTCCCTCGCAGAAGCAACTACGAGATATGTCACAATCTTCAGGTCTTCAGGAAGTTGCGGTTTTGCAGGTTTGTAGTCCGGCTTGCAACTTTTCGCTTTCTGAGACACATTTAGTATCAAGATGGCTTTCGACGTGTTGCCATGCCATAAGGGCCCGCCATGCCCTGACGCGCCTGACGTGCCATCTGAACTCGAATCTTCAGGGGATCCACCATGCACACCACGAGGTCCTCCAATGGGTGATGCAACTTATTGAATAACTCCAATTTATGAAAAGTATGTCACCGCACAATGACCTAAACGCACTAATCTACTTTTGTGTGCAGTTTCTATATCTTTATAAACGTTGTTGTTGCAAAGTGTGTTTGATAAAAAAACCACGCTATTGTCACGTGACGTTGGATGAATCCGTGTGATGCCCCAAGGTACCGTACCTTATGAAGGGCCCGTGAGCTTTCGCACACTGTGGCCACAGTTCCGCCAAAATTCTTCACCACCCCCACCATTCTGGCATATTCTACATGGGGCCTCCAACCCGCGCTTCTATCGGCAAATACCCACGTATCCAACTGCAGCCCGTCAGCCCCTCCCGAGACCGCCGTCCGCTCCTCCGGCCTACTGACGAGGTGAAACCTTACGACAATTAAATGGTATCGGCATATCTAAATTCTTCATAGGGTGTGCTTAATCGAGCCGCCGGCACGTATCAGTCAGAGGTTACTGGGGGTCTGTCACACTCTTGCTCAGTATCTTCAATGTCACTAACTGCATATCTAGGAGGAGCCGTCCTGCTAGAATCACGTAAACCGGAGGTTCCTACAGGACCCATCGTTGCCGCCTCTCGATCCCCGACAAGCACCTCGACAGATCTCAGCGCATTCAGCTCGCCAGGTGAGATGCCCACACCTGTTCCACTCTTCCCCCCGGTCTAACTTGTAAGCGTAGCGACTAGCTCTGTCTCTGTTTATAGCGAGAGCGAGATCTACGGTGCCCCTTCGGTGCTTGAGGAATTGGCATGAAACGAATTGGGTTCGGCACCGTAATCTGTCCTGAACATTTCTAGGTTCTCATACCTGTCACGACCGTCACGTTGTCTGATCATCATAGCATTTTTGGACCTGATGTAACATGCTCCGTAGTGTAGCCCGGTTAGATTGGGAGGTTCCTGTGGCATACCAACGAACATATTGTAGTATAGAACTGTGAAGACAGCTACCTTTCACTTAAAGTCACCGTGAACCATCGAGGGGTCACGTCATTATGGGAAGGCGAGAGCCGGAAAAGTCAGTATTCGGACTTTCAGACGGTTGTCCTGCATCACTCCCGAGGACTTGGAGCTTGATTGGTTGATTGGGTGGGTGGCGCATATCCCAAGCTGTGAGGAAGCGGGGGGGAAGTCAGTGATATTGAGGGAAGAGGTGGCGACTACAAGGACAAGTATCAAAACACACGGGGAAAGAACGGTGTAAACAACCCGGACCACTTGAAGGTCGTCAACTAATCGTCACGTTAAATCTTGTGAGGCAGTGGCTACCCTCCCTCGAGGTCACGCCTCAATTACAAGTACACTTAGATCATCGCATTCGACACGAGGTGGTTAACAGAATACTAACTATTCAACTACTCCGAACTACGAGAGTAACGGTTAGGAGAGTGCATGGATACAGGACCTACGTATCGGTGTACGGACTCGACTGATAGGACGTGGAAGAGGCCATCGAAATATAAGCATCGCCAGAATGTCGCTGTGAGACGGGCCGTAAATGCTGCGACGAGGATGCTCGGGGAGTGCGAGTAGGCCTCACAGGGGCAGTAGCAGTGCCAATGTTGTCAGCGGGAGGCGGAGCAGATGGGCCTGTTTGTTCATCTTGAGTGGGTCCCGGTGCTTGTGGGTCCAATGGACATGTGGGGAGCGCAGAAAGTAGCCCAGTCGCGTTCCTGTTCGCATTCCCCAAAGACGGCGGGAATGATGCTGTTGCGTGCGATGTAATCCTCTCCCGCAACGTCTGATATTCGTCGCGCAGCTCCTGCTCGGCCTTTTCAATCTTGAGCCTTCTCAGGACCAAACGTACTGTCGAGACGACGATAGTGAACTTTGTTGGGTCCATCTCGATGTGCTGGAGGGCTGTGTTTCTCAAGAGATTGTTGAGATTTTTCAGGTGAAGGTTGTGACCATGCGAGATGTATCGATTCAAGGTATCATCCTGATCGATCTTCAATTGTCGCATGACGAACGGTTTCGCTTGCTGCTCTGGCTTTTGAGTTGCCAACACAGCAGCAACGCATTGCGCTGCGATCGTTACGTCCTCATGAATACCCCGTTTGGGCTCAGACAATCGTTCTGCAAAGCGCCACGACTCCACAGATTTGAGTAATGGCGCAAAGGCAGCTATGACCTTTTTATTGTCTAGTTCGTTTGCCGCGCGGCACAGAATCTTTTCGATGGCACGAGGGAGGAAGTACAAAGCTTTCAGGCAGATCCTTATGCGCTCTTCTCGCACAGCTTTTGAAAGTAGCTTGGAATCCGGCAGAAACCCAGGTTTTGCAGAGCGGATGAGGAGGCTCGTTATGTGGCGATACAGGCTGGGATGGAGCTTGCTGCGACTTGGGGCCTCCTCGAGGACCAACACGGTATCTTTGACCTTGGTGGATTGGGAAAACCCAGGAATGCCAGCAGCGAACTGCACCAAGTCGCCTTCTTCGTCCAGCCGATCGAGTGTCCAGCCCAGCGCTCTAGCAACTATTCCCTTGTCCTGCGTCAAGGCCACATATTGGGCAGCCCTGATCATGCTCCGGGACAGACGCTGTTTGAACGGGGACGCATTGACGGCCTGCGGTAAGCTCGTCTGCGGTCGGACGAAGCCCATATATTTACCCACAAAATCTGTGATCTGATCGGAAGCCCAGAACAAAGCCAGGACAGTCTTCCGAAATATGTACCAAAGGGGCGTAGAGAGCGGAGAGGTATATGGGCTGTCTTGGTAGACGACTGGCAACACCGTGATCGCTACATATATGGCCGCACAGGCAACGATCGCCGCGAGGATGACGTATGCGACTGTGTGGTGGATGTGATAGAGGGAAACGACGAGGCCTGCCAAGAACAGGAAGACGGAGACGTGAAGGAGCGCTGGGATGGCCTCCACGGTGATGGCCAGATGGAAGCGGGTAGCACCCTCGGCAAAGAAGGTCCGGATGAGGGCACGCTTATGAATAGCGAGTTGAGGCTGGGTGAGTCGGAGGTATCGGCGAGCCCAGCGTTGCTGGAGTGTCGCCAGCAGAGCACAAAAGAGGCTTATGACAAGGCTCAGAAACCAGAGCGCGTTGACCCAGACGGCAGAGGCCGGTGGCTGCCAGCTACTGATAGACAGTGGGAGGGAAGAGCTCGGAGCCCTGCCGACGAGGGTCCCATTCGCGATACCGTCGAGTTGTTGGGATATTTGGGCGAGGAGGATGACGGTATTTCCCGCCGAGTCGGGTAGCAACAACTTGTAACTATCGATGACAAACGTGGCGAGCGCTGCTGC
>Ga0307510_10009088_pt1 | contig 11832 bp, 11 predicted proteins | sample 12_EM_MG_FD_207224 | JGI IMG/M metagenome (GOLD analysis project Ga0307510, IMG submission 207224) | Populus trichocarpa ectomycorrhiza microbial communities from riparian zone in the Pacific Northwest, United States - 12_EM | ecosystem: Host-associated > Plants > Roots > Unclassified | place...
AGCTCATGCTAGATCTTTACTGCTTATCAGAATCAGTCCATTCCAAATTCAAGTTTGATGTTTGTTTTATTTATAGGACCAGGAATAAATCATGATATTCTTAAAGCATAACCACATATATATATAAACATAAAAGTAGGTTTAGACTTAAAATTTATTGACTTTAAATGATAAATAACATTTTGTAGTTTTATTCCTTTTATTCTCTCTATTGCCACCAGAAAATTGAAACATAATGACAAAATATTTTATCGGCAACTAAACACCATTCCATCAGCCATTTATATTGCCAACAGAGTTACTAACAAAAACATGTTGTCGGTCAAAGTTTTGTCGCAAATTTGTTATTTATCGACATTATAAATTATAGACAAAAATACATATGAAATATTGGCTCTAAAAAAAATGACTAGATTTTGTTGGTCTTTCTATCAGTAAATCAATTACTAATGAAATATTCTGTCACAAATTCCATCGGTAAAATCTAAATATTGCTAATAGATTAAGCGACAATATTAGCGACAAAATATTCATCACTACACTATCGGAGATTCTAAAACTTCTTAATTATTTTGTAACTTTATGATGAAATAGGGTTTTTATTATTGATGGAATCACTGATGATATTTTTTGTCTATTAGTGAATCCATCAGAAAATTACTAATTTTTTTTATAGTTGTTAAATTAAAAACCAATAAAAATCACAATAAAACCAAATATTATCAATTTTATTGAACATCAAAATTTTATTAATTTCAATATTAATTTTACAATAATATATACACCGCTACACAGAATCTCTTAAAGAAGGGACTCCAATTCCACAGCCCGAAGTGGATGAGCCTCGGTTGATATCGTGTATATTAGGTGTCTCTTCATGATTGATACCTAAATTAATAACATGATTATTTACATCACCAACACTATTACTAGTTGAATCAACAATAACAATAGATCTCTTTGAACTTTTTCTCGGTATCTCTAAATATTATGAGTTAATTTTCAATTTCAATATAATAAATCTACATTCTACATTGAATAATGGAGTACACATCCCAAAATAATCTACATTTTAAAAACGCACTTTCGAAGTCTAACAAGTTATTCCAATTATTCAATACTTTATACTACTACTAATATCATCATCGTCTTCATCATTATCATCTAGGGCTTAAACATTTAATATAACAATTATGTTTAGGTTTATAACAACAATAATAATAAAATGAATTATATTAATTGTCAAAACAATTACATACAAAAAAATCAAAATAAATATTAAAATTATAGAATCATGATTAAATTTTAATATAATGCACAACATAATTGCCAACAACAATAATAATTACTCAAATTTTAGTATGTTTATTGTAGGAAAAATACACACACAACAATAACAATAGCAATTACAAATAATTTAATGCACAACACAAAATTAAAAGCATACACACACAATAATAATATTCTATTGGCAACTACAAACACTTTAGAGACTGAGAGACTTACCTTAGAGAGATTGAGGATGGGCAATGATGAGAGAGAGAGAGAACGAGGGTGGGCGATGATGACTTTCTCAGCGATGAGTGCAGGATGGCAAGAGAGAGAGAGAGAGAGAGAGAGAGAGAGAGAGAGAGAGGGGTGACAACTTTTAGGATAATTATAGCAACAAAGATGAAAATGGAAGAAAAAAGGATCAAATTATAATCTACAATCACCAATGAAATTTTCATTGTTGATTCGTCGGCAAATTAACATGTTAACATATGTTGACATAATCACTAATGGAAATTTAATTATTATTTTTTAATATATATTTTTCAATTACGTTGACACTTTTGTCGCCATTTCTAAAACCTATAAGACATTTTTGACAAAATCACATTTATTAGCGATTCCATCACCATTTCTTAAACCTCCTAGAATTTTTCAATAAAATTGCACATCCATTACTCAAACCTTTTGGAATTTTTTATGAAATTGCATGTCTATTGGTGATTTCTTCACCATGCACAATTCCATCAGCGATTCCATCACTATTTTTTAAAATAGAAATTTCTTGTTATAGTATTTTAGCCAACCTAAATACACAATAGCAACAATACCAAGCATTTTAAAGCCAACTATTGCCAACATTAAACCCAAAACCACAACAAATATAATACAATGCATTATAGAGTTGCAACAAATTTATATGATGATTGTATTACATCTAAATCAATGTAATATCGTTTAATTAGAATCCTCATTTTCATTTTTATCATCTTCTTTGTTGAATTCAAAGTTTGTTGATCTCATCATCTTCCTCTACTTCATTATATCTATTAGTACTCAATATATCATGTCACTCGTCAACATCAACATCAATATAAGTATTCTAAATGACATGAAAATTTGTATTTTCCAACTTAGTAGAAGGAGCAACTCGATATAAATCAACTATCTCAAATATTTGAAATACATCATCCCACTTAGATACTTCATTGTTATCATCTTCAATAACTTCAACTTTAACGCGACTGCTAAGTTTAGTTTTCACAATGAAAAATCTATCAACTCTATTATGATCATTTCTAAATAAAGTAGTGTATGTATAATACACTTGTTATCATTGTTTGGAAAAAATAAAAACATCATTGATGTTGCATAGTTGATCTCTTTTATTTACTTTAACCATACCATGTTGAGGATCTACGCTAATTCCTCTATCGGTATCATACCACTAGCATTTTTAAATAAAGCTATTATATATTGTTCACTATGATATCACAATTCAATAACCTTTTGTAACATGCCATAATAATTAACTTCAATTTTATTGGAAGTTAAACCCTTAACACAAACCCCACTATCAGAGCATCTCTAATGAGAGATGCTATTAAGAAGAGTCAAATTGGTAATATGGCTTTTTAAATAGAGTAAATATAGTTTTTGTTTTTTCTTATGTGCACTTTAATTGTAAAAAAAAAAAAAAACCATTTAGAAGAGACAATTGTATTTTAATATATTTGATACACAACTATTTTAACAACCTGATATGATTCAGTTGACTTGACAAGTCTAAAAATAACCAAAATAATTTTTAATCAACTCAATATTAAAGAATAAAATTGAAAAGAAAAAAAAACAAAAAATAACCTGAGTAAATATAGGTGAACTCGCAAAACTCATAATATGGATCATAAGACAAGAATAATCTCATAAAAAACAAACTAAAAAAACATAGATTTAAAAAAAAATCAAAGGAAAAAAAACTAGTGCAAAAAAAATAATTATTGCAATAAATAGTGATTTAACATTTTTGCAAGATATGTAGGAATAGTATTTTTTTTTTTTAGAAATGCTAAAATAAAATTGTTTTTAGCACTCTCGTTGAAGCATGTAAAATAAGCATTAAAAAGCCAAAATAATATATATATATATTCCTCTCAGCATCTCTATTGAAGATGATCTTATATGTTTTTTGACCCTCACTATACTCCAGTATAAAAAATATATTCATTGATGAATTATCCATTATAACATTAGATCTTTCTTTGAGGATCTAGAGAAAGGAATTTCAGTTTACCAGCATTGCCTCTGATTTGAAAACCTGGTTAACGTTAATTAATGACCATTAATGGTTAGAGGAAAAACATAAGTAAATCTTTTCTTATGAGTTATGAATTATTAAATACTTACATGTATTTTAAATCACATGAAAAAAAATTCATAATGTAATTGGAAAGTTTGAGCTTCAATTTCCATGGCCTGATCTCTTAGCCATAAAAATAACCTCAACATCTTTTGTATTTTTACTAAACAAAAAGAAAACTTATAGTTATTGAAATGTTAAATTTGTTTCTTCCAACAGACACCAATTATATAAATTACAATAAAAGATCACTCTTGATCACAATGATCAAGATATAATATGTATTTAATTGTTTCTTCCCTCATTCAAACAACATAATCCTAAGAGAATTGCAAGGGTTAGATTTGAGTTATAAAGGAATGAGGGGCATTGACATAACCAATTGACAAGTATAAATAGGATGGGTTAAACAAAAAAAAAAGAAAAAAGAGAGAATACAAAATTAGAGAGAGAAAACCAAAATGAGAGAAAGAAAGAAAAAAGAAGAAATAAAGAGAAGGGAAAAGGATTGGAGAAACTAAATGTTTAATGTAAGATTTGTGTTTTAATGTGTAATTATGGTAATTAGCTTTGAATTTGGTTTTGTTAAGGTTTAGGGTTTTGAATTTTATATTTTAGGGTTAGATTGATGCATTAATTGAAGTGTTATAGGTTAATTTTTATCTGTTAAACTGTTATGGGTTGATTATGTTGGGTTTTGAGTTGGAATTTGAAATCTATCATTGTTGGGAGATTAGTGGATTAGGAATCTAAAATCTTGATCAACCAGTCGACCAGTAGGCTTATTGACTTTAGTCGATTGGTTGGTGAATTTCAGTTGACCGGTTTGCCTGACTAGTTTCGATAGACTTGTTGGTAGATTTTGGTCGACCAGTTGATCAAACACCGGGGGTTGATTTGTTCTTTTTTGTTCAAAAGTTTAGGAAATGTTTGAGATCGATCGGGTATATCTGTTTCGTTTTTATATTTATGTTTGGTCTCAAATCTTAGAGATGTAATCTTTTATGTTTTATGTTTCGAGTCATTTTTTAGTACATCTTCTTTTATATTCAGATACTTCTAATACTCTACTTGTTGAGCATCAATACGACTTCCATCGATAACTGCTTTTGAGTCCTAACTATTTTTGAGTCAGGTGAGTGGATAATATTTCATATATTAAAAGAGTAGTATAAATATTTTAATTATTAATATAAAATTGATCATGCTTCTTGGTAATTTATATATTGCTTATTATCACTTGTCTATGATAAAACATGATTATTTTTTTAAACTAATTTATTGATATGAGCAATTGTGTATTTCTGAATTGACAACTTCTCATTTGATTGATTGTATGAGTTGAACTTTTAAGAAATGATTATGTTTTGTTTAATTATGACCCTATGATATGCCAATCAGAATATTCTTGCTAACATGGTAGTGTTAGTCTTTGTGCACATCATAGTTCTGAACCTTAGTTGGTCGGCGGAGTCACCAAATTGTGGCGACTGATTGTTCTATATTCTGGAGCATCATGCTCCTTGCATTTTGATTTTCTCACAAGCCTTATGATATTTCTTGTTATGATCTCTTTGTAAAACTCTATGATTAAAACATAAGCCGAACTTATATATATATATATATATATATATATATATATATATATATATATATATATTCATCATTGATGTATTCCCTTATATGTATAAATTGAATGTTATCTACTCAATGAGTTGTTCAATTCATCCTCTTGTTATTTTTTTAGGCTTATAGCTTCGTTAATAGGTCGCTTTTGTGGACTTTCAGAACCTACTCTTTTGTTGCAATTAACATTATTCCGTTATGTCTAGTTAGAGCTCCACAATTACATAATTTGTATTAACTTTTGTATAAAGATGTTGATTTATATTGTTATTATTGTTCCGTTACTCTAATTGAGTTAATAGGAAGAGAAGTTTGTATGTATGCTTGTGTTTGCATAGGGAAAAAACTTGGTGTGGGCCTTGTCTATGTATCGGTTATGGATTCAAGGATCGGGTCATGACAATTGACTTCCTAAAAAAAGCATGATTTATAATCAATTGTATAAAAAAGAGTGTTCTATTATTAAGACTCGACTAACTAGTTTTCATATACTAGAAAATGCAAACTTTCTTTCTGCACTTTTTACCAGGTGGGGTGCTTCCAATCTAATAACTTGAGTTACAGGTTTAGAAAATTGATGTTGGTTGATGTTTTTTTTCCTACTTATTTTCTTTTTTGATTTCGTTATTTGACATTGATTTTTTTTAAATAGGATTTATAGTTTTTTTTGTTTTTTTTTAGATTATGTTATTTTCATGATCTGAACCATGAATTTAACAAGTTATCCGAGATGACTCAGGACTTTTACAACCCCGCAGCAGTGCAGGTCGACATTAGCGCAACAGCTATTTGAAGGGTGTTTTATTTTTTTCCAACTTGTAAAGTTGTGTTAGAGTTAGTTTATACATTAACTGACGCTAAATCTTATAAATCTTTTCTCGAGAGATCTTAAAAACATATCCTCTGTATCAATCCTAGTATATTTAATAAATTTCAGTACATGTTCGTCTTAAAATTTGGAGCAGAACAAATAGTTAGAGTGGCTATTTGAAGTAGTGAAATGGTAATAATAATATGACAGACTTCTACTCTTTCTCCATTGATCAATGAATTAATTCATTCATAAAAAAAGATAAATTCATGTACGTGCAATAGATCTATGGGTCAACTTCAGTGAGCTGTTAAGGTTTTACTCCCTACCCCCACTTGTACTGCTGTTCATGCCATATAAGGCTATTTCCACTACTCTACAAGCTTGATAATAATGGAGATCGCTATGCGTACAGGCCTGATTAATTCATTTACTAGCATTACAATGCTTTTGGTTTGCATCTTCTTACTCTTTTTATCACTAGCCTTTGCTACACAAGACAATATCACTTCCAATGAATCCATTAAAGATGGCGAGAGTCCTCTAGTTTCAGCAGGTGGAACTTTTGAGCTGGGTTTTTTTAGCCCAGGAAATTCAATGAATCGATTTTTGGGAGTATGGTACAAGAATGAATTGTCAACTCATAAAGAAGTTATTTGGGTTGCCAATAGAGAAATTCCGCTTAAGGATCGTTCTGGATTTCTAAATTTCACCCAGCAAGGAGTTTTGCTTCTTTTCAACGGAAACAATGAAAGAATTTGGTCATCCAACAAAACAACAAATGTTGAGAGTCCAGTTATGCAGCTATTGGATTCAGGAAATCTAGTTGTGATAGATGGGAAGGATAATAACTTCATTTTATGGCAGAGTTTTGAATATCCTTGTGATACGTTTCTACCAGGAATGATGATCGGAGGGAATTCACAAACTGGTGTGGATAGAAACCTGATATCATGGAAGAGCGCAGACGACCCTGGTCCAGGCCAATTTTCATTTGGGATAGATCGTCAGGGGTTTCCACAGCTAGTCATCAGGAATGGAACTTTGAAGCACTGTAGGCTGGGTTCATGGAATGGAAAACGATTCACCGGGACTCCTGATCTGCCTCGAGATCAGTTCTTGAAGTATGATTTTATTTTGAACAAGACTCATGCAGATTATAGTTATGAAATCCTGAGACCGGGTGCATTGTTGACGAGGTTAATTGTGAATCAGTCAGGATTTGTGGAACGCTTTATGCGTCCAATTCAAAATAATAATTGGACAAGTATATATTCGGCACCAAGAGATCTATGTGACAATTATTCAGTATGTGGTGCACATATGATTTGCAAAATGGTCGATCAATCCCACAATTGTACTTGCTTGGAAGGATTTGAACCCAAATCTCATACAGATTGGAGTAGAGGGTGTGCTAGAAGGAGTGCATTGAATTGCACACATGGCATCTTTCAGAATTTTACAGGGCTTAAGTTGCCGGACACTTCCCTTTCCTGGTATGATACAAGCATGAGTTTAGTAGAATGCAAGGACATGTGTCTGAAAAACTGCAGTTGCACGGCATATGCAAATTCAAATATCACAGGAGAAGCCAGTGGCTGCATACTCTGGTTTGGTGAATTGGTTGATATGAGAGAGTTTAGTACTGGGGGCCAAGACCTCTACATAAGGATGCCACCACCTTTGAAAACAGGTATTTATCAATATTCTTTCCATGATTCTCAAGCAGGGTATTTTTTTTCACTCTTTTTCTCTGTTTGTTTTTTTTATTTTTGGAATGAGGAAGTTGTATGTTCCTTAAATGTTTTCCAAACTTCGTGTCCTCATTTCCTCATTCTATTTACAAATAAAACAGAACTCCTTTCTGTGTTTATTGTGGGTTTTCAGATCAAACTACGTCAAACACAAATTCTGGTAAGAAGAAGCTTGTGGGAATCATACTCGGTTCCACAGTCCTTGCTGGAGTGCTTATGGTAGGACTAACCTTCTATATATGGAGAAAGAAACAGAGAAAGCAAGGTAGTGTACTCTGGACAATTCTTCTTATTCCAGAACATGGACCTTGTTAATATATATAGTATGCATGGTAGATTACTAATATTGTAGAATTTTATGTTAGTCATCGATAACAAAATGAATCATTTGTTAGATCATGTTGTTAGTCAATTAGCTTTGATAAGGAGAAGCTGTTCGTTTATCATTGCTGACAACTGATCAATCTTCTGCTATTCAGAAATAGAGGAAGACATGGAGTTACCATCGTTTCATTTGGCCACCATAGTGAAAGCAACGGATAACTTTTCAAGCAACAACAAGTTGGGACAAGGTGGTTTTGGACCGGTATATAAGGTATATAACAACGTGCTTCAAAGCTGAGTGATCATCTACTATGAGATATTCTAACTTCAGTAAATAACGATTCCCAGGGTACATTGATTGATGGGCAAGAAATAGCAGTGAAAAGACTTTCAAAAAGTTCTCGGCAAGGATTGACAGAGTTCAAGAATGAAGTCATCTTGATAGCTAAGCTTCAGCACAGAAATCTTGTTAAACTTCTTGGCTGTTGCATTCAAGGAGATGAAGTAATGTTGATCTATGAATTCATGCCCAACAAAAGCTTAGATTATTTTATTTTCGGTTTGTACCCCAAGAACTGGTTAGAGTTTCTTGCAGTTAGATTGCTTGTTCTATGATGTTTCATTTATACATCAGAATAACATAACATAATGATATATTGATTAGATCAAACAAGAAACAAATTCCTGGACTGGCAGAGACGTAACCTCATTATCGGTGGCATTGCTAGAGGACTACTTTATCTTCATCAAGACTCTAGACTAAGGATTATCCATAGAGATCTCAAAGCCAGCAACATATTATTAGATAAGGATATGAACCCCAAAATTTCAGATTTCGGAATGGCTAGACTGTTTGGAGTAGATCAAATTGAAGCAGACACAAATAAAGTGGTTGGAACATAGTAAGTACACTCTACACCTATTTTGTTACAATGTATAATCTCTGCACATTTAAACTTTTTTCTGATAATGTTTTTCCGCAGTGGATACATGTCCCCCGAGTACGCTGTTGATGGGCGTTTCTCATTGAAATCTGACGTCTTCAGCTTCGGTGTTTTAGTCTTAGAGATAATAAGTGGGAAGAAAAATAGAGGATTTTCCCACCCGGATCACTGCCATAATCTTCTTGGACATGTAAGGATAAAATTAAACATGTTAATTTAATTATGTATTAACAATTTTTCTCATAACAAGTTTTTGTTTTCCAGGCATGGAAACTGTGGACGGAAGAGAGGGCATTGGAGCTTCTTGACAATATGTCAGATCGCCCTTATTCTGTATCTGAAGTATTGAGATGCATTCATGTGGGTCTGTTATGCGTGCAACAAAAGCCGGAAGAAAGACCAAATATGTCATCTGTGGTTTTGATGTTGGGCAGTGAGAATTCCTTGCCTGACCCAAAGCAACCTGGTTTTTTCACGGAAAGGAATATGCCCGCAGTGGACTCTTCATCAGGAAATCATGAATCATCATCTATAAATGACCTAACTATTTCACAGCTAGATGCACGGTAGAAGATTGGCTCTGATGGTTAAAAGGAAGAGCATATATATATATTTCTAGCCAAATCCAAGGCATATAACAGAAATTAAATATTTTCTGGGCTGAAGATCTATATATTTTCAATTTCAATTTCCAAGATCAATAAAAAAGAAGGTTGAAAGTTCTTGAGTAATACGTTTCATTGACTATTATTTCTAGTAAGCGACTAGCATTCTTCGTGGCTGTGAACTCTATATATTTTGGTTACAAAAGGAAGGTTCGAACATGAGAGTTGAGAACTTTTTTAGAAGGAAGGACACTAATATAACATTGCAACATCTACATTTTGTGCAACCAAAGAAAACATTTGTACATACTGTCAAAGATTAAGTTCTAGCAAGTATCCAGGTTCAAATAAACTGATGAGACTAATAAATAACATTTGAAGGATGCTCATACAAAAGGAAATAGCAAACTGGCGCCAAATCTTGAAATTATGTGTGCAATTATTTCACTTTAATAGATTAGCAAGCCACTTGTTAGTCCTAAAATGGAAATAACAAAGGATCCTATTTCGGAGCCTCGATCCAATTTCGAAAAATGAATTTATGTTCAATTCACCTCAAGACGTGGGTGATGTCATGGTTGATTGGTGAAAATATTGGTAAATGTCAGTGATATGTTGGTGAGAAATAGTCATTAATGAGGGGAAAAAGGCACATGAATTTGCATAGAAAATTGTGCGTGTCCACACTATGGTCACTGACAAAAAATATAGCACCCAACCTGCAGAAGAGTTTCTACTTGCAGAGAATTTGAAAGTACAGAAAAGTTGTGTGTGTGTGTGCAGCGCCACGTTTTAACTCCTCGGGGCTGAAAAAAGTATGTGCATATTGGACAGTGCAAAAGGTGGGAGGAGAAAATGGTTCAATCGAGCCAAGCCAGATGGGTCATCATTCAGGTTGAGGCCCAAATATTGTGCTTGGGTTACTGTTTGGGCCTCCGCCCAAACAGTCTGGCATGACACTATTTGGGTCGAGGACCAAATGGAGAGAATTGGCACTGTTTGGGATGAGATCCAAATATTTTTTTTTATTTTTTTATTAACATTCCATTTATTTTTTCATTTTAAAAAAGTATTTTAAAAAAATTAATTTTTTTTTTATTTTTTTATTCTAAATTAATATTTTGGTGTTTTCAGATCGTTTTGATATGCTGATATTAAAAATAATTTTTTAAAAATAAAAAAAATATTATTTTGATACATTTCCGAGCAAAAACCTTTTTGAAAAGCAACCGCTACCATACTTCTAAACACCCTTTAAGAATTTCTTTGTTTGTTTTTTAAAAAAATTGTGCATCATCATTAATATAAATGATAAAATTATAGATGTTATAAATATGTATATATTATATTGTATTCAAATAATATAAATAATTTTTCTATATATATATATTAGGTTTAAATTGAATTTGAAAATATTCATATATTATCAACTACGTTAAATAAAACAAAAACTAACTCATTAAAATCTGTTTGGACCGATAACTATATATATATATATATATATATATATATTAAAAAAACAGGGGATTTTATAACCGATGCCATAACCTTAATCTTCTTGAGCAAGTAAGCTTTTGTAAAACCATTATAATATATGATCTTACTATGAGTGGTGATATTAAACTATGCAAAGAGGCACATCCAACGACATGTCATAGTCTATTATAGTTTGGAACTTAGTTTTAACCTCTTGTTTTTTTTGTTTTTTTTTTAATTTGAATTTATTTTACCTTAAATTAATTTTTTTTATTATTTTTGAATTATTTTATGTCAAAAATTAATTTAAAAAAATTAAAAATATTATTTTGATACTTTTCCAAGTGAAAAGCATTTTGAATAGTAATAACTACCATACTCTCAAACATCCATTAACAACCCCTTTGTTTTTGCATTTCAAAAATATTTTTTTTAAAATTAAAAGTTTTATGTTTTCTTTGATTCAAATTATTTTTTTTCACTTTCAGATACGTCAGAGTAGTATTAATGTTATTCTTTGGACTAAAGAAACATCATTGAATTGATTGATGAATGTACGACTATTCGAGCAATCCAGCTATACTTTTAAGATACATTCATGTGGCCTTAGTATGTGTGCAACAATGACAAGAAGCAAGACTAACATGTCGATTGTGGTTAT
>Ga0307510_10009089_pt1 | contig 11830 bp, 9 predicted proteins | sample 12_EM_MG_FD_207224 | JGI IMG/M metagenome (GOLD analysis project Ga0307510, IMG submission 207224) | Populus trichocarpa ectomycorrhiza microbial communities from riparian zone in the Pacific Northwest, United States - 12_EM | ecosystem: Host-associated > Plants > Roots > Unclassified | place...
TAACATAATTTATAATCATGAATACCTGACAACATTTACAAGTATTAGCATTATTCGAATAAGATAACTAATGTAATCATGTTAACAATTTATAATTCGATTGAAACCTCCTTTATGTGTGGTTTCTAGTTGAGTAATAAAAAGAGTTTATACTATACTGGTTTGAAATACCATTAGTGGATCCTCTAACCTTGACAATTATTTTATCCTTGTTTAATCCTTATATCAATATCACATCTCAAAGCTCTCTTTAATTCCTTTTATGTTATTATCTATTTCTTTATTTGTAGTTTATACAGTTAACCTCCCTGTGGTTCGACCCTAATTTTGTTGGGTTATTTATTACTTCGACACTCCTACACTTGGGAGAAGACATCAACTCTTTGGTCATGTCATCTATCTATAAACCCTTAATCTTGAATGGGTTCTTGAAATTTTTGTGTTTCTCTCTTGATTTGCAAAAATAGATATATAAACTCCCTCTTTTCTTTCCTTACAGTTGCTGCAAATGTTTGGTGAGAAGAGGGATATTTATGCTCTATAATTATTCTTATTTGCATTTAGGCCCCATTTTCTTTAAGTGTATTATTTTTGCCCCCAACATCTTTTTTTCTTCTTATAATTAAGTTATACCTCTTTTCTTTTCTTATAATTTAACCCCACAACTTTTAGTTTAGTTTATTTTCTTTAATTTAATCCATCCTTGATTTTTCTCGGGGTTTACAGATTTTTTGGTGGAATTAGGTCTCGGCCTTTTGTTTCCTGAAGGAAAACGACATTATGAACAAGACTAGTCACCTTTAGCTGCTAGCCCCACCCTATCGAGGCCAAATTCCGCTATAAAGTATTGGCCAAAAAAGTGGATTTTGTGTTTGATCAAGCATGTAAAGATGTCTATGATGAGCTTAAGAGGCGTGTCACATCTGCCCCTATCATACAACCACCAAATTGGGATGAACCTTTTGAGATAATGTGCGATGCTAGTGACTATGCAGTAAGGACTATGCTTGGGCAAAGAATAGAGAAGAAATTGCATGTTATCACATATGCTTCCCACATGTTGAACGGAGCGCTATGCAATTACCTTACAACTAAAAATGAACTTTTTGCAGTGGTGTATGCTGTAGAAAAATTCAGATCATATTTACTTGATACAAAAGTTGTTTTTATTGATCATGCAGCTTTGAGGTAACTTTTGAAGAAACAAAAGTCCAAACCAAGATTGATCAGGTGGATCTTGCTTTTACAAGAATTTGATCTTGAGATCAAAGACAAAAAGGGTTTTGAAAACCATGTGGCTGATCACTTGAGTCGACTGAGGACCAAGGATATACAAACCAAAACAATAAGAGAGACATTCCTTGACGATCGAACTTAGAATATTGTCCTAGTGCGGAGGACCTCACTAATATAATACACCCGGGAACTCTTGTAAGGATAGTTGGAATCCACCACTAGCCTTCCCGCCTTATCTATAGTAAGGGGGCTTCACATTTTGCCTTTCCAATCATATTTTCATCCCGTCCCTCAATTGTCACTTCGAAAAGGAAAACGATTTTTTATATTTTTATGATAGTTCTTTCTTTAGCGAGCTTGGGATTAGCAGTTGTATGTGTTACATTCCTCCACAAGACCATGGTGTGCTGATTTGGTAACTATTTAGTCACCAAAGAATCCCTCTAGTTTTGTCTAATCCCAAAAAGACAAGTTACGAGTTGATTTTAAATATTATTTTTGGTACACTTATTATCTGTGGAAATTTTCTACGGATCAAGTAGTTAGAAGATGCGTACCATAAGATGAATTTCATTCCATTCTCACTTTTTGATATTCTCATTCTTGTGGTGAGCATTTTAGAGCAAAAGGAACGTCCTACAAGAAGCTTGAAAGTGGTCTCTATTAGCCTTCTAGTTTTAAGGATGCATATCACTTTTGCAAATCATATGAAAAATGCCAAATAACTGGTAATATCACTCATAAGAACCAAATGCCTTTAACGGATATTCTTGTAAGTGAAATTTTTGACGTTTGGGGTATTAATTTTATAGGTCCATTTCCTTCTTCTTTTGGTAATCTTTATATCCTTCTTGCTATTGATTATGTGTCCATATGGATTGAGGCGAAAGCCACACAAACTAATAATGCTAAGATTGTTTTAGATTTTATCAGGACTCACATATTTGACAGGTTTGGAATCCTCAGAGCTATCATTAGCTATCGTGGCACATATTTTTGCAATCGTTCAATGGAAGCATTATTACGCAAATATCATGTGACTCATCGGACTTCCACAACCTACCATCCTCAAACGAATGGCCAAGCTAAAATTTCAAATCGAGAAATCAAGTCCATTTTAGAGAAAACAGTGCACCATAACCGACGAGATTAGAGTCTGCGACTTGGTGATGCACTTTGGGCTTATCGGACTGCTTACAAATCACCTATAGGAATGTCACCTTATAGGATGATTTATGTAAAAACATGTCATCTACCAATGGAGCTTGAACACAAAGCTTTTTGGGCCATTAAACAATGTAACTTGGATTATGATGCTGCTAGGATTGCAAGAAATTTGCAATTATAAGAGTTGGAAGAGATACAAAATGATGCCTATGAGAATGCAAGGATTTACAAAGAAAAGACCAAGAGTCTTCATGACCGAATGATTACAAGAAAGTAGTTTCATGTTGGAGATAAAGTCCTTATTTATCATTCATGTTTAAAACTTTTTCCTTGAAAGTTGTGCTCTCGTTGGATTGGACCATTTGTTGTTTCTAATGTTTTTCCTTATAGTGCAGTTGAAATTACAAGTTTAGAAACATACAAAGTGCTCAAGGTCAATGGGCATCGATTGAAACCTTTCTATGAAGGTTCGATGGCAGAACTCACCGCTTTCGGAGTTAGCTGAACCGATCTATGAAGCATGAGCATGCGATGTGTCAAGCCAATGACATTAAACAAAAGCACTTATTGGGAGGCAAGCCAACAAAAAAAAATCAGATTTGCTTTCTTTTTTCTCTTATCTTTTATTTTTCACATTTTACTTTATTTTTGTTATTCTCCTATATTCCTTTTCTTTTATTTCAACATTAAGGACAATGTTGTGTTTAAAGTGTAGGGGTATTGAGAGAATTTTGGTTTTCTTTGTTGTTCCTAAAAAAACAAAAAAAAAAAGAGTTTAAGTTTTATCTTTTGAACTCCCATTGGTTTTTGAGAATATGAGTATTATGTATGAAAATTAGTTGAGATAAATGAAAATATAAATCGAATGAATGAGTGTGCATGCAAGTTTTAAAGTTTAATTAGTCTAGGGAGTGACTTTGAAAGTATGCATGAAAATATAAAAAAGGTGTGCCGATGCAAGCTTTTTAGCCTTCAACATTATATTCTTTGATTGTGCATTCTTTCAATGATATGTATCTCTAGAACTTGCTTCATATCTTATTAAGATTACATTCACATTGCATGTGTACATGAAGATGATAAAGGCATTAGGAATTTTAACCACTACAACCAAAAAGCCAACCTAAATCATATTATCCTTGGTGAACCCTTTTGAGCTTGTTTATTTTTTCTTTACTTTACCCATGTGTAAGCCTTAACTTTTTATATGCTTTCCTTTTCCCCTGAACAAGGATTAGTAGAGCATATACATATTGATATCTTATGGGATTATGGTTGCAAATTATATGAAAATAAAAAAGAAAAAAAAATGATGATTGATGAAAAGAATAGGCAAAGTTGCCAAAGGTGAAAGAAACAAAAAGGAGAAAACAAAAAGAAAAAGAAAAGAAAAAGAAAAGTGTTCCTTAAAATTTTATGTTGATGGAGCTTGAAATCAAAAGAAGTTAAGTATTGATGTTTAAAGATGGAAAATTTATATGCTTTAATGGGATATCTTGTTCAAAAATTATTTTTTTAGAATGCTCTACTTCCTTTGGTTTTAGCCTTTTCTTTTTCTTTTTTTTTACCTCACCTTAACCCTAGCTCCATTACAACAAAAAAGTAAGACCTTTTAATTCATGCATTGCTTGTAATATTTTAGTAATGGAGATGAGATTGAAGAGCAAGCTTATGGTAGAACATATTCATTGATTGGATTTGAGAGATTTAAACACATAAACCCTAAACACATGAGTGTTGGAGTGTATATCAATGAGAAGATCTATCACTTTGGCATGACATAGATTTCATTTAAATCCCAACGATTAATTAAGTTTTGAAGTTCACATGTAAATAAATTCATGGAAATTTATATTTTAATCCTTCTTGATTGTATTCTTATTTATAATGCATATATTCTTGGGAATTGATGGGAAATTAAGAGATTAGTCATTGTTATTTTATTTATTTAATTCAAGTTTGATTTTATCTCTCCTTTCTCGAGGACGAACAAGAGCTAAGTGTGGAGGTATTTGATGCAACCATATTATTCGATAGTTTTACCCATATTTACCTAGTATTTTGCCTATGTTTTATATATAAAATGTCTTGATATTCTTTGTTTTATGTTTTGAAGGCACTTTTGAATGTAAGATTCAAAAAGAAGTAAATTGGAGATAATTGACAGATTTGAACTCCAATCGGTGTTTTATTCAGACCATGAGCTCTAGAGGTCAAAATGAAGTGATTCCAGTGGAATTAGAAAGCTAACATCCATACATTTCTATACATATATGGCAAGGAAAATAAAAGGAGAAAGGGAATGGCAATTGCAGCCTTCAAAGACAAATCTTGCATTCTGCCAGTGTTGACCTTCGGCCATTCTGACTTGAATATGTTGAGCTAGAGAAGTCCATAAGATGCAAACTTAATTTTTTTGGATTCCTGACTCGAAGACCTATCAACCTACCAAATTTCAGTAGAAAAAAAAGCTCATATGAGAGAGATGATTTTTCTAAGATGACACATGAATTCTGCCACCAGATAGGTTTTGTGAAGAAACAAGTCTAAAGTACTTCTCAAAGCATCCAATTGACATCCAAGTCTTTATTTCAGAAATTTAGCTCCTCTAAGTCCAAAGTCAAAGCTTGAAGATTTTATGCAAAGCTATTTCTTATTTTTTAGGAAATTAGTTATTGAAATACTTAAATGTAAATTGTCTACTTAGAAAATGACTATTTTGTAGGAAAGGGGATTATGGTTTCCTATCAAATAAAAAAGAAAGAGAGAAAGGAAAGGGGGAGGCCAGAAAAGAGAAGAAAAATACACCCTTTCCTCCAAAAACCCGAAAATCATGCATTCTTCTTTCCTTTTGATTAGTTGTTCAATAGACATGTAAGAATAAGCTCTATTTCTTGGTTTCAAGGACATAGAAAGCTTCAGATTTCAAAAACTATGAGATTTATTTTACCTTTTCTTTTCAATTTATATGATGAATATGTTTGTTTTCCTATGTTTATTTCCTATGATTTTTATTTTAATTGCTAGAGCGGACTCTAAGTTGTTATTGTAAACAATCTATTGCTAAGTTCGCTATCAAAACCGGAGTTGTGGTATATAAATTTATGAAGCAAATGAGTTTAATAATCGTAGCGGATCTATGTTATTAATCTTAGAAAAAACATTTGATCAAATCAAACATGTACTATAGACAGTTATATGTTTAGATTAATCAACTTATCTAGTTCTTAAGGCTGTCATTCAATTAAATTACTAGTACAGACATTGTGGTTGTTTGATGGTTAGGGTTAGTTACATTGCGGATTGGTTAACTAACTAACATTAAGAAAAGATAAATATTCAGAATATAAATTGATGTACCGTTTCAATGATCGGTTCTGATTTCTGTAGGTGGATATCTACTTGAAACCAAGGTTTGTTCTCTTGATAGTTTTTTGATTTATTTAATTTAGCTTGATTGTTTAATTTTGCTATAGCCTAGATAACCTCAGCGCCCCCCCCCCCAAATTGCATATCATCTAACATAAAAATTTGAACTAAACCTTCCTCGTAGGATCGACCCCTTGCTTGCTCTATATTATCTTGTTTATTTAAGATAGAGTAATTAATTTGTGTGACCGCGACATCAAAACACTTCGGCTAATGGCGTCCTAGAAGGATGGCCAGGACCAACATTATGATTAGCTTCAACTAATGGCATCCTAGAAGGATGGTCGGGTTGAGTTTGATGATTAGTTTCGGCTAATGACATCTTAGAAGGATGGTCGGGATGAGCATTATGATTAGCTTTGGCTAATGACATCATAAAGTGATAGCCGAGTTGAGTTCGATGATTAGCTTCGGTTAATGGCATCCGAGATGGATGACCGGGTTTGAATATTATAATTACTTTCGATAGTTGATGAAATAATAAGGGTTATAGGAGTAATGAAAGGATCATATTCATTTAGGTTTGAAACGGAAAGTAATGATAATGTTCTTTTAGTTATCTATTGTCACGTTTCTAATTGTTTATAATTCTTATATTTATTTTGTATTGTAGCAAGGATGTCACACCAATAAGGTGCATAGGAATCTCGTTCCATGAGTCCATATATTTTGAAAAGAGCTATGTATTCACATGTTTAAGTTATTATGTATTTTGTATGAATGAATGTATTAATTGTGTAATTGTCATCTAACACTTTTTTATAAATTCATAATGGTAGTAATATATAAATACGATATAATGTAAACTTATGAATATGTCAATATGATGTTATGGGTATGTGTATTGAGCCCTTTTATGGAGATGTTGATTTACACAATCATATGTGTGTTGTGCCATATTAATAAATGGAGCCTATCTACTAATTTTTGGAATGCTATTATGAGAAGCATCGAGAATGTAATGGCTTACAAAAAAAAAATCACCATCAATTTTGGTTTTGAAAAATTGGAATATTACATGCATGGTTAAACAAGTACTTAGAATTACGTATATTAGATTAAAGTCATACACCCAAATTTATGGGTTAATACTACATTTCAAGTTTTGGAAGGTAAGTCTCTTAATTTACAAAATAATTACATGTTCAAAAGTAAAATGTAACTAAACTAATATCACTCCTGACGTGACCCCGATGGACTTGAAAACAGAAATTAACATATATATGTAAATAAAAAGTAGTAACAAACAATAACAACGACAAGTAATAATTTCCATGGCATTTCTTTGATGCATAAAATTAGGCATAAACCTCTTTTACAATACACATTTTCCATCTATTACCAATATCCATCTAATATCCTAACCCATTTGCCGAGAATAATTTCATCTTGAAAATCTCAACTTAACTCAATGGTTTCGAACACTATCTCCTTATGAATCAATTCTCACTTGATACCATGATATTCCTCTCTTGCTATCATTAGTTTATCCCATTCTTTCGAAATAACAAATCAATATTTTCTCTCCCATTCTCCAGAAGGTAATTGTCAATATTAATGAATCTCATTAATATCATTAGTCTCCTAATATCGAGTTAGACAAATCAAATCCATTCAAGTGTCGATATCAGTACAACCAATTGATATCATTAACTATTCCTACCCTGGAATACTTAATCAATTCCTATCCACATTTGGTTTACCATCAAAGTTGTTGATGTCAAGGACCCTGACATCATTAGCCTCTATACCTGGAGTAGCTAATCACACCAGAAATGGCAACCGATACTAATGTGATCTATTGATATCATTAACTATTCACGACCCGAAATAGTTAACCAACTTATCTTTTTTCCCTTAACCGAGAGTAACCATGCCGATATTAGTAATCTTTACTAACATCATTAGTCACCCAATTACCCATGATCAACTAATTAATTTAAGAAATGTCGGCACCAATGGAACCCTATTAATACCATTAGCTATCCAAACCCAGTAGTTAATCAATAGCATCTGAAATACTGGTAACAAGGAACCCTATTGATACCATTAGCTATCCAAACCCAAATAGCTAATCAATACCACCTCAACCTACCATTCATATCGATCCCCTTTTATTTTTCTTATTAACACTATATACGTAGACTACCAGGTTCAAAGCACTAACATGCCAATGGTAGGTGGCATGTTAGTGCTTTGAAAATAGAAAATAGAAAGCATAGGTGTTGAACACCTACCTGCTGTAAAAGTTTGACTGGTAGTCCCGGGCTGCTGTTTGGAACCTATGGCTCCCCTTGCTTCAACAAATATACTACGTCATTACTCATGAACATTTATTTCTTCTAAATTCAAAATCTATACAAATTTCTCTTTAATCATCTCATTCATTATTATCTTTTTTTCTTAAATTTACATCTCATGTTCCCATTAAATCCTTTTCCTTAGGTTCTTAAACAAAATGCAAACCAACATCACAATCAACATAATTCCTCATTCGAACACTATTTTGTGTTTCATTCATAACTAATATTATATAGTTCAGTTTAAAGCGTGGCTTAATCCCTTAAAAAGCTAAGACACAAAGTTATCAGTCCACTGAAGGGAGAAGAACCCAATTCTGCTTCTAAATCCCTCAAAACTACATGTTATCGAGAAGATGACCAACTATCTAGTAGGGTATATCCTGACCCCCTCTCGATTATTAGCCCATAGCTGGAGTTATAAAACTCCAAATTAAGCAGAGTCAATTTCCTTGGATAGCTAACATCCAAGGCTACAATTTCTATGAGAGACCTAGTCCTTACCCCATTTTCATACTTGAATTCCCTCTAGAAGACCAAGAGACAAAACTATCTAGTTTCGTCGACAAATTCTGTAATATTCACACATTACCAATTTAACTTATTCTTATTCAAAATCAATTCCTTGCCATGTTATATACTCTATAATGTTGCCAAAGGCACCTTCTGAAAACTAGTTTACCTAATTCATCATAATTTTACAACTTATCACAAATGAAGACAATTCTCTTAATTTCATTAACTTATCAATCAACACTCTTCTCAACCCTCTCTAACACCTTCATTGTTATTCCTTCATGCATTCTCATCATTTTAATTTATATAAACACATATCACCAAGCTAAGGATTCAAATAAAACACCATTCCTCTTGTTACATCAATGGTCGGCCATACACTTAGTAAGGGACTACTAATTTCCTTTCAAAATTACTTGTTATTTCAACTCATTTCAATCCTATTACATGTCACAAACATCAATTTAATTCAATTTGTCATTTCACCCAAAATTCATCATGAACCCTATCCTCAATTTGATGAAAAATCAATGGAAACTTAACAAATATTGTAAGAACTTGTTAAATGGATGTTGGGACATCTTATCAAGGAGTAATCTAGGTTCCAAGTGCTAACAAATCAAGGATTCTCACCTCTTCTTTCTTGTTTGCTACTGATGCCCTTTCCTTCTCACTCTATCCCTAATTTTTTCTTTCAAGAACACTCTAAATCTAAGTGATTTTGTTGCCTAAATCTTTTAGTATCACTAACTCTCTTCTTTTCCTTGTTTTTCTCTAGGTTTCTCAAGGATTTTTCAAGTAAAAATGGAGTTTTCTCCTCTCTTCCCTCTCAATTCCCCCCAATGGCCGGCTGCACCCAAGCCTTTTATAGAAAAAAATTATCAAATTCCTACTATGTCCCTTTAAATAGTAACTTTTATAGTTATCGGGTATTATTTTCCCCGTCTCGGTATATTTTTAATACCGATTTTCAATAGGCGATATCAAAATTCATTAATTTATACTCCAATACCTTTCTTTCCTCATAAATCACTTCCATTAAAATTTTATTCATATTTTGAACCTTCTTTTTCCAAGCATTTTCGCATTTCTATATTTAAAAATTTGTTCGCTAACCTTTTTTCCAAATTTCAAAGGTCTATATCCATTCCCTTACTGCAAGTATCAAATCCTCAATTTTTGTATTTTATTTGCTTAATTTCCTTACACACTTCCTTTAGAAATTTTATGGAACTCCTAAGTTGTACCAGGTTTACGTTTCTTAATCAACATTTACAAGAAATGATTTCAGATCAATTTCATATTGTTACCTTTTATATATATATAATATTCATGTCCCATTTATCAAAATTCATACATCATTCATTTTATTTCTTTTACTCAATTTAAAACATTTCTCCAATTTTATGTCGGATTTATACTTGGGGTTTACATAGATGATGGGATGCACTCAATTTTAACAATAGTAAGAGTTGAAGGATTTTTCTAAGCAACATTGGAAGATGATAAAACCATAGCAAGGTCTTGTTGAATCTATTTAGGATGGCTAATAATAGAAGAAGGTGGTGTTTTTATAGCTTTATTAGGTGGGATCTCAACAATCATGAAATAGTGTGAGGTACTCCAACTTTTATCGATGGAAAAGCACTCATTTGAAGATGAGGAGCTTAGTAAACCTACTATCTTTTCTAGAGTGGGAACTATAGGATAAGTAATAATAGAGAAATTAAATTATATAATAATCAAGGAATTAATATTAGAAAATTTAAAATAACATATGAAGGACAAAATACTTTCACCAAGAAAATTTATCTTAATCTTGGACCTTAACTAAAAAATTAAAGCCTCATCTTTTTCTACCTTAGCAAAAATAGAAAGTCCTAAAAGGCATAACATGATTAGCTATCAAATCAAGTTATTGATTTTTAGTAGGCTGAAACGATGCACAAATAATGTGATGTAAGAATATAGTATAAACAAGAAATCAAAATCAAAATAATCAAATACATTTTTTTTACCTAATGTTTGTTATCAAATTGAATAATACAAATTAATTATCCATAATAAATGAAAAGCCCCTCACTTAGAAATGACTAAAGACATGTCCCCGTACTTCATTGACCTCTTTCACTTGCTCTAGGCTATTTAAAGTAACTTCTTATGGACCATCTCTGTTTTACAACATAAAGCATGGGAAAAAGTATACACTGGATAAACCCTAGCTATATGGCTACTAGATAAGGGTTATAAAGTTCATAGGAACAATAGTTGTTCTTTGGAATGAAATCTATCCCTAGCTTAAAGAGAAGATCCTTACTATTAGGATGCTTCTCTAAACCATAACATTCTTTTTTAACAAATGTCCTTTAACACCGAGGAAGTAATACTCATTAAGGTCTTTTTCTTGTTATGGCCAAAAGGAATATTGCTATAGCACTCCTATTTATGAGTCATAAAAAGATTTTTATATACTTTCTTAAAGGTAAATCAAAGAAGCTAGATAATAGTAGGCTTTTTTCTATATAAATAAATTTTAGGTCAAGATTTATCTTTACATCACTAAACTTAAGGAAGTAGGCAATTGCCCATACTTGCACCACTTTAGTACTCCATAGATACTTCTTTTCATTATGAAAGGCTCTTCCTCACATCTGGTTTGACATTCCTTTAAAGCTCTATAAATATGGTTTAATATAAAAGGCTCTAAGGCCACAATCTTACCCTTTGCTAAAGCTATTACTATTTTTAGGTATGATTTGGTAGGGTGTTTTAATTTGGAATGTAAACCCCATGCCAATTAGTGTAATCCCTGATAAAAAAAATCATAATAATCATTTATATAAAAATAAATATCCATGATTGAAGACTTGAAAAACAATAAGCATATACGACATAAAAATTGGGTAAAATTGGTAAATTAAGTAGCAAAAATATCTTATATTCTTTTATAAGGTTGATGGTTCAAACAAAAGTGAGGGAGAGTGAAACTTTCTTTTTTCTTCTTCTCTTTCATTAGGGTTTCATGGGTTGTGGGTATGATCTTGACACTACAAAATTGACACGACCAAAAGATTGATGTCTTCTCCCAAGTGCAGGAGTGTCGAAGTAATAAATAACCCGGCAAGACCGGGGTCGAACCACAGGGAGGTTAATTGTATAAATTATAGATAACAACAACAACA
>Ga0307510_10009090_pt1 | contig 11830 bp, 9 predicted proteins | sample 12_EM_MG_FD_207224 | JGI IMG/M metagenome (GOLD analysis project Ga0307510, IMG submission 207224) | Populus trichocarpa ectomycorrhiza microbial communities from riparian zone in the Pacific Northwest, United States - 12_EM | ecosystem: Host-associated > Plants > Roots > Unclassified | place...
ATTTGAGTGCGCGGCCGTCAGCCCTTGAGGAAGCCCCCATGACCGAGATCAATTCGGTGACCACCCTCACCCAAGACGGCGACATCGCGATCATCACGCTGAACTCGCCGCCGGTGAACGCGCTCTCGGCCAAGGTCCGCGAGGGCCTCTATGAAGGCTTCAAGGCCGCCAACGCCTCCGACGCCAAGGCCACCGTGCTGATCTGCGATGGCCGCACCTTCATCGCCGGCGCCGACATCACCGAGTTCGGCGGGGCCATGACGGGTCCCAGCCTCTACGACGTTCAGGAGGTGATGGAGAACTCACCCAAGCCGGTGATCGCCGCGATCCACGGCACGGCGCTGGGCGGCGGGCTGGAAGTGGCGCTCTGCGCCCACTATCGCGTGGCCGTCCCTTCGGCCCGGGTGGGCTTGCCGGAAGTGGCGCTGGGCCTGCTGCCCGGCGCCGGCGGCACCCAGCGGCTGCCGCGGATCGTGGGCGTCGAGGCGGCGCTCGATATGGTCACCTCCGGCCGCCACGCGCCGGCCAAGCAGGCGCTCGGCATGGGCCTGGTCGACGAGCTGGTCGAGGAGGGCAAGCTGCTCGAGGGCGCGCTGGCCTTCGCCCGCAAGGCGGTCGCCGAGGGCAAGCCGCTGGTCAAGGTCCGCGAGAACAACGCCAAGCTCGAGGCCGCCAGGGGCCACCCCGAGATCTTCGCCGAATTCCGCAAGGCCAATGCGCGTAAATTCCGCGGCTTCGCGGCGCCGGAAGCCAACATCAAGTGCATCGAGGCGGCGGTGAATTCGGCCAGCTTCGAGGAGGGCCTGAAGGTCGAGCGCAAGCTGTTCGGCGAGCTGATGAGCGGCAGCCAGTCGGCCGCCCAGCGCTACTATTTCTTCGCCGAGCGTCAGGCCAACAAGATCCCCGACGTGCCGGACGACACCCCGATCCGCCCGATCAGGAAGGTCGGGATCATCGGGGCCGGCACCATGGGCGGCGGCATCGCCATGAACTTCGCCAACGTCGGCATCCCGGTGGTGATCGTGGAACAGCAGCAGGAGGCGCTGGACCGGGGCCTGGGCGTCATCCGCAAGAACTACGAGCGCACCGCCTCGCGCGGCGGCATCACCGCCGAACAGGTCGAGCAGCGTACCGGCCTGATCACCGGCTCGCTCTCGATGGAAGACAGCTTCAAGGACGTCGACCTGGTCATCGAGGCGGTGTTCGAACGGATGGACATCAAGAAGGACATCTTCGCCAAGCTCGACGCCATCTGCAAGCCGGGGGCGATCCTGGCGACCAACACCTCCGGCCTGGACATCGACGAGATCGCCGCGGTGACCAAGCGGCCGCAAGACGTCATCGGCCTGCACTTCTTCTCGCCGGCCAACGTCATGAAGCTCCTGGAGATCGTCCGCGCCGACCATACGGCGAAGGACGTGATCGCCACCTCGATGAAGCTGGCCCGGCAGATCGGCAAGATCGCGGTTCTGGCCGGCGTCACGCCCGGCTTCATCGGCAACCGCATCCTGGCCCAGCGCCAGCGCGAGGCGCAGAACCTGGTCATGGACGGCGCCATGCCTTGGGACGTGGACCGCGTGCTCTACGACTTCGGCTTCCCCATGGGCCCGTTCGCCATGGGCGATCTGGCCGGCCTCGACATCGGCTGGGTGAAGGAGAAATCGCACGGCGAGACCATCCGCGACGTGCTGTGCGAGATGGACCGCCGCGGCCAGAAGACCGGCGCCGGCTACTACGACTACGACGAGAATCGCAACGCCAAGCCGTCGCCCGTCACCGAGAAGATCATCAACGATTTCATCGCCAAAAGCGGCATAAATCCACGCAAGGTCGGCGACGACGAGATCCTGGAACGCTGCATCTTCCCGATGATCAACGAGGGCGTGAAGATCCTGGAAGAGAAGAAGGCGATCCGCGCGTCCGACGTCGACGTGGTCTGGGTCAACGGCTACGGCTGGCCGGTCTATCGCGGCGGCCCGATGTTCTACGGCGACCTGGTCGGCGGCCCGGCCGTGGTCCTGAAGAAGATGCAGGAATTCCAGGCCAAGATGGGCGACCAGTTCAAGCCGGCCGCCCTGCTCGAGAAGCTGGCCGCTGAAGGCAAGACCTTCGCCGACCTGAAGGGTTAGCGGTGGAGGGGGCGAGCCCCATCTGTCGCGCAACTCACGCACCGAACCTCAGAGCCTGAGGTTTGCCCCCTCCGCCATCGGCTCTTCGGCCGATGGCCCCCCTCCCCCGCGACGCAGGGGAGGCCGAACGAAGGATAGAACCGGAATGCGCGAAGCTGTCATCGTCGCCGCCAAGCGGACCCCCATCGGCAAGGCCTATCGCGGCGCCTTCAACAACACCTACGGCGCCACGCTCGGCGCGGAAGCCATCAAGGCCGCCGTCGCCCAGGCCGGGATCGACCCGGGCGAAGTCGACGACGTGGCCATGGGCTGCGCCATGCAGCAGGGGACGACCGGCAACAACATCGCCCGCCAGGCCGCGCTGCGCGCCGGCCTGCCCAACACCGTCTCGGGCATGACCATCGACCGCCAGTGCTCGTCCGGCCTGATGGGCGTGGCCACCGCGGCCAAATACATCATCAACGACGGCGCGACCGTCGCCATCGGCGCCGGCATCGAGTCGATCAGCCTGGTGCAGAACGACAAGATCAACGGCTTCATGGCCACCGACCCCTGGCTGAAGGCGCATATACCGGAGCTGTGGACCTCGATGGTCGAGACCGCCGAGATCGTGGCCGAGCGCTATGGCGTCTCCCGCGAGGCGCAGGACGACTACGCCCTGCAATCCCAGCAGCGCACCGCCCAGGCCCAGTCGGAAGGCCGCTTCGCCCAGGAGATCGTCCCGGTCACCACGATCATGAAGGTGCTGGTGAACAAGGAGACCGGCGAGACCGCCGACAAGGAAATCACCATCTCCGGCGACGAGGGCAACCGCCCGCAGACCACGCTCGCCGACCTGCAGAAGCTCAGCCCCGTCTTCAAGGGCGGCCGCTACGTGCAGGAAGGCAAGTTCGTCACCGCCGGGAACGCCAGCCAGTTGTCGGACGGCGCGGCGGCCGTGGTGCTGATGGAACGCAAGGAGGCCGAGAAGCGCGGCCTGGAGGTGCTGGGCGCCTATCGCGGCATGGCCGTGGCCGGCTGTGGGCCGGAGGAAATGGGCATCGGCCCGGTGTTCGCGATCCCCAAGCTGCTCGAGCGCAACGGCCTGACCATCGACGACATCGACATCTGGGAACTGAACGAGGCCTTCGCCAGCCAGGTGCTCTACTGCCGCGACAAGCTGGGCATCGACCCGGCGAAGTACAATGTCTCCGGCGGCTCGATCTCGATCGGGCACCCCTACGGGATGACCGGCGCGCGCTGCACGGCGCACCTGATGTACGAGGGCAAGCGCCGCAAGGCCAAGTACGGCGTCGTCACCATGTGCGTCGGCGGCGGCATGGGCGCAGCGGGACTTTTTGAAATCTTCTAGAGCCGAAGTTGCTCCCCGTTGGGGGGAACTAGAGCTACAGGGCCGTCCGCGAGGGCGGCCCTTTTCGTTCAGGCGAAGTCCCTGGCCAGCTCGGCGCGGGTGGCGGGGGTGAGGCCGGCGAGGTGGGTGTAGGCTTCGTGGGCGCAGCCGATCAGGATGTCCGTGCCCGGATCGCGGAATTTGGCGACCTGTTCCGCCGTGAGCGGGAAGCGCAGGAAGTGGACGGAGGAGGTCTTGCCGTCCTCCCGCGTGCGCTCGATGTCGCCTTCGGGGAGGCCCAGCACCCGCGCGCCGCCGATCTGGAGGAAGAACTGGTCCTCGACGCCGCCGAGCCGGGCCAGCGTCGCTTCGCGGCGGACCGGATCCTCGATCTCGAACATCACGGTGGCGACCAGTTCCGAGCCCTGCGGGATCAGCGGATTGTAGGCGGCGAGCTCGTCGGGAACCTGGGCCGCGCCGCCCTTTTCCGTCAGCAGCATCTCCTGCACCTGGAAGAGCATGGTCTCGTAGCTCTCGAAATAGAAGGTGCAGACGGGGCCGAGCGGCACGCGCCGCAACCGCTTCACCGGCAGGAGCTCGGCGCGGCGCTCCCTGCGGACCCGGGCATAATCCGCGTCGGGAATCAGGTCGGCGGGGGTGATCTGGCGGGCGGCGGCGGGCATGTCAGAGCACTCCATAGGCACGGGCGAACACCTCGATGGGATGGCCCTGGCGTGGGTTGGCGTTGAGCTCGGGCGCGGTCTCGGCGGAGAGCAGCTGGCCCAGGTGCTTGCAGGCCAGCGGACAGTCCGAACAGAGCTCGGCCTTGTTCTTCTGGGCCACCAGGCGCGCCGCCGGGCGGCCAACCTTGCGGGCCACCTGGTGGGTCGATTTCATCACCCCGAACGTGCCGCCGTGGCCGGAGCAGCGCTCGACCAGCTCGACATCGGTCTCCGGGATCAGCCGCAGCATCTCGGCCGACTTGGCGCCCATGTTCTGGGCCCGGGCGTGGCAGGCGTGGTGCAGGGTGACGCCGCCGGGCACGGGCGTCAGGCCGGGCGCGAGGCCGAATTCCTTCGAAAGCCCCACGACATATTCGCTGATGTCGCGCGTCGCGGCGGCGAGCCGCCCGACCGCAGGGTCGCCGGGTAGGATCAGCGGCCATTCGAACTTCATCATCAGGCCGCAAGAGGCGGTCAGCGCGGCCACCTCATAGCCCTGGTCGATGTAGGGGGCGAAGGCCTTGGCCGTGCGTTCCGCCCGCCCGGCCACGTCCTTCAGGTCACCGGCTTCGAGCTGCGGCATGCCGCAACATTCGGGGTAGAGCAGAACCGCCTCGACGCCCTGTTTCGCCAGCACGCGGGCGGCGGCGAGCGCCGTGTCCGGCTGATTGTAGTCCACGAAGCAGGTGGCATAGAGCACGACCTTGCGGCGGCCGAAGGCGGGGCCGGCAGGATCTGGCGGGATCGGCGCCTTCAGGAGGTCGGTCGCAGTCTTCGAATGGTACTTCGGAAGCTCCGCCTCGGCGTCGATCTGGGCGATGGCTTCGAGCAGCTTGCGCAGCGGCGTGTTCTTGCGCGCGGTCGCCCAGTTCGCCAGGCGGGCCACCGGCTTGGCGAGCTTGCCGTTGCGGTCGGTCTGGCCCAGCTGCTCGCGGACGAAGTCCTTCTCGCCGGCGCGGCGCTTGGCGGCGCGGTAGCGCAGGATCAGGTGCGGGATGTCGATGTCGAAGGGGTGCGGCGGGACATAGGGGCACTTGGTGAGGAAGCACATGTCGCAGAGCGTGCAGGCCTCATCGACCTTGGCGTAGTCCGCCTTCGGCACGCTATCGAGTTCGCCCGTGGGGCTCTCGTCGATCAGGTCGAAGAGCCTGGGGAAGCTGTCGCACAGATTGAAGCAGCGGCGGCAGGTGTGACAGACGTCGAACTGCCGCTCCATCTCCGCCTCGACCTTGGCCAGGTCATAGTACGCCTCGTCCTGCCAGGCGATCGGATGGCGGAAGGGCGCGTCGAGGCTGCCCTCGCGTGCGGGCTTCTCACCGGTCGGCTTGATCTCATCGCTCACAGGTCACCCGCCGCTCGCTGCAACAACAAAGGCTGTCATCCCGGTTTCGCGGCACGCGAAGGCCGGGACCCATAGACTCAAGCCCTTCCGGATAGATCGGTGCGTATGGGTCCCGGATAGCCGCCGAGACGGCTTCCGGGATGACATACGGTTGGGTCAGTCCAGGGTGTCGAGGGCGCGCTGGAAGCGGCCGGCGTGGGACTTCTCGGCCTTGGCGAGGGTCTCGAACCAGTCGGCGATCTCTTCGAAGCCTTCGTCGCGGGCGGTGCGGGCCATGCCGGGGTACATGTCGGTGTATTCGTGGGTTTCGCCGGCGATGGCGGCCTTCAGGTTGAGGCCCGTGCCGCCGATGGGCAGGCCCGTCGCGGGGTCGCCGACGGCTTCCATGAACTCAAGGTGGCCGTGGGCGTGGCCGGTCTCGCCTTCCGCGGTGGAGCGGAACACGGCGGCGACGTCGTTGTAGCCTTCCACGTCGGCCTTCTGGGCGAAATAGAGGTAGCGGCGGTTCGCCTGGCTCTCGCCCGCGAACGCGGCCTTGAGGTTGTCGAGGGTCTTGCTGGTGGCGAGGCTCATGGTCGTTTCCTTATCCGCTGAGGACTTTTCGAGCGGTCACTATGGACCGTCCGGAAAATAGAGCTAATCGGTAGTTTTTATCGGCAGGATAGAGTGGGTCTATTAGGAACCGCCGCTGCGGCCCCGGGTTCTCTGCTCGAGAGCAATGAGGACCGCCATGCCCCAGACCCCAGACATTCAAGGCGAAGGCAACTACGACGCCGGCCGCCGCTTCCAGAAGGAAGAGACCGAGTTCGCCAAGACCGCGCCCGTGGAGCAGAAGGCCATCGAGGCCGAAGAGGCCCTGGACGGCCCGGAAGGCGAAGAGCTCGAGCGCGCCCGGCGCGAGACCGGCGAGCGGGATTCCAAGCCCTAGTCGGCTCATTTGGCGAGAGACTGCCGCCAAATTGGAATCCATGCCGTCGGCGGTCGGTCACGAAAACGCCGCCAGCGCGAGCCAGCGGCGCAAATCGTCTCGCCATCGATCCGTCAGGCGAAGACGCCCTGGCGACGACGGCGCAGCAGGGCGCCGGCCATGCCGAAGCCGGAGATCATCAGGCCCCAGGTCGCAGGCTCGGGCACGCCGCCCGTCTGCACGGCGCTGTCCACGTTCAGGACATCGAACGCCCAGTGGCCGTCCCGAGGATTGTTCGCCGCGCCAGAGACGTCACTGAAATCCGGGTGGCCGGAGCCGGGGAACACGCCCGGAAGTTGGGCGGGTCCGAAATTGCTGAAGACGCTGACCGCCACGCGGTACGAGCCGGCCACCAGGTTTTGTGTGAAGGAGGTGTCCCAGCATCTGCCGGAGACCGCGTCCGCGGGCACGGCGCCGCAGCCGCCGTCATCTTGCTGGCCGACCCGAGTGCCGCCGCTGTCGTAGAGCGACAGGATGGGGTCGAAGCCGCCACGGCCGATCAACTCGCCGGCTGCGTTGGTCCCGCCGGCGTAGGAGTAGGTGACCAGGGTCACGAGGGAGGGCGCGCCGACATCGAAGTCGAAGAAGGCGACGTCGTCGCCCGTCAGGAACGTGCCCGTGAAGGAGAAGTCGGCGGCCGCAGCCGGCGCAGCCAAGGCGATGGCCGCAGATGCAGCAAGCGCTGCGATGGTGAGCTTTGTCATTGGAACTCCCAGCCTGCAGGACCCCCGACCCACGCAGGATTGAACATCAAGTTCACCCTGCGATGTACCGGGTTCAACCAGGGCGAGAATTGGCCTGCGGCTCGTCGCTCCGCGATTCCGCTGGCGCCTTGGCGCGGCCGAGGCTGAGCGGGCCGCCCGACAGCCGCCGCGCGATGACCGCCGCGGCCAACAGCAGAGCGCCCACAGCCAGGAAGGAGCCGGCGCGAACCACGCCTTCGAGGTGGGCCATGTCGAAGATGAACACCTTGGCGGTCGTGCCCAGCAGCACCGCCAGCCCCGTCCAGCGCAGGTCGGGCTCCCGCCGGAACGCGGCGAAGACCAGCAGGCCGAAGCCGTAGAGCCCCCAGACCGCCGAGAAGGTCCAGGTCTGCAGGCTGGCCTCGGCGCTGCTCGGCCGCATGTCGAGACCGAGGAAGCCCCAGCGGGTGATGAGGTTCAGGAAGGCGAAGACAACGACGATGGCGGCCAGCCGGCTCGCACGGGCGATCAGCGCCTCGCCGGCCGTGCGGGCGACGACGATCAGCCAGACGGCCACAGCCGCGCCCGCCGCATAGAGGGCGAACATCAGCGCCAGCGCGCCGCCACTCTGCACCGGCCGGCGGATCGGGCCCCACCAGGGACTGGCGAAATCGCCGAAGGTCAGGACGGCGAAGACCAGCGCCAGCCAGGCCATCGCGCGCGCGACCTGGCGAATCGGTCCGCGGATTTCGCCAAGCCCGCCGCCGCTACGCGCCGCGGCGCAGAAGAGCCCGCGCACCAGCAGCAGGCCGATGAGCGCATAGGCCTCGACCTCGGCCCGGCCGATGTGGTCGATGCCGATGTGCAGGCTGGCCCCCTGGAAGAGCCTGCGGGTTTCCAGCACGGCCCAGGCGAGGCCGAAGATCAGCGCGCCGGCCGCATAGGTCGCCACCAGCCTGCGATCCTGCGTGACGCGCCGGGTCGCCGCAAAGCCCAGCAGCAGCGCCGGCGCCAGGAACCCCAGCGCGAGGCTGTCGAGCAGGGGCGGGCCGCTGACCGCAGGGACCCAGTGGGCCCAGAGCGGATTATAGACCAGGAGTTGGAGGAAGAGGGCCTGCGCGAGGCCGAGCACCAGCAGCACATGGCCGCGCCAACGGCCAATGGGATGCGAGCTCTCGCGGACGGCCAGCGTGCTCAGCAGGCCGGCCACCAGGCTCAAGAGAGTGCGCAGGCTCGACTCGAAGAAGGGGTCGAGCCGGAAGGCGCCGGTCCCCATGGCGCCCCAGACCCGCAGCAGCAGGATCGCGCCGGTGAGCGCGATCAGCAGGGCCGCCGTGCCCAGCGCATCGGAGATCGGCGAGGCCCGTTCCTTGTCGTAGACCATGCGCGAGGAGCCGAACACGACGCCCGCGGCGACGGTGGCCGCGGCGGCCAGCGCGATGGGCGAGCCGCGCCCGGCGAACAGCGGCCGCAGCACGTCAGGGTCGAGCAGAGCGGCCAGGCTGGCCAGGCCCGCGGCCACGGCGGCCGAGCCGAAGCCGCGCCAGCCCACGCGGACGTGCAGCACGGTGTAGCCGGCCGCGACCAGGGCCACGACCACCGTCAGGGCCTGCGGATCGCTGGCGTGGCGTAGCGCGACGAGCAGGGCGGATGCACTGGCCCAGAACCAGATCGCCAGCGGCAGGCTCTTGGCCGGGTCGGCGACCCGGCAGGCGAGCAGCCAGCCACAGGCGCCGAGCGCCAGCGCCGCCAGGCCTGGCGGGCCCCAAGGCGCGCTGCGGGTCAGCGGCCCGTCGATGGCGAAGGCGATGATCATGGCCGCGAGCGCGCCGCCGCCGGCGTAGAGCCGCTCACGTTCGTCCTTCGCCCCGAACGCCGCCCAGAGGCCGGAGGCCGCGGTGGCCGCCGCCAGCAGCCCGCCCCAGAGCTCGAGCTCGGTTGAGGGGTTCATCGGGCTGAAGGCGAAGCTGACCAGAGTCGCCGACGCATAGACGCCGAGTTGCAGGATGGACGGGACCAGCCGGCGCAGCATCGCGTAGGCGGCGAGCGCCAGCAGCAGGCCCGAGCCGAGCGTCGCCGCGGCGAGCTCAGCGCCCACCAGCTTGAACGGATAGAGCCACAGGCCCGCCATCAACACCGCCGCGGCTGCGACCGCCGCCGTGGGCATCATGCCAAAGCCGGTGTCGAGCGCACCCTCCTCGCCGGGCGCGCGGCGGCGACGCCATTCCACTGCCAGCACCGAGAGCGCCACAGGCGCGATGGCGAGCGCCGCGACCCGCACGTAGCCGTGCGCCACATAGCCCGCGCCGGCCCAGAGGACGGCGCCCAGGAGCGTGGTCATGCCGGCCTGGCCCCAGCGCCGCGCGCCGGCGGTCGCATAGCCGATCAGCACCACCAGGGCGAGGTAGCCGGTCAGCGCCGGGGCGTCCCAGTGCTGCGGGCCGGTGATCGCCGGCGCCATCAGCGCGCCGCCCACCGCTAGGATCGCCAGCGGCTCCCCGTGCCGCACCGAGAGCGCCAGCAGGCCGAGAGAGATCAGGCCAAGCAGGCCGCCGGCCACGCCGAGACCGATGAAGTCGTAGAGCCAGTAGGACGCCCAGGCGGCGGCGTAGAGTGTAGCCGCACCGGCGCCGGCGGCGACCGCGGCGGCGAGGCGATTGCCGGCGGGGCCGCGGTCGGCCAGCCGCTTCAGCCCCTCGCTGACGCCCACCAGCACGACGCCCAGCGCCACCGCCGCACCAATGCGCATGGCTGGGGTGAAGAAGCCCCGCTGGGCGGCATAGGCCACCAGGAAGAGACCGCCGAACGCCAGCACTGCTCCACCCATCCAGGCGAGGCCGTTCTCGGAGAGCCAGGCCGCCATCTGTTCGCGGGGGTCCGGGCCCTTGGGACGCGGCGATTCCGGCGGCGGCGGCGCGGCCTCCACCACCAGCTCGGACGGCGGCGCGCGGCGGACGGTTCGCGGGACGGCGGTCGCCTCCGCCGCGGTCGCACGCGAGGAGATTGCGCCTTCGGCCTCCAGGCGCGCCTCGACGTTCGCGGGCTCAGGCTCCCGAGCGGGCCGCCGTTCGAGCCGGCCCAGGCGGTCGCGCAGCTCGTTCTGCTGAATCGTCAGCCAAGCCACCCACGCCAGCAGGGCAAAGATCGCAACCGCAGTCATGTGGAGCCCCCACCCTGCGGGCGATGAACATGCACCCGCCGGCAGAGACTAACACTGCCGCCGCCTGACTTGGCCAGCCGCTCAGAGCCCGAAGGGCGAGGTCTCTTCGGCGCCGGTCTGGGTCTTGGCGCGTTTGGCGCGTTTGGCCGGCGGGCGGGGCGGCAGCGGGGTGACGGCGTGGGTCTCGTTGAACCAGGCATAGGCGTCGAACTGCTTGGGCAGGCGCGCCTCGACATAGTGGCTCCAACGCTCGGTCTCCGGGCGATAGACGACCCCGATGAACCGCTCCAGCCGTGGCTCGGCGAGCTGGGCGCGGAGATCCTCGTTCTTGCCGGGGCGGACATCCAGAAGATAGCGCGGGATGCGGGTGGCGTGGGCTATGGCCTCGTGGCTGTCCGGCAGGGCCGGGTTGAGCTTCTTGATCTCCATGGGGCCGTCCCAGTCGCTGGCGCAGGCGACCGTGCCGCCGTGAGTTCCGAGCCCGATCAGCGCGGCGGAGCGGCCCCATTTGTCGCGGCAGAGTTGGCCGAGGTTCAGCTCCTCGCGGATCGCCCCCATCTCGGTCGCGCGCGCATCGCCGATGTGGGAGTTGTGCGCCCAGACCACCGCACGGACCTCCTTGCCCCGAGTCGACATCAGGGCGTCGAGGGTCTCGAACATGTGCGTGTCGCGCAGGTTCCAGCTCTCTGCGCCGCCATAGTACATGGCCCGATAGTAGGCCTCGGCGTCGCGCATCAGGCGCGCGTTGCGGGCCGCATCGAACAGGACCTCGTCGTCGTCGGCGTTGTCCTCAAGCTGACGCTTCAGGAGGTCGGCCAGCATGAGGCCCACCAGCTTCTCGCAGCGCGCATAGCCGGAGGTGAGCGCCATCCGGCCGTAGACCGCCGGCTCGTCGGCCCAGGGCGTGAGACAGCCGTAGCGCTGGCGCGCCAGCGTGGCCGCCTCCGGATCCTCGCGGTCGAGGTAGTCGATCACCGCCCGCATGGAGGCCTGCAGGCTGTAGAGGTCGAGGCCGTAGACGCCGGCCTGCTGGGCTGCGGACTTCCCGGCGTTGTGCTTACGCAGCCATTTCAGGAAACCGTCGAATTCAGCGTTGCGCCACATCCAGGTCGGGAAGCGGTTGAAGGCCCGCCCCGCGCCCTCCGGCGGCGGCCGGCCCCGGGCATGGGCGTCGAACACCCTGGCGTCCGGCCAGTCGGCTTCCAGCGCCACGACGCTGAAGCCGCGCTGCTCGATCAACCAGCGGGTGATCGCCGCTCGGGCCTGGTGGAATTCCGCCGTGCCATGGCTGGACTCGCCCAGCAGCACGACGCGCGCCTCGCCGAACCGGTCGAAGTGGCGGCCGAAAGCGGGATCGTCGAGATCGGGCAGGGGTTCGGCGACCTTGGCGATGAGCTCAGGCAGGCGAAACTGACCGGGGCGCGCGTACGCGCCGCTTCGAACCTGCGGCATGGCCATCCTCCTGCATCCCGGGAACGATGCGTCAGTGTGGGAAGT
>Ga0307510_10009091_pt1 | contig 11830 bp, 16 predicted proteins | sample 12_EM_MG_FD_207224 | JGI IMG/M metagenome (GOLD analysis project Ga0307510, IMG submission 207224) | Populus trichocarpa ectomycorrhiza microbial communities from riparian zone in the Pacific Northwest, United States - 12_EM | ecosystem: Host-associated > Plants > Roots > Unclassified | place...
GCCTAGCGCGACGATCTCCTCGCGGGGCTGACTGGTGCCCTTGCGCGACATACCCGTGTTGGCAAACTCGGGGGGCGGGCGAGCGACGTGGGCAGCAGTGAGGAGGGCGACGCGGTCGTCGTCACGGCTGAGGCGGAAGTAGAGCGCGCCAGTGCCCTCGTAGTGGGGCGTCCTGAGCGGGGCGATGGAGAGGCCGAGCGTGGGCGTGAAGGCCTTGCGGAACTCGGGGATGGGGTCTCGGAGGGGGTCGAAGGAGAGGAGCTTCGGGCCACCCACATAGCGCATCACCTCCGACTCACGGAAAGCGACCTCGATGTTGGGGAAGCCGGCTTGGCGGAGGATGTCCTTGACGGCATCGGCGGCAGCCACGGCAGCCTCGAAGGCAAGTGTCTCATACTTCACGCCGATCCACATCAGGAGCGGGCAAAACGGCGCCTTCTCCCCGGCGTCGGCGAAGGCGACGGGATCGATCGAGGTCCACTTGATGCCGAGGGCGTCGAGGGCCTGGTAGATGTCGGTACCGATCCTGAGCCAGTCGTTTGCGATGGGGTGACCATACACAGGGCGTGCCTCGCGGATGTAGCGGTATGCTTCGGGACCCTCGCGCTCCGGCCAAGCAGGACCCGACTTGTAGATGCAGGGAGCCCCGCTGGGCATGCCGAAGAAGTCTTTGTAGGCGGCGGGGTAACGGTTGATAAGACGGGACGAGTGAGCGACGACGCCGCCCCCGTTGAGCCCATTTGGCTTGTCAAACGTGGCGGCAGTAGGTGGGACGGGGGTCGGGGCTGGCGAGATGGGCGTCTGGTTTTTGAATCGCGGGGGGATTCTTAGGCACCACTCAAAGAACTCATTGTCGAGGTTGAAGGGGTTACGAGTCACTAGGAAGGAACGGTCAGTAAAGAGGACAGATCGAAAAAAGAGAAGAAAAAGGAAAAAGAAGAAAAAAGAAAGGAGGAAAAGGGCTTGCTTGTGAATGTTTGTGATAATGAGGTGGGGAGCAGAGGCGGGATCGCGGGTGGACGACGAGAGAGCTGAGGAAGAGGGAAAATAAAGAAGATCAAGGTAAGTATACGACGAGATGGCCCAGCCACGCACTTGCAAATAGAGAGAAATGCCCCCAGGCAGAGTTGATGGAGGTTAGTTGTGTGGAGTGGGAAGGGAGGAAAAAAGTGATCGGCAAGATCCTGGGGTGAGCGAAGTCAACAGTGAGGAAGTTTCGAAAAAAAATAATGGGGCTTGGCAGACATCAGAGAGTCGGATGATGATGTTTGGAGAAGACACATTACTGTTTAAATTTTCTGCACTAGCACCGAGAGTCCGGAGATTGATGACGACACACAAACGGTCATTTGGATCGCATTCGGGAATACTATTTACAGGTTCTGTTGCCTATACTACTCTAGTTTGTGCTTGTTTCCCTGCCCCCCGTGGTTTCAACTGATGACAAATAGGATGGCAAAGCAGAGGTTATCGCGAATGAAGGAGGAGGTTCGATTGTTACAGATGTTGATGGGATGAGAGGCTGACGGAAGACACTAGATCGACAAATTCCTTCAGTGCTATCATGGGTCGGTTCGGAAGAGTACCATAGAACACAGGCGAAATTGCATCTAGTTCGGAATGCAAAGACCACGGTAGCGTACGTCCAGGACTTCCTTGGGAAGAAGTACTCGGAGATCAATCCTACGAATAGCCACAACTCTGCTCACCCAATGGACACCAATGGCGTGCCATCATTCAATCTCCAGCAGGCAGATGACGAGACTGTTTCCACCGTTAGCATCAATGAGATCACCACAAGACACCTTTTTCAGGCTTAGCAACTCCGCGTCGGACTCTTTTGGGCGCAAGGTTACCGGTGCCGTGATCACTGTTTCGACCGACTTTTCGGATACAAAGTACCACCAAGGAAGCGCTTGTTGCCGCGTCTAAGGCTGGGGAGCTTGAGGTTTTGTACATCATTCACAAACTGGTGCAGCTGTCGTTGCATATGCTGCGAGGCAGACACCCGAAGAGCAGGGCGTTGACAAGAATATTTTGGTGGCCGATCCCGGAGGTACAGTACTAGGTGTGATGCTGCCGTTGTCGTATCTGGGGATGGGATGTACACCATTCTTGCGACGGCTCATAATTATGGACTTGGCAGGCTGAAGCTTGATGAGGTGCTTGTGAATCGCTTTTCGAAAGAGTTTATCAAGAAGCATAAGGTTGATCCAGGAAATGAGAGGCCACTTGCCAAGCTGAGGCTGGGGGCTGAGGGGGCCATGAGGGTTGTCGCTGGGCACCTCGGTGACCATTTCTATCGAGTCGCTCCTGATGGATACGACCTCCCCTTTACCGTTAACAGACTGCGGTACGAGCTCTCCGCGAAGAAGGTGTTTGACCAAATTGTGTCACTCGTGGAGAATGTTGCGAAGAAAGCGGAGTTGGATCCGTTAGACATTGGTGAGGTTTGTCTCCTCATTCTAGAACTCGCTATCTAATTCTAACCACGATCTAGATAATCCTCTCAGGCGGGACCTCCCACACTCTCAAAATCGCCTCTTGCATTGCCGCCCTCTTCTCAGATTCGGTACCCGTAAATGTCCCGGCAACACTCACAACGGCACTCAGTCCGTCATAACTCTCGGCTCGCGGCGCAGCAACCCAAGCTTCACTAAATGGTGAATTCGACAAGCAAGGCATCGAGCAATCTACCCACCCGGCAGTGAGCCTAGCCCCCCCGACTCTCGCATCCAATCAGTGTCATAATCGGCGAAGATAATAGCTTCCAAACAATACTCAAAACCCAGACCGCTGCTCCCGCTTGGAGGATCGCTCAATCCGATGTTCCATCTGACAGCGACGTGATCATTAGAATCTCCGAGGGTATTAGAGAAATTGTGGTTGAGAAGGTTGAGCGACAAGTCAGTGGTGGGAACAGCGAGGACGATGACGGGGAGGCGAATGAAGATGATGAAGTGGAGGAGGAAGAAGTCTGCAATCGTGTACTAAAAGTGCACAAAGTCACTCCCGAAGCAGCCATCAAGGGCACTACGAAAAGCGGGAAAGTCGAAGTTACTATCAACGTCGGCTCGGACCTTGATCTGAATGTTGCTGTCAGTGTGGTGGTTGGCACGCAACTTGGGGTTAGGGGAGAGATCAAGCCTAAGGCCAGACCCGCGCAGTAATCTGTTCGTGTGGTTGTACCTACACGTAAAATTGGGGGAAAATGTTTCGTTACCCACTTACTTGCTTTTAGTGTGGTGCTTTTTAGCTACCGTTTTTCCAACTTAGTACTAGATTGTGTTGAGCTTGAAATTGATTGATTGATTGTATAGGTGGTCATCGATTATCACTCATGGTTGAAACTGCCCTTGCGCAGATCCTGACCTTACAAGTACTCGTACATCGTTTTCCCTTCCCCTGCTGGCGTGATATCACACCTAGAAAAAGAAAAAGAGGCCCCGGCTCGGTGTATAGTGCGTAATAAATGTGGGTTCGGGCATTGGTTGATTCCGCTAGGCATACCCGATTTCCAGTCAGTGCACCTTCAAACAACCATTGGTCGTACCGAGCCTCCGCTTAGAGGTTGTAGGCTTACTGTGCTGTTTTTACCTCCCCCGTGTCATTAAATCGCCGGTATCCTCCACCGTGAGCTGTCGAAGGAAAGGGGGTAGCTGCTGGTCACTGTTTATCACTCGGAAGGTAGCATGGGTCTCTCTTGAATGGTATGGTTGTCGGACTTCCTAATAACCTACAAAGGATAGAATGTCGTTGATGGTATGTCGTTGATGGTATGTCGTTGATGGTATGTCGTTGATGGTATGTCGTTGCTGGAATGTTATTGATAGAATATTGAGAATGGAATGTTAGCTATGGCTGGAAATGCTTGATATACAACCTAGTGGCCTGCTACGACCCTCGGAATTAGCGAAATTATTACGGAGGAGTCTAAGTCTCAAATTCCTCACCTTTTCGGAATTCTGTTTATTGATTGTTTTCTTCGGTCTCCACCCTCCCTCCAACCAACAACCACCGGCAAACCCACTGTCCACACCATCTCCCTCGCACCACCTCTAGTTACCGCCTAGTAGTCTCGCCTCCTACGAACTCTTCAATCCTCCCAGCAACGTCTCCAACCAACCTCACATACCCATCTTCCAAAAATAAGAGTTCACAAAGAGCACCAATCTCGTCCACTCCCATCATTTTAACCTGGACCCAGCAGGCATCTTCCACTTGTAACTCTTGCTTTTTGGGTTTATGAGCATTGGTGTTAAGGGGTAGCTATGCGTAAGGAGTTAGCGACCGAGACGGGGAGGGGAACTGTACAGAACATTTCAGGGAGGTAGTATGATACTTTCCCCGGTTGGGTTGTAAACAGGCCCTTCCGGAATGCCTCCTAACCCCCACCCCTCCCGGTTCCATTCCATTCTTTCCTTCTCTAGCTGTAGTCTCTCCCCCTTGCCGTCGTGCTGAGTGGCCCATTTTCTCCTCTTCCTTCTGCGCTTCTCCGGCTCAGTCTTCTCAGTTGCCCCCTTCCAGTCTTAACTGCTCCTCTTTAACCTTCCACCCTTCTTTCACAGCTTCACTGTCTTTGCAGCAGCCTTCTCCAAGGGTTTACACACAGTTGCATCCGGGATGTGTGAGTAGCGAGACCATGTGGGCTTTGGTAGTGGCAGTGGGACTACTTAAGCAGTACCCCTAGGCGGCCCGAGTTGAGTTCACAGACCCGCCAATTAAATAGCCTGTTTTTGGTTTCAACTTTTGGAACATTATGATAAACGGTGCAAGTTTCTCATAAAATTCATCAGTCCGATTTTTGTAGTAGTCGGCTCGAACCCCGGCATGCATATTCAGGATCTTGAGTGTTTCAGGGTGGGCGGGAGAAGTTGGTCTTAATAATAAAGTTAAGATACTCGTGTGAGAAATGGACAGTTACCCACTGATATTCCATAAATCGGTGGGGCGCAATCCATACTTTTACTGGGATGCAAATATATCGTCCCTCCCCCCTATGCCTTCAAACAGCAAGACATCGACAGCACCGTCTCCTCCATGTGCCGTCAGGTTTCCCTCAAGAATAATATCAAAGTCTGACTGCTTCACTGAGTTTTTTAGTTTGTCTTGCTTAATGATACTAATAAACCTCCGCTGCACCTGCTTATTTTCCTCTACGGCAGATGACAATGTAGACAAGTGGGCCGTCAGCTCTTTGGCATCGTTGATAATGCCCTCGGCCTTGCCCTGAAGTTCAGCTGTCTCCGATTTTGAACCCGCCGGGTCAAGCCAACAGTGGTTACCGACATAAATCTTATTGTTATGGCGCAGGGCTGATATGATGGGAGGAAGGTTAAACGATATAAAGAGAATTGGTATTTCCTGATGATTGTCTTTCTTGTCCTACACATTTCTATCTACTGTGTAAAGGGTGATTTAGATAGACAGACCTACCATACAACTGCCACCGAATAACTCTTCAGCCTAGATCCCTGCACATGCGATATTTCACATGAGTCCAGGGCCCTTCCGGCAACTTTCTCATCCTCCAGGGTTCGTGCTACCAGACCTGTACCTGATTGCCTATCGAGAAACCCTATCGAAAACCTACTTGAGCCCCTGCCCAGATAGGTTACAGCCTGGGCGGGAAGATGTCAATTCCAATAGGCCAGACACTCTTAGCCGACCACCGCTCTTGTATCCCGCTCGTCATGGACATAGGGGAATCCTGAAAACCTTTGTTGAGGAGGGAGAGGTCAACCCTGGTAGGTCAGATGATTGCGGCCAAATACCACTCTCACTGCCTACTTAAGATTGACCCAAGGAGGTGGTGAAAGTACTACACGGGCGGGAAGATATCAACCCGGATAGTCCACAGCTCTCGTTCGCTGCTTGAGATGAATATGAGGGGGCAGCGAAAATACTACCCGGGAGGGAAGACCTCGGCCCCGACAAACCAGACAATTTCAGCCAAACCCCTCTCTCGTGCGCAGCTATGGATGGCTACCAGAAGGTGGTAGGGCTGCTACAATCCCAGAAATGGGCTAACCCCTAACTCGATTTGATGCCTAGAGAACATCACCTCATTCGGTCCGCCGCCGTTCCTCCTCTTCCCGAACCCATTTCTCCTAAAAGTTGTCTTTGGATATCCCCCCTTGTAGTCGAGGGAAATCACATGAGATGAGCTCGGAATGCACGTATATGTCACCTCACCGACGTGAACTTCCCTGGGGTCTTGCTTCTACTAGTGGCATCCGGCGTGGGTTTGTGAGTTTCTCTTTTTCCTGAGTATGGTAGAGTTTGGAACCAGTTCTACAACTGCGACAAATTCTAGTTTACACCGCGTAGTTTTCATCCGATCCTATTTGATTTTTTTCCCAGCTGTATATTCTTGCCCAACCAGTTTTTTTCTCTGCAGGATGATAGATAAACATAATATTATAGGGTGTTATTCAGATGGAAGGAATGTGGTGTACGATAGCGCAAGGATCCTTGAGACAATTGTGTGCAACTATGTAAATATTTGATGACACAGCTCCACGAATAGCACGATATCATATCATATTTAGCGGAAACAAATTAACCACAACCCCCAATAGTACACATTACAAGATCGGTTGGAAAGAGCTCCTCCCCAAGTCTCGCTGAAAGGCAACTCATCAATGACAAAGCCCTCCCTGTTCACAATTCGAAAGTATCAAGGGAATCATTTAACTCCCATACTGATACCCTTACCGGTGCATAAAAGGGTACCACCGCGGTACAGTTCCACCTGCGAGTGAATTGGAGGAAAAGTCGAATGAAGGGGTTTTTTCTTTCTTCTTGGAACGATACGATAGAGCTTCATTACAGCCAATACTGTGTTGCTACTGTATTCGGCGGTGTAAATTAAGCTATCCGTTGTAAATGAACTGCGCAGTGGCGGACGAGGCAGTACATGCCACACCCGAAAGACCCTCCATTAAAATAAAGAACCAGATACAGCAGTAGAAGAAAAATCCGGGATTGGGATACTTCGCTGCCCCGCGCCTATTTCTCGCCCTCGGCAAAGCATTCGGATAGCACATATGAAGCGAACGGAGAGACTGTCCACCCCCTGTGCCGGGGCCATCCTGCGACGATTTCAGGGTCCCGTACGACCACTCAGGCCTTGAGTTAATAACAATATTCAGCCAGATCACAAAACGGCGCTCGGTGCAAAAAACACCTTTTTTCCAAGTCCACGCTCCCCGAAGAACACTGGACCGGCTCAGCTGGGTGTTTTGCCTAACTCAGGAATGTATGGAAAACTCGCTGAATAATATACGACATGATAGAATTCTTCAATGGAGAAACCCACGTCGGCATTCCCCAGTCCTTAGCAGAAATTTGCCAAAGATACCATCTCTGGGGTCCAGCCAACCCCACCGTCGAGAGCACTTGCCCGTGTACAAGTATACCACAAACACACCGATATATATCATACTCCTCCTGGTTCTCACCTTTACTGGACAAATAATGGAAGAGATCCGGGATTGAGGAATAGTGGGGTGGTGGTACCTTTTCATCAATGATTACACGACCTTTCGAATGACGTACCACCAATCAATGAAACAGTACCAATGGCTGCCATGGATAACGCTTTCCCGGAGCTAGATTAATAATTCCACAAAAATCGGGAAGCCCTATATATACCTCTACCTACCAGTAGCCTACGCTCTGGATATGAGAATACGGTTATATTGTGAGCGCAAACTGCGATTGCACCCCCCCCCCCCCTCTGTCGCCTCCTACTCCCTTTTCCGCATTTGCATCTCCCGCTGTTTCATTCCCTTCCCCCCTCTATGCATCCGAATCATCTCTTCGTGCATCTCTCTGGTCTCTTTCTCCGCAATTGTTTTCTCCTGCAGCCTCCTTCCCTTCTCCTTTTTGCTTGCTATCCATTTCGGCATGCCTCTCCCTAGCCTCCGACTTCCTCTGGAGCCTTGCTACCTTCGTCAACTCCTTCCTCCAGGCCTTCAGGAAGGTGGTTGTCTTATCCTTGATAATAGCCCTCACCCGATCACCATGAGGATCCATGATGGTGATCAATTTTGACTTAACCTTCTTGTTGCCATTGCCAATCTTTATGTTCCACCTTGTGCTAGACTTCACTCCAAGCGCCCAGAGATCGCCCCATCCGCTCTTTCTTATGTCTCCGAACTCCGGTTTTCCGAGGCTTTTAGGGGCAACCCGTCGTTCGATGGAGCCGGGCGGAGTTCACACGTCGAGAATGACATGCCTGCGGCATTTAATGGGCAGGGGATGATGCATGGGGGGGTTGGAATGCAATTGCGGAGTTGTGACGCTGTGTTGAACTGGCGTGCCGTGTTCACCGTCGATAAGGGTTGTGCCAAAGTCGTCTTTTGTTGGGCTGATCTTGTTCTTCGTGTCAATGCGGTGGTTGATACCACGGCGGAATGCGACATATGAGTACTCGCAGTCCTCGTTGTTTTTGGATAGCTCCGCTATGAGTCTCTGCAGATAGCTGGGGTTCTCATCGCACTGTGAGAAGCAGCAGTCGTATTTGCATTGTGGGCCGTCCGTGGAGCCCGAGATGAACATAGGACATTGTTCATGGTTCGCGCATGGGGTGATTATAGCGCCGGACTCGTTTTTGATAGCGGGGTCGGCGGAGCCATAGGTATTCCTGGGTGGAAGGGATTGAAAAGCTTTGTCAACGTCATTGATGTAGTTCTTTGAGATAGTGGGGCGGACGTAGGTGATAGCCTCGAAGCCCATTGGCGGGCCCTTCTCGGTCATCAAAAGAACGCTGAGCTTCAGATTTTGGGGCGACCAGAGTTGTTTAATAACGGCGGCGGAAAAGCGACTTCAATATCTGGAGGAGTCCGTTTGTGGCAATCACCAGACAGTAGAGTTTCTCGGCTGAGCCTTATTATTCTCTGTCGGGGTGCCCAGCATGTGGTGTAGGCTTTCGAAATAGATATTCGGCACTCAGGGAATAAACCGAGTATCGTCCAAGAGCTTCGAATCCTTCTCTCTAAGAGCGATGGGCCCAGCAGCAACAACAGCCCGCAATTTACTCTTTCTCTCGCCACCAGGAGAGCCTTCCCACCCGGTCCAGGTATCGGCTTCCCTGTTCTCTCCGAAAGTCCATCCCTCCTTACCTCCTCTTGTGCTTCAAGCACATTCTTAACACCCAGCTGGCCCCGATCCCCGCCTAGCATCCAGTGGCCGCCTAACGATTTCCGCAACTCGGTCAACAAACTCAAGTACTGCCCATGCAGCCCGGGCATCACCCCTGTGAGAAACACTTCGGCATTCATATCCGACATGTTACTGTTGATTGGGCTCAAGGGGATAGTCAACTGGTAATTACTCTGCTTCCTCACGTAGATGGGTGAGAATTGGAGATGTGGACCGCTGAGAGTCCAGTGAGCCGATTCTGCTAGATGGGAAGTGGTGACATCCGCGATCACAGACTCAGTCTGGTCCCTTACCAATGGTGGAAGTCGGATCTGGGACGATGTGAACCGACTGACGTGAGTGAGCGGGTCAGGTTGGCTCCTTCCTCAAACAGTTTGGAAGTGTGGTGTGAAGGTGGCGCAATTGGGAAGGGGGTCTCGGAAGAGAGAGCCGTTCCCGTATAATTTCAATCGGTATACTCGGAACCTCGGTCAAGCTCTCCGGAAGTGCAGTAACACATCTGCACCAGGACCAGACCAGGTACCATATGGCATATGGAAGGGTATAAACGGTGTAAACCGTAAGATTATAGCCGTGGTCGTCAACCACCTGCTTAGACGGTCCATACAGCCACCATCACTCAAGGATTCGCTAGGAATACTCCTTCCCAAACCAGCAAAAGGGGACTGGGACACCTTTGCGAGCTACAGAGTTAGCGCGCGAATGCAAAAATTCTCAAAGATAGCCAAACGCATTATCAACTAACGTGTTATCAAATTTGCTAACGCAAATGACCTATACTCAACAAGACAAACTGGCAGCCTCCTCCAGAGAGCCACATTCAATGCCAGGATTTCGCTTAAACATGGGGTCCAAGAAGTGCAAGCCGCTGGTCTTAAGGCCAGCACTATGTTCTTATACATCGATGGTGGATTTGACAATGTTGACAATGGTATACTACTTTGGAGACCTTGATCAAGGATACCCCCGAGTACCTGACCAGATGGATTTCAAACTTCATATCATACAGACAATGCACAATCATCTTCCCCGGCTCACTAAGGACTCGGAGTATGAATGGCATCAATACAGGGATCCCACAAGGTTCCCCACTATCCCCACTCCTATTCATAATCTACGTTGAACCGCTTCACTTGTGTTTGGACCCAACTAGGGAATTTATCATTTCAAATGTTGATGATATCCAGATAACAGTTAGTTCACTCTCATGGAACACAAATACCTGACTACTGGAGGAAGTGTACCAAAGAATCCAGGCAGCAGCTTCAGGTATAGGGCTAAGCACTCTACACACAAAACAGGCCTGATGTATTGGAGAACACGAAATGAGCGTGCAGCAAAGTGCAAGAACCTTTTTGGGCTCCATCGTTATAGACGAACAATACATTCAACCAGCCTCAAAGGCAGTCAAGTGGCTTGAATTCTACTTTGAACCAAACCACAGCACATGGACACAGTCGGCAAAGAGACTCGCCCTGGCACAAGCCGGCTTTGAAAGGATAAAACGACTCTCTTCACGAGGTGGAAGACTCACACTATACAGTCCCCTCAGAATGGCCAAGGCAATCATTGTCCCCACTCTATTCTATGGCTCTGAATTCCTTGAACCAAGTGTCACCATGAGCAATTAGATGGAAATGTTCAACTTTATCAAGATGCGTCTACTAAGCCACTTTTGTGACCATATATGCCAGTTTGGCAACATTCCGATGTATTCCACTGAGATCGGAGAGCTCGCTCACAAAACGCAAATCAAAGACGGATGGCGCCAATCGAACAAAAATGATGCAGCACGCCAGATCGTCCACATCTACGGTCGTCAACATGCCATCAGAATGCGACTGTTGAACCTTGAATCTCGAAAAATGTCGCGACGCCAATCTCTCAGGTGACGTCTTGCATCATTTAGACTGGACGGCCAGCACCGTGACTGCAGCAGCGCCGGTTGTCCGCAGGAGGGTCCTGAAGGGACGTCCGGAAGATGTGTCTAATGTCGTGGATTTTAGCCGGATCTCGGGAGCCTCACTCGAGATTATATATCGTGAATTGATCCGATATAGCAGACATAACCTGCCCGCAGTGCACCGTCTTCCTGAGGACCATGCAATGCTTCGATCACTCCTGGTTGAGCTACTCACACAACTTGAAATCCCAGTTCTTGCGTTCCAAGAAGCCGATGTTTACGAGATCTACCGTGCACAATCCACCGGCGATCTACACTTTAGAAACCAGGGCAGTCGCAATGAATGGGTTTGGGTACAAGCGGGTACGGAAGAAATGTATGGTGCGCTGAGGGGTCGTCTGCCGGCAAAGCTAGTTGCCCTCTTAAAAATCAGGGACTACAGATCCGACGATACTGTGGGTCGGGTCGCCGGTGTTCAGATGCTGACCCCAGTCAACTCAGGGCGCCTATCGGATCAACATGGCATTGTTACAGTGCAGATGAGGGAGGATGCACGAGGGTTTACAATAGTAGATATAGGGACAATCCTCGGCCTAGCGCATCTGATCCAGGAGGAGGACCGGCGCTGGCTTATAAATAGCCGGATTGATTTGAGAACATTTAATGAGGTTTATTAAAGAATCTGGATGAGAGAATCAGGACTCAGCTATGCGGGAGAATCATACATGATCTTGATACTGTATATAGAAGATATAGAAG
>Ga0307510_10009092_pt1 | contig 11829 bp, 6 predicted proteins | sample 12_EM_MG_FD_207224 | JGI IMG/M metagenome (GOLD analysis project Ga0307510, IMG submission 207224) | Populus trichocarpa ectomycorrhiza microbial communities from riparian zone in the Pacific Northwest, United States - 12_EM | ecosystem: Host-associated > Plants > Roots > Unclassified | place...
CTGCGACCGGAATTTATCCAGATCTCTTCTACGTGGTTCGGGGATGGGAATGCGCTGAGTGTCGATTTGTCAATGACGGGCTTGTGATCTAAAAGAAAGGAGGCTTTATCGCCCAGCAGGTCGAGAATTTTCTTGGACGCCATGATTTTGACTTTTTGATTGTATTGCAATTTACCGTTCCTGGCTCAAAAAGAAAAAAATGCCCTTTCAGTCGCCAAAAGGAACCATAATATGTACAACAAATCAGGTACTTTGATGGTTAAACAAGGAATATGGAAATAGGAATAGACAGCTTTGCTGCTATGTTTAGCAAAAACAGCAGCAGGGAATTAAATGATGCGGATGCGATGGCGCAATTGCTGGAAAGGATGGTTCATGCGGATCGTTCGGGACTGGACATATTTGGCATCGGGGAGCATCATCGAAAGGGGTTTCTGGATTCGGCGCCTGCTCTTATTCTGACAGCAGCTGCTGCCAGGACGGAGCGTATCCGGCTGACGAGTGCCGTCACTGTGCTGAGCTCGGCTGACCCGGTACGGGTGTTTCAGAATTTTGCGACGCTGGACCTGATCTCGCGGGGGCGTGCTGAAATGGTTGTGGGACGGGGTTCATTCGTGGATGCTTATCCGCTGTTCGGGTTTAACCTGGAAGATTATGATGAACTTTTTGTGGAAAAGCTGGGGTTGCTGTTGTCGATCAGGCAAAATGAGTTCGTCACCTGGTCGGGGAAGTTTCGGCCGGCTTTGAAGAACCAGCCAATTTACCCGAGGCCATTGCAGCAGCCATTGCCGATATGGCTGGGTGTGGGGGGAACACCGGAGTCGTTTGTCCGGGCGGGTAGTCTGGGCTTGCCGTTGATGGTGGCGATCATTGGCGGGGAAACGCACCGGTTCAGACCGCTGATAGACCTTTACCGGGAGGCGGGAAAAAAGGCCGGGTTTGCACCTGAGCAATTAAAAGTGGGATTGCATTCGCTGGGATATGTGGCTGAGACGTCGGAGCAGGCGGTGGAGGAGTTCTATCCGGGATATGCCGCCAGTATGACGCAGGTGGGCAGGGAGCGTGGCTGGCCGCCTATGACCAGGGGCCGGTTTGAGGCGCAGAGCGGGCCTTTGGGCGCGTTGCTGGTGGGTGGACCAGAGGAGGTGGCGGAGAAGGTGCTGAGGCATGCGGAGGCGCTTGGAGGGATATCGAGGCTTACGTTCCAGATGGATACGGCGGAGCTATCACATGAGAAGCTGATGCGGGCCATAGAATTGATCGGGCAGAAAGTGAAGCCGCTGATAAATAAATAAGCTAAAAAAAACCACCCGGAGGGTGGTTTTTTTATCTATGCGTTTCGGTTGATGCAATTGAGGTCTTCAAAGGCTACTTCGAGACGTTTGCTAAAAGTTTCCTCGCCTTTACGCAGCCAGACCCGGGGATCATAGTATTTTTTATTTGGCTTTGCAGGTCCTTCGGGGTTGCCAAGCTGGCCCTGGAGATAGGCTTCGTTCTTTACATAATACTGCTGAATACCTTCCCAGAATGCCCATTGCAGATCGGTGTCGATATTCATTTTGATGGCGCCATAGCCGATAGCTTCCCTGATCTGGTGCTGGGGGCTGCCGCTACCGCCGTGGAAGACAAAGTAGACGGGTTTTGGTCCTGTCTTAAAGGTCTTTTCGATATAATCCTGGCTGTTTTTGAGAATAATGGGGCGCAGCTCTACGTTGCCGGGGCTGTATACGCCGTGTACGTTGCCGAAGGCGGCGGCCACGCCAAAAAGCTTTCCGACCTTGCTGAGCTCGGTATAGGCATGTGCTACGTCTTCGGGCTGAGTATATAATTTATGATTCTCAACGCCGCTGTTGTCGACACCATCCTCTTCACCGCCTGTGACGCCTAATTCGATCTCGATGGCCATGCCCAGGGGCTGCATGCGTTTGAAGAATTCGACGGAAGTATGGATATTCTCTTCGAGAGGCTCTTCGGAGAGATCGAGCATGTGTGAGCTGAAGAGGGGTTGTTTCTTTTCCTTAAAGAATTGTTCGCCGGCGTCGATGAGTCCGCTGACCCAGGGAAGCCATTTTTTTGCGGCGTGGTCCGTGTGCAATACTACCGGAACGCCGTAGTATTTAGCGACATTATGGATGTGGAGGGCTCCGGAGATCCCGCCGGAGATATTACCCTGGAGCTTGTCGTTGGGCATGCCTTTTCCGGCGATGAACTGGGCGCCGCCATTGGAAAACTGGATAATAACTGGGGAATTCACTTTTGCTGCAGTTTCGAGAACGGCATTGATGGTGTTCGTTCCGATGGTATTGACGGCAGGCAGGGCGAATTGGTTGTCTTTTGCGTCGTTGTATAAGGCTTCCAATTCTTCGCCGAAGAGGACTCCTGCTTTGTATTTTTTCATGTTTACTGAGCTTTGAGGCCGCGAATATACGCTATGGCCGTTTAATCTTCGAATTTGCTCAGGTTTTTTTGAAGGAGGGAAAGGTTCTTTTGCAGGGTTTGTTTTAGCTGTCTTTTTACCACCTGGCCCATCGAACGACATTTGAGAAAGGCGGGATTTTTAAAATAAGCGGCCAGTTCAGTCTTTAGCTGAATGAGCTTTTCGGGGCTGGAGATGGCATGATCCCGGGACATGATGTTGAGCAGCTCCATCAGGCGGAACCGGGAGGAGGCTACCCGGAAGGCCATCATGGTTCTCTCTTCTGTCTGATATTGTTCGATAGAATCTTTGTTCAGGTGTTTGAGGCTGAGCTCAACGAGGGCCCTGTTCTCTTTAAAGAACTGGGGGATGTAGAGGTTTTTCCTGCCTTCATAGGATTGCTGGTCGAAGTCGATGGCTCTGATCCGATATTGGTAATCTTCTATGTCGGGGGTGATGTCGATGACAAAATTGTAGGAGCGCATGTCACCCAGGAGGCGGACAAAACAACGTTCGTTGAACTTGACGAATTCTTTTGAAAAACGGATCTTATTGGTTTGGGGGTCGTCGAGGAAGTTCTTTATGAACAAGTCTCCGGGGATGCCGGGAATATGTTCTTCCACGAGGGTGTTGTGATGCGTGAAATAGGTGATGCGATTGGGGGACAGGAGGTGCTCCAGCTCCAGGCCATAAATACGCGAGGCATCGGCCTGTTTGATATAATAGTGATCGTAGTTGTCGTTGAACTTATTTACGATGCGGATGCGAAAGGGATGGGAGTTGGCAAAGCTGCAGAAGTCTATCCGTGCCACGTCGAGATGTTTCGTATAGCTGAGGTCTCCTTCTGTCTTGAGGATGGCATACATCTGGACGAGTCCTTCACGGATGAAGTCCCAGTGGCGCATATCGTACAGGGCTGTTTCCCACAGGGTGTCCTGGCCATTCTTGTCTTTTAAGGGGACGGAATAGGTGATATGCTGAATGAGGTCGCGGTAGGACACGGGGAGCCTTACTTCGCGGCCATGATTTTTTAGGTAATTACGGAATGATTCGGTGATGGGGAAAATGGGCTTTTTCCGGGAAGGCTGGTTGGACTCGCCGGGTGAAAAAGAAAGCTGGTCGCTGAATTGCATGGATCAAAGGTCGGGTTTTTGAATTTAATTCCCTGCTTCTTCCCCGGGTGCAGTATCGACTTCGGGGGCCGGCTGGCGGCCCGCCTTATCGAAGAAAGAGGAGATCTGGCTGCCCATTGAGAGGAGGGAGGTCAGCAGGCCACCCAGCTTTTGATAGAGGGCGCCCTGGGTAAAGAATATGAAGAGGCCAAAGGCGGTAAAGAGGATGGTCAGCGGTAACTTGAAGGATCGCCAGGAACCCTCCTGCCGGCTTTTTTTCAGACAGGCGATCACGCCCGGATCGTCATACTGTGACAGTACATACTCGCGGAAACTGTCGCTGACCGGTTCGAGCTGTCCGTTGGAGAAAACAAGAAGTTTTCTTTTTTGCAGACGCCAGAGTAAGCTACCTGTACGATAGTTGGTAAAACCGTCTTTTGCCAGGTCATAGAGAACAAATTTCTCCATCGGAGGGAGCGGCTTCCAAAGTTGTGCATATAATTTTTCATGGAGCTGCCGGTTGCAGAGTATGGTCTCCTGGCTGCAATTGTCTTTCTCGTTGTTGCGGATAGTTTCCAATTCATCATTGGGGCCGTCGGCGGGGCAGGGGAGGTCCTCAAAAAGATCGATCATAAATATACGGGTGGCAAGCGCCATAGTCACTTTGTAGGCCAGGAATACGCTGAGCAGCTGTGATCCGAAGTAGAGGAAAATAAAAAGGGCGCCTGTAGAGCCTGTCTGATGGCTTATCAGGGACAAAGAGGAGCCGGAGGCAGCGCTGCCTGCCTGTATTTGCAGTGGGCCATTGTCTACGCGGTCTGTCGGGGCTTCGTATTGGAGCCATACGTGGTGGTGGGGAGAGTCTGCTGTAAAGAATGACCAGGTTTTGTCATCGGCGGAATTGGGGTCAGCGGCTGCGGAAAGTATATTGCTGTCTTCCGGAAAGATAAGATGATGTATGTCCTGGTATTGGGATGACAACGGGAAAAAGGGCCGGTGACTTTCAGCCGGTGCAGGGAGTATGGTGTCTCCTGGTAAGAGGTATAGGCCGTGGCTGAATTTAAGCTGACGATGTGTCGCGCTATCGAGGTTGTTTTTCGGATCGATGTCGCCAAGCGCAGACTTGTAATCGGCTATTCTATCGTTGAGGTGTAACCGACGTGAGTTGATGGCCCGGGCTGTTGCCACTCTTGAGCTATTGTTCTGAAGGCTATACTCCTGCCAGGACAGCAGCCAGAAGATACCGCAGGCCGGGATGATGCTGATCAGAACGACCCCGGTGACGATGGCTGCGGAGTAGTATTTCAGCCAGGCTTTGCCGTGGACCTCACAGGGCGGCGGGCAGGAGCGCAGGGGCCCGGAATAAGTCGGTGTTGCGGAAAGTGACCCGGCCGGGGCGCCGGAGTTTTTGGGCCTGGTGCTGAAACTGGAGATCAGCCAGGCCAGTACTGACAACAGAAGCACCTGTGTTATCAGGGAGATCCAGGGTATCCAGCCGGCCGAGGAGGTGTCCGCGGTAGAAAAGCTGAGAAGCACTACCAGGATCAGGGCTAGAAAGAGCAGGACAGGGATGAGAGGCCGGGTGACCATCAACCCGCGGAATTTCTTTCCCGGCTGTTTCTGTTTTTCGCGCAGCGCATAATAGTATAAGGCGACATAAAAAGGCAGGGCAAGGGAAATGAAGAAAAGGGAGAACTCCAGTTTGCGGGGGAGGGATCTGATGACACACCAGGCAAGGATGTATATAGCCAGCATCGATAACATGCCGGTGATGAGACGCCGGTAATATTTTTCTTTATGGGGCAGAGGGCGCAGCCATTCAAAATGTTTGGAAGGAGCCAGGAGAATACCGGGTTTTTTACCTGTCCATTCGTTGATGATGGTGGAGAGGATCAGCAGCAGCAGGACGCAGGTGCTGAAGAAAGCGGCAAGTCCGATCAGATGGATCTGGGAACTGTCTGCGTCGGCAAGGCTGTAATAGGTGATGATGGTGTAGGGTAGTGTCTTCATTGGGGCTGCTACGAGGGCTACTTTCTGTCCTTTTAGCCGGAAGGAGCTGAAATAGCGGCTGCTGCGATAGCGGGTACATTCCAGGATGGAACCGGGGTCGTCGCTTTCTTTCAGAATGTTAGAGAGCAGGGCATGACCTTGCCTGGAGTCATACAGGACGAGACCATTGTCGTCGATAATGCTGAAGTTATAACCGCAGGGCATTATGGTATTTGTCACCGAGACCATTTGAGAAGACAAACCTATCAGGATGGAAGGACTGGCCTGGCTGGGGATCACGACGGAGATGGTATATTCTCCATCGAGTTTGGAAAGGGTGGGCTGGATGGTAAAAGGGCATGGTGTGCTGTCGCCGGGAAGGAGAAGATATTTCCGGTTGACAAAATCTCTGAAATATTTCCGGTCTGCGACCTGTAGAAGTATGGGTCTGTTGTTGTATTTTTTTTCGCTCCAGATAGCCTGCCATTTACCTTCGGCATCAATCCAGAATGTATAGTCGGACCAGGGATAATAAACCGGCTGATAGAGCTTGTCCAGGGCGATGCTGTCGTCTTTGCCGAGCCGATTGCCTTTCATGCCATTCAGCAAGGTGGTGTCCCTGCGATGCAATAACCCGGCATAGGTGGTATCCCAGGCCTTTAGCTGCCCGGTGATGAGATTGAGTTCCTTTAGAAAACCGGATTGTACCTTTCCGGAAAGTGACTCCAGGTTCCTTTGATTGTCTACTGTCTGGATCCGCATCAGGAAAAGCCAGGAAAAGAGAAAGAAGCCGGCGATAGCGGCGATGAAATAGGAGCCGATGATGAGTCGGATATCCATGTCAGTGATGCGTTCGTAGATTCCAAGGATAAACACTTTCAGGATAGGGAAATTGATCAGCAGCATTATTATGACAATGCTGATCGGCACGAGGAGATTGAGGGGGATATCTGTATAACCGTCTGAATAATTAGCCGCAGTTGTCAGGCCGGCCAGGATAACGGCCTGGTTTCCCAACCGGAAGGGGTAAATGAACAACTTGTAGGAACTGCCTTGTATAGTGACGTCGCGGACGTTGCGGATGCTGAAGCCGTCGTGTTTGCTTAGCAGGCTGTCGATGTTGATCCGGAAGTCCAGGGAAAGATTATCGGGATTAAAGATGATACGGCTCTCGTGGATGTTTTCCGGATCCGGGGGACCAATGAGCAGATAATTAGCGAAGATGTCCTTATAAGTGGAGATGATAGGATTTAGCACAGAATCCAGGCGGATGGACATGATCCGGATGGCAGTGGTATCGGGGGGGCTGGCGGATGGGGAAGTGTTGGGTGGGGGCCCTGTTGCCTGCGGAGAGCCGGTTTTTGGGGTACCGGCTGTGGTGGCAGTCCCGGGGATCAGCAGCGGATAGGTTAATCTATAATAACCGTTGGATGGGTCCTCGGCGATGAACATCGCTTCGTTTTGTGCAAGTCGATGGTAGGAGGGGTCGGATCGTCGGATTGTCGCGTCTTTAAATGAACGGAACAGTGGGCTTGAGACTTTTGGATTTCGCTGGGCAAAGGTGGCATTCTGGATATAAGTGAGCGCACGTGTATAGGCGCCGTTGCGGCTTTGTATGGCTTTTTCTATCTGTTCCAGTTCGAGGAAGGCCCTTCGGTTATAGTCGTCCTGCTGGCGGGGCAGGTATTTGAAGAAATACAAAGACAAAAAGATGCCCAGTATCAACAAGGTTAGCACTGCCGGTATAATCTTTCTTATGACTTTGTTTTCTCCCATAATTAACCTGCATTAGGGCAATTTAACTATCGCCCGCTGATTTGTCGCCACCAGGGTATGTTGAGGAAACAGAACGAAGCTAGTTTATAAGCCGGGAGGGTGCAATGGCCTGTTATGGGTATTTTTTGCCGGAGAGTCTTCGATGAAGGCCTCCTGCTAAATTTTGTGGTGCTCTAATCAGATATTTAGCAGGAGGGGCTTTGGTGAAAGCAGGTTTAGTTCAATAGGATTGGACTGCTTTTCGTGGTTTCTGTTCGGACGTTGGATTTTGAGAAGAAATACGTTTTAGTCTTTAAGGGCAAAATGACATGTTATCGTTAGCGCCAGATTAGGGTCTCACAGGTTTATTGGAAAAAAGTAGAAGTTGACTGATATTGGATCGAAATTTCTTAGGTATTGGTTTTACGGTCTTTTAACGGATATTAGGATTTTGTTTGGGTTTTTCTCTGGATATTGGGTGATTGATAACTCAATTATCAATCAACTTCTATATCAAAAATAAATTGTTAAAGTTGATAAATCAATAGAGGTTTTGCTTTATTTCCGCGTCGCAGTTTTTACTAACACTTTCGTAATCATAGCATAAAGCATTAGGGAAAGCACTCGTTTGTGCTATCGTAAAACTACGAGTTTGATGACGATGGATTGTCCGGCTAAGCTCCAAGTGCTTGAATTACATCGTATTTGGTTACGATGTGATATTTGCCGCTCTCATCTCTTCCGAGTACGGCTCCGTTCTCCCGGGTAATGAGGGTACTGATCCTTTCCAACGGGGTATCGAAGGCAACGACGGGATAGGCCTTTTCGAGCAATTCGCTGATCTTTTTGCTTTTGATGTCGGTGCCATTGCTCATCATGCGGGTGAAGAGTCCGCTTTCGCTGATGGCTCCTATGACCTCTCCGTCTTTCTCGACGGGTAGGTTTTCGATGTTGTATTTCTGCATGAGCTCGAAGGCTTCGGAGACGGTCTGGTCGGGGTTTGCTGTAATGATGCGTTTGGTCCCGCGGCCGGCGATGATGTCCTTGAACGTTTTGACGTCGAGGAAGCCGCGTTCCATCATCCATTGGTCATTATATATTTTACCCACATAGCGGCTGCCGTGGTCGTGCAGGATGACGACGACGACATGGTCTTTTTTCAGCAGGTCTTTTAGCTGGAGGAGGCCCTGGATGGCTGTGCCGGCACTGTAACCGCAGAAGAGTCCTTCTTCACGGGCTATACGGCGGGTCATGAGGGCTGCGTCCTTGTCTGTCACCTGTTCGAAGACATCGATATATTTCATGTCATAGTTCTGGGGGACAAAGTCTTCTCCGATGCCTTCTGTGATATAGGGGTGGACCTCTTTCATGTCGACCTCTCCGGTGCGGAAGTATTTTGTCAGCAGGGAGCCATAGGGGTCCATGGCCCAGACCTGGATGTTGGGGTTTTTCTCTTTCAGGAACATGGCGGTGCCGGTGACGGTGCCGCCGGTGCCGGTTGCTACGACCAGGTGGGTTATTTTTCCATCTGTCTGCTCCCATATTTCGGGACCGGTGCTCTCGTAATGGGCGAGGCGGTTGGCCAGGTTATCGTATTGATTGGCATAAAAAGAGTTGGGAACCTCTTTGGCGAGGCGGCGGGATACGGAATAATAGGATTGCGGGTCGTCGGGTTCGACATTGGTCGGGCAGACGATGACCTCGGCGCCCAGTGCCTTGAGGATATCCATCTTTTCTTTCGACTGTTTGTCGGTTGTCGCGAAAATGCATTTATACCCTTTGACGACAGCAGCGAGGGCGAGGCCCATTCCGGTATTACCGGAAGTGCCTTCGATGATGGTGCCACCGGGCTTCAGTTTGCCTTCCTTTTCGGCTACTTCCACCATTTTCAGGGCCATGCGGTCCTTTGCGGAGTTGCCGGGGTTGAAATATTCCACTTTTGCCAGGACGGTACAGGGAAGATCTTTTGTCAATTTGTTAAGACGGATCAGGGGAGTATGTCCTATTGTCTCGAGTATATTATTTTTGATATTCATATTCATGATACTTAATGCACTATAAAGGTAGGCTTTTGGCCAGAGGCTTGTTGATAAATCAAAATTTTTTCTTTCGACCGAAACTTTACATTTGCTGCCCGCTAATGGAACTTGGTCCGTTTGCGGGCAGCAAAATTTTTGAAACTATGGAACCAGTTTATATACGGAAGATCGCCGAGAAATTGAGCTTTAGCCTCAAACAGGTCAACAATATCTTTGATCTGCAGGCTGAAGGAGCCACTATTCCTTTTATGGCCCGTTACCGCAAGGAGGCTACCGGGAATATGGATGAGGTACAGATCAATGACGTTGTGGAACAGATAAAGTACTTCACCGAGCTTGACAAGAGAAAAGATACCGTTATCAAAACGATCGAAGGGCTGGGGAAGCTGACACCCGAGCTGAAGGACCGGATCGAAAATTGTTATGATGCGACGGTGCTGGAAGATATTTATCTGCCGTATAAACCTAAGCGGCAGACGCGGGCTACCAAGGCTATTGAAAAAGGCCTGGAGCCGCTGGCTAAATTCCTTTTTGAGCAGGGCGCGGGCGAGCCTGGTGAAGAGGCGGCTAAGTTCGTGAATGAACAGGTCAAGGATCAGAAAGAGGCCTTACAGGGGGCGAGAGATATCATTGCGGAATGGATTGCAGAAAATGAGCAGGCTCGTAATAAAGTGCGGCAGCATTTCACTGAATCGGCAACTGTGAGCTCGAAGGTGCTGGCCAGCAAGAAAGACGAAGAGGAAGCGCAGAAATACAGGGATTATTTTGAGTTCAGCGGGTCATTGGCGGACAGCCCTTCGCATAGGGTACTGGCGATCCGCCGGGGTGAGAAGGAAGGATACCTGATCATGGACCTTTCCATCGACAAGCAAACGGCGGTGGATGACCTCGACAGGATATTTTTAAAAGCATCGAACCCTGCTGCCGGTGAGGTGAAGAAAGCGATCGAGGACTCTTATGATCGACTCCTGAAGTCTTCTATTGAAAATGAGTTCAGGTTGTTGAGCAAAAATAAAGCGGACGAAGAAGCTATCCGGGTATTTGCCGAGAACCTGCGTCAGCTGCTGCTGGCCTCTCCATTGGGTTCGAAGCGGGTGCTGGCCCTTGACCCCGGGTTTCGTACGGGCTGTAAAGTCGTATGTCTTGATGCGCAGGGGAATTTTCTTCATAACAGCACCATATATCCGCATCCGCCACAGCATGATATGCAGGGCAGCATTGCCGAATTGAAACATTTAGTGGCGCGGTATGAGATAGAGGCCGTTGGAATAGGGAATGGCACGGCCGGGCGGGAGACAGAGCAGCTGGTGCGGGGCATCGATTTTGGCAAGCCTGTCAGCATCTTTATGGTCAATGAGAGTGGAGCGTCTATTTATTCGGCTTCAGAAGTGGCGCGTGAAGAATTCCCGAACGAAGATGTTACTGTGCGTGGTTCGATAAGCATCGGGCGCCGGCTGCTGGACCCTTTGAGCGAGCTGGTGAAGATCGACCCCAAGTCCATCGGGGTGGGGCAGTATCAGCATGATGTGAATCAGAATAAGCTCAAGGATGAACTGGACAGGATAGTAGAAAGCTGCGTGAATCACGTTGGTGTGGATCTGAATACGGCCAGCAAGCATTTGTTGACCTATGTGTCTGGTCTCAGCGCTACGCTTGCAAAGAATATTGTCGACTACAGGGCTAAGAACGGCGCATTTACCAGCCGGGACGAGCTAAAGAAAGTAAGCCTTATGGGTCCCAAGTCTTTTGAGCAGTGTGCGGGGTTCCTGCGCATACGCGAAGCCGGAAATCCGCTGGACAATAGTGCGGTGCATCCGGAGAGCTATCATGTGGTGGAAACGATGGCTTCGGACCTGAATTGTTCGGTTGCTGACCTGATAAGCCAGGGCGAGCTGCGGAAAAAGGTTGTAAAGAAGAAATATGTTTCGGAGAAAGTGGGTGAGTTCACGATCGATGATATCCTCAAAGAGTTGGAGAAGCCGGGGCGTGACCCGCGTAACCAGATCGAGGAGTTCCGGTTCGAGGAAACGATAAAGACGATGGGGGACCTGAAGCAGGGGATGACGGTGCCGGGGATCGTCACAAACATCACGGCGTTTGGTGTCTTTGTGGACATCGGTGTCAAGCAGGATGGGCTGATACATATCTCTCAGCTGAGCAATACCTATGTTTCGGATCCCAACCAGGTGGTGAAGTTACAGCAGAAGGTGATGGTGACTGTTATGGAGGTGGATATATCGCGGAAGCGGATCTCTTTGTCTATGAAGGGGAATGCTCCGGCGGCTGGTGGCAGTCGGCCGGCGGCTGCGGGAAGACCAGGGGCTACGGCACCTGGTAAGCCCGGAGCGGGTGGTGGAAAGGGAAGTGGTAGTGCTGCGAAGGCCGGAGGTGCGGCATTGGATCCTTTTCAGGCGAAGCTGATGGAGCTGAAGAAGAAGTTTAAGGACTAATTAATACAACTGCGATCAGGATTGTTTGGCGGATTGGTTCTTCTTCTGTTGCAGATACATGTCGAGCA
>Ga0307510_10009093_pt1 | contig 11829 bp, 15 predicted proteins | sample 12_EM_MG_FD_207224 | JGI IMG/M metagenome (GOLD analysis project Ga0307510, IMG submission 207224) | Populus trichocarpa ectomycorrhiza microbial communities from riparian zone in the Pacific Northwest, United States - 12_EM | ecosystem: Host-associated > Plants > Roots > Unclassified | place...
AGCTTGATTTTTCTTTTGATAGGTAATACAGGTATTATAAGTAACAACAAACTGGGTGAGGGAGATATAAAGATCTTGCGAACCCAGGCAGGTGGAATGATGCCCGTTATCAATCCATCTTGAATCTCATCATATACCCACCCGGCGGGTGACTCGTGTAACTCGGAAGGCATTATTACTTTGAGGTATTTTTCCCTGGGAAACCAATGGATGCTATAAGCGTAATTTAGTTCTGCAGGACAAACAAAAACAGGGGGGAGGTGAACGGTTACCGAAAGGCATGCTCCTCGAAGTAATTCTTAGGAAGTCTTAATCTATGCATAACCTGGTCGAATTCGGCCTGCTCCACATCATGGAAGGTTAAGCGGTCCGGGATACGGGCCTTGATTGCATCTTTAATCTCTTTGAAAATTTTGTCTCCCGACATGCTCGTTTGATTAGATTTCGTAAACGAAAACTGGGGGCGTATGGTAGATGGCGGTTGTGGGGGGTACACCCAAGAGAGCGAGAGAGGTTGATTTAAGCTTTCCGGGAGTGGCAAAGCTGCAGTTAAGTTGATATGTCAGCTGACATGGCAGACCCTGAGCAACCACTACCCGTACGAGTATTGGGGGACATCTGTAATGGGAGTACCGTATTCTCTGTTTGAATTCGCTAGCTCCGCTGGCTTGCTAATCTCAGGACTCAGACCTCGGTTCTTAAGAAGGATTAGTGCTTTCCTGACTTGGCATGACATGAGTCTTTTGGCTGTGTTGGATCTCATTAACTGACTGTCGTAATTCTATTAACTGGCTAAGCTAAACTCACTTGAGATGATGTCGCAATTTACAAGAATATTCGGAGCTAGCAAATTCACCAAGAAAATACTGGTACCGGTACCCGTGCACGTCCAGATTTGCCAAGAAAAACGCCGTCTACTCAATTTCAATAATGGCTACGTCGCTTGGATGTTGACCTTGGTAACCTGCTGTAGAGGGCTTGTGATATCTGGTTTTATGGTGTAGTTGGTTCTTCCACCGGTCAAACAGACTGCTGGTCTCCGGATCGAGCCCGGTCGTCATCATTCAGTTTTTCTCACTTCTCACAATCCTTTTTTTCCTTCTTCATTCACAAAGCCATCTATATCATTGGCTCCAATCGGCTGCTCGTCGATTTATACGGCTGTGGAACCCTTTAACCGGATGAAGGAACAACAAGAAAGACTGAGCTTGGTCGTTAATACAGTTTATAGCATAATTTATTTACACGAGTGAGAGCCTGTGACTAGATATCCTCTTTTATGATGACGATGACATTTGACATAGAGCAAAGAGGAAGAGAAAACAATGAAATCCATTGAGAACGCGCCATTTTTCCAAGCTCAGACCTCCCACCACTATCCCTTCGACGAGTTGGCATAGTAGTTAGTCCACCTTTGCACCGCCAAGCAGGCCTGGCTGAGCGCTTGTCGTAAGGTTATTGGGCTGCCGGACGTTGGTTTTAGCAAACCCTTTAGCATGCTTGAGCCTTTTCCGGGCAACCATGGCAGGGACAGAAGATTTAGTGACCAGGTAATTCGAGAAGGATCCTTGAAGGATGCTAGGTGATGAGTTAGTTTATAATGTAATACTAACAGGGTGTAATTTAGGGTACTCATCCCTCTAGAGCATTACTATGATACTATGGGAACCAAGGACCACAAGTGTAGGTTCGGTAAAGTCAATCTAAATCATATAATTTTCCCTTCTCATATCCCCGTTGCTGGGCTTCTGATGCGGAAATCGTGGATGGGAGGAGGATTTCACTTTTTCGGGAGCAGGAAAGTGGTGGTGGTGGGATCGCAGCAAGCATCAAGGGGAGCGGAGATTTATTTTCTCAGAAGAGAGCAAGATTTATTTTGGTGATGGAGCATTTGTGGGATGAGCAAGAGGAATTTCTGAAATTCTGAATGGGATGGGGTGTTGACGAAGAGATCGTGAAAGAGAGGAAGGAGATTGAAGGAAAGGGCCGGCGGTGGGAGGAGAAAGGGTTGGATTCAGTCGAAAAGTTTTATGTTCATCTAACCTCTAAACCCTTGCCTATATTTTGTTTCCTTGTACCTATTGCTAATATTTTGCCGCAGAGAACTGCATTGGCTCAGCTACAATCATTCGTGATTGTACTGCTGAAGGTGATATTGGCCAATCTCAATACGGGCCCTCATATGACCACCCTACCGCTGCCCCCAACCGAGCAGCCAACAGGTTTCATTTGCAGATAAAGATGGATAGCAAGGGGTCTGGGGATTGGTCAGGTTGCTGCATGAAACTAATGAATAGTGAACAGTGAAGGCAAAGGTCAGAGATATTCAGTAACGATTGACACAGCTACTGGGATGGTTGAATATGCAGTGTCCACCATCCTGAGTTCTTCAAACATCTTGGCAAGGGCGATTCCAGGAGTGAGTCGTGCTAAGGGGGATGGGGGGGGGGGGAACTAAATGCTATCAACGAGGACCGTCAGAACTCGGGTCAAATGATTGGGAGGAGATGAGGTAGATGCCTACAGGCTTAGGGAGATTACGAGCAAAGCCACCGGTGCCATCTTGATCGGCATATCGAAACGGCCCAGTGTTTGTCGTAGGGTTTGGCTATCCTCGCTGGTATGGAACTATGAACTAACCAGCGACCTTTTAACAGACGCGCCCAAGTTCGAGTGCCCGACACAGCTCCCTCTGGATTGGAACTACCCTCCACTCGTCCTCAGATTGCTCAACCAACAGGACATTGTCCCCAACTGTAACCACTAAGACTAACCGCAAGGACACGTCTTTCTTCAACTTCTGCCTCTTCACTCCTCCCACCCCAAGCCACCTACCCTAATAATTCCTCCCCCACCTTCCAACCTATTTCCCATTGCTTGTGAGCACACAGCGCAGATCAGCGACCGCATAGACGCTAACACAACAGACCCAGACCCAGGGCATGCTGCGTTAGGTGATTGACCTCTCCACTATACAAAGGCAAGCTCGGCAAGCAGCGAGAGGACAGCTTCGCCGGGAGTAATATCGGCTCCTGGGATAGCGAAATGGGCTTTGAGTAGTGTTCTCGCAGAGCGCGAGAGCCATTCACGCTGTGGACATCCGCTTACTCAGTAGGGGTTTTGAAGGCACCCGGAGGGGCTTCAAGGGCACTGAGTGAGTTTTGTACGGGGTGGATGGATGGATGGGTGGGTGGATGGGTGGGAGAATAGATTCCTCCATTGTTTTCAACTTCTGGAAGGGAAAATGCGGAGCAAGGCGTTTTATTTTGGGGGAAAGCTTGTGTACCGTCTGTAATTATAGACATATCTCCACTCTGAAGATCCCTTTCGGCTTGGTTTTTAAATTACCCTTATCGCAGCGCTGAAGGTATAGTAAAGTATTGCCGGACTAAATATGTTTAGGTAGGTAGTATATAATGTCAGTTTCTACCGAAATCTCAACTCTTAATGGATAACTTGGACTGGGCGGAAGCGTATTAGTTGGAAAGGTTGGCGTGAGTATCACTCGATGGGCGTTTTTTTCGTTCCCCGGGAGCACTTGGGGTGAGCTCCCTGTTTTGTGCAGGATTTCGCGGGTTTGCTTGGTCCTCGTTCGTTCCTCATTCTGCCGATCACTATCACAACCCCCCGTCTTTCCCACTAGCCCACCATAGTCTAATTTGTTGATTGTATTTTTCCATGATAATGTTGACGATCGCATGGCCCAGAATACCCAGACTTTACTCTACTTCCCCCCTCCCCATCCCCAACAAAAACCCACATTCGAACAGAAGGACACAAATAGGATAGGAAGTAAAAAGGAAAAGGAAAAGGGGGAAAAGGAAGGAAGGAAAAAAGGGAAAAAAGTGCGATAAGAATACACAGAAGGGGGATTCTCGCAATACGAGAGGGGGGCTGCGAAAAGTGATAACTTAAGGAAAGGAATCATGATTATTTCCAGAATTTAAACCACTTCTTCTTGACATCATATCCTTCCTCGGCGATATTGGCACATCCGGCTATGGTTAGGAAGACTTGATCTATGATACAATTAGTACGAGCACGAAATGGGGAGGAGGGAGGAGGAACACACCTAGTGTGGTCTGCGAAACAGTATACCGCATTTTTTGGGCATATCCGGAATGACGCTAAGGGGTGGGGAGCACACATCTGGCTATTGGATGGAGGTGGCAAAGTTAAACGAGTATCAAAAACACAGGGTGTGAGATTTGGTGATGGAACGGAGCAAGAATATCAATTCAATTGAGACACTATTCGCATTTAATCCTCCCATTCCTTCTAAGAAGCAAGACTACCAATCCCAAAGCTTCCTTCGTCTTCTCCAGTGCCTTGAATATCCTATTAACGCCTGTGTCACCACAATGTGATGCTGCAGTGGGCGTAATATCGTCCCTCTTCCTCATTCTCCCAACGCCAAATTGGTACCGAGTAGCGAACTTGTCCATGAAAACTCCGTTGCTCAACAACAGCACCACGGAACCTACCCTGGACCCAATCCTGCACGCTGTAGATTTCCGCCTCCATACTTGCGGGCGTAGACTTAAGGACAAGATGGATGTAATACCATCGCTCTAGCGCTTCCGGAGGTCGTCACTGGTGCCGACTGCTAGTATTTTCTTCACGAGGATCCCAGCACGCGAGGCGAAGGGGTCGGCTTCCTCCATTGAATGGGTCGTCAGGACAAGACTTCTACCCTTTTGAATGCTAGCAAGGGTCTTCCACATGGTACGTTTTGCTGCGGCATCCATGCCTGAAGAGAGTTCGTCTAGGAGGACTGTTGGATTTCCCATGAGAGCAATACCGAGGGAGAGCTTGCGTTGTTACCGCCGTAGAGTTTCTGGCCCATGCGGGTTTGGAAAGCCTCGAGACCGACGGCACGGATGACCTGGGAAACGCTGTGCTCGACATCCTTGACGCCACGAACTTGGGCGTAGAAGCGGAGGTGCTCGACAACCGTCATACGGTCCATCGCGTCGAATTGCGGGCAGACACCGAGGTGAGATCTTGCTTCTGCGCAGCGTCTGGTAATGGGAATGTTTTCCACAAAGATTTCTCCACTATTAGGGGCCATGTCACCACGGATCATGTTGATTGTCGTGGTTTTGCCAGCGCCGTTAGGTCCGAGAAAGGCAAAGACCTCACCACGAGGAACTCCGAAGGTAACATTCTCTGAGCGACCATCTTGCGGGAGAACGACTTGGTAAATGTCAATTACACGGAGGCCATCGTTTGAGGAGCCCACTCTGGAGATTTCGGCATTGATATACTGCTTCTCGGCGCCAGCTGCTCCAACGTCATGCTCGCTGTCGGGATTGGCGGTGCTCGCTCTCCATGGTAGCGCAAGGCGGAAGCCGCCGCTATCCCACCAGAGAGGAAGGAAGTAACAGATCGACTGCGCAATGAGATAGAGGATTGGACCTCCATATAAAGTAAGTTCTCCAGGGTTCGTAGCAAATTCCTTGCCACGACAGGAGACAGAGAAAAAATTCACTGCCGCACATAGAGCACGAGCTAAGCTACCAATCGGCGGCACGGAGAATGGGAAGTGAACGATATTGATCTGAATATCGATCTCCGAAGCAGGGGCATAAGTGAGAACCGACATGAAAGTGATGAAGTAGAGTACGAACATCATAGCTAAGTCAAGGATTACTTACAATTATCCCGAAATAAAGAGCTTGCAGCATACCTTGGCCACCAGCAACGATCGCGAAAGCACTCAACTGACTCCCCGCCATGAGAGAGACGTTATAAGCTAGCAAGATAGACGCCAGCCCATACAATACAAGTACAAGGAATAAATATCCACCTCCCCACACCACCTCCCCAGACACCTATTCATCGGGGATACACCCGCGCTTCAGGATTCGGATCCTGGCTAAGACCCGGAGCTCTTCTAAGTCAAAGACTACGGACCCCTTGGGGTCTATGCCGAGGGGGCAACCCGCAGGAAAGAACTCGTTAAAAGTGATAGACGGATTTTCCTGCGCTTTAGAAGGCGGAGGAAGGACTTCCTATAGATCAAATTAACTTGTTAGTAAAAAATTAGTAGCAGAATGTATAAGAGACTTGCATATTTTTGGGGGTTGGGGGGGCTCTTGGCCGAGGACGCGGAGCCCGCAGCCGGCTCCGCCCGACGCATCCACATCCGTGAGCCGATCCGCCCCCCTTCCCGTTTATAAAACTTGACTTGGATGACCGCCCGGACCCCCCCCTCGGACCCGCCCAACCACAACTTTGCGTCTAAATCAAGCCGATCTGCCGATTCTGACCACCCCGACTCCAGGACAACGGACGGATACCTCGGCTCCTTGGTCCAATCTGGGCCAAGACGGGGGATGATGGTCAGATCTCCCTCCTTTGAGGAACGATCAAACGGGGGGGCAAAATTATACTCTAGTGAACGTGATTAGCTAGATTTTTCACATTTCGACAGGACACAATTGATAACAAACCAGGTGATGGGCATATCCCGATTTTGTGAAGCAAAGTTGCTGGGATGGCTCCGCTCAGGAACCCACCGAAAAACGAATCAATCACCCATTGGGCGGGGCACTCGTGGAGTTCAGACGGCAACACTACTTTTAAATACCTTTCCGGGGCGAACCAGTGTACTCTATAGCCGGGGGTTAGTTAAGCAGAAAAAAAAAGAGGGTGAAGGGGTAGGGTTACCGAAATGCGCGTTCTTCCAGATAATTCGTGGGGTGGCGGAGGCCTTGTATGATCAGATCGAATTGGTCTTGCTCTACTTCGTTAAAAGTTAATAGGCCAGCGTCAGTGCCGCGCGTCTTTATCGCATTTTTTATCTCTATGAAATTTTTGGACGCCATTTTGGACGACATTTTGGACATTTTGGACGACATTTTCGTAAAAGGTGGGTTGGTGGTTGTCGGGGAGAGTGAGAAAGAATGGTCCGTTGACGAGTGTCTATAATAGGCACGACGAAACTACGGTAGTTGGTGAAGCGTACGTACAAGCACTGTGACTCGAAGCTATCCTCATGACAGCGCAATATCGTAATCACACATAACCCCAGCCCTACCCAACCTCTTCATGATCTTCTGGCAGACTGGAGCACTGAAAGCAACCCACGCCCAACACATGCTACCCTGGCCAACAGGAGTCCGCCCCGAGTGACATATTATGATGATCTCTGACGTCATAACCTCACCTTGGACAACATCGGTAACTGAGAAAAACATGGATTCCTGCTTAGAAGGGCCACTGGTCATTTAGGGGCATATCATGTCGTAATTCGGTTGTCTTTTAAACTTAAACTAATCCCTACGTTCCCACAATTTACAGAACTGAAGTCAGAGAAGTCCCGCAAGCATAAAACATCCCTTCTTCCCCTTCCCCTTCTCACAACTCCACACACCAAGTACGGTACATATACCCAATCCAAAACCAACCACACTACAGAGGGAAAAAAAAATGTCTACAATTATACCCCGTCCGAATAGCGAACCCCAGCGAGATCCCCCCCCGCCGCGACAAACAGCCCTTATCTCACCGTTACAACACCTTTCGGGAACCGTACCACCGCCGCCCACGCCTGCCGTGCAGCCGTGCTCTTATAGGATGGGTACCGGTGCACTGTTGCCGCAACCACCACTACTACCGCCGGATACGCCTTTAAGGCCTTATGATAGTGGCGGTGCGGGGAGGAGTGCGAATGACACCCCGCCAGCTGCTGTCACCGCGAGGCCTACTACGCATTTACCGCAGGAGGGCTATGTGGGGACTACGGACATTAGTGTTTTCGAAGAAGGTGAGGAAAGAATGGGGAGAAGGCAGGGGGATGGGGTTCCTAGACAGGCTACACTCAACAATTTGGTGCTTCCGGTGGTGCGAGGGGCGGGGGCGGAGTGAAGGGCTTCCCGGAAAGCGGGTTGACGGGATTAATGAGAAGATCATCGGGGCTGAGGAGAGGGATGATACAAAGTGAATGTGGCTGTTCGCACGTTTGACTATTGACACATGTATTTTTTGCTTGAGATGGATGTATTGTTGAGAATTGAGCTTCTGAGCTGAGGAACGAGAGCGATGCTTGCGCTTCCTACTCACTGTTGCGTATATGAAGGTGCACGCAGATGTTGGCATTCTACACTATGGCTTGCGTAATCACGATAGGGTACATATACCGTTCATGTCTCCCGTAGTTAGCTGGAGAACTTAATCAGCGATCTTTCGCTGAGAGGCAAGGCGTTCAATTCCTGACATGTGTTTTGGGCTGACCTACGAGTGATTGTCTGTGAACCATTCATGGTGGAGCGTATTGACTTTGGGGGCCGGAATGGGTGGGGAAGGATCCGTGATTATTACTTCTATATTTCTGTATCCTGGGGGGGTTTCTGCACGATTGGGGCCATGCACTGGATTTAGTGCATTTAGTATGCCCTACTTCATCATCAAAACTTACCCCACTCCGCTGTCTGATATAGTTCACCGTCCATCCGATACCATACCCACCAGAACTGGAGACCCCATCCGCTTTGGGTAACTAGTCCCCAGTAGCTCCATATAATACTATCTGGTTACGCATATTATTAAGTGTGAGAATGTGGGGTAATATCTAGGATATGCCATGGAAGATTATTTACAAAGGCAAACGAGGTACGAGGGGCCCACCGGTGTCACCGGAGAAGAGAAGTAAAGTCCCTAGGCAAAAGTGTTCGTGAAATCGCTTAGCCGGATGTCTCATATTTTCACGAACACTTTTGCCTAGGGACTGTATGAAATGTGGGGCAGTCTAAAACACTCCCGAACGAAGTGAGTGGCTGTCGGGGGGCTCAAAAGTCCGCAGTTATGAGAAGTTGAACGACATCCCTTTCGCCGTCCGGTCCTAAGTCATACAATAACAAACTACAAACGCATACAAAAACTAAGAATAAAGCTCGGCGTCAGTATTAGAACAAACTAGGGTCAAGATGGCCAATGCAAAATTTCCTTCATTCAGATCGCCGGATACCTAAGAAGGAAACTACCGGTAACCGCTCTTTTTTCTGTTCCTCGCACAGACATTTACCCCCCTGTTTGTTCCAATACTTTACCCCTACCGCGAGTATGATAACATCCAATCGGGATTAGCCCTTTCCGATCTTGATCTTCCAAGATCAGCCATTAGGGTACCCGAATTTGGCTTGAAAGGGGTAAAATCTTGGCAACAGGGGTGAAAAAAGGATTGGGATTACGAATTATTTGGACGGAAAACTCCCCTTCCGAGAGTGAGCTCACTTCTGGGTTCGCGACCATCCGAGGATTAGAGAGTGAGAGGGAGAGCCTCATTCAGTGATTTTTATGACGGATTGACAGAAAATACTCGAGTAGAGGTGCTAATTTGTTGACGCCATATTCTCAGGGGTGGATTTTCATTCCTTGTCCCTTCCTATCTGAGGCTTTCCTGGAGAGCTTGCTTCAACACATAAATTCATTCCTTCTTCCCTACTTTCTTGGGGACAACAATCATGCCCCCTCCACCTCACGGATATGAATTTGGCGGGCCGTAAGTTTACTTCTTCTTTGGTCAATCGATACCTTCTGTTGCTAATAATTTGGTAGTTTGGGAGCCCTTGCCATTACACTTACTGTACCAGCAGTCACATATATCTTCTACTTTGTTTGCAACGAAGACGGGTGTCCGAGCGGTTCATTCCTGCGAGATCCTGTTGGGAATATCGCCTCGAAATGGCCGGGGCTGTCGGGGGCTTTTGACTGGGATGTTACGAAGCACTACTGTCTCTGGTATCTCGCGTTGGCAATTATGTATTTTGTCCTTCCTGGGAAGGCCGGGGATGGTGTTGTATTAAGCAATGGGAAGAGGTTGAGGTACAGGTTTAATGGTATGTTCGCTTTTCTCGGAGGGGAGGTAGGATGGAGATTCATATTAGGAGACTTATTGTTGTTGCAGGCTGTGCTTCACTGTTGACTGTTGTGGCGTACTGTGGATTTATGACTTATAGGGAGGGGTTTCAGTGGGAATTCTGGGCCTACCTTTGGGATAACTACCTCCAGCTCATAACCGCTACCTTGATATTCTCTGTTGCTCTTGCATTCTACTGCTACATCTCTTCTTTCTTTACCGGGGAAATTTTAGCAAACGATACTGGAAACTTTATTTACGATGTATATCCCCCCTCTCCCTCCTTTTCCGTGCTTCATGCTAACCAAAATACAGTGGTTTCTCGGCCGCCCTCTCAACCCACGTATCGGCAGCTTTGACATCAAAGTCTTTAGCGAACTCCGACCCGGCATAATCCTCTGGCCAATTCTGAACTTTGCCTTCATGGCTCACCAATACAACACCCATGGTAAAGTCACCGATAGCATGATCCTCGTCAATGTCTTCCAATTTTGGTACGTCTACGACGCACTCCACAACGAGCCAGCTGTCCTCACGACGATGGACGTGACCACAGATGGTTTCGGATTCATGCTTTCATGCGGGGACTTGATGTGGGTGCCAATCAACTACTCTCTTCAATGCCGGTACCTCGCCATGCACCCTTTCGAACTCGGTCCTCTAGGCGTCGCCGGAGTTCTGGCTGTTCAGGGATTGGGCTACTGGGTCTTCAGATCAGCCAATCGTCAAAAGCATGAATTTAGGACTAATCCTAACGATCCAAAGTTGGCTCATATCAAGTACATTGAGACCAAGAGTGGGTCAAGGTTGATGATCACTGGATGGTGGGGTATCGCTAGACATATCAACTACCTGGGGGACTGGATCATGGCTTGGGCGTGGTGTCTGCCCACAGGATATAGAGGCCCTCTCAGCTACTTCTACGTCGTCTACTTTGCCATCCTTCTCATCCATCGGGAGCGTAGGGACGAGGCTAAGTGTAAGCTCAAGTACGGAGCGGACTGGAAGAAGTATACGGACGTTGTTCCATCAAGGATTGTTCCGGGGATTTATTAAAGGGTTGTGTGATTTGCAGTATGGTACATAATAGGTTGTAATACATAGACCTTTCTAGAAATTATAATGGCAAGGAGAATATGCCCGTTTGTGAAATGAGGCACAGAAATCTACTCAAGGATCTACGACACCAATTCTACTTGTCCCCTCTCCAGCATCCCCATCTCCAGCTCGACCTTCGCCTCTCCCTCTCCCTCTGCCCCTGCCTCTACCTTTTCCCCCTCTCCCACCACCCCTCCCTATCTTAACATGCCCCTTCCCAACCGGCATCCTCCCTCCCCTAACTTCCTCTGGCAGCTCCCTCACAACCCTGCCCCCCTCCCACAGTACGCCTAAACTCTTACTCACCACCCTATCAACAAACCCTAACCCAAGCCTTCCCAACTCATCACCAGTCGTAAGCACAACCCCATTCTCACTAACACAAAACTCGATGCCACCCTCCCTCCTCGCCCTCTCCACATCCACGTAGAAGAGCACCTGCGCATCCGCCCTCATCCCACTCTTGACGCCAACCTCGCCCGTAGCGAGGTGTATGTGGGTGCGCCCCATGCGGGATAGGTACCCGCAGGCCAGTATCGCCTCGTACGCGGGGTAGAATGTGCCGTGCACGGCGCTGGTAATGTTGGGTGGGAGCGGGGTCAGGAGGGCGCTGGTATTGGCGAGAGGGAGGGAGTGGCCTTGGGTTGCGCGGATCAGGTAGGTATGTAGGTCTCCCACTGTCGCTGCCGCCTCGGCAGTAGTAGTAATAGTGGTGGCGGTAGCGGGAGGGGTAGCAGTAGAGGTAAGGGAGAAGCGCTGTTTGTCGTTCTCGGAAACAACTTGGCGGAGTTTTTCGAATGTTAAGTTCATTTTGCGGAACTTTGGGAGTTGGAGCTGTCCGAGTGTTAGCGTGAGTACTGGAGGGGGGG
>Ga0307510_10009094_pt1 | contig 11828 bp, 9 predicted proteins | sample 12_EM_MG_FD_207224 | JGI IMG/M metagenome (GOLD analysis project Ga0307510, IMG submission 207224) | Populus trichocarpa ectomycorrhiza microbial communities from riparian zone in the Pacific Northwest, United States - 12_EM | ecosystem: Host-associated > Plants > Roots > Unclassified | place...
AACCACTGGCAACAACACTCCTACTGTCTGGAACCAGGACCCCATTGATATGACCCCAAATGACATTTCTGGTTTCTTGAAAGACCACATGGGCTCGCTTGATGAAGATACCAAGCTGAGCATCATCGAATCCCTTATGCCAAAGGATTTTCCTCAAGCCCAAAACTAGCTGCCATAGTTAGGGCATTCCAACTCGATAGTGTTTTTGTAAATCACTCAAATTCTGTGCAAATAAAAGTCGCGTTTTTACACTATCGAGGGAAGGCAGAAGAAACAGTCCTACTTGACACTAGGGCAACTGAAAATTTCATTGACCATACAACTGTTATCAAACTACACTTAGGAATGAAGAAACTCCCCTATCCCTGCCCAGTATTCAATGTTGATGGAACCCTTAACTGACACAGAACAATCACTCATGCTTGTGACTTACTTGTTACTAAAGGCAACAAATGGGAATGTCAAAGATTCTTTGTCACTAACCTAGGACACGATCAACTTCTCTTTGGCTACCCATGGTTTAAAGCTTTTAAACCCGAAATTGACTGGGAAAAAGGAACACTCTTAGGCCCAAAAGTTCAAATGGAAACCCTATTATTCGGAACCCTCCAACACGCCAAAACATGGGTCAAAAGCAAAATACCGGTTAATGAAGACCTTATCCTTGAAGCACAACAAACCAGGTGCAATCCATGGTTGGGAGTAACCCCTTTAGAAATGAAGGGAGGCCCAGTGGAAGTCAATCGCACCCATACAGCAGTAGAAATGGCCCATAAGTACGCAATGGAACATGGGAAGGAGGAAATTACCCTCCTGGAAAAATTCAAATGTCACATGGCACTATTTTCAGATGAAGAAGCGAACAAATTCCCACCAACCCATGGTGAAGGAGACCATAAAATCATACTAATGGATACTGCCCCCACTTGCTTCAATTGCAAAGTTTATCCACTCTCAAGGGATGAACAAAAAGCAGAGGATCAATTCATTGACGAAAACTTGGCCAAAGGATATATTACACCATCGGACTCCCCCTATGGTTTTTCAACCTTTATGGTCCCTAAAAAGGACTCTAAAGAGAAATGGTACATTATTGATTATTGTCCCCTCAACGCGGTTACCAGAAAAGATGTCACTCCACTCCCCAACCTCAAACAATGTATTGAAAACCTACAGGGAATGGAATTATTCAGTAAATTCAACATCCGTTGGGGCTATAACAATATCCGGATATGTAAAGGGGACCAATGGAAAGCTGCCTTCAAAACTTGTCAAGGATTATTTGAACCAAAAGTAATGTTCTTTGGCATGAGCAACTCCCCAGCAAGTTTTCAACGCTTTATGAATGGTATTCTCGAAGAGTTATACAAATACTTCAAGAAGAAAGGTGTACTCAAAATACGGCACATACTCCAGAACTACATGGATGACTGCGGAATAGGAACCCTACTCAAGGACTTCAACCTTCATGTTGACATTATTCACTTCCTATTTGATCTCCTTGCACATCATGGCCTACACCTCAAATTATCAAAATCTGTCTTTATGCAACCGCAAATAGATTTCTTAGGTGTCCGAATATCAAAAGATGGAGCTACAGTCAACCCAGCTAAAGTTGTAGGACTCAGGGACTACCCACACAAACTCAAAGACAAACAACAAGTCCATGGATTCCTAGGAGTTTCTGGATACCATTGCATGTTCTGCCCCAATTTCAGTATCATCGCTGCACCACTCACAAAACTTACTGGAAAAGATGTACCTTTTGAATGGGGACCCCAACAAAAGGAGGCTCAAAACAAACTTATCGACATGATTACCCACACACCAGTACTCGCCCAACCAGACCCTGACCGACAATTCGAACTTGAATGAAACCAGCCTTAGGTGATCATCATTACTCATACGATACAGCCTTTGTAAGTTGTGGGAACCGGCCCTAGTGATTGGTGATCGGATGACTGACAAGTCTTATTGTGCTTACTGATCGAGCTGGAGTCGCTTATTGATCACCCTAGTATCTTAGTCATAGTACGTATCTGGCTTACTATACGGTGATGAGTCATACCTGTATCTTTAGTATAAAAGAGATCTATTGCTGTCCCTAAGACGGCAAGTTGAATCTCCTGTCAATTCAACTCCCTTCCTTTCTTTCTACATTTCTCTATAAGTGGGCACTAGGATGTTACTCTAGTGCGGGAACCACTTCTCTCATATCGACTACAACTTGGCACCAAGCTATCCACGCGTCATACCACCAAGTTAGGACAACTCGTTACTCCAACACTGAATCAGTGTTGCCTTCACATTGTGGCGGTGACATTAGATTCAACTTTCTACAGTCAAGACGGCTAGTAGCACGTACAACAAGCTCTTAACTAAAGAGCAGATACTTGAAACCAAATTAAACTCCTGTATCGCATACAAGGCACCCAACGCTACTGGGACCAGAACCTACCCTATCCAGTTATTCTGCGACAACAACGATAAGGTCGTAAACAGACATGCTATTCCAGTCTGCCTCTACAACAGAGTTTGGCATCAAATTGCACACGATTCCAATTCAGGGCTACCTCAATTACGACAACCCTTAACTAGTATCCATGTTTTTGACATCAAAGGAGCCAGCACTACAAAAGAAAAGAGTATTAGCTCAGACAGTGAGCCAGAAGCAGAAGAGGACTCAGACGAAGAACTAGCCAGACAAACTGGAGGGCTCTCCATTGACAACCAAATCAGGGATACAGAAATCCCCAGAGAACTCACTCCCCAAAGAAATACCATCTCCCTTCCATGGCATACGAAGCTTTCGCCCATTTCACCAAAACTATCAACCATGGCTACTACCTCTATCACTATCCAACAGCCCACAGATACTCAACCACTCACTCAAGGCAGAGGAGATGGCTCAAGCTCTAAAGGAAAAAGCTCTGGAAGTGGCACTACTGGAACAGGAAGTACAACAACTGCGACTACTACTGGAACTGCAGCAAGCGTTAATTCCAAACTCAGAGCCAGCCTTGGCCGATACTCCACTCCTGGAGGAGGACAATCGGGACCACCCAGCGGAGGACCCCCAAGTGGAGGACCACCATCAGGAGGATCTGGAGGTCCGGGTGGCAATCCACCCGGAGCACCAGCACCTCCCGTGCCAGTACCCCCAGCCCAAGGAGGTCAACAACCCATCGTACAAGCGGCTGATGTCAAATCTATGGGAGGACTGCCACAAGTCTTCACCAGAGACTGCCTTATTGCCGATGACTTCATCGAAGAAGTAAAAGGATACCTCCGACTCAATCAAGATGTAGCCGGTTACAACTCCCCAATAAAAAAGGTCACTCTAACTCTTACCCTCATGAAAGGACCTCAAGTCACAGGATGGACCAGAGACATGGGAACTTGGTTGGACACCCTCGATCCTGTCTTGGATAACATCCCCGACGTATGGGACCAATTCCTGTATGAATTCTCACAGCAGTTCCAAGACAGTCAAAGAGAGAACAGAGCCAGAGGAGAAATAGAACACTGCACTATGAAATTCCCAGAAATTGACAACTACATCGCTAGGTTCAAAGACCTAAGTCGCATCGCTGGCTATGATGCCAACAGTGGCGCCGTCTTCCAACTCTTCACCAAAGGATTACCCGATGACATCCTTAAAGAAGTGCTAACTTCCCCAACCCCAACCACATATATTGACCTCAAAGACAAAGCAATCTCAGCCACCCGATCCAAAGTCTTGATAAATAATATACTCTGGGCTCGCAACCCAAACAGGGGAACCGGAGGGTTTAACTGCAGAGTCTTCAATACATTTCCACGACCAGTTAACTTCCAAAGGCCACGAACATTCTTCAACCAAGGAAGTCAAGGAAATCAAGGAGGATTCATGCAACAACGGGGACCTGGATTCCGTCAGGGACCTCCCCAAATGCAATATAACTCCACCAACGCACCCCACTGGATGAACAATGTACCAGTACCAATGGACTTAGGACGAACTAGGACCCCAAACTGGCGCTCAAACAATAGGGTGTGTATGCAGGGAAATGCAACCGGCTTTGGACCAGCTCCTTGAAACAATGCCACTGGACCACCCCCAGGGAATACAAACAATAACTGCTTCGAATGCAGACAAACGGGTCACTATGCCAGGAACTGTCCACGTCGTCACCGTCAGGGACAAACCAAAGCAAATCTCATCGACTTCAATGAAGAATACGATAACTATGAAGGATTCGAAACCCCTACCCATGTTGAGGATATCAAACAACAACTCAACGCTATGTCTCTTGATGAGAAAGCGAAATTAGCCGAAGAAATGGGAGTCTCAGAGGATTTTCCCACAGCTTGATTAGGTTGGCATTAATCAAGCAAAGTAGCAATGACAATGTGTATATATCAGCCCAAAAATCTATGACTGTTCGAATCTATACACACTCGATTGCAAAAAGAGCCGAAGAAATAGCCCTAGTAGACTCTGGGGCAACAGAAAACTTCATGAATCTGAGCTACGCCAAATGGCTAAAGCTTCCCATCAAAAATTTGGATAAACCTCAACAACTGTTTAATGTAGACAGGACCGAAAACAAAGCCAGGATGCTAAAACATTACACAGATATTGAAGTCCAAACAGGAATGTCAAGAAGTCAACTACGTTTCTTCCTGTCAGATTTAGGAGAACATAAAGCCATCCTAGGGTACTCTTGGTTTGCCGCTGTACAACCCAAGATTGATTGGAAACAAGGATGGATTGATTCATCACAACTCCCTATCATCCTCAGGGCTCCTAATGCAAAAAAGGCACGATTCTTACCCAGAACAATAAATGCACTGCGCCCGGTGTACCACAACCAATACTTCATTGGGCAAGTAACGATCAACTCTGCGGTAAAAGAAGAAGATCCTGCAATACCAGTAGAATACATGCGACACCGTAAAGTATTCAGTGAACACGAATCGCATCGCCTTCCCAGGCATACAATTTGGGATCATGCTATCGAACTCTTGCCTGGAGCCCCCACAACTCTCCCTGGAAGACTTCTACCGCTGACACAATCAGAAATTGAAGAAGCGAGCAAGTTTGTTCAAGAACACCTGGCTAGAAATACAATTAGACCTTCATGGAGCCCATATGCGGCTAACTTCTTCTTCATCAAAAAGAAAGATGGGAAATTACAGCCAGTTCAATATTATCAACCCCTTAACAAGTGGACCAAACGGAACCGCAACATGTCTCCTCTAATCCCTTCCGTCATTGACCGACTAGCTGGATGCACGTTGTTTACCAAGTTCGATGTCCAATGGGGATATAACAATATTCGGATCAAACCCAGTGACGAATGGAAAGCTGCCTTCCTCACACTGGAAGGGCTATTTGAACCTATGGTCATGTTCTTTGGCCTTACCAATTCCCCTGCGACGTTTCAGATGATGATGAACACAATATTCCACCCGGACGTAGCAAAAGGGGACATGTCTGTATTCATGGATGATATCGCTATCCACACAAAAAAGTACCTGAACGAAACCCATGAACAACACCTGGCTCGACACCGAAAACGCGTCCATGAAATACTGGATAAACTAGAAGCCAACGACCTCTACCTAAAACCCGAGAAATGCGCCTTTGAACAAGAAGAAATCGAATACCTTGGAGTGATCGTAGGGAAAGGACAACTCCACATAGACCCAAAGAAACTCACAGGAGTTGCAGACTACCCGGTCCCACTTACCCCCACCAATGTCCGTGCATTCCTCAGATTATGCGGTTACTACTGCTACTTTATCCCACGATTCTCCAAAATCGCTCGACCCTTACTTGACCTCACAAAGAAATCCGAAAGCTGGCACTGGGACGAACCGCAATTCAAAGCCTTTGAGACCCTCAAGTCCCGACTATGCGCAGCACCAGTCCTTAAACAACCCAACTTCGAGAAGAAGTTCTTCCTCCAAACTGATGCTTCTGCATACGGTGTGGGAGCCGTACTCTCACAGGAGGGAGACATCCCCACAACTTCTGCTCTTTCAAAACGTCAAAAACCTGTACTCCATCCTATCGCCTACTACTCAGCCACGTTCATCCCCGCAGAACGAAACTACGACATCTATAAGAGGGAGCTACTAGCCATGATGAAAGCACTCTCACACTGGCGACCATACCTAGGGTGGACGAAAGAACCATTCACCATTATGACGGACCACACTAATCTCCAATACTGGAAATCCCCCAAAAACCTTAACCGAAGAACTGCGCGCTGGCATGCAGACCTACAAGAGTATGACTTTGACATCCTCTACATCCCAGGAAAAACCAATATCCCACCTGATGCCCTTTCGCGATTACCTGGAGTAGACCAAGGAAAGGAGGACAATCTACAAGTTACGGTCCTACCAGAACAAAAGTTCAAAATCGTGACAACAATGCTGGGACCAAGAATCAGCATACCCCCTATCAACGTAGTCAAACGAGGGATTATGAACCTCATGCACAATCACCCATCTGCCAGTCATCCAGGTCAAGACGAAACGCTTCGTAAAACTCAAGAACGATATCACTGGCCAGGAATGAAGGAATGGATCGCAAACTACGTAAAAGGATGCGCAATCTGCCAACAAAACAAGATCATCACTCATCAAACCAAGACACCTCCTTATCATATCCCCACAGAAACCAACGCTCGACCATTCCAACAAATAGCTATGGACTTAATCACGGGACTACCCCCTGTGAAAGGAAAGGACGCTATCCTTACCATTGTGGACCAAGGATGCTCATGTGCTGCCATATTCCTAGCCTGTGACACCACAATCACGGGACCAGAGATCGCTCAACTGTATATGGATCACGTGTTTCGATGGTTTGGACTGCCCACTAAAGTGATTAGCGATCAAGACCCCCGATTCACTTTGCACTTTGGGAAAGCCCTAACAAAAAGACTAGACATTCAACAAAACCTATCAACGGCCTTTCATCCCCAGACAGATGGACTATCAGAGCGAAAGAACCAATGGGTGGAACAATACCTTCGTCTAGTGACATCAGCAGCCCCAAAAGACTGGACTCAATGGCTAGCCTTGGCTACGGCAGTACACAACAACCGGAAGAACTCTACCACTGGATTATCGCCCAACCAAATAATTCTGGGGTACGATCTCAAACTAAACCCGGCCATTAGCACTCCATCTACCAATGAAACGACAGAAGAAAGAATCCATCTGATGGAAGAAAGATGCGCCCAGGTGACTGCGGCCCTAAATCAAATTGCTGAGAAATCAGGAACCCCATCAGTGCAGTACAATATCGGAGACCAGGTCTGGTTAGAAGGAAAGAATCTCCGTCTTCCTTACCAAGCAACCAAGCTAGTGCCCAAAAGATATGGACCCTTCAAGATCATCAAAGAGATCTCTCCTGTGGCGTATCAACTCGCGTTACCCCTGACATGGAAAATTCACGATACGTTCCATGCTTCTCTCTTATTGCCCTATCACGAAACGACCGCATATGGCCCAAACTTCTCCTGACCACCACCTGATCTAATTAACGACGAGGAACAATACAAAGTAGAACAAATCCGTAACCATCGATACTTTGGGCACAACAGGACCCTGCAGTATCTGATTCATTGGAAGGGATATCCCGATAGCGATGACACATGGGAGCTCGCAGCTGACACTCACGCGCCTGATTTAGTCAAAAGTTATCATAAGGGGACCCCACTGGAGAGTATAAAAGCTGGCCAGTTATCGTTACAAAGCCCCATCTCTCCTCATCCTGGCTATCGACCAAGAACCACTCGGCTGGGAAGAGAATTCCTGGACACCTCCCATTCCACCTTGCCAATCCTTCCTAGCTTCCCTGCTTCGCCCTTTTCCGTTTACCACCCACAAATTTCACGTCTTTTGTCCTGGACAACGGATCCATCCCACTCACGTCCACGCTCTTGAACATCCATACTTTTGCCGCGAATCCCTTTGCACCTATCACACATAACGGCGAACAGTACTCCCTCATCCACATCGGCAATTACGTCTCCCCTGCCATGTCCGACTACTCCGTCAATGCGTTGGCCAAATCCCCTGGAAGCCATCCCAACTCACCCCCATCCTGCTATTCCCCTTGTGGAGTGGAGAACATATTCACCTCCAACGTCGACATCGATCCCACTACCCTTCAAGAAATCGCAACCGGTCTGGTCCAGACCGTCAAGAACCGCGAAGAAGTCCACCACTTCGCCGTGCTCGCTTTTGAGGACAAAATCAAGAGACTCAAATCAACCATTGAAGGGTACGCTGAGACTTACGAACGGGCTCCCGACGGATATGTCCGCAACACCATGTACCCCGACCTCAAGATCCCATTGGGCGAAGGAAGCTACGCTGAAGCCTACTGGATCACCCCAGCCCATGACGGGTATGTACAAGCATATGGACAAGAACAAGGACCTTTGGATGCGCCCTACTCCCTCCCCATCTACGCTCGAGCCGTCTACTCATCCGAACCTATTGACCCCCTTCCGGCCTGGTTTTACCAACTCTTGGTTGGTACCTCCGCTGTTCACACTAACTTCGCCAAAGCAGCCCACCAACTTGATGACTGGGGTGTCGCTATGGATATTGCACACTACCGCAAACTGGACGATGACTTGTCCTGTATCAATGCGGAGCTCGAATGGCTCGAAGCTGAAGCTGGGGCGGTTAGGATCGCGAAGGCCATCTGCAAAGGTCGATTGGAGTTGGCTCGCGCCCCCAAGCAGCTGGGGCACATGGAGTGCTTGGCGACGCCGTTTGTTCAGCAAAGGAACAAGCAATTGGCCACTTGAGGGGGTTGGAAGAAGTCCGCGCGTGGTTGCGCTGGCTAGAGCGGGAGGTGATGAAACCAGCCTTAGGTGATCGTCATTACTCATACGATACAGGCTTTGTAAGTCGTGGGAACCGGCCCTAGTGATTGGTGATCAGATGACTGACAAGTCTTATTGTGCTTACTGATCAAGCTGGAGTCGCTTATTGATCACCCTAGTATCTTAGTCATAGCACGTATCTGGCTTACTATACGGTGATGAGTCATACCTGTATCTTTAGTATAAAAGAGATCTATTGCTGTCCCTAAGACGGCAAGTTGAATCTCCTGTCAATTCAACTCCCTTCCTTTCTTTCTACATTTCTCTATAAGTGGGCACTAGGATGTTACTCTAGTGCGGGAACCACTTCTCTCATATCGACTACAACTTGGCACCAAGCTATCCACACGTCATACCGCCAAGTTAGGACAACTCGTTACTCCAACACTGAATCAGTGTTGCCTTCACATTGTGGTGGTGACATTGAAACAGATGCGTTGCAAATTGGAACAGGTGCTATATTATATCAACAGGATCCTTCTATTATGAAACCAGATGGCACCCAGAAACCAGGACCAAGATGACCAATAGGATTTCACTCCCAAAAGTTCACCCAAACCGAGCAGAACTACCCCATCTATGACTGAGAATTCCTGGGAGTCATGTGCGGACTACGCTGCTGGTCTCACCTCCTCAAAGGGACAACTATACCTGTCTTAGTCTTCACTGATCACGCCAACCTTCGTTACTATCAGGAACCCAGAAAAATAGGTCCTTGAGTTGCTGGATACCTACCAGAATGGGAGCAATACAACATCATTTTAGAATATAAACCTGGCACTACCAATCATGCAGATGCCCTATCCAGAAGACCTGACTATGAAGGACCCAATCCAATTAATGACGATGTTACTGTCTGGCCAGACCATTATTTCTGCGACAATCACACCTCAATTTGAGTATTCAATATGGACAGTATTGGGGACAACTTGGACAGCTGTATCAAATTGGCTCAATACAAAGAGCAGCCGCTACTCAAGAAATGGGCACCAACATATAACCTCTCCCTATTAGATGGCACACATTGGTATCACAGGACTGCCCTGGTTGTCATGGCAGACAACGCTCTTAGGAGGGGAGTAATTTCCCTTTTTCACGACCATGTGACTGCCGGGCATGCTGGGATTACCAAGACACTTCAACTAATCACCCCATACTACTGGTGGCCCAACCTGAAAACCTTCGTCACTGAATACGTCAAAGGATGCGCGACATGCCAAATGACCAAAGTCAATACCCATCCTACCCATCCACCCATATTCCCCATCACTCCCGCAGACAACGCACGACCCTTTGAAACTATTGCAATGGACTTTATCACTAAACTCCCACAGTCAGGAGGTTTTGATACCATTCTCACAATCACGGACACCAATTGCTCCAAAGCGTCTGTCTTCATACCCTGTCACAAGACCATCAACTCAGAAGGAGTGGCCTTACTCTACCTCAATCACGTCATCCCTCACTATGGCATTCCCCGCAAAATTATATCGGACCACGATGTCCGCTTTGTATTGAAATTCTCAACAGAACTCTGCCATATCCTCAACATCCATCAGAACATCAGTATGGCATATCACCCTCAAACTGATGGAGCAAGCGAAAGAACCAATCAAACCTTGGAGCAATACCTCCGAGTATTCTGTGGAACTCAACAGAACAACTGGCACGCATGGTTACCACTCGCTCAGTACACCAAGAACTCATGGCCATCTGCAACCACCAAGAAAACACCATACAACTTACTTATCAGATACACACCCCAAGTACACCAACCAACTAGAAAGACCACCATTCCCTCCCTTGAACAACGACTCTCATCCATTGAAGAAGCCAGGAAAGCTGCCCAAGAGGCCCAACGTAAAGTGCAAGAATCCTGGATAAAAGAGAAGCCATGATACATTCCATTTACAGTAGGCTCAAAGGTCTGGCTAGAAGGAACCAACCTATGACTTCCAAGTAACACCACACCCAAGCTTTCCCCAAGGAGATATGGACCTTTTAAGGTAGTCTCCCAAATATCAAAAGTTGCTTACAAACTCGAACTCCCTTCCACCTGGAAAATCCATGACATCTTCCATGCCTCATTACTCATGCCTTACAAAGAAACCAATCAACACAGCCCCAATTTTATCGAACCACCTCCTGACATTCTAGAAGGAGAACCCGAATGGGAAGTCAAGAAGATTCTAAAGGAGAGGTCTTTTGGCCGTTGGAAGAAGAAGCAATACCTTGTGTGATGGAAGGGTTACTCACCAGCTCATGACTCATGGACTAACTCTGAGGATCTCCATGCCCCGGAGTTACTAGCGGACTTCCAAAAGCAATCCAAGAGTATAAGAACCCTCCACCTTGACGACTCAACTCCATCCCCTTCATGTCCAGTAACCTCACCATCCCTTATTATCAAAGCTATGTCTACCAACAAGAACAATGCACCATCTACACCCAAGAGCACATCGACTGGAATGGTGACATATCCCTTTTCTTGACAATTGTCACCCCAGGACATGCCACTCACCATAGCTGGACCACTGGAACTCAACATGGCGATGGATATATTGTCTCCTGTGAGGACACCTCTGATAGTTACCCTGGGTGAATTACCCACTCCACCAGTTATCTTCCCCAACCTAGCTTCACAGTCCTTGACACCACCGCTGCTAGTACCACCCCTAGGGAACAGCGGGGGTAGTCCCGCGGCTACCTAGCGCCTGCCCCGTACCCGCACCCGGGCAGGTTTTTTCCCGTCTGGGCGGGTAAAATCCCGTCAAAATGAGCCCTAGAACATCCAAATCGGATTAAAACAGTGTATAACACTTGTTTTAAGCATAACTCATTCAATTCTGGTCCGATTTGGACGTTCTAGGGCTTGTTTTAAAGCTGACGGGTAGCAGAATCCTGACCCGTACCCGGTCCCGCGCATAC
>Ga0307510_10009095_pt1 | contig 11828 bp, 10 predicted proteins | sample 12_EM_MG_FD_207224 | JGI IMG/M metagenome (GOLD analysis project Ga0307510, IMG submission 207224) | Populus trichocarpa ectomycorrhiza microbial communities from riparian zone in the Pacific Northwest, United States - 12_EM | ecosystem: Host-associated > Plants > Roots > Unclassified | place...
GATAACGAGCGTAAGAAGGGTCTTGAGGCGAAAGAGGGCGCGAGACAATAGCAAGAGAGCACGGGACGAAGGCATGCAAAATACGGAGAGGAAAAGCTTTTGACGTGACGCACCAAGTGAGAGAAACCAAAAAAAATGATGGTCGACGATGAAAAAAAAGCAGAGAGACTTCTCTGTCTTTGTTTTTCATCGTCGACCACGTCGTCGCGAGGGCAACCGCGTCTTTGCTCCTGATATAGTCGGTTGCGTTGCTTGACGATTGTTTGGTGCGGAAGGTGGCGATGGGGGCTGTGGCCGCGTAGGGGATGCAGGAGGGGAGGTCGTCATCGTTGTTGGTCTGCGAAGGGCCGCGACCAACGAGGAGGTGGCGGCAGAGCCCGATGATAACCGTGCCGCCCTGTGCGTGAGAAAGTCCGAGGTGCTCGATTTCGGAAGAATCGGGTTGGGCTGCAAAGCGTTGCTATGAACACCCATGAGTGGTAACGAGCAATGAGGTGAAGTAACGCACCTTGCCGAGGTGCAACGCAGCGAGGACCTTCTCGCAGGATGGCCGCGCGGCCGCCGGTGCGACGTTCAAACGGGTCTCGAGCAGCACGAAATACGACCGAGCCCGTCTTCGTGATGTGAACAGGGTCTCTAGCCGCAGAGCACTTTTGAACGCGGGATACGAAGACACTTCTCGTTCCAGCCGATCTATGTGATTAGCTTTGCCGTCGTCGTATTCGTTGGTGGACGCGGTGACGGAACCGCAAAGCCCCGGACGGTCGCCATACGCTGCCCAGCAGTACGGGAGACGAAAGAAGATGGGCTTGTGTAGGATCATGCCGACAGACAACATATTCGACTTTGAATCTGTCGGGGGGAGGGTGTTGTACGGTGGGACGGGAAGCGATTCTGGAGAACTGTATTCGAGACTAGGTGAACGAAGTCAGCGAGGAGCTTTAGTGCGGAATTGTTAAGGGGAACTGACGTTCCGTGTCGCCACTCCTCATGCCGGGAGTTTGCATCATATCACGGGAGGTACCAAAGTCGGAGAGCATCGCACGCGGGCTGCAAGGTCTTCAGGATTCGCGAACAACCAAATAGAGTAAATGCGTACAGAGAGCAGCTTCATTGCAAGTGAGAAGAACGTTGCCCGGCTTCAAATCAAGATGCAGGATGCTCTTATCATGCTGAATTTACCAAGGATGGTCAACATCGCATCTGATTGGGAAGGCAAATTCTGCGCACCAAAAGCCCGAGCCCAGCTGCGACGCCGTCAAAAATACCGAGCACCTCCTCAGCATTACGCGGGTGCATGGTCGTCCACGTATTGCCATCGTCGTTGTTGAGCTTCGCGTGGAGTGCCCGCTTTTCGGAAGGCGCGGCACGTTGCATAGCGCGGAAGGCGCGAATGCGAGCCGAGCGAGAGTGTATAAATATCAGAGGCGGGTCGTCTTCCTGTGTCGAGCCGTGATGTGGGGGATGTGCTGGACGACCGAGTCGCGCGTCGATATAGTCATCCAGTGAGCCACCTTCAGCCCACTGCATCAAGATACTGACTTAAGACGTGGACGTATTCCATGCGAAGAAGGGCATACAGCAAAGTGGGAATCTTGGGCCCAAAGCTGGGAGAATTGGGCCATGGATGATGGTTAGTGACGATGTTGGGATGGTGTAATGTGACTAATGTCTCTAGCAGGTGGTCCTCGCATGATATTCTCAAGAGGTAAGACGAGGATTGACCGACAGCTATCTTTTTGACAGCAAAACGGCCTACGGATAAAGAGGAACCCTCGGGCCTCAGGACTGATCCAGGCTGGCGACGCGTGACCAGCTGACCAAACATCCTCCGGAAGACTGTGCCGTGCTGGTCATACATCTACCGTGACCCTGTCCAGATCCTTGTCAACACCTTATCTATCACTTTCCCAACCAGGTGCAGTGTGGCACGCACAGCACTCGTCTTCGAAAGGAATTTCCCACAAACAACAACGTGTCGTGTAACGGCCCCGAAGTTCGTCCCACGGCGCGGATATGTGTCCTGACTCGTATTCTGCACAGCCATCAATTCTTCGAGGTATTAAATACTGTTTGGTCCATGCCGTCAAAGCAGTTGTCAAACCATGGCGTCCATCATCAAGATCGACGCTAACGAACACCCCATCAAGTCCGTAACCGTCTTCAAGACGAATAAGGCCGAAGTCGTTCGCATTTTTAAGGTCTCACTCGAGGTGAGCCCATCACTTGTACTATGGTGCTCTGAACGGACGACTCATGATACATTTCCCAGGAAGGTCAGAGTAAAATACAGATTCGCCATCTCCCTGGTTCAATCGACACAGAATCCGCCCGTGTCACCGGTCTTGGTGATGCCCAACTATTCGACGTCGTTTGCTCCGTTGGACCTGACATCAAGGAGATCGACAGCGGAAGTACCGCAGAAGAAATCCGTAGGTTGAATGCGAAGAGGGACACCCTCGAGAGAGATCTTGACGCCATCACCGACATCTCTGACACGATGGTGGACTACTCCAAATCTCTGTCCGGCGATTCGGTGCCCCCTAGGCAGGCGGAGAGGTACTTCGAAAGTCTTTTGGCCCGCTCTCGGGATATATCGTCAACACGCGCCAGCTTGGAAGAGGAGATTCTCCAGCTTTCGCGTCAGATCGACATGCTGTCATCTTGCGAAACGAAGAAGCAAGGAAAGACGAACGGAGACGTAACGGTGGTTATTATGGCCAAGAAAGCCACCAATATTGAGCTCAGGCTAACGTATCGTATGTCATTATCTGTGCTTAGTATACGGTGTTTATCCCTTATCTGCCCCACGCCTTCCCAGTTGTCCGAAACGCGACGTGGTCTGCTGCGTACGAACTCCACGCGACCACGGAGGCTGGGGTTCCCGCATCATCGGTATCCCTGCATTATCGTGCGCGGATCACGCAAAGTACAGGCGAAGATTGGACAGACGTCGGGCTCACACTCAGCACGGCTGACATGGACCTGTCGAATCAGGCTATCCCCGTCCTCAGTCCTACGAAGATCCGACCCCCAAAGACATTCTTCTGGTACGGTGCCGGACCTACGCAGATGCAACAACAGCAACAGCAGCAAGTCCCATACGGGAACGTCAATGTCAAACGCAAAGCCAAGAAAGGTGTAGAGGTGCAAGCGCAATCCAATACCTTCGGTGCCCCTGCCGCCCCGGGTGGCCTATTTGGTGCAACGACTCAGCAAGCGATGCCGCCGCCGCCGCCACGGCCAGCACCTGCGCCTGAGCTATTTAGGCGCTCGGGCGGGGCCTCTGACACAGCATCCACCGAAGACTTGCTGGACGTCGAATCGGACGGAGACGAAGACATGGGCGCAGACCCAATGACCACACTCGGGGAGCCAACCACAGTCGTGCATGAGAGCTCGCTCGCTCTTACGTACCACGTCGAAGGCGCGTCAGGCGTGCCGAGCGATGGCGTGCCGCATCAAGTCTCCGTCGCGGTGCTGCCCTTCGAAGCGAAGATCATGCACGTGACTGTCCCGAAGGTGCGACCTGTTGCGTACCTCCAGGCGACGGTGAAGAACACGAGCGACTACCGACTCCTCCCTGGATCCGTGCACGCGTTTGTCGATGACTCGTTCGTGTCCAAGACGGCGATCGCCGGCGACGTGGCCCCAAGCGACGTCTTCAGCTGTACTCTCGGTGCTGATCCTGCGACGCGGATCCGCTACACGCGCACGTCTAAGCGCGCAGACGACGGCAGTGCCGGGCGCGAGCGCAGCGCGTTCTCTGAGCAGTGGGCTGCAACCACGTACCGCAGCTGCACGACGATTACGAACCGTCACCCGTTCGCATTGCGTGCTCTCGTGCTGCGCGATGGCGTGCCCGTGTCTGAGGACAAGAAGCGGGTCAACGTCGTCCTGCGTCGTCCCGAAGGCCTCGCGGAGCTGGAGCAAGGACAGGAGCTCAAGGTTGGTGAGGACTCAGGTGAGAAGCGCACGGTGCGGTGGAGCAAGGTGGTGGATGGAAAGGGTGGGAAGAAGGAGGGTCTGTTTGAGTGGGTGGCTGAGGTCGGGGCGGGTGAGGAGGTGACGATCGAAACGGAGTGGGATGTCAAGGCGCCTGTCTCACTGAGTTGGGTCGAGGGCGCATGAAAGAGCCTGCTAGTTTCAAAGTATGAAAACAAGAGCTGCTGTCGTGTATACGTTCAATTGTTGAACCTCATGCGATATCCTTTGCGAGTGACATGGTAGTGGTGAGTGACCAAGGCTGACTGACAGTAAAACGTCGTAGAGGCAGATTAAGGACCTTTCTCCGGAAGGACGTTTGATGTTTGCTAAGTTACCAGGACGCTACGCACTGCACTACTGTAGGTCTGGAGCTCACGCGCTCACGGCCCGGGCAATCAATTCTAATTGAGTCAGTCGCGTCGCATCGACTCTGCTTCGATTCAAAATGGTGTGTGGGTACAGGGGGAACTGCTGGCGCGCACATCACGAGATTGGCATGGGGCTCCGGAGGAAAATTGACTCGACAAAGGTCGACATTAAACCCACTCGTTTGCTGCTCTCTCTTCGAATCGGCCGAATCGGCCTTTACAGATCAAATTTCCAAGACGTTGACAGATAAGTTGCTTTGAAGACGCCGAGCGTCTATCGACCTATTTCGGAAATTGCATCGTCCAGATCACCTGCAACGTGTTTGTGTTTATCAGTCCCATCAGTACAGCCATTCTCGCCCTCATCCGCCTTCCCGAAGACGCTTCTCAGTAACCGTCACGTCAATTCAGAACAACATGTCCCAGACCCCCACTGCAATCACCTCATCCTCATCCTCGAACTATCAATCCATCTTCGACGGTGCCATCGAAGCTTACAAGAAGAAGACCAAGAAGGATCTCCGCTCCCATCCACTACTCGACAAACTCCAGAACTGTCATTCTCCGGATGCCGTCCTCACCATACTCTACGAACAAATTCCCGGGTTCGACCAATCTCGTGCTACCGATGACAAATTGACCAGGTGGCTGGGTCCCACTGTCAATATCCTCTGCACGTTTTCTGGAGTCATTGGAGGTGGAGTTAGCCTGGCAAGTTTCACTGAGCTCAGGGTTGCATGGTTCGGGTTCTGATACTTAATCGCCATACAGGTATCCCAACCAGCGGCAGTGATCTTCACCGGAATCGGTGTTCTTCTCTCGGTCAGTATTTGCTCATTCAATCTATTCAGAGGCTCATCATGACACGAAACTCTGCCAGGCGGCAAAGGCCGTTTCCGATGGCCAGGGCGCACTCACTACAGTCTTCGAGCGCATAGAAAATTTCTTCAGACGATTGGAGACCTATGTCGAAGTGCCACCGACCGCTGGAATGACAGACATAATAGTCAAAATCATGGTCGAGGTGCTTTCCATACTTTCGATCGCGACGAAGGAAATAAGACAGAGCAGAGCGAGTGAGTTGATCTCTGGCGGTATGAATCGTCCATGTCAACTTACGGTTGTTTAGGGAAATATGTGAAGAAGCTCGTTGGGAGAACCGACATCGAGGATGCGTTGGGTCGACTGGATCGGCTGACACAAGAGGAAGTTCGGATGGCTGCTGCGCAGGGTCTGAAAGCCACTCACTCAGTCGATGAGAAAGTGCAAGCTATCGATGAGAAAGCGCAGTCGATCGACAATAAAGTGCAGGCTGTCGATGACACAGTACACGCCGTTGACAATAAGGTGCAGACTGTCGGGGATAAAGTACAGGACGTCGGGGACAAGGTACAGGGGGTCGACGACAAGGTCCAAGGTGTCAACGATACAATGAGGGACGTAGACGACAAAATAGACCTCATCATTGACGGTGTGCAATTTGTTTTCGACCAGTCACCCTCTTCGCACTTAATTCCATCTGACTAGGCGGTGAGAAGACGAGAGAAGAATTACAACAAGTTGCAGACGACATAGGGGACCTCATCATTGACGGTGTGTAATTTGTTTTCAACCAGTCGCCCTCACAGTGCTCAATTCCATCTGACTAGGCGGCGAGAAGATAAGAGAAGAATTACAACAAGTTGCAGACCACATAGGCCATCAAAAGCGTTCGTGATCGCATGATTTAGCTTCGTGTACCATGACGGCTTAATCGCTCTCACAGGCAATCAAATTCGACAAGACCTTCGAAATTGGCTCTCCCCTCCGGATCCGTCTGTAAATTACAACACCGCAAGCGATGCTCACCACGAAGGTACTGCCCTGTGGTTCATTCAAGGCGATGCCTTCAAAAATTGGAAGGCATCGGAGTCTTTGTTGTGGCTCTACGGAAAACGTACTTCTCTCTCCTTCAGCGGCTTTGCCTTTGCTAACAGACTTCTACCTCCATAGCCGGTTCTGGGAAGAGTGTGCTCAGGCTCGTCTCTTCCGTCCCAAATCCATTATGACCTTAGTTATTGACAACCCAACAGCTCGTCCATTATCCAGGATATCAAATCCGTCTGCGACGAAAAATCTGCTCATATAGCCTACTTTTTCTTTGATTTCAAAGATAAGGGAAAGCAAGATGCCCGCGCATTAGTTTCCTCTTTCCTCGTTCAACTCAGTCATCAATCCATATCTTTTTGCGATATTCTCTTTGGCTGCCATTCATCCCACCAATGTGGCTCGCAACAGCCCAGTGACCGCACACTCATACAATGCCTCGAAAACATGTTCAAAGCATCAGGACGCGTCCCAATCTATCTCGTCATTGATGCCCTGGACGAATGTCCCAACACAACCAAGCTTCCGCCGCCACGCGAAAAGGTGCTGGAGCTCATCGAGAAGTTTGTCAAGTTGAATCTTCCGAATTTGCACCTATGTGTAACCAGTCGTCCTGAGGTTGATATTCGGGGGTCGCTCGGACCTTTGACATCTAAGTGTATATCTCTTCATGACCAAAGAGGGCAAAAGAAAGATATCGAAGACTACGTGAGGTCTGTGGTTTACTCAGACAGAAACATGAGGAGATGGCGAGACGAGGACAAGAAGGTGGTCGTTGAGACGCTCACAGAGAAAGCTGATGGCATGTGAGGACATTCTTTCGTGCTCAGGGCTGCTTTCTCACATTCTCATGCAGGTTTCGTTGGGTCTTTTGCCAACTGGAAACTTTGCGACCCTGTCTTCCACCGAGTGTTCGACCCATTCTCAACGAACTGCCGGAAACGTTGGACGAGACCTACGAACGGATACTGCAGGAGATTCCGAAATCGAACCGATTGCACGCTCATCGGCTCTTGCAGTGCCTGACCGTTGCCGTTCGGCCACTTGGAGTGGAGGAGCTTGCAGAAGTCCTCGCAGTTGACTTTGACGCAACGGGGGGGATTCCGAAACTAAACGAAGATCTACGGTGGGAAGATCAAGAGCAAGCAGTGCTGTCCGCATGTTCCAGTTTGATCGCCGTTGTCGAGGATGGTTCTTCCCGGGTGGTTCAATTTTCCCATTTCTCGGTCAAAGAATTCTTGACTTCAGATCGGCTTGCCACTTCGACAATTGACGCCTCCCATTATCACCACATCCTTCTCGAGCCATCGCATACGATCATGGCACAAGCTTGTCTTAGTGTCCTCCGTCGTATGGATTCCAACATCAACATCAACAGCCTTAAGGACTTTCCTCTAGCTCGGTATGCTTCTCAACACTTTGGGGACCATGCCGAGTTTGGGGATGTTTTTGCACACATACGGGGCGGGATTGATGATCTCCTTGACTCAGACAAACCCCATTTCGCTGCATGGTTGTGGGTGCGCAAGGACGATTTCAATGAGCCCCTGGAACAGCCAGAAGCAACTCCTCTATACCACGTTGCGGGATTTGGATTCCGTGCCATGGTAGATCATCTCATATCAAAGCGACCAGAGGATCTTAGCGTCAGGGGCCTCTACGGCACTCCATTGCACGCATCCTTGCATAATGGCCATGCTGATGTGGCAATGTTGCTACTCGGGCACTGCGAAGACGTGGATGTTCGGGACATTGATGGCCGGACTCCTCTCCACATGGCAGCTGACCGTGGACTCCTCGAGGTTACTCGCGTACTAACCGAGCGGGGTGCGAGCATCCATGCGCGGGATTCGAGCGACCGGACTCCACTCCTCCCAACCTTTGAGGATGTACCTGGTACATTCGATGACACATATTTCGATGTGGTGCGGCATTTACTGGAGCACGGTGCGGACATAGAAGTCCAGGCTAACACCGAACACTCGACCCCCTTACATCTGGCATCGTACTGGGGAGGATTCAGGGTTGTAGGGCTACTGCTCAACCGTGGTGTAAATATCAATGTGCGGGACAAGAACTTCCGGACACCACTGCACGCAGCATTAACCGACCTTGGAAACGACGACGCTGCGGATTACTTTGTTGGTGCAGTGAGGTTCTTGCTAGATCATGGCGCAGACGTTGACGCAGAGGACAACAACCGTTCGACACCTCTACACGTGATATCGAAGTATGGCAACGTTAAAGCTGCAAGGCTACTGCTTGAGCATGGCGCGCGCGTCGAAGCACTAGATAGCGACGACTCGACCCCGCTGCATTTTGCGTCACGAGACGAAACCGTCGAGGTTGCACGCCTACTACTCGAACATGGTGCGGATATTAATGCGCGGAACAAGGAGGACCGGACCCCGCGACATCTACTATTGACTATGAACAGCGAGTGTCTTGATATTGACACCATACGGTTCTTCCTAGACCGTGGCGCAGATGTTGACGCGGTCGATAAAAACCACTCGACTCTGCTACATAAGGCATCATACTCCGAAAACGTCAGGGTTGCACAGCTACTGCTAGAACGTGGTGCAAACATCAATGCGCGGAACGAAGAGGGACACACACCACTGCACCGAGTGTTGGTCGGCTTCCATGATAACTCTGGGGCTCGTTACTTTGATACGATACAGTTCTTACTTGAGCATGGTGCGGACGTTCACGCATTGGATGACGCCCAGTTGACTCCGCTCCATGTGGCATCACAATCTGGCAGCACCGAAGCCACACGGCTACTGCTCGAGTATGGTGCCGACGTTCACGCCTTGGATGGCAACCACTCGACCCCGTTGCATCTTGCGTCACGAATCGGCAACGCCGAGGTCGCACGCCTACTGCTCGAGCACGGTGCCGTCGTTGACGCACGGGATTACAAAGACTCAACCCCGCTGCATGTTGCATCACAACGTGGCAACGCCGAGGTTGCACGCCTACTGCTCGAGCACGGTGACGTCGTTGACGCACGGGATAACAAAGACTCAACCCCGCTGCATGTTGCATCACAATGTGGCAACGCCGAGGTTGCACGCCTACTGCTCGAACGTGGTGCAAATATCAATGCGCGGAACAAAGAGGGACATACACCACTGCACCGAGTATTGGTCAGCCTCGGTTATGGCGCTGGGGCTTATTACTTTGATATAATACAGCTCTTATTCGAGCATGGCGCGAACGTTGATGCACTGGATGATGCCCAGTCAGCTCCGCTCCATGTGGCATCACAATCTGGCAGCACCGAAGCCACACGGCTACTGCTCGAGTATGGTGCCGACGTTCACGCATTGGATGGCAACCACTCGACCCCGTTGCATCTTGCGTCACGAATCGGCAACGCCGAGGCTGCACGCCTACTGCTCGAGCACGGTGCCGTCGTTGACGCACGGGATAACAAAGACTCAACCCCGCTGCATGTTGCATCACAATGTAGCAACGCCGAGGTTGCACGCATACTGCTCGAACATGGTGCGAATATTAATGCACGGAACAAGGAGGACCAGACACCGCAACCCCTACTATTGGCCATGTGGATCAGGCGGCGTCTTGATATTGATACCATACGGTTTTTCATAGAGCGTGGCGCAGATGTTGACGCGATTGATAAGAACCACTCGACTCTGCTGCATAGGGCATCATACAATGGAAACGTCAAGGTTGTACAGTTGCTGCTCGAACATGGTGCAAATATCAATATGCGGAACGAGGGACATACACCACTGCACCGAGTATTGGCCGGCCTCGATGATGACTGTGGGGATTATTTCTTTGATACGATACAGCTCTTACTTGAGCATGGCGCGGACGTTGATGCATTGGGTGACGCCCAGTCGACTCCGCTCCATGTGGCATCAAAATATGGCAGCGCCAAAGCCACATGGCTACTGCTCGAGCATGGCGCAAATATCCATCTCAAGAACAACGAGGGCTATACCCCCTCCCAAGTTGCGTCGACGAATGGTCATGAAGAGATTGCGCGGTTGTTGTCGGAGGCTTCGCAGAAAAAGATGTGATATTTACCAGTACAATTCGTCCATAAAGTACCTAAACTATCCCACCCCGTTTTATCGAATGTTATAGTCCTATACAGTAACTCCTTGTTTGTAACCCTCCTCTCCAAAAGGACCAGCCCGCAAAGATCTGAGTCCTGTCCTCACTGGGAGGACTGCCAGGGTGTCACAGCAGAAGCGACCCATGCCCGGCGCAGGACAGAACCGCCATTCAAGCGGGAATCTTGGCGGGGAAGCCAGGGATAGAATGACGGACAAAAAATACATCGCATAAGACGTACAGGTATTGGTGACATCCTTTTGTGAAATTTATTGGTGTCATCCTCGTCTGGAGAATGGGGTAGTTTTAATCGCATCTTGATCAAGGCGGCGCACTTGCCTCACGAATCGTAGGCGGGGGTGCTACTCCTCTGTTTCCCCCTCTGTCCCTTCCTCTGCCCTGTCTACCATGTCCACGGCTCGTGGAGGTGGGCGGGTCGGGCGTCGGCAGACGGCAAGGCGCCCGATATGGCGTCTATTGGCAGAGCTTGCTGCGACGGGCATGGTGGGGCCTGCTCGGCCTCGCGCCGGAGGATTGTAGGAGTTGATAAGACGCCAGGCTGCGTAGCTACTGCAGGCCCGCTCCGCGCCCGTGCGTCGTCCTCCTCCCTCCTACCCCCGCCCTCCCTCTTCGAGTTAGAGGTGCCATCCTTCGCAGGCTCCTTTTCCTTCTCTCTCTCCTTCTCTCTCTCCTTTTCGGCTGCGCGCTTCCACCTGTTACCGCCTTGAGGGCCGCCTCATCGCGAGTCCAAGCACGTGCTGCGACCGTCTTCCGGAGCCGTCAGAGCTCGCAGGCGCAAGGAAAGGTGCAGGTGCGGGCATAATGGAGGTGCCAGAGTCTGTGGGGGAAATCGAAGATGAAGGCACCATCGATGTGGCTTGACCTGGTGACGTGGACAGTGGCTTGGGTTGATGCTTGCTGTTTTGCCCGGACTTGCCCTTGCTCGGAGAGGACGGAGATAGCTTGGTCACGGGTGGAACAGCGGATGCGTTTCCGGTCTTCGACTGCGTCATGGAGCCAGCCTTCGCGGATATCTTCAGGGCGGCTGCAGAGGCGGCCGCGGCCCTCTTCTCGGTTCGTTTGCCGAGCGGTGCGGTCGAATCGCCACCTTGTTACGCCTCGGAAGTGGCACCGGAGGCGGCGGCGGTCTTCTTTTCGGATTCTTCCTTCTTGGATGCTGAGCCGCGTCCTTATAGTGAGGTTGATTCCTTTGGACCGCCCCTTTGTCCCGTTGGGCAAATGTCTTGGCCTTGAGGAATCCAACAAGGGCGTGGAAGTCGGGCATGGTGGGACGTTCAGGAGAGGCAACTAGAATTGTGTGAGCGAAATAATGTCTGAATACATATGCGCGATGGGACGGACCTAGCATTTCTAGAAGATGGTCCGCATCATGAGGCTTCGTTGAGGGAACTCCCGGAGACTACAGAAACGCAATGGATTCTTCATCTGATTCAGATGATTAGGCGAGAGGAAATCACGGCATACCATGATCGCTGGTCGCGTTTCTACAGT
>Ga0307510_10009096_pt1 | contig 11828 bp, 14 predicted proteins | sample 12_EM_MG_FD_207224 | JGI IMG/M metagenome (GOLD analysis project Ga0307510, IMG submission 207224) | Populus trichocarpa ectomycorrhiza microbial communities from riparian zone in the Pacific Northwest, United States - 12_EM | ecosystem: Host-associated > Plants > Roots > Unclassified | place...
CACAATGTCGGGTGATATCGAATAACGGTAAGTTATGTATCAACAGATATCAATCACGCGGGAGCCTCGATATCGGGTGATGTCCCTCCTTGACGTCACCCCGCGTCGGATCCGATTGGCCGTGTAGATGTGTATAGGGGTGACAACAATTCCTGTGTTGATGGTTGAACCCTACATATAAGATTAGATGGAGGCTAAGCAAGTGCAAAGCACTCACAATACAACCCTAGAGTCCCCTGTTTGAGGGAGGTCTGGTGTTGCAATCAATACAACCCTCCAACCAGGACAGGATTCCACAATGGTATCAAGAAAGATCTCCACTGTTGGGAGGCTAGAAGCACATCAGTCCAGCAAATGTGGCACAGTAAAAACTAGTATACATACTCAAATGGAACTCCATCTGCCATTGAGGATATCCCAAAGATGGTGATTGTCTATTTGCTGATAGTATCCACCAAGAAGGATTGATAACTGGAAGACAAGGTGAGAGACGAGAGGTGAGAGACAAAATTGGGGGTGGGGTGTGAGCAAGGTGAGAGATGAACAATAAGGATAGTTCCGCTCTGATCCGGCAGATGTGCCGATCACCCCCTATCAGATGGTTGCCTTCCCACCTTCGCCCGTCCCAAATCCCTCATCCATGTCCCGCTAATCCCTCCTCACCCTCCTCATCCGTGTCTTATGCTGCCTACTCCACCCTCCCAATCAAACTCATCCATGCCTACAATTTCGCAAAGCAACCCCTCACCCCGTCTGGTACCAACTGTTTACCTCCTATACAACACTACGAAGGTGCGCCCCAATCTCCGTGTCCCAAACCCCCTCTCATACGCCTCTCTCCAGATGAGGATAGCTCAATGTCTTTTTTCGGTAGAGCGAGTCGCTCGCCGCGTGGCTGCAATTTCTGGGATTACGACGGGTATGCGCAAGAGGCATACCCTCAACTGGGAACATGTGTTCACACCGAACAAATCTGATCAGACCCTTGACTCTCAACTTTCATGCGTCCGTCATGTCCTCGGCTTGCAACTCACTATGAGACGCTCACCGTACCCCGGAATGCTACTACAGCGCAGATGAAGGTCGGGATTTTGGCTCTGCGAAGCTACCTTCGCTTACGTATGGTATCAGACAAGTTTTTACAAGGTATCTTCAACCCAGTTCTCAGTCCCGGGGATTATCGTTCACAGCATACCCCATTAGCTCAGTAAAAGGTACCATCCGGATGTAAATAATGATCCGGCAGCTCAGGAAAAATTCCGGGCGATTAGCGAGGTGTATGCGGTTCTCGGACATGACAGGGAGAGGTGCGTTAGCCATTTGCACTTACTCCGCTTAACTTTTGAACTCCCGTTCCGCGACTAGGCATGGATACGACCATACGCTCCAAGAGGCACCTATACCGAAACCCAGCTACGATACGGAGCACCCTACGAGACGCGGAGACGGAGAGGCCCGAAGGCCACTTACGCCTGGGAACCACGTCGGGCCTCTCCGTCATCTTCCAACCCTCATTCATCCTCTTCTTCACCTCAACATCCCTACTCTAGAACACAACCTCATACCCACCCATACCATTACCGCCGACAAGAGCCAAGTCCGTTCTTTCATCCACGTCAGAAACATCCCCGAGGAAGTGGTCAACGGGATCCGATGGCGGAGCATGACCAGGTTGCTGGCATCTCGAACTTTTGGAGAGCTGTGCAAGTCTCTGGGTTGATTATAGTCGTGATTGCCATTGGTAGTGCTCTCGGGAAGTGAGGGCTCCCTGTCAACTTTATCACGCATAGGAGCGTCTGGTAGCATGAACCCCCGGTCTCCGGAATTACGGGCCCCCGGGGTGCTCCCCCACGGTACTTTCTGTCGGCGTCCAGTCACATTTGCCCTGAATTGAACAAACATGCTATGCTCTCTCAGCCTGTGCTTCCCTGCATATCCCCCACGAGCGCACTCAGGTTAGGCGGTGGATTGTGACGTGGTTGAGGTGCAAAGGTCCACTGGGTGTTATTATAGTGTTCGCCATAGCATCTCCAGAAAACCTGGCCAATTTCCCTTGTAGAACATACAGATGAATTATCGAGACCGGCAATATTACAAATTAAAGAACATCGGAATGGGAGCAAGCAAAAGGACGGTCAACGGAACGTTTAACGGGGTTAACAGCGTGCTCGGCGTTTGCCACTGTAGTATGTAGGACGGCTTCCGCAATCCCTGCAACCAGGTACTCGAAGAACCAGGCCGCATCGCTCACAGTAGACAGTGCGAGATCCAATCAGGCACAAGAGCCCCCAGGGGAAAAACAACGCTGCTGCGAAGATACCCGAGGCAAGTTGGTTTAGTCAATTCATGGCCACGGAACGAAGGATGATCGTAGACTCACTCAAAGTTCCGTACTTTACCATTTGTATATGCCCATCCCGAGTACATTGTACGAGAAGATCGTTGGGGGGCACATATGTGATGCGTGCTTCGCCGGATGTGGAATCTAAATAGAGAGAGGCCGTCTCTCCATCCTGTCTCGCAACGTTTTGGGGCAGGGAGTGTTCGTGCGGTGAGCCACCAGTCACTAGCTATTCAGGCGGGTTCTGGAAGGGGTACTCGCTTGCAGTGTTGCCATCAATGAACCCTAGGTGACCTTCATGTCAGGCGGGGGGATTCGGATAACATACGCAAGGGTCGTACCATCCGGTTCCGCCTGAGCGGCGTCATAACTTGGAGGTGAGTCGGAGTAGCGACGCAACTGGGGTTGTCGGCTCCTTTAGTAGTATGAGTATGATCTTCAGGCATCCAGGAACGGTGGGGAGGACATACCTTTACAGAGCTGCCGGAGGGGTGAGTCACGATCATTTTGAGAGGTAGGTGGGTTCCGTGGACGAAGGCCACACCGCCAAGAGCACAGATCAAACCGCAGCATTAAAAGCGACGCGCAAGTTGAGCAAAAGCATCGCAAATGCTTTGTAGATATGAAAATTGACCAGTTGCCGTTGGGACGGCATGATTCAATGACCCAGTCGAAACGGGCTTGATGAGAGCTGTGCCAGAACAGCCTGCAGATGAGGAGGGACTGCGGATGATAAACATGTCGTGGGACATTTCGGGGTCCGCCGTTCGTCTCTTTTGCTTCACCATGCAGAGCTCTTCTCCCTCCGATTGCCCGATAGAAAATATGCTTGAGGAGACTCGTGACTTAAGCGAGCGCATCGGCGTCCATCTACCATGTATCAACGCTAATCACCTCTTCCAGATTCCAACTGGATCTGGGAGGAAGGGTACAAGGAAAAGTGGACGAGAGCAGGGTTTGTGTGGCAGAAATTCTGCCAGCACTGGCTCGAGAGCTCCGCCAGTTTCAGGTTCCTCAAGGAATTCCCCTACGTTTTAGAGCTCGGGACGGAAGATGACTTGCCTCTTCTGCCTTTTCACGCTGCCAAAACATCGGAAAACCAGATTCTTGTCACCAAATCATACAACGACATGTACAATCGCTTATTGCGTCTCCGCCAGGCTGATGATGGGGCAAACGGAGGGGTTGTGAGCCTTCGTCGGAAATATTGCGTACCCGGCGGTCCTTAACGACCGCACGCTCCGGAGGATCCACAGTGCGGTTGCGTGGGTGTGCGCTTTGATGTAGGCTTGATTATATACTAGTGTGTACAGTATTATCCCTAGGAACCGTGTATCGTGTGGGTTATTTGAGAATGCCACGAACCCCCGATACCAGCGACGGTGGTCATATCCCGTCCGTGATCATCTTCTATGGGTTCTCAACCCACCCTCTGGTCTCCACAAATGCGGCAAGCTCAGCACCCTCCACGACCCAGTGATCTGCACTCCAGCTCACACTAACCTTCAACCTCCTCTCTCCCTGTCCATTCCCGTTGCTGTTCACGTCCCATACCCACTTTTCTCGTCCAATAGCCATGATTGCAACCCCACCCCCAGGTACTAGGATAGGCCTCGCGAAATCCCATCTCCGATCGCGCCGACGTTGGATACGGTGATCGTTCCGCCTCGCTTCGGCATCTCAGCGGGTAAGGGTCCATGCGTGGGTCCGTGATAGTTCACAGTCCATTCCATGAGATAATTCGCAATATCAAACGCGGCCGGATTTGGGCCAGCGTGCTCGGAATCGGCGACGACTATCTGGGCACAACAGAGGGGTTAGCTCAATGTAGAAGGGATCGTGAGTTTCATATACCTGACGATGTCCCTTGGGGTTCCGGGGGTGAGGTTTCATCCGCAACAGGTTTCTGTGCTGCGTGTCATTATGTGCCAGCACTCATCTACTGGCACCTTCTTTGGCTTCAACGAGCGAAATGTAGCGCATATATCCCTCCCATTGGTCAACAAAGGAATCGATGTTGAAGATTCAAGAGAAGGATGGTGGGGGTACTGGAAGCGAAAGAACTTCCCGAGCGTAGGGTAACCAAGCCTGCATGTTCTTCTCGACCAAGTCTTCATGTCCTGAAAGTGAGGGGCCTTCTATGTGATTGAGATCGACCTGATAGAGTTCTGCCATTTCGCCGCTATCCAGCGACTGATCTCCGGATCACGAAGGTCTGTGGCAGTAAGAGCAACGGAGTCAAAATGCTGTTCTATACGACCATTATCAAAAGTTCCATAGATGAGGGGACCGATTTTGTACTTGAATGATGAAACATGAAGGATCTCTAGCTCGCGGGGAGGAAATATGAGATTCCCGGACTATGGATCGTAGATTCGAAGGAGAAGAGTGGAGGTTCCGGGGAGAGAGGGACAAGAAACGAAGAACACGGCGTTAGTTAACGTTCCAGAGACCTTGTTGACTCCAACCTCGGTTGCCGTAATGGTATGGTTGCACCACGCGGAAATATTCATCGTGGTAATAATTTGAAGAAGACTGCCAGCGAATGGCGGAGACTTGTATTTCCTGCGGAGAAGGGAGAGAGGGAAGCGTAAGTTTGAGCACCAAGAACCGAAGGAGAGCCTCCTATCAAACAATCTGAAGCCTCATTTTGTTCGTGCGATACACCAGTTACGATACCACGGGCCATTCAGAGGGCCGAAACGGAATAGCTAGTGTTATCTCACCTGGCTTCTAGATGGCCCTCGACGTGACACAGGCCCTCGACTGGAATGACGGGCTCGCATTCACGGCGGTGAAGGGGATAGAAGAACTCGAATCGGACACGAAAGAGTCGGTAGATCCGAACGAGGAAATGCTGGGCCTAGGCTGGAGCTACTCCCCCTGTATCCTCCTTCCTCCAAATACGCCCTCCCGGCCTCTGAACTTGAGGCTGGACTCCAGCCTAGTGATACACCAGACACGTGCCCGCTTCGACAGATTGGCAGCCAATTGGCCAAGCTCTGTTAATTAGTTCAATAACAGATGGTCCGGGGAACCTGGTAAGTCGGAGAACCACATCAAGCGAGTGACAATAATTGACCCCTGAGTACGAGTACTTGAGTAACGGTTTACATGTTACACTCTAGAGGGAACTCCCCAACGGCGAACGTGAGATTCGAAAGGGACAATTAATGAGTAATGACTTACTTCGATATTAGAATGCCGTCTCGAATCTATACTATTTCTCGCGCTATTCCTTTCGACAGCGAAAACAAATCGACACGTCGCAAGCTTCGGGGACCGTTCCGAGTCTCGGGCCACACTTACGGTTTTTCGATATTAGGTCAAGACCACACGCTCACCGCGCCCGAGCACCGCATGGGTCCTGTATCACGACAGTTTCATCACTATACAGCCAACTCCTGTGCTCGTCCCACGGGGGTCAAATTCGTTCCACCCATCGATGAGTTTTCTGATGCTCCAAACTGCGGATTGTGCACCCCGAATCGATTTCCAGGAAAAACGACCCGCAATCGTGGTATGAGGTACGTGTAGGGGCTGTGTAATACATCTATGGTCCAAAGTCTATTGGGGCACCCGTTCTCCGAGATTAGAAGTTACTTTTCTTGGACCAGTAGTAGGTTCGTCGAGAACCAGCTCATTGTCTTTTCACAAGAATCTTTAGCACTGAGAAGAGGCAGTAGACCCAGTGTCGGCCTTCTCCTTCGACGGTGTCTGCGTTTTCTCAATCGTCCCGTTGCTTCCACCGCCTCGTGCAAACGTGGTTTTCATCAGTATCGTAAGCTGCGAGATGTGAAGAAATGAGTCCGTTACATCATCGGTTTAAGGATCGAAGGGCTCACGAGAGCTGCTAGGCCGAGAAACGGAGAACATAGCGTCCAGATCGTCTAGACGACCAATCGTATGAGAATACTGCAGGTGGAGCTTGATCATGTGCAACAAACCTGGATGGAACGTGCAATGGCATTTAAAACCTCGCCTCGCAGCTCTGGTGGCGTTACCAACTGGACAGCGGCCAAGTCAATGGTGCTCGAGTCTCCGGTGTATCCTGGCGGCAGTGCGTTATCTAATCTAATGTTGAAGACCGTGCCGGAAAGGGACTGCGTATCGAGTCGTGAGAAAGGGACATATAGTTCACAAAAACGTGCTCACTAAACCAATAGTTGCTCCCGTAAAGCGCATCAGGAAGAAGGCGCTAGTCCCGACGGCCATGTCTTTCGATTCCAGCGCTCTCGTAAACACCTGATATGGAGCGTGAAGGAGCAGGCCAAGACCTGTTCCAGCAATAAGGGGGAAAAGTATTTTGATGGGACGGCCCGCTCGTTCATCTAATGTAATCATCAAGCCTAGGTGTGGAGCAGGAACCGTACGTTAAAGCGCCGCTGAGAGTAAAATTCACTGATAAACGTACCGAAACCCATGGCACCGATGATCAACCCCACGAAGGATATCCACTTTTGGCTGCTCATGTTTCCCCGCTTAGCTTGCCAGAACCCTATGAACCATGCAGCCGGAATGGATATAAGGGTGGACCCCAGTGAATATGGGAGAGAAGCCATCCCTGCGGCGAGTGGAGACATCCCATCCACGGCCTAAGTAGTACAGCGGACGGAATGTCAAACCGCCAAGTCGGCGGATCCGCTTCTCGGAACTCGTGAGAATCTCACCTGAAAATAAATGGCGATATAGAAGGTTCCAGTAGTAAAGCAGAAACTGTGCAGGAACACCACAATAAGGATCGAAACTGTGCATCATTTGTAAATCCCAGATCTAGCGGAAAGGGGAAGTCACGCTACCACATGAAACATCTTTGAATAATTGTGGTGGGAACAGCGCCTCTCGAGAGGTTCCGACTTCATAGGCCGCTCCGAGAGCCAAAAGAATTGTTCCACCGATGACGAGGCCCAGTGTAGTCGGCGCCGTCCCTGGGTACCGAACGTTCAGATTCAAGAGGCCTATGCATCGAGTACTGGAGTCTACTCACAGTCCCTGGGGGTCACGAACGAGAAACCTACTATGATGAGACTTGTGCCGGTCATGAATGCGAACCTTAAAGGGTATTCAGGCCGATGACAAATGATCTAACGGCATTACTTACAGTCCAACGAAATCGAACTTTGTGGCCAATTCCCACCACGAAGTGTTGGAGCCCCCGTCTAGGTTGACATTCCGGAGAGATATAACCAACACGATGGATGCGACTAAACAAATTGGGAGGTTCATGTAGACTTTGAAGGTCGAAGCATGCATCAGAACCGACGGTTTTACGGTTGATCGGGTTATACACGTACATGACCACCTCCAATTGAAGGTCGAACTACTGTTATCTTTTCCGAACGGGCAGGTGATAAGCCCATGCCGTTGGGCTCAACAGCGAAAGTACGTACTGCTGAACAGCCCACCCAACAGGGGGCCGGCGACGGCGGAAGATGCCCAGGTGAGCTATAGCAAGAAGGTTCAGTTTCCGGGCTCACGTACGAGAGTATACGGGACTCAACACTAAGAGCCTGGCTCCAGTGGGCTCGCTTGTTTACCGGTACAATTTCAGACGTAATGGTCCACACGGAACTGACGATTCCTCCGCCTCCGACACCGCTGAGCGCCCTAGACAGGATCAACCATGTGATGGACTGGACGAGAATACGTGAGAGATGATCAAACACGAGGTAACGTGGGCCAAATCACCCTAGAGGCGCCGCTTGAAAGAGAACCAACACAAAAAATGAGCATGCTTGTGTAGAGGACCACCTAGAACGGCGGCTTTCAACACGGCCCTTCAAGGTTGTTTTTTTTTAGTTTTCCCACCTTTCGACCGATGAGATCAGAAAACTTTCCATACAATGGTTGACCAGCTGTCTGCGTCAACATATATGCAACAGCCACCCATGTGTATTGGTCCTGCGGGGCGCCCAATTCACTGACAATTGTTGGCAAGCTTGTGGACAGGATTGTCTGCATATAGCAGTGAGATCACAGTAAGAAATAAAATGAAACTCTGGGATACATACGGAATCGGTTGTCGCCAGAAAAAGTGTGAGCGCGGCACTGTGAAATAGGGTTGGTCGTTATTAATTATTTGATCGTGATTCCGGATGTAACTTAGGTCCCCACCCGAGATGTGCAAAAAATAAGAGGCTGAACGGCAGTTGTGGAGGCTTGTCATCGCATGCTGTAGGGAAAGTGTAGGGCTCGCAAGGCTCCCTCGAACTTTCGAAAGTTTCGGAGGGTGTCACTGAAACCGAGACGATGAACCCTGGGACAGAGTCCGAGGTGACGGTCGATCGAGAATTGTTCAGGGTTTCATCACTGGAATCATGGAGATCCCTGCCAGCCGAAAAATTACAAAGTATGTTGTGCATGACGCAGAGATAAGGAGGAGGTATGAAAAAGCCGAAGGAGGCCAAAGAATGGCGGATTGGTGGGGTGTCGCGGCTCCACACGAGCGACTTTTATACCAAACGCTGCGCACAAAAGCGGACGCTAGCCAGAAAAAAAGCAGGCCAAGATGACAGCGAGTTTTCCACGACCGATCCCATACTGAAAACTACTTTGGGGACGGGAAGAAATTCGGGGTGGGACGTGGAAAATGGGAAGGGTGTAACTTGTTGATATGGACACGATCGATCTGTTGAGTCCAACGGACGCCCGGGAAAGTAGACAGGCCAATCGAGAGGGTGCAGGGAGCAGCAAGAAACTTTTCACCCTTTTCTGTTAGAGGGCCAGAATCACATTCCTACAGAACCTTAGCGTCAAGAACGAGCGGTTCGTTTGTGCAATGGGTCGGAAGGGCAACGTAGTGTAAACGACAATTCTAACAGAACCTGATAACAGAGTCCGACGGCAAAGAAACCCCCAACATCTAACGCAGGTCAAGGAAAAGAAAAAAAACCGGTTTTAGCTCTGATCTTACCCAAACCCGGAGTTCGCTCCGACACGTCTGGTTCCATGTTACGTATACGCTCGGGGCCTCGATCTCCTGTTAGCACGAACTCTCCTTTTACAACCCCAATCTTGATATCTCATGTCCATCCGCGCGCCTCACGATACAAAATGTGCTGGGGTACCAAACCGCTCCGGCGCCAAACGGAGTGGAGGTATTAGGCATGCCCCAGGTCCATCTTATTGTCGGTGATGGCGCCTCTCTCTAACTTTCTCTCACAGCCACAACGCAGACCGACCAGGCTGCTACTACTGTCCGAAAGAAGAAAAACACTGTGGGGAGGGCGGTCTGGTCCATGGCACCGGTTGTGTAAAGCCTAACGGTACAGTCCGACGTTCCGATTCCAAATCCTCCAAGAAGTCCACCTCCGGGCCTGCTCCTGTCGAACCATCGAAGCAACGGCTCATTAACCCCTCTACTGCTCCGATGAGTGTCGACTCACCGACCTCAACGCCTCCTGCGGCATCATTGACTCAGATTACAAAGTAGAAGGAGAACCTGCATCGCTGCTCTTGGTTGGAGTCGCAGGAGGCGGAGTGCCGGTATCGACCAAGGCGCCAGTTGTGCCCCCTCGAGCTTGGGCAGTCGACGCACGTAGCGTCTGCAGGTCGACAGGTTTACCGTCTTCCTTATACCTCTTCCTCATCAGCTTCGCGTAATCTACAATTGGGAAGGGATTTAAGCATCCCCAGAGGCAAGAGGAAATTATGAACTCACGTAGCCCGCAAGCATTGCACAAGGTCCTCGCACCGTCCGGACCTCTCCTCCACTCGGGTGTCTCGCGGATATTACACGAGTGACATTTTCCGGGGGGGAGGGCCCTCTACAGAGGATACCCTTAAGAAAGAAGATCGGTGAGACAGCGGACAGCGGACTCACGCTTCGTTTTCTGTACTTGGTCTTCCGTTGACCAACGATGGAACCGCCGGTAGACGAAGCCCTCTTACTCCTAATAATCTCCATGTCCTTCTCAGCGGTGGTCTGCTGGCTGCTGGATTTTTCCGATAGACTTGTGGTCCTCTGATGTCTAGGGTTTGGAATCTACGTCCGGTAGAAACCGGAGAGAACAGCGGCCCAAATGGGGGAGATAGAGAGCGGAGTGTCGTTGGTCACAGTTCCATCGGCAATCAGAAAAGGTGTCATAGACGCGGGAATGAGAAGCGAGGAGGACGTGTCAAGGTTTCAGGTTTCACAACTGAACGGATGACAGAACTCACCGTCGGAGTATGTGAGGACTCGGGCTGGTCTTTCGAAATTTCCTCCCAGGGACGTTTTGATGCCTTGCACTCGTTGCTCGTGGCACTCACCTTACCCTGCTCATCGCCGGAAGAAGCAGAGTTCGGGTTCACAATCTTTTTGAGATCCCTGAGTGATTGAGCGACTCTGGCCGCGCGTTTCGTCATGTCGGCGATTTCTTCCTTGCTTGGCTTGATGTCTCTTTGGAGTGCCTGTAGCTGGGCATACCTGCTGGCCAACTCATAGAGCACCACGCAGTTCGAGGTAATCTGTGCGCGATCCCCGAAATATCAGTCACTTGGTCGGGGCAGAGGATGATTGGAGAAATACCTCTGCGACTAACGCTTGACGAGATTCAGTGGTTGGAGACGACAGCTTGGGTGTTTGAATTGGAACGAGATGACCAGTTTTCGTGGCCTCGATCGGGGTAGGGACCGCCTGGGAAGGTGTCCGGGGACAGGACCCAGGAAAAGACGGAGGGACCGGTCCAGGATATCCGGCCTGCTGCTGAGGAGGACCAGACCGTAAGGGCAATGAGGAAGCCGATTGCTGAAGAGGTGGCCAGTGGGCTGGAAGCTGAGACTGGGAATACGCAGGAGAGTTCATCTGCTGGGCCTGAGGCGGAGGTGGCTGGTGGGGGTGAGATTGTGTGTGGGGAGGGATGTGCGAAGGGAGAGAGGGAGGGGGGAGTGACCGCTGTTTGGTAGAGTAACCTGGTTGGTAGGGAGGATATCCAGCGTGTGTCTGATAAGACTGTGGTGGAGGTGCATGGTGAGCCGGCTCCCTCGGAAGAGTTCCCGGAGGAGGGTGTGTGTGAACGGAGTGATTGTATGAAGGTGGGACAGGGAGGGCATGTTGGGATGGAGGCAGAAACATGTACGTTTGATGTGAGGAGGGATACGAGGTCGGGTAGACATTCTAGATCAGGACACACGGATTCAGCAACGAAGAGAGAGATCACGGGGAGGCAATTATGAGGATTCATGGCAGAAAAATCATGCCAAGAGAAAAACTTACGTGCAAGCGATGTGTGGAAGGTGTGCTTATCGATGTCAAGCTTGTACGGGGACGTTTATGGGATTGATGAGGCTCATCACGCGGGCTTGGTCTGGCGCTTAAATGGTGTAATGATTGCGGTGGTGAAAGTGGCGGCGGATGTGTGGAGTCCGGACCGTATGGATGCGATACACGGCGGCGAGGTTGTTGTCGGTGCTGGGACAAGTACTGAGGATGCTGGGGTTGTTGGGGGGAATGGAGGGTTTGATGAACGGAGGAGGGAGTTGAGACCGAAGTTGAACTGGATCGACT
>Ga0307510_10009099_pt1 | contig 11825 bp, 8 predicted proteins | sample 12_EM_MG_FD_207224 | JGI IMG/M metagenome (GOLD analysis project Ga0307510, IMG submission 207224) | Populus trichocarpa ectomycorrhiza microbial communities from riparian zone in the Pacific Northwest, United States - 12_EM | ecosystem: Host-associated > Plants > Roots > Unclassified | place...
TTGGCAGTTGCAAAGTCGGTTACACAGTAAACCACTGGGTGAGCATCGTTCAGCATGTAATTTACCGTCAATCGCAGGGTATTATGGCCAAGTGGGCTAGCTGAATTGGCGCCACGTCACGGTAAAGCCAATTTAGCGCCTGTCAGCCTTCGAGTTTCAAATTGCGAAGCCTTGCAACCCGAGCAACTTGGTTCACGTGATCCGTGAGAAGAAATGTAAAGGAATGGAAATTGAGAACTGTGCGTTCTCACGGGCATCGAGCGATGCTCCAAGTGCCCAGTCGAATCCGATTGTCTACGTACTGTACTGTATTCATCTACTGAGAAGCCTCAATGAAGAGTAGAGTACTCGTATCATGATCTCGATGGCCCATAAGTATTTCCTGTGTAAATAATTCACAAACACGAGTCGTCAATATACAGATTGCGCTTCACATGTGACATGTCGTGCATGCAGTGAAATAACGTCGATGTCAGTTTTTCCTTGATACGTCGCCGCCTGACCGGAAGAGACTTTCAAGACAACTGTGGAGTGTCTTGGGTCATGAAGCCATCACCTGAACCCTGACCAGTTTTTCGGCATGCATGACATCCTTAGGCGTGGTGGTATGCATTACACTGACTGAAATTATCAGCCTTCTCCACCAAGCTGGATAATCTTCGCTCCGGACACTCAACGTACCAACCACAACGACCGAACAGTCGATGCAACGTGCTAGGGCTTCATGTCATTATGATACAGTAGGTAATTTGCAAACAAATGGGAAAATGGGTGATTGAATATGGTGTGAATAAGGGTGATTCGTCTCGCGACCAAAAGTTCAAAAAGACGCCATCAGAGGTATACAGCCCGTCCCTTTCGATGTAACAAGGTAGGGTCGTGCCGAACGGGCGATGTCACCGCACGTCCCACCCTGAAGGAGGGTCGCACTCATCGCTCTGCACTACAGTTCTCATCACCGGCGTTTTTGATCGTGGAAGAATCAATGGAATCCGACCAACCACGCCAATACGTCTGGCTTATGTCATCCTTTATTAAGTGGCGTGCCCATAGGTATCAGAGAGAAGAGACGCGGGTTCCCAGTGTGTTCCCCTCTTCTCTACGCGTGCGCTCTCACCAATAGCCTGAACAGGACCAAAATCATCACCAACGGCCACCATGACGGCACAGGAAAGCTTGATAAGCGTGCTCGATGCCTGCGACAACTTTCGTCCCCACCTCTCCCAAGAGCCCCTCGTGCCCTTCCTTCTCGCGCCTGACACCCGCCCTGCCATAGGCCTCCTCCGTCCACCCGTCGTTGCCGCACTCCGCGCAGACAACGCTTGGCGCAGCGCCAATGGCCACCTACCGGCATGGGACATCCCCACCTCAGCCTCTAGCAGCAGCACCGATGCCCCGCCTCCGTACGTCGCATTCGCGCAGATACTCGCACAAGGATCACCTGCCGCACGCACAACCGCTCTCGCCGAGACCCTCGATCGCTGGCGCGCAGACGCAAACGCCGGAGAGGGCGTCGGCTGCGCATTTGCAGGTGTGATAGGCGGCAAGCGATGGCGCGCAGAATGGTACGACGTGTACGTCGCGCCGAACGGTGCGCTGCGTACGGACGGCTGCGACCCGCTCACCTTGCTCGAGGTCTCCCCTGCGACTTCGACTACGACTACGCCCGAGTCGGGGTCGTCGTCGTCGGGGAGGAGTGGATATGCGTTTTCGATGGAGCGCGCGGCGTGCAAGTTGTTCGGTGTTGTCACGTATGGTGTGCACATGACTGTGTATGAGCAGCAAAAAGGAGATACCGGGTTGGATGGCAATGGGGTGCGGGTGTGGGTTCCGCGGCGCGCCGCGACAAAGCCGACGTGCGTTCACCATGTCTATATCTCCCTCCTTCAGGCTGCCTTCTCTTTTTTCTCTTTTTTATGCTCTCTCTCGTCCCCACGTCGCTCTCATTCCTTCTTTATGATCATTATCTTCTTTGGATGTCCCGCGTGCGTGTATAAAGCTACCCAGGCATGCTCGACAACTCGGTCGCAGGCGGTATTGCCGGTGGGACGTCCGCGTTCGACGCGCTCGTAAAGGAAGCCGAGGAAGAGGCGAGCCTAGATCCCGAATTGGTGCGGAAGCGAGCACACGCGGTCGGTGCTGTAAGTTACTACTACCGGACCAAGGCCGGATGGTTGCAGCCCGAGGTCCAGTTCGTGTATGATATGGGCGTCGAGCCCGGAGAGGTGGTGCTTGCGCCGATGGATGGAGAAGTCGAGTCCTTCGAGGTCAGTCTTTTTTACGTTGTCTTTGGGTTCTTTGATGGTTGTGATGTGCGATGATGCTGGACAGCTTATGTCGGTCGATGAGGTTGTGTCGTGTATGCGCGCGGAGAAATTCAAACCAAATTGCGCGCTCGGTACGTCGTGTTTCTCGCCCCAAACCGTCTGATCACTCATCTACATGCTTCCCAAGTACTACTCGATTTTTTGGTGCGCCATGGTTACTTAACTGCGGAAAATGAGCCTCGGTACCTCGAGATCAATCAGCGCCTACATGGTGGTTTTGATATAGAGAGATGGTGATTTAGACGGCTACTTTTTTCGTAGAGCTAGATACTTTGTCGTGATTTGAGAAAGACCTAACTTACATCCTATCGGGGAGTTGTCTGGCCACATAAGATTGACAGACGCCCTGATGTGACCCGGACATCTGGTCCAAACCAAATCCGGCAGAAGGGAGAAGACGCAATTTGTACCCTATTATGCTATTTCACCGACCCACGCCTTTTCGCATTCAAGCACTGTTGTTCTATGTCACTTTCACTGCAGGCGCCGTCGCAGGTGTCTCAGACATTCTCACATTCTATCCTCTGGGTGTGCCAGCACCCTCGTAACTCCCAGCCACTTACCCATCTCTAAACGTGCTATTATGCGCCATGCCCCTGTGTATGTGTGTTCCCGTGTGTTATAGATGTGGTCGTACTTTTCTTTCTTGGGTTGCGTGCCCATCTCATTCGGTTGCAGACGAGATAATAAACGTGCTCTCATGTTATTCCAGGTCAAGACCCGCATGCGATTGGAACGCGGAAAGACTTCGATCAGCCTTCTCGGCTCATTCCGGTCCATCATCTGGTGCGCACAAGATCGTCGCCTATCATTTCCCTAACAGGACACTGTCATTCTCCGCTCTTCTCGCGTCGGACCGACTCGGACGTCTCCACCTCGGTAGGCGAAGATCTTCTTCATATGATTCGACTCCATCCGGTGTCAAAAAGGTCTCGTTCCTCCACTGCTTCTCGAAGCACCGAAACGTGCCACCAAATTGTGCGTCATCTCCGCCCATCTCTGCACCCCCCGTTCTCGGACTCACGGTAATGTCTTTTGCCAACTCAGCGCGGCAAATGATCTTTCGGGGAAGACTTTCAAGACTGTCCTGCGAGACCGAAATGACGAGGCAGCTCTCCATCATCACCAGTTGCAGCGCGGGCCCTACCGAAAGTTTTGTTGTCGTACCAGAGCTCGTCAAGATCAAGTATGTCCATCCCTTCCTTTTCTCCGCACTTTCAGATCCGGTGACGACCAAACTGTTTGTAGGTTGCAAGCCAAGGCCCTAGCCCTCTCGACATCGTACGGCAGATCGTCCGCAGGGGCGGCATCCTCGGATTGTATGCTGTATGGAGGCAACATTTTGGCGGTGCATGGACCTGGTGGAGCGTCGGAGTGGATGAGGCTCTGTTGACACCGCGCGGTGCTGTCAATGGAACGGCGACTACTTCGCAACGATCTTCCAACCCAAGCAGATCCTTCCTCAAGCGGAGGTTTGTTGCTTCCTTTCCCTGCGTCTAAGCAGACAACTGAACGACCTACAGATACCCCAGAGATAACTATTGAATAATTTCACATCGGACCTCCCTTCCCAGAGTCCACAGGGTTCATAGGTTCACCAACCAGCGATGGAAGAGCTGGTCGAGTAATCCCTTCAATGTCTCCTTTTTATCGTCTCTCCCCATTCCTCCCTCTTTCCCTCATGTCTACCTTGGTTCCCTCTTCTCAAGTCGCCACATTAGCCGCCAGCTACTTTTGTGCGCCAAGCACATCTTCCTGAAGCACTGGCCCATCAAGGAGAATGATGGTATCCTCAAAACTTCCGTTGGATACACTGGTGGAGATCCCCATGTCGCAACCCGACCTATCGTCAGGTCTGCTCTGGGACCGCCAATCATGCCGAGGCACTCTGTATCGAGTGTGATCCAACCACGCTCACATATGATGAACTCGTCGGTTCGCTGGCCTATCTTTGTTACTTGAGACGCCACCGTTTCTCTGACTTTGTATCATTCGCAGAGTATTCTGTCGCAAACATGACCCCACAACCCTTAACTTCCAAGGCGCGCGGGTCGCGGCACCCGTGTGTTCCACAACCTCCCTTCTGTGTCCATTGCTGATGTATGCTTCATGCATGTAGAATACCGCTCCGCCATTTTCTTCCGTACACCAGAGCAAGAGACGATTGCTCGTCGTGTGACGCAGGAGGTGCAGGAGAAGCATTTCACCCCTAAGGACCAGAAGATTGTCACAAAAATTAATGGCAGCGGTGCCCTGGTACGATGCCGAGGACTATCACCAAGAAGATCTGTTCAAGAATCCCAGTGGGTACCAGTGTCCTACGCACAGACTTCACTGGTAACTGCTGATGGTTCTGGCGCTGGTGATTCTACATTCGTTTAATCACCGCGACTATAAGACATACGCCAGGTCTCGCAGTATCGTAACTTGCAGAGTTGAGACTTGCGTCACTTGACTTCATCAAAGTAAAGGATCAAAACCAACAAGAGTGAGACCCGACGGGTTGTTTGTTTCTTGAATCGATATAGGCTAGTTACGTTTAGTTAGTCAAAAACGGCACAGAATGACAATATTAATGATACCCCCATCCTGTCCCTATATCATCACTGGTGTCGCTTTTGGCATTTACTTTCGATTGTCACTGAGAAGCACTTAGTCCAGATTCCATTGTGTTTACTGTAATTCTCAAAACAACTCAACATATACGGTATATCGCTCTGGACGTTGTGTCGGGCGTCTATCAAACCATATCGGAAACCCACAGACCAGGTCACCTGCAACGTGTTTCTCTATCAGCCGTTCTCGTTCCCATCCGCCTTCCCCAAGACGCTTCCTTTCAATCCTCAATCCCGAACAACATGTCCCAGACCCCCAATGCAACCACCTCATCCTCGAACTATCAATCCATCTTCGACAATGCCATCGAAGCTTACAAGAAGGAGACAAAGAAAGATCTCCGCTCCCATCCGCTCCTCGACAAACTCCAGAACTGTGATTCTCCAGATGCCGTCCTCAAAGTACTTTATCAACAAGTTCCCGGGTTCGACCAATCTCGTGGTACCGACGACAAGTTGACCCAGTGGCTGAATCCCACCGTCAATGTCCTCTGCACGTTTTCTGGAGTCATTGGAGGCGGTGTTGGCCTGGTAAGTCCTACAGAGCTCAGGGTTGATGTCGTTCCGGATCTGATAGTTGATTGGCGTACAGGTATCCCAACCAGCTGCGGTGGTCTTCACTGGAATTGGCGTCCTTCTCTCAGTGAGGTTTTCTTTCGGTTTTCTTATCCAATCTATTCCAGGGCTTATCGTGACGCCAAACTCTCCCAGGCGGCCAAGGCCGTTTCCGATAGTCAAGACGTGCTCGCAACGGTCTTCGAGCGCATAGAAAACTTCTTCAAACGATTGGAGACATATGTCGAATTGCCACCGACCGCGGGGATGACAGACATCATAGTCAAAATCATGGTTGAGGTGCTTTCCATTCTTTCGATCGCGACAAAGGAAATCAAACAGAGCAGAGCACGTGAGTCGATTACTGGGGTTTATGAATTCACCACGTTGACTCACGATTGCTCACTGCAGGGAAATACGTGAAGAAGCTGGTTGGGAGAACCGAAATTGAAGACGCGTTGGGTTGATTGGATCGACTTACACGAGATGAAGTTGGGATGGCAGCTACACAGGGTCTAAAGGCGACTCATGAGATCGAGGTCAAAGTGCAGGGTGTGGATAACAAGGTTCAAGGGGTTGACGATAGGGTGAGGGACGTGGACGATAAGATAGATCTCGTCATCGACGGTGTGCAACTTACTCTCAACCAGCCCACACATCTCACTCAATTCTAACCGACTAGGTGGTGAGAAAATAAGAGAAGAAATAAAACAAGTTGTAGATGGTCAAAAGCAAGTCGCAGACGATCAAAAGCGTTAGTGATTGCTTGGCATAACTTTGTTGACCGAAATCACTCAATCGTTCTCACACGGAACCAGATTCGACAAGACCTTCGAAATTGGCTCTCTCCCCCAGATCCCTCAATAAATTTCAACATTGCCAGTGATGCCCACCACGAAGGTACTGCCCTGTGGTTCATTCAGGGCAGTACCTTCGCGGATTGGAAAGCCTCTGGGTCGTTGTTGTGGATCTTCGGAAAACGTACGTCTTTCTGGAGTTCTACTTCACCAGCTTCGTTTTTGCTAACAGACTTCCACCTCCATAGCCGGTTCCGGCAAGAGTGTTCTCAGGCTCGTCTCTTCCGTCCCAGACTCATTATCGCCTTTATTGCTGACAGCCCAACAGTTCTTCGATTATCCAGGATATCAAGTCTGTCTGCGACGCAGGATCAGCTCATGTAGCCTACTTCTTCTTTGATTTCAAGGACAAAGGAAAGCAAGATGCGCGCGGCCTACTTTCCTCTTTCCTCGTTCAACTCAGCCATCAATCCACATCGTTTTGCGACATTCTCTTTGGCTACCATTCATCCCACCAATCTGGCTCGCAGCAACCCAGCGATCGCACGCTCATACAATGCCTCGAAAACATACTCAAAGCATCAGGTCACGTCCCAACCTATCTCATCATTGATGCTTTGGACGAATGTCCCAACACGACCAAGCTTCCGCCGCCGCGAGAAAAGGTGCTGGAGCTCATCGAGAAGCTCATCAAGTTGAATCTTTCGAATTTGCGTCTATGTGTAACCAGTCGGCCTGAGGTTGACATTCGGTTGTCCCTGGAACCTTTGACAACTAATTGTATATCTCTTCATGAGCAAATTGGGCAAAAGAAAGATATCGAAGATTACGTGAGGTCGGTTGTTTACTCGGACAGAAGCATGAGGAGATGGAGAGAAGAGGACAAGAAGTTGGTCGTTGAGACGCTCACAGAGAAGGCTGATGGCATGTAAGGACGTGATTTCATGGTCAGGATTGCTTTCTCACATTCTCACTCAGGTTTCGTTGGATCTTCTGCCAATTGGAAACTTTACGACCCTGTCTTCCGCCGAGTGTGCGACCGATTCTCGACGAATTGCCCCAAACATTGGACGAGACATACGAGCGGATACTGCAGGAGATTCCGAAATCGAACCGGGTGCATGCTCATCGGCTCCTCCAGTGCCTCACCGTTGCTGTTCGGCCACTTGGTGTGGAGGAACTTTCAGATGTTCTCGCAGTTGACTTTGGCGCAACGGGAGGGATTCCGAAACTAAACAAAGATTTACGTTGGGAAGACCAAGAGCAAGCTGTACTGTCGGCATGTTCCAGTTTGATCGCCGTTGTCGGTTCTTCCCGAGTGGTTCAATTTTCGCATTTCTCGGTCAAAGAATTCCTGACTGCGGATCGCCTTGCCACTTCGACAATTGATGCCTCCCATTATCATCACATCCTTCTCGAGCCATCGCATACGATCATGGCACAAGCTTGTCTCAGTGTTCTACTTCGTTTGGACTCCAACATCGACAAAGACAACCTCGAGGACTTTCCTCTAGCTCGTTATGCTTCTCAACACTTTGGGGACCATGCCGAGTTTGGGAACGTTTTTGCACACATGCGGGACGGGCCCGGGATCGACGACCTCCTTGATGCAGACAAGCCCCATTTTGCCGCATGGTTGTGGGTGCGCAAAGGTGATTTTACGTGGCCCCTGGGACGACCAGAAGCATCTCCGTTGTACCACGTTGCGGGATTTGGATTCCGTGCCATGGTGGATCACCTTATTTCAAAGCGGCCCGACGATCTCGACGTCAGGGGTCGCTACGGCATTCCGTTGCACGCATCGTTGCATAATGGCCATGCCGATGTGGCACTGCTGCTACTCGGTCACTGCGCAGACGTAGATGTTCTGGGCATTAATAACCGAACTCCACTCCACATTGCTGCGGACCGTGGGCTCCTCGAGGTTACTCGCATACTCATCGAGCGGGGCGCGAGTATCAATGCGCGAGATTCGAGCAACCAGACCCCACTCCACCCAACCTTTGATGGTATACCTACCAATCTCACATTCGACGAAACATATTTCGACGTAGTGCGGTATTTACTGGAGCATGGTACCTACGTGGACGCTCAGTCTAACGCCGAGCATTCGACCCCGCTACATTTGGCATCATACTATGGGGGGTTCAAGGTCGCAGAGCTGCTGCTTGACTATGGTGCGGATATCAACGTGCGGGACAAGAATGGTCGGACACCATTACATGGGACATTGGTCAGAATGGTCGACCATTTGGACGACCATTTTTTTGATACTGTACGATTCTTGCTGGAGCATGGCGCGGACGTCCATGCACTGGATAACGACCATGCGACTCCGCTTCATGTGGTGTCGGAGTCTGGCGGTATCAGAGCCGCCCGGCTACTTCTCAGGCATGGCGCCGTCATTGACGTACGGGATAACAAAGACTCAACCCCGCTGCATGTTGCGTCACAATGTGGCAATGCCGGGGTTGCACGCCTGTTACTCGAACATGGTGCAAATATTCATGTGCGGAACAACGCGGATCAGACACCACAACATCTATTATTGGCCATGTGGAGCAAAAGCTTACTGGATGATGATATTGATGATGATGATATTGATGCCATACGGATTGTCCTAGAAAGTGGCGTAGATGTTGACTCGGTCGACGACAGCCACCTGGCTCTGCTACATGCAGCGTCCGACGCCGGAAGCGTCAAGATTGCACAGCTGTTGCTCGATCATGGTGCAAATATCAATGTACTGGATGGGACAGGTCAGACGCCCCTCCACAAAGCGTTTGGTCGTTACGATGGCGGAACGGACGCAAGCCGGGATCATTTCTTCGGTGTCATATCATTCCTAGTGGAACGTGGAGCGGACGTTCACGCAATGGATAACAACCGCCTAACCCCGCTGCATATTGCAACACGATGCAGCAACGCCAAGGCCGCACGTGTACTGCTTCAACATGGTGCGGTCGTTGATGTGCGGGATAACAATGGCTCGACACCGCTGCATTTCGCATCACAATCTGACAACGCCGAGGTTGCACGCCTCCTGCTCGAACAAGGCGCGGACGTTCACGTACTGGATGGCGACCACTCGACCCCTTTGCATTTTATATCACAACGTGGCGGCACTGGAGTCACACGCGTACTGCTTGAGTATGGTGCCGTCGTTGACTCACGAGATAACAGAGACTCAACCCCGCTGCATGTTGCATCGCGATATGGCAACGCCGAGGCTGCACGTCTATTGCTCGAGCATGGTGCGGATGTTCACGCGCTGAATGGAAACCACTCGACTCCGCTGCATTTTGCGTCAGAAAGTGGCATCGCCGGGGCTACACGTCTACTGCTCGAGCATGGTGCGGACGTTCACGCACTCGATGACAACCATTCGACCCCGCTGCATTTTATATCACAAGATGGCGACGCTGGGGCCACACGCGTACTGCTCGGGCATGGTGCCATCGTTGACGCACGGGATAACCAAGACTCAACCGCGCTGCATGTTGCATCGCAATGTGGCAATGCCAAGGTGGCACGCATGCTGCTCGAACATGGTGCGAACATCCATGTGCGGAACAAGGAGAACCAGACACCACAACACCTACTATTGGCAATGTGGAGCCATAAATGGCCGGGTACTAGTGATATCGATACCATACGGTTCTTCCTAGAGCGGGGTGCAGATGTCGACGCTGTTGATAGCAACCACTCGGCTCTGCTTCATAAGGCAGCATCCTGGAAAAGCGCCGAGGTTGCCCAGCTACTGCTTGAACATGGTGCAAATATCAATGTGCGGGACGGGCAGCGTCAGACTCCACTGCACAGAGCATTGGTCAATGTCGATGATGAGTTCTGGGATGGCATCGTTAGTTTCATACAACTCTTACTAGGGCACGGTGCGGACGTTGATGCATTGGATAATGACCACTCGACTCCGCTCCATCTGGCATTACAAAACGGCAGCGTTAGAGCCACACGGCTACTGCTCAAGCATGGCGCAAATGTCCATCTCCAGAACAACGACGGTCATACCCCCTACCAAATTGCGTCGGCGAAGGGTCACAACGAGATTGCGCACTTGTTGTCGGAGCATTCGCAGGGTGAGCGAAATATCTGAAATTTACAAGTACGATCCGTCTGTAAAGTACCTAAATAATCCCATCTCAGTCTGTCCTAGTTATAGTCCTATAAAGTAACTTCTCGTTTATAACCCAAAATGACTACAGTAGCACGCAAAGATCTGAGCCCTGTCCCAACTGAAAGGACCGCCAGGGCGCCACAGCAGTAGCGACGCATGCCTGGCGCCGGACAAGACTGCCGTGCAAGCGGGAATCCTGATGGACAAACAATGATTCGCCCCAGACGAACGGGCATGCGTGGCGAAACTCATCAACATCGTCCTCGCCTGGAGAATGGGGTAATTTTAATCGCACTTTGTTCAAGGCGGCGCACTTGCCTCACGAATCCGTAAGCGACGGTGCCCCTCCTCTGTTTCCGCCTCTGCCCTGCCTCGTCGCCCGTGTCCGCGACTCATGGAAATGGACGGGTTAGCGTCGGTAGATGCCAGAGCGCCCGACATAGGGTCCGTTGGCGGAGCTCACTGCGACGCGCGTGGCGGGGCCTACTTGGCCTCGCGATGGATGATTGTAGGAGCAGATAAGACACTAGGTTGCGGAGCTGCAGCAGGCGCGCCCCGTTCCCGTCGTCGTCGTCATCGTCCTTCCTCCTACCCCCACCCTCCCTCTTCGGGCTGGAGGGGCCATCCTTCGCGGGCTCCCTTTCCTTCTGTTTCTCCTTTTCGGCTGCGCGCTCCCGCCTGTTGCCGCCTTTCGTGACGCCAGCACCACTCAGGGCCGCCTCGAACTGCCTCGATGCGAGTCCAAGCACCGGCCCCGAACGTCTTCCCCAGAACCGTCAGAGCTCGCAGGCGCAAGGGAGGGTGCGGGTGAGGGTGCGGGTGCAATGGAGGTGCCCGAGTCTGCGGGGGACTCGGAGATGAAAATGCCGTCGATGTAGCGTGTCCTGGTGACGTGGACGGTGATTTGGGTTGATGCCTGCTGCCTCGCCCAGACTTGCCCTTGCTCGGAGAGGGCGAAGATGGCTTGGCCACAGGAGCAGCAGAAGCGCTTCCGGTCTTCGGCTGCGGCTGCAGCCCTCTACACGGCTCGTTTGCTACACAGCGCGGTCGAATCAGCGTTTTGTTTCGCCTCGGAAGCAGCAAAGGAGGCGGGGGCCTTCTTTTGGATTTATCCTTCTCCGATGCTTGAACGGCGTCCTTGTAGTGAGTATGATTTCTTTGGATCGCCTCTTTGTCGTTGCGCAGATTTCTTGATCTTGAGGGTGTCCAATAAGGGCGTGGCAGTGGCATGGTGGGACGTTCAGTAGAGGCAAGTAGATTCGGGTGAGCGAAATGATGTCTAAAAATATACGCGTGATAGGACGGACCTGGCATCTCCAAGAGCTGGTCAGCGTCATGAAGCTTCGTTGAGAAAGCCCCCAGGGACTGCAGAAACGCAATGTATCCTTCATCTGAT
>Ga0307510_10009100_pt1 | contig 11825 bp, 10 predicted proteins | sample 12_EM_MG_FD_207224 | JGI IMG/M metagenome (GOLD analysis project Ga0307510, IMG submission 207224) | Populus trichocarpa ectomycorrhiza microbial communities from riparian zone in the Pacific Northwest, United States - 12_EM | ecosystem: Host-associated > Plants > Roots > Unclassified | place...
AACCACCTCAATCACCAGATTACCTCAAAGAAAGAAAGGAAACAGAACAGGAATCTAACACTACCATCCAATCATTTTCTTAATCACACCTAACTCCTATGCTTATCTTTGAGTTTGTACCTGAGAAGAATAACAATAACGCAAAGGTCAAACATGTTTGAGGACAGCACTTTTTCTTGGGACATTGGCACGTATTTGAATCCTATAGATACTGCTACCAACTCTCAATAACAACAGTACAGTTGTGCATCACAATCCACAGGATTCATTTATGAATTCTTTAGCCCAGTCAAACATGAAAGTCGTGATGGCTTTCTCAATCAATTGCCAATAAATAATTGGAACAACTTTTAGCCTAAAATGAACTCAAATGGGATGCTATGATAATACAACAGAAATATCTTGGCAGGGTTCCTCATTATGTCTGTCTATCATTATGGGAGTTGGTGATTCAGATTGTCCTCTACGAGACACAGCCAAACATGAACTGATTTTTTGGCTGTACAAAGTCTCTCCTCAATGTCCATTTTTTCCACCGATCAGAAGATACTGAACTGAAACTGATTAACACTGACAGCTTGCTTTCTAAATACACAACTTTATATCTGGTCAAGTCTGAAAATTGAATAGAGCAATTACCTTGAGTAAGGACTGCCACTTTAACAGTCTGTCCTGTTCCCTTGGGCAAATTTACCTATGCAAGGAGAAACAGAAAAAAAAAAAAAAAAGAGGAAACTTTAATGCCGCTGCAATAGTTGATTAAGCCATGTATATAACTTTTTATAAACATGAAAATGATAACTCACTGTTGCTCGCAGCTGTTGGTCATTATATTTGGGATCAATGTTCAGACGAAAATGTGCTTCAGCACTTTCCACAAACTTCGTGCTTGCTGTTTTCTTTAGCAAAGATATTGCTGCCCCCAGGTCATACTCCTTCTTTATTTCCCTCAATTTTTGAATTTCCAAGAATCTCTTAGACCTTGTCTGGCATTTCCAATAAAAGGATAGAAAGTTGAACTTGCAAATGTATAATAATTTTGAAAAATGAAAAAAAAGTGCAATTCAAAACTCACACCAAGAGAATTGTCAGACTCTGCCTGCTCTATTAAACAGTTTATTGGACTAAAATTCAGTAGAAGCTAAACCCAGCAAAAACCACCACTCTCACTTCCTCGATAACCAATCACTCCTTAAGCATTGAAAGAAATAGAGATCCTTGAAAATAGTAACTAAAACGTTCATCATTCCTTCATCAAATCAAAGAATAAAAGCATCAAGCGATCTCAATCTATCTGCCAAAACAGTCGCCTTTAAGCATATAATCCCCTAAATTGTTGGACCAAAGTTCAAAAGAATCAGAACCCACACATCAAATCAACCTAAGCCCCCAAAAGTCATTATAGAGAGAGAAGCAAACAAGAACACACATACTCTGTCTCTCTTTAGAGGCAATGCAGCCTTGCCTTTCTTGGGCTTAGGAGGAATAACTGTAGCAGTTGCCACGCCACCTCCTTCTTCTCCCTCCGTCTCTTCAACCTCCTCGCCCACCTCTGCCTCTGCAGCCAAAGCAGCAGCCACAACCACTCTGCAAGGTCTAGACTTTGCCTCTGTCTGGGCATAAAACTTGACCCAATTGCTCGATTTTCTCTCTGAAACCAATGGGTAGAGAGAGAGAGTTTTGGGCTTGAAAGAAAGGAGAGAAGGGGTTAGGTCTTGTGGATGAACTGTGGAGGCGGCGTACGTTAGCATGAGGGATGATGTTGTCGAAGTACAAGCTGCCGTTGCCATTGCTGTTTTGGTTTTGTTTTAAATCCGTGTCTTCCTCTCTCCTTGGGAAGTGGAGCTCTCTATATGCTTATCTACTCCACTGTCTCTATACGTCTTGAAATTAAAATAAAGATAAAAAAAAAAAAAAAAAGTTTTCAGGGTCTGGTGTGGAAGAGAGACTATTTCTGTGGTGTGCAGGGCTCCAAATACCCCACTTTCTTATTCTTCTTTGGAGATATCCAGAAACACTAGCACCAAATAATATTGTCATTGATAAACAAAATGGTATTGTTTATTTATTTTAAAAGGAGAAGAAAAAATTAAAAAAAAAATTGGTAACGCTCGTTCAGCCCTTTTACGTTCTACTTCAAATTAATTTTTTTTATAATCCTTATTCATCTTGATATATTAATATTAAAAAAATTAAAAATTAAAAAAATATTATTTTAATATATTTTCAAGAAATGACACTTTGAAAAGTAATACCACAATTTTAAACACTATTTTCATCAATGTTTGTTTGTGTGGTCGTGTTTTTCTAAATAGTTTTTTAATTTATTTTTTAAAATATTATCTGATTATTTTAAAAAATAAAATTTATCTAAATAAAAAATGAAAAAAAATTATAAATGAATCAAAATAATTTTTTCAAAAATTAAATACAAACAACACTATTAAAAAAATCTCCATCCAAAAAAAATTAAATAAACAATAAAAACAAAATCACAAATGAGAGATATTAATTGAAATATATGTTTAAAAAAATTTAAAAAAAAACATATCAAGAAAATATATCAATTAAAAAAAGCAATATTAGAAGAAAAAAAAACATTCCGAGTATTTGACTTAATTCATTAAACATGTAATCCAGGTCATCATAGATTAAATTAGATTTTATATATATATATATATATATATATAAGCCAAAAAAGAGCTCAGGTTTGCGAGCCCATGGCCTAAAACACCTAGGCTACTATAATGAAGAGCCTACACGTGTAGGTGAACCTTTAAGCCCGGACCTGCAGGCTTGGAGTTGGTTTTATTTTTAAAAACTTTTTGAAATGGATGAACAACTTATCATCCACCTTTATTTTCTTTTTAAAAATATGTAGGTAACAAATTGTCCACTAAGGCAAACAACGTGTCGTATACAAGCCCAAATTTCCTTCACCACTATGGTACCCGAAAAATCTAGTCAGTGCTTCTTTTGCCTAAAAAACCCAATTTTTCAATCATTTCAACCCAAAAACACTATATCAACACCTTTAGAACACCTATAAACCAGTTTATCAACTCAAAATACCTAAAAAATAGTCCAAAAAACTAAAATCAAACCAGGATAGTTTGGCTTCCTCGGCTTAAATCTGTTTTTCAAAAAATATTAAGACTTTAAACAACCATTATTAAGTCTCTCTTATCTCATAAAACTAATGGACACCAAGAAAAAACAATTTGGTGGTAAAAAATGGTGTGAACAATGAATTTCTTTCCCATCACCGAAATCTGACAACCTCTATCTCTCTCCTTTCTCTAACCAAGAATTGAAAAATATACAAATAAACTTTTATACCAAAACTAATTTGTTGAAATTTAAAGGAACCTAAATTGTATAAATTGCATTATTTTTAGAGACTGGGGACCTATATGTACTTTTATACCAACTGCTAATCTTTCATCCGAATAAGACATCTATATGATTTGTAGAGTATAAGTTTCCTAAATATCAAACAACAATAATTCAGTGAAGTTAAGTTAAGTTTTTTATTTAACAAATAGTTCAAAAAATATATGGATAGCATGTTGTCTATCTAGCTCGCTCCGATAAAATACCAACACATGTGTTGGATTATTATCAAATACTTTACTAGCACACCACCTAACATTATAAATATGTGAGTTTAATTGTATTTTTCTAAAGTTACAATTAGATAATATAAATACATATAATTATAAAATAACTTTGCAATACTTGCATCCTAGTGGAAGCTGAAGTATAACCTCCATAATCTACACAATCATAGGTCAATATGGGTATTTAGGGCCGACCCACATGAAAATGCTCCTGAGACCATAATTGTTATCAAATAAAAATAAGTTGTTTATTTCGTGTTAACAATAAACATTTAAAATATAAATAAATATTTTAAATTCTTCAATTCATACATGTAGAAATAGCAAACATGTTGGGGATGTTTGCTCTATATATATATAAAAGCATGCTGAAACAACAAATCCCCAACTATATACCCAACTATATATGGGAATGATTTCAAAATCATCCTACAACATAAATTAAATTAAAAGGCACATATCTCTCCATAAGGTCTGTGAATAATACACTGCAAAAAAAATACAATATACATGCTCAACATATCTACATAACACATTAAAATTATCATAATAATTCATGCAAACTTAATAAATAATCAACACATTCAAATCATAATAATTAATTGGTACCTTCACAAGACCTCATCGTTACCATTATCTAGTAGTGTCGTAAATATTTTTTCAATCCATTTAAGACGTATAATACCCTTTTAATTCAGAAGGAAGAGTTGTCAATCCAAATGATGACTTGTATAACGCAATCCAATTATGAACACTAGTAGATGTGACTTCTCATCCATTAATAGACAGTCTAAGCAAAATTATCACATCCTATAGTATCGGTGTTATTTCCTCATGCCTAAGATAAAATGTGTGTGTCTCATGTCTCCATCACTCAATCAATGTATGAATTATGTTGTGGTCAATCTTGATGTGTTCTAAACAACTAGCATATAAAAAACCTGTTTGTAACATATATGGTTGAACCTGCTCATGTAGTCTCATTCACCCATGTATACAATAATAAATCATGGTCTCATCATGCATGACAATTTAAAATATATGTATATGAATATATAATACATTTAATGTAAAGTAAATAAAAAAATATATAAAAATTAAATATTCTTACAATGCCGGGGAAAATATCCTCTAATCGATGTCTATCCTGCAGCCGCATGACAAAAGTGTTAGCGAATCTGGCAGGCATGTACTGTGATGCATACTCTTTATGATTATAGTTATGCTCTTCATGGATGTCATCATTATGTTTTTTTTTTTGGAATATCATCGTCGTAATGTGGAAGCTCAGAATGAGGAGACGATTTACCACCTCGAGTGATAACATTCTATATAATAGTATTCATGTTTGATGTTAAATTTAATCAATTTATAAAATATCATAATATATCATAATAAATATATGTTTTGTCATACATACATTTTCGATTATGATATTTTTTCTTTTATGGTTTGTGTCATTATATATGCCATATCTATAATAGGCATAACCCTCCTTTACATCCATCTTGTTATGCAAATGAGTAGACATTCGTTGACCACTCCTGGATTTTCATTTAGATGAATCTGTTTGAACTTGAGATTTAGTGTAATCACTCTAATCTAACTCGTCTGGAAATAGACGGAATGACATGTCATATGCTGATCCGTAGCTCTAAATCGTGTAATGATTACCAACAAACTATATAAAGTTTAAGTGATTCTCGACACAACATAAAAGAACATGTGAATATGAACATTGAAATGCATGTCATTTACCATATATGCATGTTCTATCATTCAATCTGACTGTCTGTCTGACTTATTTTACAACATATGATTTAACAAGGGTGTTGACTTAGAAAACATGTTGTTCATAGTCGAATAACATTACAGTATGATCTTTTGATCTATCCTTGTTCATTGTTAATTCAATCTGAATTGTTGGAGGCCAAATTATTCCATATTGAATAAAATCATTAGCTTTGTGTCTCTATTTAGCCCAATAACTATTGCACTTGTAAAATGTTAATTACACTAGAGTTGAAACAGGCATTGCATAAACACCTTTCAGAACATGATCAAATGATTTTGAAAGATTAGTTGTCATATTACCATACCAGTGATCATCATCGTAACATAAAACGTATTTTTCTTTTGGTTCTTGCTCAAGCCATTTTTGATATAATGGGTCCAACTTGCATTTTATTTCATATCGCAAATCAAATTTGCACCTTAAATGTTCATAACACATCCTTATCAAATCTTTTTTCATAACTAGGTTTTTGAATTTATTATTGGAGTTGCTAATAAAACATGGGGCACAATATTGATGATATCCTATAGGTTCACGCTAAATTTTCATTATTCCATTATTTATGCCTACATATTTATCTGATATTACACATATATTTGTTTTATCACCGATAATGTATCTCTACAAACAAAGAAAAAGCATCTCCAATTAGAATTATTTTATTTGTTAATGATTGTAAAAGCCAAAGGGAATATCCCATTATTTGCATAAAAAAACAACCACAATAAATAACTTCCTATCATAACGCCCGTATAAATATATGCCATCAACACTGATAAGTGATCTATAGTACTTAACACCTTCACTATAAGGTCCAAGTGACCAAAAAACTTTTTCAAAAACCGTTGTACTATAGTCAAAATTTCTTTTGTATATCCAATCAACAACTGTTCCAGAATTTGATTCATTTACTACCAAAACCAATCTAGGTAATTTTTAAAAAACTACTCATGTGAACTAAAAAATGCTCAAATACTTTTTGTTTTGCAACTCATGCTTTGTCATATAATATTTTATACTTGTAATGTAATTTTACTTTATCACATATGCTTGTAATAATCATTGAAAGATTATCCATAATAAGGGTTGATATAGCACCATTAATAAAATTTGCATTAAACTGATGGTGGTTTTTTTGGAAAAAGATCGAAATACATACGTATGACCCTTTTAACTTTGCTATCTTAAATGAATCTGACATTTTATAATATCCATTGCACAAATACTAATTGTATTTAGGTGTTTGCACACATTATAATTGAACAAATATAGAGTTCGATCATTAGACTAAATATTCAACTGAATGTGTAATATGTTACCGTTTAACTGCATTAACCAATTCATTTTTACTGTTGAATGTTTGTCCAGCCTCAAAATCAAACTCTTATGGCATATGTTTATGACTAAGTGCCCAAATATGATAAACAACAAAACTAGATCCAAATGCATCTCCAAAATCAGGAGTTGGAGGTATCATTTTATCATCATCATTGGCAACATTAATATCAACATTTATTGTCACATTTTGTTCTAATGTCTCATCATCTTCATTGTCAATAGGCTTAGAATAGTCAAATATATGTTGATCAATAAATAGATTGTCAAACATAGTATCATTTATCATTTACAACAAATCATCCGATAATAAACTGTTTTTACTTTTATTAACTGATTTTGAAGGACCAAAAGAAGTTGGGATAAACATAGATTTTGGTCAACTTTGGATGAAAGAATCAATCATTGTCTTAAAACTATCATCACACACGATTGATATAGGATAACTAGTGTTTACCAATTTGAAACCTCCAAGTTATTTCAACATCAATATCATTATAATTTCATTGAAGTTCGTGACAAATAATTTCTTTTATTTTTGCATATGACATGCCTAAATTATCATTTAACAACAACTTGCTCCCGTCATTATATATGATACTAATGTTCACATAATAAACAATAATGTCACCACAATGACATAAAAATAAATATATTATAAGACATCCTATAAAAAAACAAATCAGATTTTGATTAATTAGATATAATTTTAACTAATTTCCATTACCCCAACCTTAATTGGGAAAAAATCATAGCAAATTCAATCAAATTCCTAAAAATTAATGCAAAAACATACTTGATCAAAATTAAATATAATTCATGATACCAAATTTAATTGATATTTTCATGTTTAATTACATTAAATCAAACCCAAATTAGTAGCAAATTAATATAATTAAAAGAAAATATAAAATCAGTCAACTTATCAATAATTCAATGCAACGTGTAATTCGTCATAATTCTACCACATTCATGCTCTGTTTCATTAAATTATCAAGTGTAGTTAATTATATTATTAGCTAAATATTCTCATAATCCATACAAGATTTCTAATTCAACAACTTATCCAAAATTAAACACAACGCATAATTAATTCATAATTAATTTAATTTTTTTCATATTCAACTATATCAAATTAACTCTTATCGATGATATTCATAACCAATTTATCATTAATTCAACAAATTTTAAATTCACCTTAAACTCTGAATTAAACATAAACAATTATTTCATTTCAACTAAATCAAACATAAATTTATAACAATGTAGTATGTTTACCTTGCTTGTAGGACTAAAAAAAAGATTAGGACAGTGGCGGCAACAACAATGAATTTTGAACATAAAAACATATCCAACTATGCTTAGAGACTAGGATTGATTTGATTTTTTTAATGTTTAAAAGGCAAAAAACTAGTGTTTTGTGAGTTTTTTTAGAAAGATCAAAGTTGAGAAGATCTGCATGAAAAAATAAGGAATTGTTGTGTTTATGTGTTTTTTCATCTAGAGGCATTTAAATTACATGATTTGTTGCATTCTAGAATAATAACATTTAAATATACTGGAGAACCATATAAAAATATATTATTTTATCAATTTTTTTCAAATATTGTTGTATTGCTAAATCTTTTAACCTAGTGTACTATATTTTTTTTTTAAAAAAATCAATATAAAAAATCATAATTGTGGAGGAGCGTGTCATACAGTGACATGGAAGACTGCATGTATGGTTTTGTTTTCATTTGTGGAGTCATCGCGCCAGCCCGTACCTAAAGGCTAAAACACTCTCTCAACCACCAAACTCTAACAGCCTGATCCTTCTTACCTCCACTGTCCTAAAATAACACAAACTCTCTTCAAATGGCGTTTGCCACCTTCTCTACACGCGCCTTTTCTCTTCAGTCACCGAACTACCACCATCAATATCACAGCAACAACTTTGCCACAATCTCTCTCTGTGTTCCCATCCCAACTTCTAAACCCTCTGCTACTCCTCTTTCCTGGACCACAACTACTTCTCGTTTTAAAAGATTTCGAACAACCATCGCTCTCTCCTCTGGTGGAGGAGACGGTGGCGTAGGTGGTGGTGGGATTTCTGGTGGTGGAGGTGGTGGGAATGATGATGGTGGTGATGCTGGATCCCGCAACAAGAGTGAGGCCATTCTTGCATTGGCAGAGGTACGTACACATTTACAATACAAATATAAAGATCGATGTATTTGTGATATGATTTGGTTTGTTGTTTTGAGTTTGATGATTTGCAGTTGGTGATCATTATTAGGTGGGGAGGTCGTTGGAGAGCTTGCCAAAGGACTTGGCTGCGGCAATTGAGGCAGGGAGGGTGCCAGGGTCGATTGTTAGCAGGTACTTTGAACTGGAGAAATCAGCAGTGTTTAGGTGGTTGCTTCAATTTGGAGGGTTTAAAGAAAGGTTGCTTGCTGATGATTTGTTCTTGACTAAAGTTGCCATCGAGTGTGGTGTTGGGATCTTTACCAAGGTTTGTACATCTAAATATCTCAGAGTTCATTATCAACTACTAGAACTGTGTGTATTCATTTTCTTTAATACTGTACTATTGGCAAGAAAGAATGGAAGTTGCTCGTGAGGGGCTGGTTGAAATTTCAATGGCTGGTGAGATCAATTAGATTGGTAGTTGCATGTGTAACTAGCAAGTCAACTAGAGTGGGGTTGACCTTTTTTTCTTCTTAAGAATCTCTGATCATCTGATGATTTGTCACGATTCTCAGAACATTTAATTTACGTGACATTCTTTCCACAAATTATTAAGATTATCAAGCAGTTATGCTAATTGGCTCTATAAGCATGCCTCCTGGATTTGTGGGGATTTTTTTTTAATTTTTAACCAAGGCTGTTCACGTTCCAAATTGGCATTGGAGCTCTATCTGTAAAGCATTGTTAGATAATCTTTCGCAATTTTTCTTGCTCTTCAGACCGCTGCAGAGCTGGAACGGCGCAGAGAAAATTTCACCAAGGAGCTGGATTTTGTTTTTGCCGATGTGGTATGGCTGTCTGTAATTTTCTCATGTACCACAAAACTTTTATCAGTTGAAGTTCAAAATGAGTGGTGGCTACCCTTTTGAGCTTGTACCGCGGGACTAACACAATCCCATCTAAAATTAAGTGGAAAACTGTCCAAGAATCTTGAACACTAGGGTCTCATAAGAAAAGAAGTGCCAGTGATCCTAATTTTCGTGGAGCTGCTTCCAAACGATTTAATTTTTTGGTCAACTTAATACTGAGAGTGCATAGAGGACATATTTAATGTTATGTCGGAATTTAGCTAATCACAGTTGAAATCCTTTAGCCTGGCTCGGCCTTTTTGCATGTAGACAGAGCCAGCCATGCTTGGATAGGCTTTATTTCTTCAAGTGAACTAAGAAGAGCTGTACTTCTTTATTCTACAGTGAAGCCATGCACAATCTATTCCTGTTCTTCTGTTACAATTTATTATATTTTTACTCAATATGGTTCCTGTTTTAGGTAATGGCCATAATAGCAGATTTTATGCTCGTTTGGCTTCCTGCTCCTACTGTTTCTCTTCGACCACCTCTTGCACTCAGTGCTGGTCCAGTTTCTAAGTTCTTCTACAGTTGTCCTGATAATGCATTCCAGGTTAATAATTATTTTAGTCTGCAAGTTGTTGTTGATACTGTTAAAGCTTGTTCACCAATTGTGAACTTGCAAAATCCTGCATGCAGGTGGCTTTGGCTGGAACATCTTATTCATTTTTACAGAGAATAGGCGCTATACTGGTATGTACCAGATCAACTACACAAACCAAGTCTTTTTTATGGAAATTTCAAATTTTCTATCATGTTAATTTGTTTTGCAGCGTAATGGAGCCAAGCTATTTGCAGTCGGTACCGGTGCATCTCTAGTAAGTTATCACCTTACAGAATCCGAATTTGATATGGTTCCTAGACATTGTAGTTGTGGTGTTTGGAAGTTGGATATTTTTTTAGTGCTATTGGAGAGCGTTGTGCCTTATCATCTACCAGGAGGCAGGAAGGAATCTTCCTTTATCTGTCAAACTTTCTTTACATAAAATTCCAGCTGAAGAAATAACCACACCTTTTCTTTTCCCTGCTATTTTTAAGTGACCGTTTCTTTTTATTTGTGCCATGCTGAAGATATGTTTTTGCTGTGTTCAACTGCCCATTTCATGTCTTTATAGTTTGACTATTTGAGTACTGAAGATGATGGAGATCCTGCATTGCCAGCATCATTACACATTCAAATTCATAACTAGATAGGCAAAATGTTCAAAGTTTGAGATTGGTGACAGGAACATCATAATGAACTTTGAGACGCTTGTCCCTACAAATAGTTTCAGATTTGATTAGATGCAATTTCATTGGGTTAATTATTGCAATTCCTCTAAGATTAAAGATCATACCCATGAGAACTACCCAGATGATAGAACCAGTGTTGGTATATTTTGATGTCAAGGTAGCAGGAGCACTCGATAAGCCCATGAGCATATGTATCTACAGAATGCATCTTGAACGGAAATCATCGATTGAGGCAACAGATCAGTTAATTAAAACTAGATCAACTCAAGCAAAGAATATTATGGCCTATGTGTGTGCTGCATGTTGGTTTAGCACTTTTTTGAATGCACAGAGCTTTGCTAGTGCAGTTCATATCTATTTGCTTGATTGAATTGAGAAACTCTCAAGCAATATGAACTCCTTCTTGCCAATGGGGGTTTTACTTCTAACTGCGCGCGCATTTATCTATGAATATATTCGTGTATTGCATGCATTGATTACATTTTTATTTTCCTCTGCATGGGGGGAACCTACTGCTCTGTCCTTCTGGAAGAAGGATCTTGCTGTGTGGTGGGAAACCTATAGGACAAACTAGTTGGCCTTGGCTATGCTCTTCTCTTTTGTTGAGAAGACACCCTATATTTTCTTCTCTTCATAATTTTGATCTGAATATATGTTTGTACAAGTGTGTTGTTATTCCAGAATCTCCATTTTCTTGACTGACGGCAACTGAGCTGCATTCTAATTTTCTTGAGAAATTAATTGAATTCAAACGATATGGTTAAG
>Ga0307510_10009102_pt1 | contig 11824 bp, 9 predicted proteins | sample 12_EM_MG_FD_207224 | JGI IMG/M metagenome (GOLD analysis project Ga0307510, IMG submission 207224) | Populus trichocarpa ectomycorrhiza microbial communities from riparian zone in the Pacific Northwest, United States - 12_EM | ecosystem: Host-associated > Plants > Roots > Unclassified | place...
AATCCTCTGTCGACGGTTGCGCGCCGCACCTTGATGAATCAACCTCGGTTGGTCCATAAGCGGCGTCCCGCTGCCGGTGGTTCGCTGCCGCGTCGCGTGCTTATATAGAGGGATTCTCGCGTGGCAAATATCAACCAGAAAATTGCGCAGGAGCTTGGGGTTCGCACCGAGCAGGTCGAGGCGACGGTGACGTTGCTCGACGGCGGCGCCACGGTTCCCTTTATCGCCCGCTACCGCAAGGAAGCGACCGGTGCGCTCGACGACGCGCAATTGCGCACCCTGGAGGAGCGCCTGGGCTATTTGCGCGAGCTGGAAGACCGCCGCAAGGCCATCCTCGAATCGGTCCGCGAGCAGGGCAAGCTCGATGCCGCGCTGGAGGCCTCCATTCTCGCCGCCGACAGCAAGGCGCGGCTCGAAGACATCTATCTGCCGTTCAAGCCGAAGCGCCGCACCAAGGCCGAGATCGCCAGGGAGGCCGGCCTCGAGCCGCTCGCCAATCAGCTCATGGCAGAGTCCGGCAACGATCCGAAGGTCGTCGCCGAAGCCTATGTCAACGCCGAGAAGGGCGTTGCGGATGCCGCCGCCGCGCTCGACGGCGCCCGCGCCATCCTGGTCGAGCGTTTCGACGAGGACGCCGACCTGATCGGCGCACTGCGCGAGGAGGTCTGGACCAATGCGCGCATGGCTTCCAAGGTGCGCGACGGCAAGAAGACCGAGGGCGAGAAGTTCGCCGACTATTTCGAGTTCTCCGAGCCGCTGACAAAACTGCCGTCGCACCGCATCCTCGCGATGTTCCGCGGCGAGAAGGAAGAGATTCTCGATCTCCAGATCCAGGCCGAGGCCGAAGCGCCGCCGCCGGGCGTGCCGAGCGCCTATGAGCTGAAGATCATGAAGCGGTTCGGCATCGCCGACCTCAAGCGCGCCGGCGATCGCTGGCTGGTCGACACCGTGCGCTGGGCCTGGCGCACAAAAATCCAGGTGCATCTCAACATCGACCTGCGCATGCGGCTGTGGAATGCGGCCGAGACCGAGGCCGTGCGCGTGTTCGCCTCCAATTTGCGCGACCTGCTGCTGGCCGCGCCCGCCGGCACCCGCGCCACCATGGGGCTCGATCCCGGCTTCCGCACCGGCGTCAAGGTCGCCGTCACCGATGCGACCGGCAAGGTCGTCGATACCGCCGTGATCTATCCGCACGAGCCGCAGCGGCAGTGGAACGAGGCGCTCGCGATCCTCGGCAAGCTTGCGCTGAAGCATCGCGTCGAGCTGATCGCGATCGGCAACGGCACCGCCTCGCGCGAGACCGACAAGCTCGCGGCCGATCTCGTCAAGGGCCTGGCCGAGCTGAAGATGTCCAAGATCGTGGTGTCGGAGGCCGGCGCGTCGGTCTATTCGGCCTCGGCGTTCGCCTCGGAGGAGCTGCCCGGCCTCGACGTCACCCTGCGCGGAGCGGTCTCGATCGCACGGCGGCTTCAGGATCCGCTCGCCGAGCTCGTCAAGATCGAGCCCAAGGCGATCGGCGTCGGCCAGTACCAGCACGATCTTGGTCAGGCCAAGCTCGCAAAATCGCTCGATGCCGTGGTCGAAGACTGCGTGAACGCGGTCGGCGTCGACGTCAACACCGCGTCCGCGCCACTGCTCGCGCGCGTGTCGGGCGTCGGCTCGGGTCTGGCCTCGAGCATCGTGGCACATCGCGACGCCAATGGCCCGTTCAAGTCGCGCAAGGCGCTCAAGGAGGTGCCGCGGCTCGGGCCGAAGGCGTTCGAGCAGTGCGCGGGCTTCCTGCGCATCCTTGGCGGCGAGGATCCGCTCGACGCCTCCGGCGTGCATCCCGAAGCCTATCCGGTGGTGCGCCGGATTCTCAGCGCCACCAAGAGCGACATCAAGGCGCTGATCGGCAGCAGCGAGATCGTGCGCACGCTGAAGCCGAAGGATTTCGTCGACGAGACCTTTGGTCTGCCGACCGTCACCGACATCCTGCGCGAACTCGAAAAGCCCGGCCGCGACCCGCGTCCGGCGTTCAAGGCCGCGGTGTTCATGGAGGGCGTCGAGGAGATCAAGCATCTCAAGAAGGGCATGATCCTCGAGGGCACCGTGACCAACGTCGCCGCGTTCGGCGCCTTCGTCGACATCGGGGTGCACCAGGACGGCCTCGTGCACATCTCGGCGATGTCCAAGACCTATATCAAGGACCCGCGCGAGGTGGTGAAGCCCGGCGACATCGTCAAGGTCAAGGTGCTGGACTTCGAGGTCGCCCGCAAGCGCATCTCGTTGACGCTGCGCCTCGACGACGAGGTCGGTGACAGGAAGGACGCGCCCGGCATGCAGCGCGACAACAGCTCGCGCAACCCGGCGCGCATGACCTCGTCGGCACCGCGCCAGCAGGAATCTTCCGGTGGTGGCGGTGCCCTCGCCGAAGCGATGCGCCGCGCGGCTGAGAAGAACGGCGGCAAACGGGCGTGACCCCTTGATCTCTCCCCGCTCTTCGGGGAGAGACAAGCTGCTCGACGTATGGAGCGCTTCATCCACGTCGTCATTGCGAGCGTAGCGAAGCAATCCAGACGGCCTCCTCCGCCGGGGGAGTCTGGATTGCTTCGTCGCAAGGGCTCCTTGCAATGACGAGGAGACAGATCGCGGGCTCGCCTCCCCTGACTTCCGCGTCAGAATCTGGCGCATTTGTAAGTTGAAGGAGCAGGCCCCTTCCTCTCATCTGATCATCCTGGCGCGACAGAAATATCGCCGCGCAGCGCGGAGGATGGTTCGATGAACAACAGGCTTCTCAAAGGCGTCACTGCGGTGACGCTCGCAGCGATGATGGCGGTCGCTTCACCCGTGCTCGCCCGTGGCGGCGGCGGTGGTGGCGGAGGCCACGGTGGTGGTGGTTTTGGCGGCGGTGGCGGCCATGGCGGCTTTGGCGGTGGCGGCTTCGGAGGTGGCGGCCATGGTGGCTTTGGCGGCGGTGGGCATTTCGGCGGCGGGGGCATGCACGCCGGCGGTTTCGGCGGCATGCGCGCCGGTGGCATGGGTGGCGCGCGGTTCGGCGGACCGGGCTTCGGCGGGCCGCGCTTCGCGCATGCCGCGATCGGGCCGCGCTTTGCCGGCGCAGGCTGGCACGGCCACCACGGCGTCTTCCGTCACAATCACTTCCGCCGTTTCGCCTTCTTCGGCGCGCCCTACTACGATGCCAATTATTACAACTACGATGGCGGTTGCTGGCGCCAGAGCTTGACGCCCTATGGGTGGCAATGGGTCAATGTGTGCGGAGACAGTTGGTACTAGCATCGCCGTACCGCACCATTGTCGCGATCGCCATCGGGCAGTTCCGCTCAGCCCCGGGACGGGATAGTCTGATGGCGATTGTCGCGCGGAGTTTTGCATGACCGGAGGTCACCGCCGCATCCTGGTCGTCGAGGACGATCCGGAAACCGCAGGCCAGCTCGTCGAGGAGTTGACGATGTCTGGCTACGACGTCGATCTCGCCGCCACGGGGCGCGAAGCCCTCAGCCACGGTGCGGCGCGCGACTATGCCGTGATCACCATCGACCGCATGCTGCCCGACATCGACGGCATCACCGTGATGCGCCAATTGCGCGACGACGGCATTGCTGCGCCCTTCCTGATCATCTCCGCGCTCGGCGAGGTCGACGATCGCGTGCGTGGCCTGCGCGCCGGCGGCGACGACTATCTCGTCAAGCCGTTTTCCTTCGTCGAGCTCTTGGCGCGGCTGGAGGCGCTCGGCCGCCGCAGCGAGACCATCGCCAAGGAAACCATCCTGCGCGTCGGCGATCTCGCCATCGACCTGATCGCGCGCAACGCCAGCCGGCATGGTCGGAAGATTCCGCTGCTGCCGCGCGAGTTCCAGCTGCTCGAATATCTCGTCCGCAACGAGGGTCGCGTCGTCTCCCGCGCGATGCTGCTCCAGCACGTCTGGGACCTGCATTTCGATCCCTCCACCAACATCATCGACGTCTATGTCGGGCGCGTCCGTCGCAAGGTCGACGATGCCCAGGCCTATCCGCTGATCCATACCATCCGCGGCATCGGATATTGCCTCCGTGCTCCTGGCTAAGACGCTCCGCTCCTCGACCTTTCGCCTGGCGCTGATCGCGATCGCGGCGTTCGGCCTGATCGTCGCGGCGATCATGGTCTATGTTTATTTCGGAACGCTCGCCTATGTGCGAAGCCGGGTCGGCGACGCCGGCGATCACAGCGGTTTTACCGCGATGATCGAGCTCGCGATGGCCGCGGTTGCCGTACTGATGCTCGTGCTTGCCGGGCTCGCGGCCGTGCTGGTGACGCGGCGCACGGTCGGCCGGATCGAGGAGATCAACGCCACCAGCCGCGCCATCATGCTGTCCGGCCTCGACCGGCGCATTCCCCTGCGCGGCAGCCATGACGAATGGGACCGCGTCGCCGAAAACCTCAACCAGATGCTCGACCGCATCGAGACGCTGATGGGCGAGGTCAAGCAGGTCAGCGACAACGTCGCGCATGATTTGCGCACGCCGCTGACGCGCATGCGCGGCAGGCTGGAGAAGGCCTATCACACTCCGCGCAACAGCGAGACCGATGCGGCGCTGATCGGCGACACCATCGCCGATCTCGACGCCGTGCTCGGCATGTTCGCCTCGATCACGCGGATCTCGGAGATCGAGACCCGCGCCCGCCGGAGCGCCTTCCGCGCGCTGAACCTGACTGAAATTGCCGGCGAGGTCGTCGAGCTCTACGACGCCGCCGCCGAGCAGGTCGCGACGCGTCTCAGCCTCGACGGCGACCGCGACGTTGCGATCACGGGCGACCGCGACCTCCTGTTCGACGCCGTCGCCAATCTCGTCGACAACGCGATCAAGCACGGCCGCGCGGGAGGGCAGGTGACGGTGACTTGCCGCAACGTCGATGGCGGCGCGGTGATCTCCATCACCGACGATGGACCAGGCATTCCGGCCGACCGGCGCGATCACGTGTTCAAGCGCTTCTACCGGCTCGAGCAGAGCCGCTACACGCCCGGCAATGGTCTGGGCCTGAGCCTCGTCGCGGCGGTCGCGGGCCTGCACGGCGCCGAGATCGCGTTGCGCGACAATGCGCCGGGCCTCACGGTCCGGCTCAGCTTCCCCAAGAGCTCAGCACTATAAAGCCCGTCATAGCTCGATCACGCCGCGGCGCGCCGCATGCGCCACCGCATCGGTGCGACCGGTGGCATCCAGCTTGTCGAGCAGCGAACCGACATGGAATTTCACGGTGTGGACGGAGATGCCGAGCTGACGCGCGATCATCTTGTTGGAGGCGCCTTCCGCCATCAGCGCCAGCACGTCGAGCTCGCGCTGCGTCAGCGCGATGTCGTCGGGCCTGTTGCGCGGATCGCGAACAACGACCGTAGCCGCGGCCTGCTCGCCGGGCGCGGCGAGACGAAGCCCGGCGACATTGCCGAGCAGCCCCGCCAGGCGATCGGCCAGCGCAGGATCGTCGATCTCCAGCGACAGCACGATCTCGGCCGTCTTGTCCGCGCTCACGCCTCCGGCCTTTCGCCGACCGTGACCTTGAAGCTGACCGGCTCGCCGCCGCGGCGCACCGCGACATCGACGACCACGCCGACGCTCGCCGGACCCAGCGTCCGCGACAGCGCGCGCACGCCGGACAGCTTCTGGTCGTTGACCGCCACGATCACGTCGCCCTGGCGGATGCCGGCGGCGGCCGAGGGACCGGCCTTGTCGACATTCATCACCATCGCGCCGATGCCGTCGTCGAGCCGCACCGGCTGGAGGCCGAGGCCGAGATACCCGCGCGCGATGCGACCGCGCGCCTCGAGCTGCGGCGCGATGCGCTCGATCGTCGCCGTCGGAATGACGAGCACGCGCCGGGGTCCGAGCACCGCCATGCCGAAGGCTTCGCCCGATGCATCGAGCGCAAGGCCGCCCTCCTGGCTGGGACGCAGGCGAACGTCGAGCTCGATCCGCGCATCGATGTCGCCGCCGCGCAGGCTGCGCCAGCTCTTGCCGGACGCTGATACCATTCCGAGCGCGGCGCTCGGCGTCTCGCGATTGGTGGCGACCACCACCGACAATGCGCCGAGCGGCGGGACCGTCGCGGCGAGCTTGATCGCCGCGACATTGGCATCGGCACGCAGCAGCGCGATATCGGTGGTGTGGTCACGGCCCGCGATCGTGGCAGCCACTCGGCTGCCGTCGGCGAGGCCGATCTCGACCTCGCCCTCGTCGGCCAGCGTCTCGTCGGCGGTAACGATCAGGCCGGATTTCCAGACGAAGCCGGTGGCGCGGGAGCGATGCGAATGCACGGAGACAATGGAGGGCGCGGTGCGCGCCACGACATCCGTGAGCGCGGACGACAGTGAAGACAGGGTAGAATCGGTCATGGCAGGCTCCTGTAAGCTGGCCTCAATCTGGGATGTCGCGGGCGATTGCGAAACTGGCCGGGTGGGCAGGACCGAGACAGGCCTCCCGTGGACCACGGCCGACGAACATGTGATTGGGAGCCGCTCACGGGAACGTGTAGCAACGGCGAAATTGCGCCGTACAGCCTTAAACGTTTCCAGCGAGCCCTGACCGATGACCATCGACCTGACCCGCCGCACCCTGCTTCACCTCGCCGGCGCCACCTCGCTTGCGATGGCGGCCGCGGCTGCTGCGCGTGCCGAGGGCAATCAGCAAGGCGGCGGGCCGACTTATGCCAGCCGCACGCCGATGCGGGTCGGCATGGTGACGCTCCGGGTCAAGAACCTCGACAAGGTCGCAGACTACTACCGCGACGTGATTGGCCTGACGGTCATGGAACGCTCCGCCAACGCTGCCAAGCTAGGCACGGCCGGTATCACGCTGCTCGTGCTGGAGGCCCGTCCCGATGCCGCCATCGAATCGCGCAATGCCGCCGGCCTCTACCACACTGCCTTCCTGATGCCGACGCGAAAGGACCTCGCGCGCTGGCTGGTGCATGCCGCTTCGCATCGCGTGCCGCTGTCGGGCTTTGCCGATCATCTCGTCAGCGAGTCCGTCTATCTCGACGACCCCGAAGGTAACGGCATCGAGGTCTATGCCGACCGCGATCCCTCGCAATGGCAGTGGAGCGAGGGCAGCGTCAAGATGGCGGCCGACGAGCTCAACATCCCCGACCTGCTGTCGCTGACCAACACGCGCGTGCCTGATTATGCCAAGGCGCCGGACGGAATGCGCATCGGCCACATGCATTTGCGGGTCGGCGATCTCGCCGAGGCGGAGCGCTTCTACCACGGCACGATCGGCCTCGATCCGACCCGCAAACGCAACGGCGCCGCGTTCCTGTCGTCGGGCCGCTATCACCACCATCTCGGCATGAATGTCTGGCAGAGCCAGGGCGCCGGCCAGCGCGACGATCAGACCACGGGTCTCGCTTGGTTCTCGCTGGTGACAGCGAAGCAGGAATTGCTCGCCGCCCAGGAAGAACGCCTGCGCAAGGGCGGGACGCAGGTCGCGGCGCTTGCGAATGGCGTCGAGGCGATTGATCCCTGGGGCACGCGGGTGCGGCTGCTCAGGATTTGATTGCCGGCGCGGGCATTGGTAATACCCGTCTGGCGCAAACCAGTGTTCCGGGATCCACATCCGACATGTCCGAATTCCACGGTGTCTTTCCCTATCTCGTCTCGCCCGTCGATGCCGACGGCACCGTGCGCACCGAAATCCTCGGCAAGCTCTGCGACGATCTGATCAGCGCGGGCGTGCATGGGCTGACGCCGCTGGGCTCGACCGGCGAGTTCGCCTATCTCAATGCCGCGCAACGCATGTCGGTCGTGCAGACCACGATCGAGGCCGCGAAGGGGCGCGTGCCGGTTGTGGCCGGGGTTGCCTCCACCTCGACGGCGGACGCAGTCGCACAGGCGAAGGCCTATCAAAAGCTCGGCGCCAACGGCATTCTGGCGATCCTGGAGGCATACTTCCCGCTCGCCGATGCCCAGATCGAATCCTATTTCCGCACCATCGCCGATGCCGTGGACATTCCCGTCGTCATCTACACCAATCCGCAATTCCAGCGCTCCGATCTCACCCTGGATGTGATCGCGCGGCTCGCCGGGCATCCGCGCATCGGCTACATCAAGGATGCCTCGACCAACACCGGCCGCCTGCTTTCGATCATGAACCGCTGCGGCGATGCCTTGCGCGTGTTCTCGGCCTCGGCCCACATTCCGGCTGCGGTGATGCTGATCGGCGGGCTCGGCTGGATGGCGGGACCTGCCTGCATCATCCCGCGCCAGAGCGTCGCGCTCTACGATCTTTGCAAGGCTGGTCGCTGGGACGAGGCCATGGCGCTCCAGCGCCGGCTGTGGCGGATCAACGAGGCCTTCGCCCGCTTCAATCTCGCTGCCTGCATCAAGGCGGGGCTCGCGATCCAGGGCTACGACGTCGGCGACCCCGTCCCGCCGCAGGCCGCATTGACGGCCGATGCGCGCAAGGTGGTGGAGGCGGCGCTCAGGGAGCTTGATTAGCGAGCCGCCATCCCGGCATGACGAAACCATGGTCCCGCCGCCCAAAACCGCGGCTGGCATGCCCTTGATTGATCCGCTAAAAGGCAGCCCGCAGTTTCGAAAAGACCCTGAGGACCCAGCGGAATGAACATTCTTCCCGGCAATTTGCGTTTCGGAGCGGGCCAGCCCGTCAAGCGTTTGGAAGACCAGCGGCTGCTCACCGGGAAGGGGCAGTTCATCGACGACAAGCCGGAGGAGGGCGCGCTGTGGTTGCATGTGCTGCGCTCGCCGCATGCGCACGCGAAGATCGTCTCGATCGATACCACCGCCGCGGTATCGATGCCGGGCGTCACCGCGATCTACACCGGCGCCGACCTCGTCAAGGACGACATCGGTACCATTCCGACGCTGAGCATCTTCAAGCGCCCTGACGGCAAGCCGATGACCGTGCCGCCGCGCCGGCTGCTGGCTCATGAGATCGTGCGCTATGCCGGCGAGGCGATTGCGGCGGTGGTGGCTGCTTCCCGCGCGGACGCGCAGAGCGCGGCCGAAGCGATCGTGATCGAATATGACGTGCAGCCCGCGGTGGTCGATCCGGTCGAGGCGATAAAGCCCGGCGCGCCATTGGTGTGGCCCGAGGCGCCTGACAACATCGTCGGCGCGATGAGCTATGGCGATGCCGCCAAGGCGGACGAGGCCTTCGCCAAGGCCGCGCATACGGTCGAACTCGATATCGTCAGCCAGCGCCTCGTGCCTTCCGCGATGGAGCCGCGCTCGACCATTGCCGAGATCGACAAGAAGACCGGACGTCTGCTCCTGCACGTGCAGTCGCAGACCCCGGCCTCGACCCGCGACGTGCTGGCGGAAGCCGTGCTCAAGCGTCCCAAGGACAGCGTCCGCGTGCTGGTCGGCGACATCGGCGGCGGCTTTGGCCAGAAGACCAACCTCTATCCCGAGGACGGCATCGTCGCCTACGCCGCGACCAAGCTGAACAGGAAGATCCGCTGGCGCGGCGACCGCACCGACGAATTCGTCGGCGGCACCCATGGCCGCGATCTTACCTCAACCGCATCTTTCGCGCTCGACGAGAAGGGCCAGGTGCTGGCCTACCGCGTCACCTCGATCGGCTGCACCGGCGCCTACTCCTCGGGGGCGGCCAACATCATTCCGCTGGTGCTCGGGCCGTTCGTGCAGACCGGCGTCTACGATCTGCCGCTGGTGCATTTCGAGGTGAAGTCGGTGATGACGCACACGGCGCCGGTCGGCGCCTATCGCGGGGCGGGGCGGCCTGAAGCGGTGTTCATCGTCGAACGCCTGTTCGACGCCGCCGCGCGAAAGATCGGCATGGATCCGCGCGCGATCCGCAAAGCGAACTACATCAAGCCGGCGCAGCTGCCCTATACCAACGCCGCCGGGCAGGTTTACGATTCCGGCGCGTTCGCGCACATGCTCGATCGCGCCGTGAAGCTTGCCGACTGGGACGGCTTTGCCGCGCGCAAGAAGGCTGCGAAGAAGAAAGGCCTGCTCTACGGCCGCGGGCTCACCTCCTACATCGAATGGACCGGGGGCCGCGCCCACACCGAAAAAGTCAGCCTGCACGCGACCTCGCAGGGCCGCGTGATCCTGCATTCCGGCACCATGGCGATGGGGCAGGGGCTGCAGACCACCTACACCCAGATGATCTCCGACACGCTCGGCATTGCCATGGACAAGATCGACGTGGTCCAGGGCGACACCGATCTCGCCATGGGCTTTGGCAGCGTCGGCTCGCGCTCGCTGTTCGTCGGCGGCACGGCCGTGGCGGTCTCCTCCAACGACCTCATCCAGAAGGCACGCGAGAAGGCGGCGAACGTGCTGGAGACCTCGGTCGAGGACATCGAATATCAGGGTGGCATGCTCACCGTCGTCGGCACCGACCGCCGCATCAGCCTGTTCGATCTCGCCGAGAAGGAAGGCGGCGCCAAGCTCAGCGTCGATTCCGAAGGCGAGGTCGACGGCCCGAGCTGGCCGAACGGCACGCATATCTGCGAGGTCGAGATCGATCCCGAAACCGGCGTGTCGAAGGTCGTGCGCTACACCACGGTTGACGATGTCGGCGTCGCCGTGAACCCGATGCTGGTCACCGGCCAGATCCATGGCGGCGTCGCGCAGGGCATCGGTCAGGCGCTGTATGAAGGCGTATCGTATGATTCCGACGGTCAGCTCCTCACCGCGAGCTACCAGGACTATTGCATCCCGCGCGCCGACGACGTGCCGCCGATCGTGGTGACGCTGGATGATTCCGCGCCCTGCCGTACCAATCCGCTCGGCGCCAAGGGCTGCGGCGAATCCGGCGCCATCGGCGGCCCGCCCTGCGTCACCAACGGCGTGATGGACGCACTTGCCGAGCTCGGCATCACCCAGCTGAATACGCCGCTGACGCCGCAGAAAATCTGGAAGGCGATCAAGGACGCGAAGGTGGCGTAGTTGCTCGGCGTGTTGCCCGGATGGAGCGCAGCGAAATCCGGGGCCGCGCTATTGCCACCACGTCATTGCGAGCGCAGCGAAGCAATCCAGAGTCCCTCCGCGGAGTCAGTCTGGATTGCTTCGTCACAAGGGCTCCTCGCAATGACGAAGGAGAGAGCGTCGTAGACCCTCAAATCCCCAGCATCATCTTCGCAATAATGTCGCGCTGGATCTCCGAGGTGCCGCCGAAGATCGTGTACGCGCGGCCGTTGAGATATTCCGGTACGACCGTCAGCATCTCCTCCGGTGTCGCCGGTTCGTGGTTGAGCCTGTAGAGCGGCCGCATCGGTTCGACGGCGAGGGCGTCGTGGCCGATCACATCGACGCCGAGCCGCGTCACAGCCTGGCGGATCTCGCTGTTGCGCAGCTTCAGGATTGACGACACCGCGCCGGGATTTTGCCCGGTCTGCAGCGCCGAGAGCACGCGCAGCTCCGTCATTTCCAGCGCGTCGATATCGATCTCGACCTCCGAGATGCGCGTCGCGATGTCGGGGCTGTCGATCGCGCGTCCCGTCAGGTCGGACTCGGCAAGCTCCGCGATCGCCTGCAGCCCTTCGCGCAGTTTTGCTGACGCAATACCGGAGCCTCGCTCGAACTCGAGCAGATATTTCCCGTAGGTCCAGCCCTTGCCCTCGTCACCGACACGGTTGGCGACGGGCACGCGCACATCGTCGAAGAATACTTGATTGACCTCGTGGTCACCGCCGATGGTGAGGATCGGGCGCGTGGTGATGCCCGGCGTAGTCATGTCGATCAGGATGAAACTGATGCCGTCCTGCTGCCGCGGCCCGTCGCTGGTGCGCACCAGCGCGAACATGCGGTTGGCGTGGTGCGCATGCGTGGTCCAGATCTTGGTGCCGTTAATGATATAGT
>Ga0307510_10009103_pt1 | contig 11824 bp, 9 predicted proteins | sample 12_EM_MG_FD_207224 | JGI IMG/M metagenome (GOLD analysis project Ga0307510, IMG submission 207224) | Populus trichocarpa ectomycorrhiza microbial communities from riparian zone in the Pacific Northwest, United States - 12_EM | ecosystem: Host-associated > Plants > Roots > Unclassified | place...
TGGTGAAGCTGTTGTATTTGCAGTGCTGATAGCTCAGAGGCAGCCGCAGCAACAACCCTGGAGCCAACTGGGCAGTCAGCTCGCTTTCGATGCCGTACGTAGTCATCTTGGCGGCATTGCGGAACAGAGTTTCCTGTCCCGGCGAGCCGTTCAGGTTGGTAACCGGTACCACCACCTGCCGGATGGCATCCTTGTACTGCACGTAGAACAGGGCTTCGTTCAAGCGCACCCGGCGGTCGAACAGCTCGGTCTTCATGCCCACTTCGAAGGAATCCGCCTTCTCAGGGTCGGTGGGCTTCTTTTCGTCATTGGTGATCGGATTGCCACTCGTACCCACCTGGTCGTTGTACCCGCCTGCCTTGAAGCCGTGCGAGTACGTGCCATACCCGAACAGGGTGGGGCTGAACTCGTGCGAGACGGTGGCCCGATAGGTAGGTTGCGTCCACGAATGACTGTCAGTCACGACACCGTAGGGATACAAAGCGAAGTTGCCGCCGTTCATCAGGCCGCCGAGTTGCTGCCAGGTGAATCCCGGATCAATCGCGCCCGTGGGCGAGGGCAACTGCTGCACAAACACCTGCTGGCGCCCGATCCAGTCCTTGCTGTCCTTGGTCAGACGGGCACCGAGTGTCAGAGTCGTCGAGTCGGTGATCTTGTAGTTGCCTTCGCCGTAGGCCGCATACGACTTTTCGGTTTGTGCGTTGCACAGGACCTGCGGGTTGTTGTTGTAACCGCCGGGTGAGGTTCCGGCCGGTGCAGGTACCCCGAACAGGTCATAGATGCCCAGTAACTGGGCCACGCAGAATGCCGTCGTGTCGTGCTGGTAGAACAGGCCCGCCACGTAGCTGAAGGGACCGATGGCGTTGGCCGCGAAGCGCAGCTCTTCCTGGAAGGTCTTGCGGCGGTCGGACCGGTTCGCGTCAAACACCGACAGCGGCCCGACCACGCCGGTGTAGGTCGATGGCAGGGAAGAGTCCTGCGATCGGTAACCCTGAACCCAGGTGAATACGCCGGGCGCAATCGTCCAGTCGGTATTCAGATGGAAGCCGTCCGCGATGACATGATGGCCATCGGGTGCATCGATCAGATAGCCGGCGCGATTGGTGACGCCGGCCTGATCCAAAGGATCGCCTGTGAAGTGACCCGGCAGTCCCAGCGCGGCGAACACGAAGTAGGGAAACCCGGTTTTGGGATCGATGTCGGTCGGCGTGACATTGATTGCGCCTGGTGACGGCGAACGGTCCACCAAGCGCTCGTAGGTGAACTGGGTTTTGAAGTTATCCGACGGTTGCCACAGCAGCTTGGCCCGCATCGTGAAGACATTCGTGCCGCCCACGCGGCTGTTGTCTCCCGTGTAGGTGATGCCGCCGATGGTGTCGCTGGCGCCATTGCGCATCCAGCCACCTTCCGTCTCCTGGCTGGCGACGACACGCAACGCGAGTTGGTCGGAAATCAGCGGGATATTGATGGCGCCCTGCACCGTGTAGGAGTCGAAGCTGCCCTCCTGCCCCTGAATTTCGAAAGACGTGGCATCGAGCACCGGTGCCTTGGTACGCACAATGACCGCGCCGCCAGTGGTGTTTTTGCCGAACAGGGTGCCCTGCGGGCCGCGCAACACCTCCACACTGTCCACATCGAATGGATCGAGCAACTGTGTCTGAACGCTCGGCATGACGAAGTCATCCACGAGCACCGATACCGGCGCCTCGTTGTAAACGATGATGTCGGTGTTGCCCACGCCGCGCATTGCGAACGATGCGGCGTTGAAACCATTGATCTTGTTGGCCGAAAAGTTGGGAACCAGGACCGCAATGTCGCCCAGGGTCCTCGGCCCCAGATCGGCCATTGCCTGGGCATCGATTGCGGTCACGGCAATCGGCGTGGTCTGCAGGTTCGATGAGCGCCGCTCGGCTGTCACAACGATTTCCTGCAGTCCGCTCGACTCGGCGGGCTGCCCCGCTGCTGCGTCTGCGTCGGCTGCCAGGCCTGTCATGGGCGCCAGAGCCGCCGCAACAGCCACAGCCGCCGCGACAGCATTGAAAATAAGAAGATTTCGACCCGTACGCGCGGTGATTGTCATGGACGTCGTACTCCCCCTCAGAAGTCTCCCCCGGGTGGCAAGCTACCCGCGGCGAATAAAAAAAACAAGCACGCTGGTTTGTTTTTTCCAACAGAAGCCTATACTGGCGGCACGCAACGCACGGCCAGTTGCGCTTGCGATGAGGGGGCTCATGGACTTAGCGACGGTGCAGCGGTTTCTGGACGGCATGAAGTACGAGGCGGAGCGTACGGCCCCGCCCGAAGGCTTTCCGCAGCTCACCGATATTCCCGCCGGCCGTTATGTCGATCCGGCCTTCCTGGCCCTCGAGCGCGAGTTCCTGTGGAAGAAAAGCTGGTTGTACATCTGTCACACGGACCAGCTCGCGCAGCCGGGGAGCTTCCTGGTGACGCGCCGCACGGGCTCGCCCATCATCCTCGTTCGTGGCAAGGACGATGTCATCCGCGCTTTCTACAACACGTGCCGGCATCGCGGCGGGCCGCTGGTCAAGAGCGAGTCCGGCTGCAGCGAAGGCTTTGTTTGCGGCTATCATGGCTGGACCTACTCACTCGATGGCCGGCTGTTGAATCTGCGCGACCGGCGCGATTTCGTCGGTCTGAATCTGCAGGAGCGCTCCCTGATCCCGGTGCGCTGCGAGCGGTTCTTCAACTGGGTGTTCATCAACGAAGATCCGCAGGCACCGCCGCTGACAGAGCATTTCCAGCCGTTCACGGCCCACTTCGAACAGTTTCAGCCGCTCGAGTGGCGCTTCGTGGCCCAGGAGGGCTTTGACGTCCGCTGCAATGTCAAAGTGTTGATGGATGCGTTTCTCGAGGTCTATCACCTCAAGTCGATTCACACCAACACCGTCGACCGCTTCCTGGACCACCGGGGCACCACCATTGCGTTGTATCGCAACGGGCATTCACTCATGGTGACGCCGAACCGGCGGCCGGACTGGGTTGATCCGGGGACCCGGGGCATGCGGCGCATCGAGTCGGCCACCGAGGTCTCGGCGCGCAACAACCCGTCATTCAACTTCTTTCCCAACCTGGTGACACCGGTCGATCCGACCGGAGCGCCGTTCCTGCTGTTCTGGCCGGTGTCGGATACCACCATGCGCATTGAATGCCATTGGTTTGCGCCGGACTGGGGCGGCGGCCCGGTGCCGGATCTGTGGCAGCTACGCATCGCCAACTTCGACCGCATCCTGGCGGAGGACCTGCAGTTCGCCGAGTCCATTCAACAGTCGCTGCTGTCGCCGGGTTTCAGAGGAATGCCTCTCAACTATCAGGAGCGCCGGATCTATCACTGGCACGAAGAGCTCGACCGGCGCATCGGACCTGAGCGGATTCCCGCGCAGCTGCGTGTGCAGCCGCTGTTGGCGCAATATTGTGAAAATTGAGACAGGCGAGAATTGAGCAGCGCAATGCCCATCGGCCACATCCTCTCCTGCGGCGCCTATTTGCCCCGGCTCAGGTTGCCGCGCGAGCGAATTGCCGCGGCAATGCAGTGGTTGGGTGCCGTTTCGCCTGCGGCTGCCGCGGGTGAGCGTGCTATTTGCAATTGGGACGAGGATGCGTTGACTCTGGCCGCGCAGGCGGCGCGAAGTTGCCTGCTGAACGCCGGCGACTACACCCGAGTCGCATCGAGTGTGGGGTCGTTGAGCCTCGCTTCCACGACCTTGCCGTTTGCCGATCGAAGTAATTCGACGTTGCTCGCGACGGCGCTCGATTTGCCGACGGATATTCAAACTGCGGATCGCACTGGATCGCTGCGAGCCGGAACGGGCGCGTTGCTGGACGCCGCCCGGCAGGCGGAGCGCGCGCCGCGGCTGGTTGTGGCGGCGGATGCCCGGTTAGCAAAACCCGGTAGCGCGCAGGAGCTGGACTTTGGCGCCGGTGCTGCAGCCATGCTGGTTGCAAACGAGGCTGCCGGAAGTGAACCCATTGCCACGATCCTGTCCGCAGCTCATCTGGCCGCCGACTTCGTAGATCACTATCGCATGCACGGGGAGTTGTTTGACTACTCGCTGGAAGAGCGATGGATCCGTGACGAGGCCTCGAGCAAGCAGCTTCCTGTTGCGATTGCGCGCGCGCTCGAGTCCGCTGGTTTGGGTGTGTCTCAGATAGATCACGTTGTGATGGCGGGTAGCGCGGCGACTGCAAAGCGTGTCGCGCGGCTCACCGGCCTGGACGAGGCGAAGATTCAGGACAATCTGCGCGAGGGTTGCGGCGATACAGGGGCTGCGCATGCGCTGTTGCTGCTGTCCGCTGCGCTGGAAACAGCAACACCGGGTCAACACATCCTGGCGATTGGTTTTGGACAGGGTGTCGATGCATTCGTGGTCAAAGTGCTGCGGGCCGCACGGCCCACCGTGACCGCGGCGCTGGCGCGGAAGAAGACGGAACCGTACTACAACCGATATCTGTCACACAGTGGATTGCTCGAGGCGGATTTCGGAATGCGCGCCGAGAGGGACAACCGAACCGCACACAGTGTCGCGTGGCGCAAGCATCGACAATTGACAGCGTTTGTGGGTGGGAGCTGTCAGACTTGTGGCACGGTGCAATTTCCAAAGAGCCGGGTTTGCGTAAACCCGCAGTGCCGGGCCACCGACACACAATCGGACCATCCGCTGGCATTGAGCAGCGGGCGCGTCAAATCTTTCACTGAAGACTGGCAGGCCTACTCACCACGGCCTCCCGCGATCTACGGCAACGTGGAGTTCGAAGGTGGAGGCAACCTGTTGATGGAGTTGACCGATGTCGACGCCGGCGAGGTCGGTGTCGACATGCGGGTTGGTTTTGCGTTCCGCGTCAAGGATGTCGATACGTTGCGCGGATTCAAGCGGTATTTCTGGAAGGCGGTGCAGGTCTGATCATGGCTGGCGGAATCCGCGACAAGGTTGCCATCATCGGCATGGGATGCTCGAAATTCGGCGAGCGCTGGGATTGTGGCCCCGACGATCTCATGGTCGAAGCGGTCGGCGAAGCCCTGGGCGATGCGGGTATCGAGCGCGATCAGATCGGCGCGGCATGGCTGGGTGTTTTCTTTGACGAGCAGAGCATTGGCAAGTCGGCGCTGCCGCTGTCGATGGCGTTACGCCTTCCCAACATCCCGGTAACGCGGGTTGAAAATCTTTGCGCTACCGGCACGGAGGCGTTGCGAGGTGCGGTGTATGCCGTCGCGGCCGGTGCATGCGATATCGCAATGGCGGTGGGTGTCGAGAAGCTCAAGGACACCGGTTATTCGGGTCTGCCCGAGCGTACGAAAGGAACGTTCGAAGATCTCTACCTGCCGGGAAGCACGGCGCCCGGAGCGTTCGCGCAGCTTGCGAGCGCCTACGCGGCGCGGCACGGATTCTCCCTGGATGAGGTCCGCAAGGCCATGGCTCATGTGTCGTGGAAGAGCCACGAGAATGGCGCTCTCAACCCGAAGGCGCATCTGCGCAGCCGCATCACTGAGCAACAGGTCCTCGATGCTCCCCTGATCTCGTATCCACTGGGTGTCTACGATTGTTGCGGCGTGAGCGATGGCGCTGCCTGCGCGATTGTGACCACGCCGGATATTGCGCGGGGCCTCGGCAAGAAGGACCTGGTAACGGTCAAGGCGTTGCAGCTCGCTCCCAGCAATGGAGTTGAGATGGGGCATCAGTCGTGGGACGGCAGCTACACCCTGACCACGCGGCTGGCCGCGAAGCGTGCCTACCAGGAAGCCGGAATGGCCGATCCGCGCGAGCAGATCGATCTGATTGAAGTCCACGACTGCTTCTCCATCACCGAGATGGTCCTGATGGAGGATCTCGGGCTGTCGGAGCCGGGACGCGCGCCCTATGACATTCGCGAGGGTCGTTATGATCGCGATGGCGCGATTCCCTGTCAGATCGACGGCGGCTTGAAATGTTTCGGCCACCCGATCGGCGCCACCGGATTACGCATGACCTATGAAATCTATCTACAGTTGCTGGGCCGGGCGGCTGAGCGCCAGTTGCCGACGCCCAGCCTGGGCCTGGCGCACAATCTCGGCGGCATTCCCAACCGCAATGTGGCCAGCGTAGCGATCTTCGGACTGGCGACCCACGGGGCGACCAACACAAGGCGGATCTGATCGATGAATGATACACCGCAACCCCCCCGGGACGAGGGCAAGGTCTGGGGGATGACGGATGCCGAGTTGGCCGCGCGGCCGCTGTCATTCCGTGACGACCTGTTTACAGGACAGACTTTCCTCGTGTCCGGCGGCGGCAGCGGCATTGGACGCGCGATCGCGTACATCTGCACCCGGCTCGGTGCCAATGTCATGATCTGCGGCCGCGACGAGTCCAGGTTGGCTGAGACGCAGGAGGGGATCCGGCGGCTGCTCGGACGCGAAGTTGCCACGACCTCCATGACCATCCGCGATCCGGAAGCGGTGAAGCGCCTGATGGAGGCGACTTACGAGCGCTTCGGGGGCCTGCATACCCTGGTCAACAACGGCGGCGGCCAGTTTCCGCAGGCGGCGATCGACTTCAGTGTCAAAGGCTGGCTCGCCGTGATTGATACCAACCTGAACGGCACCTGGTACATGATGCAGGCCGCCGCGCAGAAATGGCGCGAGCAGGGCAAACCGGGAAACATCGTCAACATTGTGGCGAATGTCTGGCGCGGCATGCCGCAGGTGGCACATACCTGTGCCGCGCGCGCCGGCGTCGTGTATCTGTCCAAGACAGTGTCGACCGAATGGGCGCCGCTGCAGATCCGGGTCAATTGCGTCTCGCCGGGCTCGATTGACAGCGAGGGCCTGAATGCCTACGAGCAGCCGTACGCGGAAGCATTCCGGTATTCGAACCCGATGCGCCAATTTGGCGATGCCTTCGACATCGCCCAGGCGGTCGTCTATCTGTCCGCGCCCACGGGCAAGTTCATCACGGGCGAAGTGTTGGTGGTCGACGGTGGCAACAACCAGCACGGTGACGTGTGGCCCGCGGGCATGCCCGACTACTTCAAGGTACCTGGCCGCTGAGGGGTGATGTATGGCCGTGAACTACAAGGTCGAGTGGCCCATGAGCCTGGGCGCTGCACGCGATACGCTCGAGGCAAAGCAGCCCGACATTGACAACGGGTTGGATGTGCCGGATCCGTCCCGATACTACTCGCGCGAGTTCATGCGGTTGGAATGGGAAAGACTCTGGCCGCGCGTATGGCTCCTGGCGGGCGTGGGAAGTGACATCCCGGAAGAGGGTGATTACTTCAGCTTCGCTGTCGGGGCCGAAGAGTTTGTGCTCGTGCGCCAGGCCGATCGCAGCGTACGAGCCTTTTACAACGTCTGTCCGCATCGCGGCAATCGGGTTGTTCTCAACGAGCAGGGCAGCGTTTCGCGCTTTACCTGCGCCTTCCATGGTTGGCAGTTCGGCTGCAACGGCAAGCTCGAGCGCATGACGGATGAAGCCACCTTCAATCCAAAGTTGGTGGCTCACAGGCCCGGGCTCACCGAGGTACGGTGTGAGAGTCTGGGTGGGATCCTGTTCATCAACATGGACCCCAACGCGCCGCCGCTCGCGCAATCCATCGGTCTGCCGCCCGGTTACATCGAGAACTACGAAATTGACCAAATGCACGTGGTGCACCAGGTCCGCAGCGAATGGAAGGCGAACTGGAAGACGGGCGTCGACGCTTTCTACGAGACCTATCACCTTCCCTGGGTGCATCCGCAGACCCAGGGCGTGATGGAAGACTTCAGTCAGTACGATCTGTATCCGAATGGCGCGAGCCGGATGATCGTCCCCATCTGTGTGAAGTCACATCGGGTCGCGGACCAGGAGACCGTGGAGCCTTACCTGCAGTTCATGTTGAAGGAGGGGGGCATCGACCCCGGGTCCTTCGCCGGCAATGCGCGGCAGGTGCGGCAGGCCGTTCAGGTCTCCAAGCGAGCGCGCGCCCGTTCGGTTGGATTGACTCACTATGACAGGTTTACGGATGGTCAGTTGACGGACAGTTGGGCCACGGGAGTATTCCCCAACGTGCAGATGGGAATGCATCCGGAAGGTGTTTTCATCATGCGTTTCCTACCGCATGCGACCGATCCCGAGACCTTTTATTACGACACGATGATCCTGTATCGCTACGTCGACGATCCCAACTACACGGTGCCCGCGTGGATGGGACTGCCCCCGGGCACAGATGTCAGCGGCCGGACGCGCCCGAATGTCATTCACGTGCCGGTTGGCCAGAAGCCCAACCTCGGCGAGGTGCTCGATCAGGATTCGGACCTGCTGCCCGTGCAACAGAAGGGCATTCGCTCCCGCGCCTTCAGGGGCCCCCTGTGGAGCGAGCAGGAACAGAGGGTCCGGCACTTCCACAAGGAGCTGGACCGGTATATCAACGGACAGAAGTAGTGGCCGGGCGCATCGTGGTGGGCGGCCGGTTCCATGATTTCGACTTCGCCCGGCTCGAGATCCTGAAACTGCTGCACGTGCATGACCGGGTCCGCGTGCGGGTCGCCGAAGATTTCTCGGACGTTGCCGCAATCTGCGCGGCGGACGCTCTCGTGACTTTCACTTGTGATGTGCGGCCGGACGAGTCCCAACAGAAAGCTTTGAGTGAGTTTGTGGCTCGCGGCAGGCGTTGGCTCGCACTGCACGGAACCAATTCATTTATTGAGTGGGGCGCGGATGGAAAAGTGTCGACCCCACGAACCGCACCCACGTTCATGCAACTGCTGGGCAGCCAGTTCATAGCGCATCCGGCCATGGGCGAATTCCGTGTTGAGGTCAGTGACCGGGAACATCCCCTCGTCACTGGGATCGATGCGTTCACTGTGACTGATGAGCTGTATCTTTCGGAGTTGCACGGCCCGAATCACGTTCTGTTACATACCCATTTCAACGGCAAGGCACAGCGCGGCTTCGCGGAACGCGAATGGTTTTCCGACGAGCCGCGGCCGGTGTTGTATCTGCACGGCCACGGGCGAGGGGAGGTTTTGTACTTCACGCTGGGTCATTGCCGCGGTCGATTCGACATGCAGCCCTACGTGGAGGACTATCCCAACGTGGAGCGCTGTAGTTGGGAGTCTCCCGTGTTCTACGAAATTCTGGCCCGCGCAATTCGCTGGGTCACGCGCCTGGACGAGTGAGATGCAGCGTCTTTTCGGTCCCGTCATGCAGAACGCATTCGTTGTCACCGACCTCGATGCGGCCCTGGATCACTGGACGCGCGTCATGGGCGTGGGCCCCTTCTTCGTGTTCGAGCGCGTTGAGTTCGCGGAGCTCTGGTACAAGGGGCAATCCGCACTCGACATCGATCTGACAGTGGCCATCGGCTACTGGGGCAGCGTGCAGATCGAGCTCATTCGTCAGCGCAACGACGTTCCCTCCATCTATACCGATTTCCCGGCCCGGCGCATGGGCGGCCTGCAACACATGGGCGTCATCACCGAATCGGTGTCACGGGACCTGGTCCGGCTGCAGGATGCAGGAATCGAAGCGGTGCAGTACGGAATTACGACAGGTGGTCTGCGCTTCGCGTACGTGTCCACGAACCAACATCCGGGGGGAATGATCGAGCTGATCGAATCCAATCCCCGGATGCTGAAATTTTTCGCGAAGATGCAGGCGGCTGCGCAGGAATGGGACGGGAGTGAACCCGTCCGGCGAATCGGTTAGCGCAGAACCGCCAGTCGTGCAAGGTTCGCCTGGGCAGTGGCGTCGTGACAGGCGAAATGGGCGTACCAGCGGCGAATACCCTCAACGACTGCCGTGCATACGGCAAACCTCTCGGCGTCGTCTTCGCTTTCCTCGATCTTACGAGCCGCAGTGAAGCCACGGGGTGCATGACGAGCGTGGCGACGAAGGCGCAATCGCCGCAGTGCGAGAGAGGGAACTGCCGGAGAAGCGGAGTTGTCCTCGGAGCTCTCATCGAGCACACGGCAAATGCGCTGATGGTCGATGCCGGAATCATTGGCGGCCTCGGGCGGCCGGATCCACTGTTCGCACCAGGCCACGCACTGCTCGCGGGAGCTGCGCATTTCCGGGTTGGCCAGCGCCACCGCGATCCTGGGCAGATCGACGACATCCCGCAGAGCGAGCTCCCAGCGGTGCTCGTCCAGGTTCTGCTCCACGTCCGCGAGGTAATTCGTGAGCATTCGTGAGCTCGATGGATAGACCCGGGCATCGATCAGCTCGTTGGGCACCCGCGAGCCCGGACCGCGGGCCTGAACAGGAGACAGATGCGAATCTTGCATATTGAAAGTCCTTCATCGCGCGGCGCGGACGCCGCCGTCATTACCTAGATTAACGCGTGGAAACCGACACCGGTGCCCAGCTATCTGGCCACTTTGGAACGTCTCGACTTGGCCTTGGACGTCCTGCGCGTCCGCTCAGTGGGCGATCGTGACTCAGTCCGCCGCGAGCGCGGTGCCGCTCCAGCCCGGGTCTTAGGTTTACGTGTCGTCCGGGCGACCACCGCGGCCGGGCCGGTCTCTGCGGACCCTTCCTTCTCAGCCTGGCGGCGGGCGCGTTTCCAGTCTTTGCGGGCCAGCGACGCATATTTGCGGGCGCGCCGGGCCTCACGTTTCGCTTCTTTCAAGCGCTTGCGGGCCCGTCGCAGCTCGTCCTTCGCGAGGCGCACGCGCTGCCGGGCCACATCAGCCTGGAGCTGTGCGCGATCAATGATCTCCGCCGATTCCGATTGGCCGGCGGGAGAGTCATCCGCGGAGGTGATTTCGGTGCCGTTTTTCTTCATGGCGCTCACGCGAAGCGAGGCGCCAGTCTCGCACGAGGGGTCGATGCTTTGCCACCGCGCACTGCACCGGATTCGTGACACCACTTATCCACAGAATTTGTGCATAACCATGTGGACAGAGCGCGCCCGGGAGCTCAAACAAGTAACGCAGCCAAGGGTTTGCGTTGAACTGATCGTTCTTTCGCCAATCGTTCGTTTAGTCAGCAACGCGCGTGCGCGTTTTCTTTGTTTGAACGTCAGTCGGGTAAGTAGTTGCCGTAACCCTGTTGCGTCCGGTGTTCTTACTTCTGTATAACGCTGCGTCCGCGACCTTGGCGAGATTCTCCGCAACCTTGCGCGCGCCGGGCGCGATGATCCCGAGTCCGCACAGGCCGAAGCTCGCTGTTATTTCGATGCTGCGGTTCTGCGCTTCGAAGTGTCTGTTCGCAATTGCGCTTCGCAACTTTCGCGCGACGTCAAGGGCCTGCTCATAATTGGTTTCCGGCAGCACGATGGCAAACTCTTCGCCACCGATGCGCGCGACCCAATCGACACCGCGTCGCAGCCCTTCCTGCAGGCGTGCGCCGAATTGCCGCAATACCTCGTCGCCGCCTGCGTGCCCGAGCGTATCGTTGACATTTTTGAAATGATCGATGTCGCAGAGAATCAGGGCAAGGGCGCGCCCGTAGCGGGTAGCACGCTCGACCTCGCGCGGGAAGTGTTTGGTGAAGAAGCGGCGGCTGGCCACTCGCGTGAGGTCATCGGTTGTGGAGAGCTTGCGGTTTTCGACCAACGCGACACGCAGCACTGCTTCGAGCTCCGCGATCCGTCGCGCGGCGCCAATGCGCGCATGCAACTCGCGCTCGGGTGCGCGGCGTCCGATGCAATCATCCGCACCGGCAATCAATCCTGCCTCGCGATCCATTCCTTCGTCGAGGTCGGCCACGTAGAGGATGAAGGGTGTGCGATCTTTCTGGCGCGCGCGGACTTTGCGAATCAACTCCAGGTTATCTGTGATGATGACCGGGCGGAACTCTGCGTTGAAGGAGCTCAGGGCCTCGAACTCGTTGGTCAGGCATTCGAGCTC
>Ga0307510_10009104_pt1 | contig 11823 bp, 6 predicted proteins | sample 12_EM_MG_FD_207224 | JGI IMG/M metagenome (GOLD analysis project Ga0307510, IMG submission 207224) | Populus trichocarpa ectomycorrhiza microbial communities from riparian zone in the Pacific Northwest, United States - 12_EM | ecosystem: Host-associated > Plants > Roots > Unclassified | place...
CAATAAAATATAATTAAAAACATATTATAATTAATAAATAGTCTAAATAAAATAAAAAATTAATAACATGAAGAATTAATATTCACTGCAACAAACTTTACAATACAGGAAATCAGAAAAAAAAAAAGAGTTAAAAATAATAAGGGTTAAAATATTTGAAAGTGTAGTTGGGGTTGTTTTTTAAATAACTTTTCATGTTGAAATGTATGTTAATAATATTTTTTTATTTTTTAAAAATTATTTTTATATCAACACATTAAAAAACGATTTAAAATATATAAAATATATTAAATTTTAATATAATTTTTTTTTAAAATTTTTTAATAACGCGATTTCCAAACAGTTTTTTAATAAAAACATAGTATTTATAAAACATAGTATTTATTTAAACTTGATTGGATTTTACCGATTTTGTACTATTGATGTCAGATTTTACTGTAATACATAAGGGGAGTTATAATAGTTACAAAACTAATATAATTTTGCCAAACGTTCTCCATCCTGTGTTGCAGTTACTCTGCAAATCTGCATGACAGTCAATCTCAAGTAAAGAGGAGCAGCAGCAGCGAGCAGAGCAAGAACAGGTAGTTGCTCTCTGGAGGTAGCGGTGGGAGACGACTGATTCGAACGGAAATGGGCGTCGATCAATCTACAGCTTCTTTTAGATTTATTACTATCACCTCCGCCTTTCTGACACTGGTAATTTCTTTTCTTTTCTCTTACGATTCTTACTTTCCATAAGAATTAGGGTTCTAGGAAATTACAGTGATTCATCATAATAACAAAGAGCGATATAATTATCAATGGCTGCCGAAATTATTGATTGATAAGTATCGTATCATTTTACCAGTTGATAGCAACGGGGTCGTATGGGTCTCCTTCTGGAACTCGCAAAACGGGAAAGTCGTCGTCTTCATCATCATCATCATCATCATCATCATCATCGGTGTTTTCTTTATTCAATCTCAAAGAGAAGAGTAGGTTTTGGAGTGAGTCTGTTATTCACAGCGGTGGTATGTTATGTCTCTGTTTCTTCTTAGCTTTTTTTTTTACATTTTCGTTTTGAGATATTAGATATCCAATTAATTAAGGAGTGAGCTGGCTAGCTTAGTTATATCATTTGATTGTTGAAAGCAGATTTTGATGATTTGGAATCTTTAAGCCCTGCCAAAATGGGAGCTCGCAATTTCACCAACGCCGGTAATTCCTCATTCCTCCCTTGCGTCTTATTGATTTTTGTTTATCTAGATGTACTCGTTACTGTAATTTCTACTTAACTTGCTAACTAGAGAAGGTCTTTAAATGATTTTCATGATTATTATTATGTTTCAGGTAACATTGCAAATTATCTTAAGCTCCAAGAAGTGGATTCGATGTATCTTCCGGTTCCTGTAAATTTCATTTTCATAGGCTTTGAAGGAAAAGGGAACCAAGGTCTATTTGATCTCATTGCCTATCATTTTTTTTTTGTTTTTAAGTTTTAAGGTAGCGTAATCTTTTTTTTTTTTTGTATTTGTTTTTTTCTTCGCTGGCTTAACACCCTTTTTTTATTATCTTCTTTTATCTGCTTGTCCATGTATAGCTTTCAAGCTTCATTCAGAAGAACTTGAGCGTTGGTTCACAAAAATTGATCACATCTTTGGGCATACACGTGTACCGAAAATCGGAGAAGTTCTCACCCCATTTTACAAAATTCATGTGGACAAAGAGCAACATCATCATCTTCCCTTAGTCAGTCAAATAAATTACAAGTAATGGTTCCTTATAGTGTGCATACTTCTTCCCTTTCGAATATGCTTGGTGATTTAAAGATGCAGTGGCATTATTTGCTCTGAGTAGTTTTGATTTTCTGCTCATGTCATTATAATTAACTTGCTTGTGCAGTTTTTCTGTTCATGCCATTCAGATGGGGGAAAAGGTTACTTCTATCTTTGAGCATGCCATCAATTTTTTGGCTCGTAAGGATGACTTGACTGATAACAGGTGAAATATGTTAAAACTGTAATCACCCCCCTGCTCCCCATTCTGTATGTCCAAAAATTTCAGTTTATTTTTTATGCCAAACTTATGTTTAGTTGTAATAAACATGCTAGAACAACTAATAACTATTAGTTGGAACAACTAATAGTTAGGATTATCCAATTTCACCTTACACATGCTGCATGGCCACCATCAGTTGTAATAAACTTGTGATCAACCACTACATTTCTTGTGATAATTGACAATATTTGTAGCGAAACAGACTGCAAGATATATATATTTGTTTCTGTGATCATAATGAGGCAATAGAAATAATATCATGTGAACTCCAAGGAAAATATTGTAATCCTTAAATGAAAGTTGATTGTTTCGAGGACAGTGGAGTTGATATATCTGCACATGCTGTTTAGGAAATCTGACAGGTTCAAGCTATTTGGACAACCAGTAAATTGATGTTTTATTATAACATCGTTGCGCACGCGTGCACACACACACACATATATATTTATTTATTTTGCGCTTTGGTCTTGTGTCTTACACTTTGTTGCACACCTAATTTTCCAATGAGTGAATGAGTGCTGGGAGGGCATCCTCCCTCCCAGCCTCAAATATGTGGTGCTGTCATGAATACTAATCTTCTCTACTTGAGTAGCACACATGGAAGGGGAGAGAGAGAGATTATTTTCTTTCTCTAGAGATTCTTTCAGACAGATTATGTTCTTTCTCAGAAGATTCTTTCTGTGGATGTTCACTGAATGTTTGTCTTTCACCATTCCTTTATGCCTGTTTTCCTTCTTTTGCTCTCACTCTCTCTATTTGCTCTCATCCTCTTTTAATTGTGGCTCATCCTTGACAGGGATGACAAGGATGTCCTTTGGCAAGTTGATATGGATGTGATGGATGCTCTTTTCACCAGTCTCGTTGACTACCTTCAACTTGACAATGCATATAACGTTTTCATTTTGAATCCCAAGCATGACTTAAAGAGGGCTAGATATGGCTACAGGTGTGTATTTTTTAAGGATATCCCTGCTTCCTTTGAACATTTTGTGCACAAGATTAGAACATAATAACACTACAATATGATACACCCTTGAACATGAGCTACAACAAATGGCTGGTTTGGATAAAATCTATAGACTTTTATTTTTCTTTTTGAACCTCTGGAATTATCTAACTGTTCTTTTCAATACATCTTATATTGTTTTTTTTTGGATTGAGACTGATTATGTGATATATGCTGTGTTTTATAACTTATTTTGAAATGGCAGGAGAGGTTTGTCAGAGTCAGAAATAACATTTCTTAAAGAGGTATTCTTTAAGCTTCTTCTTTCTTTATGTAACTGTTGGCATTCTTCAAGCATGATAATTAGATGGACATTCTGTTATGATATACAACAATTTTGGCTACAATGAAAATCCTAGGTAATGTCTTTCATTTTATTAATTCTCAGGTAGGGATTTTTGATATCCTTGTTCCTTCTTGGTGCTAATATGATATTATAGACCAGCTCCAGATTTATTTATTTATTTATTTGTGTTGTTTAGAATAAGAGCTTGCAAACAAAAATTCTTCAGTCAGGAGGTGTTTCAGAAAGTGTACTTGGTATGAAACTATGGTCTGCTCCATTTCATTTCCTTTTATAACTATTGTGAAGCCTTTTATTTATACTACAATGCTCTCGTCAAATGTAAAATGTTCTGGAAACACTTTGCAGTACTTGATAAGATTAAGAGACCTCTGTATGAAAAGCATCCTATGACCAAGTATGCCTGGACGATGACTGAAGAAACTGATACAGTTAGTACTCCTTATAACTTGAATCATAAAACTGTTCTATTTTATCCCTTAAACAGAAAGAATCCTAAACTGGTTTATCATATTGCAATATGTTGGTGTAAGATATAATAATTATTTCTGTTTTTCAGGTGGAATGGTACAATCTTTGCCTGGATGCGTTGAACAATGCTGAGAAGTTATATAAAGGGAAGGACACTTCTGATATCATTCAGAATAAAGTTTTACAAGTATGTTCTCTATCTCTTTCTCTCTTCCCTTTAAATTGTTACAAAATGAGGATTAAAGATATGTCACTTTTATTGAGACTTTTGTTTTCTGTCTATGCCAAGTTATTGAAAGGGAAGAATGAGGATATGGAGCTTTTCTTTGGAAAAGAGTTAAAATCCGGGGACTTCAGTGATTTTTCTGCGGAGTGCCTTACAGATACATGGATTGGAAAGGACAGGTATCAATTTCTTCCTCATCTTCCTCCCCTCCTCTCATTCATACATACATGCTCTGTGGATGCTCAACTAGTGGCATATTTTGCATCAGGTGGGCCTTTATTGATTTAACCGCTGGCCCCTTTTCATGGGGTCCTGCTGTTGGTGGAGAAGGTGTGCGCACAGAGCTTAGTTTGCCAAATGTGCAGAAAACTATTGGTGCAGTAGCAGGTACTGTTGATAGCTATTTCACTTGAAGTCTTTTATTTTATTCTATTTATGTAGTACAGTTTTTCCTTGGATTTGACCATCTCTTAAGTCATGTATTATAAACTTTCTGGTTTTGATGTTGGACTCACCCACTTATTTGGGACTCATGAATGTCTGTGTTGGTTGCTGTGGTAAATATTGTGGGTTAGGATACTTTGCTTCTTTCATTTCTTTCTTGGGTGCTTTAATTGGGCCTCCTGCAGAACTTTACATACCCTTTGTGGAATTTGTTTCTTTGATATGTGCTTACCTGCTTGTCATTCTTCATTAAAGCAGTCAAAGTGATTCTTTGACAAATTAGGAACAATGCAACATTATACTCGTTCATAAGTACCATCAATTCTTTGTATTTTGTTTTCATGGAAACTTTGCTTTATTGTTGAATCATGCATCAATCAGCATTTACACCAGTGTTTCTGGCTTTTTGACCAATAATATACTCTTTTTTCTGGAATTCAGAGATTTCAGAAGATGAAGCTGAAGAGCGTTTGCAAGAAGCAATTCAGGAAAAGTTTTCAGTATTTGGTGATGTATGTGCAATTTATGAAACTAATGGTGATTCATCATTCCAGATCCTCTTTCATATATCTTTTGCTAAACAAAAGTTGCTGCATGATTATACCATGGTGATAAGATTTAAGACCTAATAATATTAATGTATTTCTTACTTCCATGACCAGTGATGGATTCTTTTTTTTTTTGAGTCACGATGTAGGCTGGCTTCTGGATAGATATTGAAACTTAGGCTTTTCTTTGGCACCTTCTAGCTCTTAAAGATGCTGTGATATGCATATCCTTAATGGCATAGAACCTTTATTTTCTGAGAAATAAAAGTTGCCAACTATCCCACTGAGAAAGACTTGCAGCCTTAGAGCGATAGGTGGTGCCACAAATATAGGGCCCTGAAAGAACTGTCCATTTTGGCTTGATTTAAAATGCTGGTTACCTAGTCTATGGTTTCCAAGATAAGTATTGATGATTTGATTAAAGGATTACAAATCAGAAGTCTGTTTTTGCAGCAAGTTGAGTGTCGGATATGCATTTACCTTTTTGAAATTGTTTTCTCCTTGTGGCCCCCTCCAATGTTTTTTTGGCACCAATCTTATCTGTAAAATGGTAAGCTGATGCTAGAAAAATTATTGTAGAGACTGATGCCAGTGTGACTAATGATATCAAAAGCAAAGATGATGTGGCTGTTGCTTGGCCACACAGTACCTTGATGTCTTTCACTTGCCTCTCCGCAGCAATTGTTTCATAATTAACTATTGTTGAGCCTGGCAACTCTGTAATCTACTTAGTTAAAGACTTTTCCTTGTATGTTAGACTTTAAAATTATCGATTTATTATTTGGCACAGAATTATGGAAGTGCTGGACAATAGCTAGTTATCCTATAATTTAAACAATGAGTGTGTTCAGATATGCATCTATGTGAGGCTGGTTACTAGTCCATGGATTCACTATGTGCTGCCTGCTTGTTGAGTCTAGTGTGCACACTTTTTCCTTTAGCAATTGCTAAAAGTATCAAAATTGCATGTCATTTTGGCAGGGATTGATCCATTAGCGGCATTTTCATTACACAAATATTCCCTTAAGAATCTACCCCCCCCCCCCCCCCCAAAAGTTCTGTTTGTTCATTGTGAAACTGAAGCATGGACTTGAGAACTACTCTTTTAACATTACAGTTGGCTAGATGATGATACGTGACTGGGTTTTGAGATGAAACTATATGAGTTTGTTAAGCTAGATGAAGAACTGTAAGGTATTTTAGGTTTCCATTTTTAATTGAGTTTGCTAATCTTACAGAAGGATCATCAGGCCATCGATATTCTTTTGGCTGAGATTGACATTTATGAGCTTTTTGCTTTCAAGCACTGCAAGGGAAGGAGAACTAAGCTAGCTCTATGTGAAGGTAGTTTTCTTTCTTCTTGTTTGTTTAGGCTACAAGGGCCCATTGTTTAGTTCATTTATAGCTGGAAGTTTTTCTTTCTTTCTTTCTTTAATTTGTAATGATTCCTTACTTTTACAGTAACTTGTGTGAATTTTATGTTTTGGTGAATTTATCATAAACTGTCACATTTATGGTTACAGAGCTTGATGAGAGAATGCATGATTTGAAAAATGAGCTTCAGTCTCTCGATGGTGAAGAGAATGATGAAAGTCATAAGAAAAAGGCCATAGAGGCATTAAAACGAATGGAGAGTTGGAATCTTTTCAGTGATACCCATGAGGTATACCATTTGGTCAGTTGATGAGGATTATTATGCTTTTCTTTTTTTTCCCTTTTGATTTATTATGCTAAAGGACAGATATTAATTACCCATATAATGAGAGAGAAAAACCGCTGGGTGTTCAGTTGGAAGAATTCATTTTAAGGATTTAAAGAATGAACAAATGATTGTGTGGGTTTATTAGATAGAAGGTTCATGTGAACGATCTTTTAGCTTTTATCCCATTCTATTATTTGTACATAATGGCTCAGTACTTTGTTATGCCTTTGAGTTGGTGACTTATTTTTCCAGCCGGAGTTTCGAAACTACACAGTTGCAAGGGATACTTTTCTTGCACATTTGGGTGCAACCCTTTGGGGGTCTATGAGACACATAATCTCACCTTCACTATCTGATGGAGCATTCCACTATTATGAGAAGATATCCTTTCAGTTGTTTTTCGTCACACATGAGGTATGGTTTGTCTATTATACTCTTGAAGAAGCTCTTCTGAAACTTGCAATTTGTTCTTACCCCTACTTTGTCCACGCAGAAAGTTAGGAATGTTAAACATCTACCTGTTGATCTCAAGGCTCTAAAGAATGGGCTATCCTCCTTGCTGGTATCCTCACAAAAGGCTATGTTCAGTGAGAATCTGTATGTTTTCTCTGTTGTTTTGTTTCTGAAACTTTGTCCCATTAAGCCCCTTGTGCACAAGTCAAGGCTAGATTAAGATCTCTCTGTCTTCTGGCATCATTATCTCTTGTATTATTCACTTAATTCACGCATAATCTTCTTACATCAATAGTTGGTCCCTACTTATATAGACATGGTTAGTTGTGAGAGTTTATATTCCCAGCAAGGCATTTTAGAAACTTACTTTCCACAATAGGGTGCTTTTAATCTTATTTACTAAAATAGGATGTTTTATGCCAAGTACACTCCATCACACATGTATATTGACACCTCAGTTTTTACTTTTCATGAAATTACTACCTAAAATTCTAGGTAAAGGTGCTGCCACAATCACCTCTTCAAGTCTCATAACCTTCTTTTCTTATCTGTATTTTACCCTACATTGTTTTATCCTCACTTTTCTAAATTAAATACATTTTTTCCATGTAAGTTTCATGGAAACAGAGATCACCATGGATTTGGTCCTTCTAAGCTTACTGAGCATGATTATTTGATGGTATTCTTCTCCATATTCATCTTCTCCCTATTATTGGTGAGCGGATGGATGAATTTCTCAAGAGGAGTTTTAATGTATTAGAATGTTTTCTTACAATAGGCCTTAGACATCCTTGGTATTTAGCTTTAATAATCCTCAAAACCTTTTTTTTGTTGTATTTATTTTAATTTTTTGTTAATGAATTGCACAGTCTCCCTTAAATTTACCCTTTGTAGTTTCTCTAATTATTGATGAATCATACATGTTATAATGATATCCAAACATTTCATAATTACAAAAAGCCTAGTATTTGGTTAAGAACAATTGGGGTTTGCTTTTAATTTTGTTTTTATTAATAATAATTGGACTCTTGGAATTAGAATTGCAGCAAATTTAATTGAAATGATGGCATGCACGACCTGCAAACAAAATGATGTGAGAGGGAGATAGAAATCATGACTGCTTCTCTATTTTTCTTTGGTCAATTTTAAATAAAAAGTGACAAAAGTATGCAATGAAGTCTATATGGAATAAAACACCTTTAAGAGATTGCATTGCATAAAGCACCCTATTCTAGTATCGTGTGGAACAAGACTTAAAGGAAGCTTGTTTTGATTAAAAAAGAGAGTCAGGTTTGTCTTCCATTCACCTTGCTTATTTTCCAAGTTGCATGTAGGGTAGTACTTTCAGAGGATCCTGCATTAGCGATGGCCTTTTCAGTGGCTAGGCGAGCAGCAGCTGTCCCATTATTGCTTGTTAATGGAACATATAGGAAAACCACTCGGTCCTATCTTGACTCTTCCATTCTCCAGCATAAGTTGCAGAGACAGCTCCATGACCGTGGCTCTCTCAAAGGTCATCTATGAGCTTATATTTCTCATTCTTCTTTACTTTTGACTTGTAATGACAAAAATTTTCCATTACTGACAAGAATGTACTTTTTCTGGGACTCGTATGTTGATGATACCTGTAATGTGTCATTTCTAATCCCCAATGCAAGTGATCCTGTAATATTTGTGCCAGCTTTGTTTAAAACCCTATCCATTTTTTAGCAGTCACCATTTTTAAACCTTGTCCTTTTTGTTCAACCTGGATTCTCTATGTGTGCGAGATCATGTGCATGAGTAGATACCAGTGCATTTGTTAATTAGAAAGTACTATAATTTGGTGGATGCATGTACAATTGATAGATGAAGTATGGGTTTTCACATTTAAGGGGGAGGCTGATGCTATAGTTGATGTAGTAAGATATGCATAGAATGTTGGGCTTCTTTTATGGTCCTCCTCTGTTTTACCTGTACTATTGTGGATAAAGTAAGATGAATTTGTGGGCTACAATCTCTGTTTGTTAGAGAGCTGCCCTTGTGCTCGTTCTGGAAGACAGACTAGTAAGATGATTCGTTTGTAAGTAATTCAGGGTAGCTAGATACACATAGTAACCTGAGTCAATTTTCTGTTGCCTTTCAACCCACTAGCTGTGGCCTACCTGTAATTATATTTTAGTTTTGTTTCTCATCACTGACATATGCCAAGCTAATGTTTTCAATTTCTTTAAATAACGCAGGAGTACATGCCCATAGTATGTCCACGCTTGAAGTTCCTATCTTTTGGTTCATTTCTGGCGAGCCACTATTAGTTGACAAGCATTATCAGGCAAAGGCTCTTTCTGACATGGTTATTGTGGTCCAGTCAGAACCATCATCATGGGAAAGCCATCTGCAGTGTAATGGGCAATCAGTTTTGTGGGATCTGAGGTTAGAAATACGATCATCACATTTTGTTTTTATAACTGGTTTAATGTCAACCGTTGCTATTTAGTCCAGTAGTTAGATAATTTGTAAATTTGCCATAAGAAGCAGATGTGTGGTATCTGAAGGGGTTGGAGCTCTTGATGCATAGTTTGCAATCTCTTATTTCTGGACTTGCTTTTCAGTTCTTGACTTCTTGTCCCTGTTATTGGCTCTTTCCCATCACTCTCATTATGATTTCCTAGCATCTTCTACTTTTGCATAATTTTTCATTTTCATTTGATTAGATTTCTTTCTCCTGGGAAACTTCTTTAAACTTGTGGTGCCCATTTGTGCTCCTGCTAGTTAGAATAAATTTTACTTTTAAAAAAAAAAGGAAAACGAAAGAAAGAAAAAGCAATTTTTTAAAAAAATTACCTTAATTATGAAAGTACAAAAGCTTGAAATCTCTATATTAATCCACTTTGGATTCTAATGTATGCTTCTTCTTCTTCTTCTTCTTTTTAAACTGAAATCCATAGTCTTAACTCATATTTATTGCTATATTCTCCCCTTCCCCCATCATCCAGGAGGCCTGTAAAAGCTGCATTGGCCGCTGTCTCTGAACATCTGGCTGGTTTACTTCCCCTCCATCTTGTCTACAGCCATGCCCATGAAACTGCGATTGAGGTACTTTTTACAGTGCAGAGGTTATCAGTCTGCTTAATTCACTGTTCTATGTGATAACATGATAAAATTCCAATATTGATGTTATGGTGCTACATATGAGGAGATATGTTGTGGTGAACTTTTCAGTTGTTGGTGATAGAATTCTATGAGGTTTAATGTAGCATATCAATTCTTCCCCCCCCTCAAAGGATAGAGATTTAATGATCTTTTGTCCACTCCTCAAAGGTTTGTGTCCGAGAGACATAAAACTTAACAAATCAGGAAGTTAACATTGGAACTATGTTGATTTCCTATATCTTAAGAGCATTGCATTTCTTGAACACTAATAGGGCAACATAAGACATGCCAAAGAGGAGTTAAAATTAGTTTACTGCTCTTCATTCATGTACTCCTTTCAAAGTTTTTCTTAGGCTGTATATGCATTATTTAACTATGCACTCGCATACTCATTCTTGTATGGCCTTTGAAACACCAATTTAATTGGCCTGGAACTGTCTTAATGATGGTATCTTGCACTTATTTTATCATAATTGCCATAGTGGGAAAATGACCATTAGGACCAAATGGGATTTTGGGGGAGAGAATTTGGAGAAAATCTGATCCTTCAGTGTGTTTGCATGACTTGATTGCTTTGAAAATTTAAACCTGTGTACTTTAGGTGTAAGCTCAAGACTTTCTCATTTCACCAAATGGTCCTTGTTTCTAATTGTTGAAGTATTGAAATTATTTTATCCAATTAGTGATCCCATTAGCGAGTCATGTCTTGTGAATGGTTGAATGCCATCTTCATGTTTTATGTTAGGCATTTTTCTGTAACTTAACTTTCCATGTCGTGTTTTTCTCGCGCGTGCACACACCACATGAAGGTGAACATTACTTGCATGCTTCAGATTCCTTGTCTTTTCCTTGATTGCTGATTCTGTAGATGAGCTTGCATCTCCTCTCGCACTAATTGAATAGCTAACATTGGCTACCAATGTGACAGGATTGGGTTTGGTCGGTGGGATGCAATCCTTTTTCAATCACTTCTCAAGGCTGGCATGTTTCACAGTTTCAGTCTGATACAATTGCTCGAAGCTACATCATCACAGCGCTTGAAGATTCAATACAACTGGTCAATTCAGCTGTTCGCCGTCTACTGATGGAACGCACATGTATCCTTGCCTTGTTTTGTTGCAATTGACTAACCAGAAAGATGCATGTGAATATCCATGTTGTAAGAGCCATGATTCTCATACCATTCTATAACTTTTGCAAGGTTTTTACCTTTTATTTTCCTAACTTCAATTGGAGTCACTACTCATCTGGAATCCATTGGTATTCAATCTGTACTTTCATATGGTACCTGCTATAACCACAAGTTATAAAAGTTCCACCTGGATTACAGAATTGGAATGCTCAGGGAATGCTATCAATTAGAAAATTGGCATTCATAAGACAGTGCTTCTTGTTGCCCTTTGTTTTAATAGAACAAGGTTCTACCTTTCATTTGTCTGGGAGCTGCAACAGAACCTTTTAAGGCTGACACTTCAAAAAATTTCCGTAGTTGATTTT
>Ga0307510_10009105_pt1 | contig 11822 bp, 14 predicted proteins | sample 12_EM_MG_FD_207224 | JGI IMG/M metagenome (GOLD analysis project Ga0307510, IMG submission 207224) | Populus trichocarpa ectomycorrhiza microbial communities from riparian zone in the Pacific Northwest, United States - 12_EM | ecosystem: Host-associated > Plants > Roots > Unclassified | place...
CCTGAGTATTAGGTGCTGCGTCCGGTGCGTCCTGAGTACTAGGTGCTGCGTCTGGTGCGTCCTGAGGATTTGGTGTTACGTCAGGTTGCGTCAGGTGCATTGTGTGGTAGGGTGGTTGCGTACTGGTTCCCGATTTGCGTTCGAGCGTCAGGTGCGTCAGATGCACAGAACGCACAGAACGCAAGGTAATATTTTTGCTGATGGATCGCGTCTCCCCAGTCTGGGATCCTGAGTTATATGAATCCTGTGAAGGTAGGTTTGGAACTACTATTGTCCACTCTATCAATTGTTAGTTATGAATAGTGTATGAGGTTTACATGCCCTAGGTATATTGAACCCGAACATTTGAGTCTGACTTTAGTACAGGGTCACAGGTGTGTAGACAATCTGCCATACAAATCTTTACCCCCAGTGTTCAGGTTCAGTATGCTTGGAATGTATAATAGGCACAGGTTTACTAACCAGAAGGGGCAGAGAGAGGGGAAAGTGTACGGCTAGGAACCGGAATACCGATAGAAGAGATGTCCGGTATCGGTGGAGCCGAGTGAGATTGTCCTAGTACAGATAAGAGGACCGGTGAAGGAGTAGAAACAAGTAGAAACAAGGGAGTGGATAGGCTTGGAAGGTTTCCTGTGGTGGTAGGAAGGGAGATCATTGTTGTAATTAAATTGTTGATAGCATCTACAAATTGAGATGAGCTTTCAGGATCCTGCTCCTCTAACCGATAAAAAGTAGATCTTATCCGTTCGTTTATCTCATCAAGGCGTAGTACACAGAGGGTTTTATTGTCAGAAGGACGGACAATCGTTGTTGGTACCAGAATTTCCTCATCAGGCTGCTTCTCATACATTCGAAGCCACCACCGTTCAGCCTTTCCTCATAGATTCCCCACATCTGGGGGGTAAGAAGACCAGTCTCAAGAATCTCATGACCTAAGGTGTCCCTTGCTCGTGGTTCTCCCATGATCTATATGAAATATATGCTGGCAGGGAAGTTGATAACGTCTTGAGAAAAGGCAGTAGCACACAAATAAACCATTGCTCAACTCTCGGACAGGTAAGGGCATATCCTGTTCTAACCGAATTGCTACCTTCTTTTCCTCTAGGGCAATAGTTTTGGGTACTGCAAAGGGAAATTGCTTAAGTGATGGATAGGTTTTTGTCAAGGTTGTATGACGAGTTCGTTCGTCCATTTGAGCAGCCAATATATTGTTATCCACATCATGCACACAGTCATGCACTGTTCGCACACAGCCATAAATCCCGTGAGTTGCACTGTCGCCTTTCCTTAAGCCAGACCCTAGTTTTAACCGTCCATGCCATGCTTCACAAGCATTTGAAGATGTTGCCTGAAGGAGTAGCTGATTATGTTGTCTTGCGAACATAGCCCAACTCTGCCTGGTCTCCAACCACTCTTGTTGTATATACCGCCGATCAGACTCGGTTGAAACAGCTGTAATTGCCAAATTACATAGATTAATACACTCTGTTTCACTTAACACTCTTATAGCATGTCGCATATGCTGTAACAATCCTATTGTTGAGCAAGTATGCAACAGGCAACGACAATCGTCTCCTGTATAAGCGAGCCTCGTTTTTCTGCACCAAGGCGTAGGGGAGTACTGTCTCTTCAGATAGTACGGAACTGGCTAGCTTGTCTTGAGTGATCCGTTGAAGGATACTATCTCTTCAGATAGTAAGATGGGTGGATTGGCGTGCTTGGTAGAACTATCCCAATAGTTCTATGTTCGGGCTGCCCGTCGAGACTATCACAATAGTCTCCGGGTTCTTAGAGCGTAGGCTTTCGTAGAGGGGGAGTGTATATAAAGAGAGTAAAGCGTAATTGTATTGCAAATATCTTAAGTATAGAAAAGTACTTAGATGGTTGCGTGAAGATCCTATCTCTTGGTCGGAACCAAGCTCCTTTTATAGGCATCTTCCCACAACCCTAATCCCGGTGACGCGTCACCTTGCATAGCACAGCCCCCATGACTAATAATTAGTCATGGTGCGAAATCCATCAGCTGATTCTTACAAATCAACTGCGCACATCCTCTTTACTCGATCCGAGCCAATAAACCCGATCATGCGCTCGAATTAGTCGCATGCGTGAAACCCACGACTCGTAATCTGAGTCATGTGCGAAATCATTACATCGTATGACGTCACCATCGTGACGTCATGAAACCATTAACCAATCATAATCAACCAATAACTCGCAAGTGCGCAGTCATGTGAAAGCTATGAGTCAAATGACGTCATAGTGTAAAAACCCAACATACCTTATAACTAATAATTATTAGTCATGTGAAATCTGCCTTGCTTAGTCACAATTTGTGACATATGCTCATAAGCAATATGGGTCTCTTGGCTTCGAAATCGTCGACGCAGTGTCCTTTCTGAGTGTACTGTACATAGGAGATGTTGTTTAACATGTCCTTCCGAGTCGCTTTGGAAAGCTTTCCTAACAGCAGCTTTCTCGATAGCACTATTATCTGTGAGGGGATATTCCATCTTCCATTGGCATCCAGACCACTGATATATTTTCCGTAATGCAACTGCCAGGATATTTGAATTCTCGGTTTCAACTAAGCAATTTGCTCCAGGCACCCATATTGCTGCCTCATTACGGCACATGAATGTAAATAAATTATAACCATGAACATTGAATTTATGTGTAGAGTCAAAAATCGTTAAAAGTCCACGGTTTGTAAGTGTCTGTAACCGATCAGGGTAGGCAAATACCAGGCCCCTGGTTTGGCTTTGCCCCTTTCCCTGGGCCGTAATAGCTTCGCAAAAGTATCCCTTTTCAATAAGAAACTTTGTTGCCTGTTGCCAGTCCTCCAAAAGTGTTGTTCCGGTAGATAATTTTCGAACATCCAGAGATCCGGTTCTGAATTCTTGACCAATGTTTGCTATATCCTTTCTATATTACAATTTAATTAATAGGAACATTTTACCTTTATATTTGTGCTGTATAAATAAATAAGAATTGAAAGTATAGAAGGAAAAAAGAAATAATAGTTACAGAAAGAAAGATTTAACTCACCGATCAATAAATGCACCGCCAACACTTTCTAACCGTTCAGATCCTCCTGCCCGACCGGTTCCTTTTAAGCGATCTCGAACCTGAGCTGGCGTATATCCTTGTGGAAGTTTATTCCGAATAATCTCGGTCAGAAATGTTGACCTTTTCCGCATCCACGATTCCTCAATGCTATGGTTATGTTCTCGGCAGCATTTCTCCTTCCCTTTTATCTGTTCAACTCGGAAGGTTTTCGCAGCCTCTGACACTGTTGATTTTGTGACTTTAATCTTCATTGGACACCTTCCTGGAGCGTAATATGTTGTGACCCTTGATTTTCCGGACAGGGTTTCTTCTGGAAAAGGATCTGCCTTTGAGGAAACTCGTGTTTTACTAATCCGACAGGAATAATACCGTGTAATAGACCGCTTGTGTTTGTGCTTCTCACAACTCGTATGCATCCAAAACCCATCAACCAGTGGCCAATAAATCAAATACTGCCGGTCAGTTAGGATTAGACTATCCTTATTAACATGATACAAATCTTGAATCCATTGTTCATGATGATGCGGAACTGGAATAAGGAAATCAGACATTTTCTTTGCTTGGCTTAGGAAGAGTGGTTGGTGATGCGGAGGTGATAATTACCTACAATAATCTTTTACCCCGCTTCTCCTCAATTTTCATTTATGAGTGATAAACCATGAGGCCTAGTATATCCTAACTATCGCACGGTCTGTTGTTGTCTTACTAGGATATGGTTACTCGGTTGACACCAAGCATATCGATCACTTTGACCTCTCAAGCCCTTCTACGCGCACGCAACGTCCAACTGAGACCCCGCTGCTATAGCCTACACCCTGGTCAGGGGTGATTCGTCTCTGATTGAGATGACAGCGGATGGTGGATCGAGCAAGTTTTTCCGGAACCAACCTTCTCCCAGTTGATCCCTGCCACTAATAGCATTCAGATGGTTTCCACCCGCGTGGGCTGGTGATCCAGCAAGCGCCAGAGAGCTCAGCCGCACAGAGTTGGACGCTGGAAACCCACCACTTGATCCTCTTGTTACTCCGGTACGATTACTGCGCGGTCCTTGTGCCCCTCGAAGCCATGTTTCTCATCGGGTATACTCGGCTCCAAAAAAAGGCAAGATTCACACTCCCGTGCAAAATACTGTACTCGAGTAAGTTATGGTGCACTCCCGTAAAAACTCGAATAATTGAACCGTGTGCGATGAAGTCCAAAATTCCCCCTCGTGGAGCGGGGGCAGGACAAAAAACACAGCAAAAACACAGGTCCTTTCCTTCTTCCGAGACAGAAAAAAAAAGAAAAAAATTCTTGGCCTTACTGAGAGATAAAAGCCCAACGACATGCGGTGGCACACGGTTCAATTATTCGAGTTTCTACGGTACTTGGTCGGGCTCGATAACCCGTACTCCCCACCAAAAACACCCCAACTATGATACTGTACCGTACTGTACAGTACTTGTACCAAGGAACCTTAACCTATTCTACAAAAATCATGCCAATAGTGACACGAGCGACTGAAAGGAAATAGAGGAAGGAGGGGAGGGTGGGGCAACTAGAGTTGGGCCTTGGGAAGCCTAGAGCTATTGTGAATCGTGATGGATGGTGTTGTGTTGAGATTCAATAAGGGCGGGTGTTCAGATCACTGCTATCTCAAGTCACGGTGTGCCAATCATGTTCTAAATCATAATTTGAAATCACGATTTGCAAGTAACCCCCTGCGAAACACGACTGCAATCTTCAACTCTCCATGGCACAATTTGGGGCTGGCTGCATGAGAAGACCTCAAGGCTCACTAGCATTTACTAATAAAATACTTAAGGGCACAAAAACATTTTGTAACTCTAAATATTCACACACTCATTGTGAAATTTTGCCGAATCATGTTTAGAAAGCGTCACTTAACGAAACACCATGAATATTTTAAATCATGATTTGAGATAGCGAACAGCTCAAATCACGGTGTGCTGAACAGGCCCTAGATTTTTTGGTCGGGGATATGCGTTGCCTGCACGGGCTGGGCGGCGCGACATAACATATTCTGAGCAGAGTAGGATGAAGGAGAGTAGATTGTACTCGAATATCGATGATCGCGTAGGACCTCACGCATAACGAACACGAGCTGGGCTTGACCCGCTGTTGTCGGTGGTCGGCCCCAGACCGTGCTAACGGCTATAACAAAAAGTAGTCCAGTATGGTAGAGCGCCCTCAAGTCCCTACTCAAGGAAAAGGGAACAACGGTGTAGGGTAATCGACCGGGTTGCGTTCGTTATGTGCGAAATTTTGGCGATAGTTTGCGTTAAAACCCTCAATCATCTCATTTGTATGTAAAACATACAAATTATCTCGGTGAACGCCTGGAACCGGAAATCTCGCAATTGGGATTTTTCGAGTGGAAAAGGTTGGCTAAATGATTGTACTCCCCGAATCATTAAATCCGCATCCTCCCTAAAACCTCGTAAACCGCTCGCAGCAAACCGACCCTAACAAATAAATATAATAATAGGAACAAGAGAAAAGTATATTTCCTGTGGTAGACCTACCACCAATGAATGTAGGGATCCCATACCGGTAACAACAGAAGTTTCGAGGCTTACCCCACGGGTGCTGTGGGTGGGTGGGTTGGTGTCACAGAGGTTTACGGAGATACGGCATAAGTTTTGTAGGTTACACAGGGGGTGAGGGCAGCAAACCTCGCTTGTGGAACCTACAAAACTTATGCCCTGTACCTCCGTACCGGGTTTAGAGTGGATGCGGCGTTTATCATCCGGAGGGTACCGGTATTAGGAGATTTTTCTGTTGTCAAACCGGCAGCATACCTCCAAGCGAAACCCCGGATACACGGGAGGGTGCACGGGGAGGAGACCCCACGTGGTGGTGGGAGCTGCATTCCCGGCCCCCCCCGTACTCGTCCGCTAAAATCCGCCATCTACGGAGGTACAGCGCCTAAGTTTTGTATGTTCCACAAGCGAGGTTTGCTGTCCTTATCCCCTGTGTAACATACAAAACTTAGGAGCTGTACCTCCGTAAGGCGGTCGCGCTATTGCTAAATTTACGTATTATGGGTTAGCCGAGGGTGATCGATGAGAATGCATGATAAGTGATGATCCTGAAATTGGATTCACGGCACAGACAATATAAAAACAGCCATACCTTCTGGATGAAAAGGCTCGTATCCCAACGCTCTCGAATTATCAGACCAGCATCTTCATGCCCATGAGGTTGAAATTATGAGACATGGTGTTACCTTGCTTACTCTTTCCGCAAATAGCTAGCCCAGATATTGCGCACTCCCCTGCCATAGCACGCCACACACCGGCCTGTATTGTATCAGCGGCGAGACTGGGAATCTTATCCAACTTTGGAACTAATATTCAAGCAATACCGGTATTTCATGTGCATCAAACATAGATCACAGTACTCGAGTACCTTTCTTGAGGGTGTGCGCGTCAGAGTTTGAGTGGGAGTAGATGTGCGAATGAATCTACGTTTTTCCTTCATAGACTTGTACTCGAGTACTTGTATCTCCTCCAAGGAAGGGAGCCGCGCTAAGCTACCCTCGGCACTGGCAAATATCGACCGTGCCGTAAAATCTCGGTTTTTGGGCCGTGTCCTATGTCGTTCATGTTTTATCTTTAGATAAGGTCTAGGATTACTAGTTATTTTTTCCGACTCTATGGCTTCAAGCTAGAGGTCATACCCTTTACTGAGTTCTTCACCCCTTTCCCGGAGAGGGAAATGTTTGGAATACCTACTGTACCACGCTGTCCGACCATTTCTAGATTCTGCTGCATCTTTCACCGGGTACCGGGCTCTTGAAATATCATCTGCGCAATAATTCCAAAGTTGGATCGACGGAGCCCGGAAAATGCAGGGCCAGACAACCCAATGGGATGGGATAATGCCGGCATTATACGGTACGGTACTTGTCCCAGATCATAAGTACCGTAAAAAAATTTGCGACCCGCCACCTGAGGATTTCTGGAGACCGTCATCAGCCCAAGGTAGGTTTAGTTTGGGGCTGAGAAGATCAAACAAGGCCATAGCACTCAGGCTATACCATGTTAGGAAAGTACTAATCTATCCCAAGAAACCTTGTCTCTAAATCTCGAGATTTACGACCTAATCAACATGGGGGATGCAAGAAATACGTTGTTCGGGTAGGCCTGGGGATCGACTTCGTCCTGCCACAGACTCTCGTAAGTGCTGGCTCCGTTACCGATCTCTCTCTGGGGTTTGCGCTCGCCTCGGCTGCCCGGGCCACAGGTACATCTACCTCTCGTGCGTTGTGCCGTCCTATGCCTTTGTCCTGCTGGCTCCTGAGTTCCTCCCCCTTCTCGAAGGAATAGAGCTCGTCGTTGGGCTATGGGTGGGTTGACTATAGGTTGGGGCTTAAGTGTATTTACTTTCTGGATAGGCTTGAGGTTTTCCTTGTTTTGCAAGTTTGTTTGTTCACTGTCAGGGGTTTCTTTCTTTTGGGTTGCACATCTGTGAAGGTTTATTGGTTTATTGGATTCAGGCCTGTGGTTTCCTTGTAGTTTCTACCTATGGTACCGAGCGTTGTTTCCACCTCTGCTCAAAGTGGTTAATGGGTTGGGTAGGGTCAGAGCATTTTAGCGGGGTGAAGCAGGATGGACTGTGGTTGGAGGGTTTTTGTCTACATAGCTAGCGCTGACGTGACCGTTGTACCTTAAACAAATATAAAAAGGGATATAAAAAAAAGAGAAAAACTGACCAAGAGATGGGCCTCGCCCAACGCCGTCTGCACCGCCGCTGATGTCAAGATCAGCCTCCAAGGGCTCCCTCCCCCCTCCCCAAACACACACTCACCTTCAGGCACTGCCTGGTAAGATGTCGCACAACCAAACTGAGATGCGCCCAGGGACAGGCCTTGGCCACAGTCTTTCCATTGTACAATACAACTGCCTCGGTAGCTGGGATGTGTTTATTTAATTCATTTGCTTCGGCTAAAAATCCTCCTTCAATTGTTTGTCTTCAGGACTGTAACAGGTTTATTCCTGTCTAACGAAAGTACAATAGAACCGGCGATAGACCTGCTAGCGCTGGTGCTGAGGGAGGCTTCAAGGGACCGGTAGCTTTAAAGGATAATAGCTGAAGGACAAATTGGGCTTAGGGACTCAGGGATTGCCGTTCAACCGAGTGTATTCTTAGACTGAAGGTCTGTCGAAGTCTGCTGTCTCCTGCTAGCCAGGAGCCTGGTTTAAATACAAAAAACCCGAGAGCGAGAGCCTTCCTGCAATCACGATCATTACCAGTAGCTACTACGCACATACCGGAATCCTGTAATCCTGCAAGACCAAAGAAAGAAACAAAACACAACTCCGCCTTCCCCAGTCTTACATGACTATTCCAGACCCGGAATCCCAAATATAAACTTCCAGCAAAGCAAACTAAACATAGCAATACGATAGCATACCCTATCTGACTCAGAGACAGTGGCGGAGCTGAAATCAAATCAAATAAACCAAATATAAATGAACTAAACATAGGAGATCCTGCACTGCCCGCTCCTGTGTACCGTTACCGGAACATGTACACATATTACAAGGACCCTCCAGTATGAAGGAATTGCTTATGATACCTTCTTTTATGGGCTTTACCTCTTTTGCCCCAATGACCTCCACATGCCGACCCAAGGTGGCTTTTTGTGTTTTTGTTTCTTTAATTGACATGGTTACCGTCACCCTTGTATTTACAGAAAGGTCTGACCTTGCCGTTCTCCAAATAGCCTCTACCTCCTTATTCGGCACCGACATCGACACACTTAATATAGTCAACCTGTACAGTGTCTGGAGTGCCTCTACGTCGGATAGCTCTAGGACTGTCTCCCCCGCTCAAGCCTTCCCCACTCCTACGTGCCCCACCCTCGTCGTGGGGGACTTTAATATCCATCAGCCCTCTTCAGGCCCCCTCAGAGGCCATAGCCCCTCCGAACTCCAAGCCTTCTTCCCGTACTTCTCAAGGGCCTCGGATCTAGGATATTCACTGCTTAACACCCCTGGGGTCTTCACCCGCTTCCCAATCAGTGGGCCTGCCAGGCCCTCAGTTCTTGACTTTGCCTTTGCCTCTACATCTCTTGCTCCCTTCTTCCATGAATGGGCAACCCCCCTCCCCTCCACCGTGTCTGACCATGTGCCCATGACGATGCTATCCCCTTACCCAATAAGAACCCCTCCTCCACATGCCCTGAATTGGGTAAGGACCAATTGGCCCTGCCTGGAACCACTTCTTAAAGATGCCTCTGTGCTTCCCGCACCAGCCCTCCCGATCAGACACTCTCTTGAGTACTGGTTTGATACGCACCTCAACACCCTAGTTACCCAACTCAAGGAACACACGCCACTCCGTCATCTCCCGGTTAGAGCCAAGCCATGGTGGAGGCCTCTTTGGTCTACCCTTAGGAAAGAATTCCATTCCTCGTTTAAGAAAGCCCGCTCCTCCAATGCCCCTCAAGACATTTTCACAGCCCGGCTGTCTAAAGCAGGGTACTTCAAAGCCAGAAAGGCTGCTAATGCCCAGCACTGGAAGCCCTTCCTGAAAGACGCAACACCACGCACGATCTGGACAGCCAAGAAGCTTGCTGTCTGAACAGTCACACTCACATTTCTCAACCTGCTAGAAGCAAACTCACCTGAGAAGGTCAACAACTCCCTCTTGGCACACTTTTTTCCACCCAAACCACTCCCCATAGTCCCGACGATTCTGAGGTCACACCAGGGCTATGAGCCCCTCATGCCCTGTGAAATCACATCGTGGCTTAGGAAATGCTCATCCTCTTTGGCCCTCAGGCCCGACACTATCGGATACTCGGTGTGGAAAATGGTGCATCTAGTATTCCTGTAGTTACTCACTGATCTCCTTGACCCCTTACTGAAATTGGGATATCACTCTACCTTCATGAAGAAGGCAAATGGGGGGGGTCCTCGACAAGCCTGGCAAACCCTGATTGGACTCACCATATTCCTTTGGACTCATCGTACTCCTTCAGACCATCTCCAAGATCCTGGAGAGAATTGTCGCCTCCTGTCTCTCGCTGACTGCTAGGTCCCTCAAGTTGCTCCATCATTCCCAATGTGGTTCCCTCCCCACCCTCTCTTCCTTTGATGCAGTCTTGTCCCTAGTGGACACAGTCAGAACACTGCAGCGCCCTTGCCTAAAAGTCGCCTCGCTGTTCCTGGACATCAAAGCAGGGTTCAACAATATTAATGCATCCATTCTCTGCTCCTCTCTCAACCAGGCTAGGGTTCCACACTACATGGTCTCATCGATCAAATCGTTCCTGTCTCAGAGGACCTGTCGCCTACTGTTCCAAGGTGCTCCAAAGTCCTTCTCCACAGTTCAAGTGGGCACCCCACAGGGTTCCCCGATATTACCTCTATTATTTGTCATATAGGTGGCATCACTTCATATCGACCAGTCCAAGGGCTTGACGATATCCTATGTCGATGACTTCGCCCTCTTGACTGCCTCACTCTCATACAGGATCAATATCAGGGTCCTGCAAAAAGCCTTTGCGTCCGTTAGAGCTCATGCTAACGCCCGTGTGGTTGGCTTCAGTGTCCCAAAACCTGAGCTGATTCACTGCAGAACTCCACGGCAGAGGGACCGGCCAGGTAGGGGTTCCCACACCCCTCCACCTATACGCCTCAATGGTCAGATCTTTCCTCTACTTCCTTGCCTCAGATGGCTCAGATACTGGCTCACCCCCAAGCTCTCCTCTTCAGCGCACTTCTCCGGGTAACTGGATCTAGCCCAAGGCGCGTTTGCTACCGTCAAAAGGCTCTCCCACCCAGATCTGAGCTGTTATCTCACCTCTTCCACAGATTGGCAATCTTCCTCCTTCTCCCCACCCTGCTGTATGGAGCGGACCTCATGACCCCCAGTAAGGGGCTGTACAAAAGGCTGGATGTCTACTAGTGTCAAGTTCAGCAATGGGTCTCCAACAGCTTTAGGTCAATGCCTACCTCGATACTAGCCGTGGAATTCTGCCTCCCTCCTCTCCTGGCTATAGTGCCCCACAAATAGCGAACGGCTGCGCTTAGGCTGGTCTGTGCTCCTTCCTCTATCAACCCAGCAGCAGCCCACCTCTCAAGGACCTTCCAATCCCTGCTGAAGTACAGGGTTCCTGATTCACACAGGGAACTCTCCACCAGCCTCCCGCCCAATGCCATGCCGCTCTCCGGGATGACCAATCGCCCCAAGTCAAAAGTAAGGTCCCACCTCTCTGTGGACAACCAGGCCAACATGGCCCACCCCTCCTAGTCTGGAATAAAGAATCCCAAGTACTGCCCCTTGTGCGGCAATGATGACAAAACCTTCAGCCATGCTATCCTTCGCTTCCAGTCTACAGCCCTCCATAGGGAACACCTTCTTCGAGGCCTCTCTGACGTGGGCCCTGAATCTCTCCTCTGCTCTGACAAGGATCTTCATCTTTCACTGGCCACTTGTATTTCTACCACTGCAACAAATTACCCTTCCGATATGTTCCTGTCCCTCCCTCCCTTGCCGGCCTCGATCGTCTTTCCATCCACATCCTCGACACGGCCTGTGGGCCTGTGTTCTTCCTCTCCACCGCCGTGGCCCCTTTAAGTGCTTTCATGGATGGGTAAATAGTGATTTTTCCTTTCAGTAATAGGCTATTGTTGTGATTTCCTATGATTATACTTTCCTTATAAATGCCGTGAGTTGGCGATGTGTCGAGTACTTGACACGACTTGAAGATGATTTTATTACTTTACTTTGTTTATTGT
>Ga0307510_10009106_pt1 | contig 11821 bp, 15 predicted proteins | sample 12_EM_MG_FD_207224 | JGI IMG/M metagenome (GOLD analysis project Ga0307510, IMG submission 207224) | Populus trichocarpa ectomycorrhiza microbial communities from riparian zone in the Pacific Northwest, United States - 12_EM | ecosystem: Host-associated > Plants > Roots > Unclassified | place...
GCCCCCAGTTAAAATTGGATTGAAGCATAAAGTTTCTATACACAAGCAGAAGAGAACAACTGAATGTACAATGCTCAACATGTAATCATATTTGAAGTATGCAAGTAAGAGAGATACTGTAGAGTAACCATCACAAAATCCAATATGCTTAGAAAAGTATGGGATTGGGTACTAAAAATGGTATACTTAAAGCCTTACAAGCACACAAGGATCCCAAGACACCATTTTTGTATCTGAAGATGTAGATTCAGCCATCCCAGTAGGAGGTCCAAGAAAGCTCTCGCATACTTCTCGTAAACGAGACTCATCTGCTTCTCTGCAACCAAAGTCACACTTATGTGAATTGAATAGATAGAAACAACCACGAAGGCCCCATATGTACCGACTGTCATTCATAAACACGAGGGGAAAATAAGAAGAGTCTAAAACAAAAGAAACACCTTGCAAGGAAGCGTATGTAAGATAGAAGGCACTGGCGATATTCATTAGGGGACTTTAAAGCTAAGGAGGATTCCAACTGAGCCTCCAAATGAGCTCGTGTCTGCACCCCATCATCTGTCACTCTGAAAACAGAACCACCACGTGTCAAACAACAGAAGCTAGATGCATGGATCATAAAATATGAACTCCAGAAGTAACATAAGAAAACCAGAAATATTGCGCAATGATTAACTGGGAAATTTGGTAACTAATCAAGGAAATTAAATTCAGTCATCAGAATTTCAAGGGAGCCAGATTAGTTTCCATTCATTTTTCTCTTCTTCTTTTTTCGAAATAAATAAATTCAGCAGCCAGTAGCAATCCAGAAGAATGTTACAGAGGCTTTTGTGCACTATTTCTAGTCAGCGTTTTTTATATTGTGAAATCTAAGATTCAATTAAAAATTCAAAGAACAAAGGCAAATCATTGCAATGAATGAATACCTGCTCCAACTTGGTTTTCTGGCCAAATATTTCCTCACATCCACCTGCAATGCAGCTAGCTCACCACTCTGAATCGAACTCAAATTCCAAGAGCTAGCAAAATTCGATGCAGGGAAGCAGTCATCTGCCACTCTCAGCCAACACATAAGACTCATGTCAAAGAGGAAGGCATGACGTGTGGCCAGGACAACAAGAGGAGAACCGGATTTTGATAACTTCACAGATATAACTTTGATTGTACCTGAAAGAGAGAAAAATACCATAAAGCATCCAATCTAGAAGCACATGCCTTAAGAAACATACACAAAACTGACACCCCGCATAAAAGGATTTTATGAGCTGTGTGTGTTCCACATATGACTTAAAAAGCTGCTCTGAAATGGGCTCAAACATTATATTATAAGATACCTAACCTTTTGCAGAGTTTGGGTCTGAGGTAATTAGAGATGCCAAAGAATCCTGAAGGAGACAATTCCGACTAAACAGATCCCATACATACAAGGAGCCCTTCCTTGTGACCAGCAACAACTTCCAGCACTCATCACAATCAACAAAAGTTGCTGCAGATCCCATCATCATAGTGGGCATGGCACGTCTCCCGCACTTCGTGTAAACCTTCTCAAACATCAGCAGAACATTTATTATTATAAAAAAGTTTTAATCAACTTAAAGAAACCTAATACAAAGATATTAGAAGAAGTTTTAATCAACTTAAAGAAACCTAATACAATATGAACTATAACTGCCAAAAAAGGAACTGTATCTACAACAAACAAGGACATCAAGAATCCACCACATTCCTTGTGATCTTGATGAAATATGAGTTGAAGCATGAATATCTAGTCTTTTGTTACAGATGTATTTTCATGAAAAGAATGTACAAGAGATTGGATTACCAGTCCACCCTCAGTTTTAAGGGCAAACAAAAATTAAGAAAAATAAAATTAAGGTATTTTGATGTCCACTAGAAGGGACATATTCAAACCTTCCATCTTCTTTGGTAAATTGGCAGAACCATTGTAATCAATTAGAAATCTAAAACCATGGAGAATACCCAAGACCATGATGTATTGCATCAAAACAGTGAGTTTAAATTCAGGCCCCCCAAATCCAAATTCACAAGGGCACAAGTCCAATTCCCTCAATGTGGCCAATATCCCCACGTGTGGTTACAGAGGTTCCCCTATTGAGAAGAGTATGTTTAAGAGTTGAATTCTTTAATTGTAGCCGCATTGCCTTCACAATGGACTTCTTAATGTTATAATCAACTAATTAAAAAAAATATATTAAAAAATCAGCAGTTCCTTCTTAGTTATTTTGAAAAATCCATATACGTGTGGATTGTTAAGCAAACGGACTAGCTTAACAGTTGATTAGGAATATTCCTAACACATACCCGAGTCGATAAAAAAAATCAATAAGTTGCTTTAAGGCAACTGGTGACTTTAAAACACTCCAGTGATCAGCAGAAAACTACAGAATCATTCTTTTTACTATAAAAAATTATACTATATCCTTTTCATTCTCTGGAAAAGAGAACAAGTTTGTAATTTAATGCCAAGTTGAGAACAGTTCAAAACTTAAAACAGTTGAAGAAAAACAGTTTTGGGTCATTTAGATATGGAGGTTCAGTTACCTGTAGGCATCCATCTTCACACCCAACTGCCCAGAAGTTTGTATTTCCAGCTAAAACAGTAACTTTTCCTGAGATCCTATCAGACCAAAGAGTTTCAGCTCCTCTTGTGCAAACAATTTCTGTTTCTTTCATCATACTTGTACTCCCCACCCCAACAACATCATTCACTGCATGTTCTCTAGAACGAGCTTCCAAGCAAATTGGTGTGGCATCTTCCCCTAATTTCTTATCAAATACCCTAATTGAGAGAGGGGTGCTACAAGAACCAGAGGAACTAGATGCCTTTATCCCAGACTGTTGCACATTAATGCTTCCATCTCCTCCTGCAGATCCTGGAACCTTCTCAATGACCAGGCTCTCAGTAACAGTAGCCCTTGCATTGACACCAGAGCGCTCTTTTATATCAGAGTTTCTGCCAAGTGTTCCCCTGATAGAACTCTCTCGCAAGCCACCATCAACAGGAACTATTCCATTTTCAACCTTTCTGTGATCAGATGCCGCAAGAGGGAAATCAAGAGCTTGAGACTGAGCCCCGCCGGTCATTGTTTCCGGTTGATTGGGCACTCCTAAAGCTTCTGGAATGATTCTCTTTCTACCATCAGCGCGTCTGTATTCTCTTTGTTTTACTGGACTAGAAATCCGAGCAGAAGCAGGCAATTTATTTAATCCATCACCAGCAGCTCCCACACTCTTCTTGCCATCATCAACTTGTGCCTCAGAAGTCTTTGCAGTGACCCCCAAGTCAACAGAAGATTTTACAGGTATTTGACTTTGCTGAATATCCAATGCCGCTTTTTTATTTGTTGTTTCTTTGGTTGATGCTTCAAGCAATAACTGTGCAGCACTCTCAGCTAGGTTTGCCTGTCTACCTCTGACATCACCATAACGACTTCTTTTTAACTCATCAAGTTCAGTATCACTTAGCCTGTGTCCAAGTTCTTTAGCATCAAAATGGAAAGTAGCCACAGTACCATCCAAGGAACATGCAAAAAGAGAATACCCATCAGGACTCCTGTTAGAAAAGAAAAGAAAAAATTGATTAGATAAAGAATCACAAAGGGGAATGGAAGAGCTAGAATCGCTAGAATAGAGAAAACAGATCCATAAAAATATGGTGGTATCTTTTCTGGAAATATCAAGTTTACCAGGATAAATCTACAACACTTTGAGTAAAGAAGTGCTTGGCCACAAAAAGAGGACGAGGACTTGCAGTCGTCCATACAGTTATAGTGCGATCTTGACTCCCAATTGCAATAACATTGTATGGCTGTGATTCTTTCCCTCCAATCTTTGAGGCCCCATTAGTCCACCCAACTTGTGCAGCTTTCAATTCCTGAGCATTGGTAAAATTTCTTCTAAACATTGAATGGTTAAACTTCACCACAATAATGGGGGCATTGTGTCCTAAGAAATCAAATGTGGCAGCCCATTCCCCTCTCTCGAGAACAGGTGCAGAATGCCTTGGCTTCTGAAAACCATGAGTTGTAGTTATAAAATGACCACAGGGGGACCATCCTAAGCGCCTGAAAAATGTAGATCCAAGCTAAAAATAGCACACTAAGGTTAGTGAATAGAAAAGATGGAATAAAAGAAAATCCACCACTAAGAAAAATACATACTGATTTAGCCCAGTGGCCATCTGTTCTGTGAGCCAGACTCCAGTCACTTGTTCGCCATATAATAACTGTCTTATCATCAGATTGACTTGCTATGAAAGAGCCAATTGGATCCCAAGTAACTCCTTTAACCAGGCTCGAGTGACCTCTAAGAACAGCAGTGCAAATGCCATTGCTCATATTCCAGATATGGATAGTGTTGTCCAAACTCCCGCTAGCCAATATGGAGTCATCTGGAGACCAATTAAGATCCACCTACTTTAGGCATGGAAAACAACTTCCCGATTAGATGACACTCAGAGGGGCAATGAGAAATTACTCTCACATATTAAGAGGGACATTTAAATCACATAAAACTGAATATCTCATCATTATTTATTTTTTCATTTGTTTATCCCTGGCATGTGAATGCAAACCAATGCTTTAAGGAGGAGCCATCCAAACCAGTAAAATATAATATATCTATATAATTATGCATAAGCAAGTGCACACCCATATGTATATGTGTTTTCAGAAGCCAATATTTATTAAGGAAAATGGCACAGTTTTTTAGGGGGAAAAAGAAGCAAGAAACTCGGTTCAAAACAAATGTGTGTGAATGATTTCAATTTGTGTGGTTCTGTGTATAGCGTTCAGAAGCCAGTGTCTATCAAGGAAAATGACAGTTATCCCCCAAAAAAAGGCAGCAAGAAACTTGATTAGAAAACAATTTGAGAGGATGATGAAAACTTTCATAGTGTGTGGGCGTGTGTGCACATGATCAGGAGCCAATATTTATTAAGGAACGTGACAGCTTATTTTTTTGTAAAATGAGGCAGCAAGAAACTAGAATCAGAAACATTATGAGAGAATGATTTCACTTTCATGTATTGTCCAAGCTTTCCAGTAATAAAAGCGATTCCATTACCACATCTGCAGTGTGCCCTCTCAATGTCATTGCAACTTTCCAATTTTCAACATCAGGAGGCTCTCCGCTGCCAAACTCTGTAGTTCCTGAACCAGGCTTCCTTTCATGCACTAAAATTACTTGATCATCAGACCCAGATGCAACATACCGACCATGCTTAGCCCATCTAACACAATTGACTGACCCGAAGTGGTCGCGGAGAGTTGCAAGAAGCCTTTGTGTTGGTTCGTTAATTTCCAAGTTCCTGCTAACAGAGTTCATGTTCCATATCCGAACCTGCATGCGATTAGTGAAAAAAGGCAGATGTCATAATTAAGTACTTGTAGAAATTACTGAAAATTTGATGAGTAATAAAGACAAAAGGAACAAACTCACAAGATCACATTAGATAGGAACCTTTGGTCATAATCATATGTGTACCAACATTCATGCACATTGAAGAAGGTGAAGCAATGTTGAGCGGGATTTTAAACTAAAAAATGCCTCCTCAATAATGCATTCAGGTTGGAAACCAATTAGTTGCATTACAATTTACCAAAATCCATGAAGGGAACTGTGAAATCAAGAACATGGAAGTCCATGAAAAGAAGATGCACAGAATATCAGACTGCTACTACCAACCCTCTTTCATCATTATAAAGTTTACATATTACTGTGAAGGCATATGTGTTGTACTACATAACAGCTATTCAATGAACTTGCGTTTATAGCTCTAGAATTACCAGAATCCAACAGAATAATGACATGTTATCTTGGAACTTAGACGACTCAAAAACAATAGATATTTAGTTACCATTGCTTTTGGTGGTTGAAGCCTTAAAAGTTAATCCAAAATAACACAAATTCATTCTAAGTAATTTGATTTTTCACACTGCTACTAGTAAGACAGGTTAAACTTCATTTAGCAAAGACACAAATATAAATTCCTAAAATTAAAACGCTATAGGAAAAAGGAAGCAAGAACGCGCATTCAGCCAAATTAAACCTAGAAAGTACAAAATTTATGACAATTTGAAAAACAAAGGTACGTTACACTCTATAGCAAACTCTAATAATGGCATTACCTTAAACTGCATGAACAAATCATTACGAGTTCATGTTAAGTTAATTTCTGTAATTGTGCACAACTAACCAGGGATTTCTCTGCTAAGAAACCCTAAATAATGACGAATCAGAAGAATTTAGTTTTCTATTATTTACTCTTGGAAACCAAACAGAGTATTAAAGATGAGAAAGAACATACCTTGTGATCACCTCCGCCGGTAGCAAACCTGTGGCCACCAGGTTGAATATCAATGGAGAAAATTTGCATTCCCTCATGCCTGACCCAACTGGGTTTCTCCGCAATCATCTTATTTTAGTGTCTATCTAACCCAAGAAGCAATCTTTTCAATCTGTTTCTTCAAAACCCACCAAAAGGGTATCAAAAGTTCATAACTTTTTTCAACACTAAAACATTCAATTACACTAAAGAACCAAAACCCAGTTCACAATTGAACTCCCACTTCACTATAAACCAACAAACAAAAGGGTATCTTAAAAAAAAAACCTAATGAGTCTTTATTAAGCTAATTGTGGTTGTTTCATCAAGAAATGACCTATACAGACAAAAAAAAATATCAAGAAGAGATCTTTTCTTCTCTGGCAACGGTCAAAATCTAAGAGCACAAAAGATTGCGTGAGTGTGTGTGTGTGTGTGTGTGAGACACGAAGATAGAGAGAGAGAGAGAGAGAGAGAGGATGTGTCTTTTCTTGTGAGAGAGAGAGGAGGAGAGAGACGACTGTTGAGGCCTTGAGGAGTACAAAATTGAAAGAAAAGCTGAAAAGATTTCAAAGTAGAGAAAAGAAAAAAATAGGGTTTAGATTCGAAAAGGACAGGATGAAAGAATGGAGCTTTGTCTTATAAACGGCAAGTTGGGTTCAGCGTGATTCCTTTTTTCAGGCAGTGGCAGGAGTTCAAACTGTTGCAAAGCTTTTTCTTGTTGTACCATGATAAAGTCCTAATTTTTAACTCCCGGACAAAAACTAATATATTTTAGCCTCTATATATTTACAATTATTTCAATTTGATTCTTGTATTTGAATTTTTTTTCAACCCATTTGTTAAATACATATTCCTATGTTATTTGTATCTTAATTCCCATGAAAGCTATAGGTTTCTCAAGCTATATTTTAACTCCAACTAGAATCTAAAACTTCGACATTACCCTGTAAATTTTATTTATCAAAAAAATAATTTTTAGATTTTCCAAAATCTTCAAATAAAATGTTGTTTTATTGAATTTACTCAAATTGCAAGCCTAATTACAAAAGTTTTCAAAAAGACATGAATATTACAGTATTTTCCTTCTAAAAGAATCTTCTCCTAAAAATTTATTTATATCTTATAGTTTTTATGCTTTGTAATCTTTCTTTTTATTTGGTTGTGACAAATAAACTTATTTGAAGTTTTAGTAGCAAGGCAATTATATATTAACCAATGTTATTATATTCAATTTGTTTAGCGGTTCAATTTGGTGGTCCGTTAACCTGATTCCTTGCTCAAATTAGGTTTTAAATTAAATTTGGTAGGTAATTGAACCGGTAAACATGGTCAAAATTCAATTTGCTTTTTATATATATATAAATAAAATCATATTATTTTAATTTTTTTCTTTAGAAAATATTAAAACCACATCGTTTTAAATTGACTCGAGTTAACCTGCTAAACTCTTGATTAAAACCTTAAACCAAGCTGAGTTCAAGATTTTGATATTAAGTGGGTGTTTGGAAGTGTTATAACGATTATTTTTCAAAGTTTTTTTTTACTCAGAAATGCATCCAAAAAAAATTAAAAATTTATTTTTATATTAGCGTATCAAAATAATTCAAAAACATAAAAAAAAATTTAAAATTTTTTTTTCAAATTTTGCCTAATCTTCATTTAAAATACAATATCAAACAAGGTTTAAGAGTATGGGTGTTGTCAAAATTTCTATTTGAGTACCTATATCTTTAAAATCGATCAGTTAGTAGAGTAGGAACCTAATTGAATACTACTTAACAGGTAGAGGGTGCATTTGTAGTTTGCAAAATTAAACTTGGCAGAATATGCTCGAAATTATTTTTGAAGCTCTAAACTAGATATGTTACAGATTTCAAAGACAGGAAGACATGAATTTCAAAACCCTTACAAAACATCAGACAAAGGAGACTTTAAATTCTCAAAGCCAACTCCCATCTACAACTCCACAATCATCAACCTCTCTTACAACCCGACAATGTCGACTTGAAACACCAATTAGGCTCAAAAGTAGCACACCACGTGTTCGGTAAAGATCCGCAACAAGGCCTTGTGTACTACAATCACTTGCTTTTTGAATGCTCTCGGGAGAACAGAAACAAAGAGGTCGTCAATCTCTTTTTGATAATTCATCGTTCGGGTTTTTTCATTGATGGGTCAACTGTTTCTTGTGTTTTAAAAGCTTGTTCTTTATTGTTTGTTCGAAACTTTGGTGTTCGAGTGCATAATTATAGTTTAAAGTCTGGTTTTTTCGGAGAATGTTTGCGTTGGCACTGCACTTTTAGATATGTATTTGAAGAATGAGAGTGTTGAAGAAGGGAGGAGAGCTTTTGATGAAATGAGGGAGAGGAATGTAGTTTCGTGGACCTCACTGCTCACAGGATATGCGCAAAATGGATTGAATGTGGAGACGATGGAATTGTTTCTTAGAATGTAAGTGGAGGGGATTAAGCCAAATCCTTTTACATTTTCTGCTGTTATTGGAGCTTTGACAGATGAAGGAATGGTTGAGAAGGGAATTCAAGTTCGTAAAATGGTGATAAAAAATGGATTCGGGGCAGCTACGTTTGCTTGCAATTCTTTGATTAATATGTACTTCAAGTCAGGGAAGATTAGAGATGGTAGAGGTGTTTTTGATGGTTTGAATGATAGGAATGCTGTTAGTTGGAACAGTATGGTTGCTGGTATGGTAACAAATGGGCTTTATTTAGAAACTTTGGATTTGTTTTATGATATGCGACTTGCTGGTGAAAGCTCACCAAGATGGTTTTTGCCCCGGTTATCTAGTTGTGTTGTACAATTAAGGAATTAAGCTTTTCCAGGCAGCTTCATTGTCAGGTTTTAAAGAGTGGGTTTGAATATGATAAGAATACTAGGACAACACTGATGCTAGCATATAGTAAGTGTGGGGAAATGGATAATGTTTCCAAGATACTCGCTCTGATGGATGATGAAGTTCGAAATGTGGTGTCATGGTCAGCCATGATTAGTGGGTACTTGCAGAATGGTATGGCAGAACAAGCCCGTAATCTGTTTTGCCAAGTGAGTAGGGTAGGTGTTAGACCAAATGATTTTACCTATTCTACTATGCTTAAGTCTCAACCTGGAGTTTCTCCTTTTGAGATACACGCACAAGCCATCAAAAGCAATTATGCTAAGTCACCATCTGTTGGGAATGCACTCTTAAATGCTTATGTCAAACAAGGGAATGTTGATGAAGCTTCAAAGGTTTTTCAAAGCATAGACGAGAAGGATGTGGCATGGTCGGCATTGATTTCTGGATATGCTCAAATAGGAGACACTGACGGTGCCATTAGGATATTTGTACAAATGGAAAAGGAGGGGAATTAAACCGAATGAGTATACCTTCTCTGTTATCATTAATGCACGTGCAGCTCCTGCAGGGGGAGAACAAGGGAAACAGCTTCATGCCTGGTCAATTAAATCAAGATTCAATAATGCTCTATTTGTTAGTAGTGTTCTTCTTACCATGCATTCAAAGAGAGGGGACATTAAAAGTGCATATAAAGTTTTCAAGAGGCAAAGGGAGAGATTTAGTGTCATGGAATTCCACTATCTCTGGATATGCACAGCATGGCTACGGGAGGAAAGCTCTTGAAATATTTGAGGAGATGCAGAAGCATAACTTGAAGATTGATGGTGTAACATTCATCGGCGTCATTTCTGCCAGCACGCATACTGGACTAGTGGATGAAGGTCAAAGATATTTAAATATAATGGTGAAAGATCACCATATTGAGCCTAGAATGGAGCATTATTCTTGCATGGTTGATCTACATCGCCGGGCTGGAATGCTTGGGAAAGCCATGGAAAATCATAAATGGGATGCCATTTCCAGCAAATGCAAACGTGTGGCAACTCTCTTGGCTGCTTCCCGTGTTCACCGTAATCTAGAGCTGGGGAAACTTGCAGCAGACAAGCTCATTTCTCTCCAGCCACAAAATCCAGCTTCATATGTCTTGCCATCTTATATGTGTGCTCTTCGGTTAGGAACTGGCAAGAAAGAGCTTAAGTAATTAAGGAAATTGATGGGGCAGAAGAAAGTGAAGAAAGTAGCAGGTTACAGCTGAATTGAGGTGAAGAAATGGACTTCCCTTGTAAAATGTGCTAAGCGTTTTGCTTGCTAGTTCCAACAATACATAATATTTATTTAAAAAAAAAAAAGTTTTGTATTTTTTTAAATTAATATCCCTTATATTTTTATTTTATTATAGAATTTCTTTTAAATAACAATTATATTTTTTAGTTATAGGTTTTAAATTTGAAGAGTTTTTCTTATTTATCTATAATTATTTTTATCTTTTGTATGGATGAATTTTTTTTAAAATAAAAAAATTTTATTTTCATATAATATTTCTAATATGTGCAGCTTTGCATAATTTTTTTTTCTTTTATTTTATTTGATGAATTTAATTTGTTTCTATTTCTATTATCATTTGCTTAAATAAAAAAAATTATTTTAATACACAAATTTAACAAACATAATCAGGTGAATGCCTCATCTTTCGAGATTAAATATCTTGATCTATATTTATTTTTTGATTTTTCAAGTTTTATTTTTAGATATAGTTAATAACTTTTATATATATATAGTTTTCAATTTATTTAATTATATGTATACATAAAAAAATTTACTTGAGCTTAGATTTTTAAATTATATAAATTTTACTTATTTATTTATTTATATATATAGTTTTTTATTTATTTGATTATATGTATACATAACAAATTTTACTTGAGCTTAGATTTTTAAATTATATCAATGCATTGAAGAACTTGTATATATAATTTTCTTATAAAAAATAAAAATACATGATCAAACAGTTAAAATAATAGAGTTAAAGAACAACAAATAATTGCACATGACCCTTCATATTCAAAGAGCCCATTTGTTGTGAAGATTTTTATTTATTTAAAATTAATTTTTTAAATATTTTTAAATTATTTTGATATATCATATTAAAAATAATTTTTTAAAATAAAAAATATATTATTTTAATATATTTTTAAATAAAAAACACTTAAAAAAAACAATTATTATCTCAGTAATAAACATCCCACTTGCTGATTCTCTGCCTCAAGCTCTTATCAATCTTGTCTCCTTAAACTTGTAGTCATCACGTTAAGAAAACCTTATCCAAACACGTACTCTCTTTTTTCACTTCTGTCTGTTCCCCTCCTTAATCAATCAACTTTCCCTACCAACACGCCACCTGTACAATCCTATCAATAGCCACTAAGCTGTCGTCACCGTCATGACTCACATCACATCACTCTGCCACGTCATCGTCATTCATACTTTATCAAGATATAGCTAGCACACCGTTTGATATTGTGACCCTCGTGATATTCCAACGGCCAAGATTATTCTATTTCAAGCTCTCAAGTTACCAGATAAACGTCCTTGTTTGCACGTGATAAGGAGGAAAAAAAAAA
>Ga0307510_10009107_pt1 | contig 11820 bp, 9 predicted proteins | sample 12_EM_MG_FD_207224 | JGI IMG/M metagenome (GOLD analysis project Ga0307510, IMG submission 207224) | Populus trichocarpa ectomycorrhiza microbial communities from riparian zone in the Pacific Northwest, United States - 12_EM | ecosystem: Host-associated > Plants > Roots > Unclassified | place...
GCCTTACCCGTCGTTCAACCCGTGGTGACCGGAAAACTCACTTTGTATGCGACCCGCCCCACGCAGAAAACCCGCTCGCGCAAGGCTTTCCACTGACGGCTGGCAGCCAATGGGTCAACGTACCGTACAAGCCATACGGAACCAGTTACTTCGTCGTTCGTAAGTCGCCCTCGTGGAGTGTTGGTTCGGTGCCTTAAATACTCACCGTGTGATATACAGTCATAGGCGACTCTGGCAACGAGTCTGCCCGGTTCACCATCGAGTAGGCGTATTAATCGTAAGATGCTAGGGAGGGGTCACTGCATCACGCATCCTTTTGGATAACGGGATAGCGGACATTCAACACTCCTCAAACCCTGGATCTTTTGTTGTATACCCACACGATTCCACAACATGGGTCACTTTCGTTACTCACATCGTGGACTACCAGTGTCAAAAATACGCTAAACATACATAGCCTTCGGTTTCAGGTCTAAATACAGACACGCAACTCTACGTTTTATATCCCTTGCGCAGCGCTTCCAGGCAATTTCGGCAGTACTTATTGAGGCGTGATGAACCATCCCCATATCACCACAGAATGGAGCATAGCAGATGATCGGTAGCAATGTGAAGATGTAGACATGTGGGACGAGCGCTTGACGTGACACCTGACACATCATTTTAACTTGCGCTGGCTACCAGTCTGCACAGCGCGCAGAGACCTCGTGATATGCGTGTACGCGTCGAACATGAGCCACACCGGAAGGACGACCCAACTAGCAAATCATTCACGGATCAATGCGTGCTGGCAAAGGTGAAAAGGGACGTACAGGACGTTCAGGAACTGCGGCATAGAGGAAGAAAACGGCACATGACTCCCCCGTCATATCCACAGGGAAGATGAAGCACTCACGACAAGGTAGACCCAAAAATGGAGCGCGCTCGATGTGTTGAGGGCCGGGCTTCCAATGAGCCATTTGGGGCAAAACGTCATCCATCTGCATGAAGAGCAGCAGATCAGCCAGAGCCTGTCATATCGCGCGTTTCGGGGAACACGCACCCGCCGTACAGCTCGGCCGAGCAGAGGACTATGATCCAGTACTACCGTGTCGGGTCACCCTTTACGATCTGGTATACGACCGTCACCAGACGCACCTTAACGGTAAGTGCCGAGTCGACAGCATGGCTCTGTCACAGTTTCAACTTCTCACCGCTTTCACCCTTTTGCTCCGGCACCCATATGATACAACCTCCTTTCTTACCTTATTACCCACTTCTCCTGTTATGAATCCGCGATAGAGTACCATCACGCGCATGTACATATTCTTGTAGTAAGACTGATGGCACACGCTAAAGTCTAAAAAGGTAAATTTCAAAAAAAAAAAAACCAGGCCTCAAATATGAGCCCGAGGGACGGGGGAAGTAGCAACCTTCATGGTGAATGCTAACGTACATGGAGCCTGCCAAGCCCTCGCGGCCTCATAAGCGAGAAACACCTGCTTGGTCAGCTTCTCGCCGCTGATGTTTTTTCATCTATTATCTAACAGGCTTCACATCGTGCGGCGAGTTGCACGTTTATCAGCCATTTTGCCTTCCCTGTGCAGTTCTCGGTTGATGCTCTAACAGTCGCGCGAATATTCCCTCACCTCGCCTCTCACTCGTCGCTTGCTCCAAACCATAGATTGAGTCATATATTCATGCTACGTCGGTGGTCACTGTAACCCAGGCGCGATATCGGCACCGATATCACGAAGCCTGTCACTTTCGAACGAGTACAACCATCCGGAATCCCTCGTAGAGAGAAAGGGAATGCCACAAATTATAGCACCATAGCTATCTCATCTGAAGAATCCGACGGCCTGACAACCGGGTGGCCTCTCTTTCACTCCCCCTCCGACGTGGCAGCTCCGACGTGGCAGACCCTACCTAGGTGGTCACCATCCCCATAAAAGGCTCACACCGTAGTCCCAACCTCGCCTTCTTCATCCCAATTCCTTCCCAACGCATTTCTTTAACGCCCCTCGACTCTACTCGTGAACCCCTTTGACCAAGCTCTGCCGATGCAGTTCTTCCCCCGCGATCCTCTCCGCCCTCGCCCTCGCCATTTTGACGACGACCGCGACACCCATTGACTCGGACGAAGACGAAGCACCCATCACCGTCCCGCCCTCGGTCGAAGTCCCAGAAGCGGGCGACATCTGGGTCGTCGGCACCCAAGAGTTGGTCTTGTGGGGTCCTGCTCTGGACCCGGATGAAATCGAGGACCCCACACTTTACACCGGTACTATTGTGCTCGGATTCGACGATGGGAAGACCTCGTCTGAGAATCTGGACACCAGTAAGCACCCCCCACGCCCCGTCGCCCCGCCGTTGTTCGCCGTGGTGGCCGGAAAACTCACTTTGCATGCGACCCCCTCACGCAGAAAACCCGCTCGCGCAAGGCTTGGATCTGACCGATGGCGTGGCAACGGTCACCGTACCGAATAAGCCAGACGGAACTACTTACTTCGTCGTTCGTAAGTTGCCCTCGTGGAGTGTCGGTCCAATGCCTTGAACGCTCACCATGCGGAAAATAGTCATAGGTGACGTTCCAGATGGCAACAGGTCTGCACCGTTCACCAGCAAGTCTGGCCTGTTCACCATCACGTCAGCGGCTCAATTCTAAGATGATATTGAGGTGTCCCAGCATTAATCATCCTCGGGAGATTATTGGCAACGGACATTGAACACTCCTCGAACTCTGGACCTTCTGTTGTATACCCGCACGATTTCCATAACATGTGTCACTTTTCGTTACTCACATCGTGGACCACTAGTTTCAAAAATACGCTTAACATAGCCTTCGGTTTCACGTCTAAAAAGACACGCTGTTCTACGATTTATCCCTTACGCAGCGCTTCCGGGAATTTTCGGGAGTGCGAGGCGTGATGAACTATACCAACATCACCACAGAATGAAGCATAGCAAATAATCGGTAGCAACGTGAAGATATGGTATGGAAGCAATAAGCAATAGATACGGGCGTGGAGGACGAGCGCTTGGAGCGATCCCAAACACATCATTCTGCCTTGCGCTGGCTACCGGTTTGCACAGCACGCAGAGACCAAGTGATATGCGTGTATGCGTCGAACATGAGCCACACCGGAAGGGCGACCAAAATAGGAATCATTCACGAGTCAAGGCGTGGTGGCAAAGGGATGAAAAGGGACGTACAGTACGTTCATGAACTGCGGCACAGAAAATGAAAACGCACATGACGAGGAGTCATATCCATGGGGAAGAGGAAGCACTCACGACAAGGTAGACCCAGAAATGGAGCCCCTTCGATGTGTTGAGGGCCGGGCTTCCGAGGAGCCATTCTGGGCAAAACGTCATCCATCTACATGAAAAGCAGCGGATCAGCTTGTACCCGTCTTATCGCGTGGGGGGGAGCACATACCCGCCGTATAGCTCGGCCGTGCAGAGCACTATGATCTAGTAATACAGTGTCGGGCCACCCTTCACGATCTGGTAGACGATGTACGCTGCAAGGGGTGCGGGGCCAAAGAAAGTCAGCAACTCGAGCGAGACGATCGTCGGGTCTGCGGTGCCCCAGCGCTTCTCTGCGGCAACGTATTATTTCCCTGGACAGCAGAGAGCTTGGGATCAATCAGCGAGAGCGCCTGAGGTATTAGAAGAAGAAAAATAGATAAAGATCAACGCGGAGAGGGAGCAGAAGGGTCGGTCAGCGTTAACATACACATCTCGGCGAACATGCCCGTGGACGTGCCTACGGTGCGCCCAAAGGTAGATAAAGCGAGGAAAGAGCCCTCGAAGATGACATGAATGAACGTGTCGAAGGTCTGTTTCAAGGTGTTATTTTTTGTGTGCGTATTTTAGTTTTGGCTTTCTTGATGGGTTCGGTATTTTTGTGTCATCGCGGCATCGATGGACCGTGAGAGTGAAACGGTCTGGATTGTGAAGTGGTTAAGACATAGTACGTACGGCCAGATGAAGGTCCAGCTATCCTGCCACGTTGCGTTGTTCGGAAGCAGCTTGCGCGAGGCCGTCGTCGCGAGGATGCCCATGCTTGCGACAGCAGCGAGGGAGAGTGCGCAAGTCACGGTGAAGACTGGGGGTGCTACTTGGGTTGTGTCGGCCATCGTAGTGATTTTTCGTTATGCGTTGGTCGAGGGATGGTGCTTATAAGTGTGGTGTGGCGACGAACGAGGGGGAAACGCGGTTGGGGTCCCTCGAGTCCAGAACGCAGCGACATCATGCTTCGCCTTCGCTGTGCGGTTGACAAGTTATGTTATAATACCCCTCCTTCTGTGCTGCATCAGAAACAGGCCATTTTTCCAATCTCACGGGCATGTCACGTGATGCCATCGCGGCTAACCCCGCAATCTTCGAGAAGCGCAGAATGCCAGCTTAGAGTGTAAGCACTGCCACCAGTAAGAGGGAGAAGCAATAAAGATTTGGTATTTGTTTCCCTGGTGGATGCAATGCCGCATCGCCTGGTCTTGGTCTTAATCTTGTGAACTAAGGGGACCCGGTCTCTTCGGATTCACATATTCCAGAATCATGGCGCAGTCCTCCGGTCTTTCGCCACCCCGAATGAGAGTTCCCGCTTTCCTTTTATATCGCAGACGTATGGTCCGCGCGTGAGTGTAGATAGAGAGATAGGGAATAGAACCAGTGGTACGCCCAAGTAAGGATATGCGAGGGAGCGAGTAGGGGGAGGCGGATTGGCGGGTGTCAATCGCTCGACCGCTGGCGAGGGGGAGTGTGTGTGGGTGCATGTATGCGATGCGAGAGGGCTCAGCGCGAGCCGCTCGAACGATGTTGAGATGGAGCGTGACGGCACAGACCGTGATGCACACTCGCAGCTCCAACGGCAGGGCTGAAGGATTTGTAACGGGTGTGATAGGCGACTTGAGGTGGGCACAAAACAGGAAAAGGGAAGGGAAGTGGGCCGTATTCTTTCCTGCCCGGTCAGAGCCAGGTGAGGTGGGGTTAAGTACATGTACGCTAGGCGCGAGACGGTGTCCTAGGATAAAGGAACGTATAAAGGGAGCCCTCAGTAGCCCGTATACATGGTATAATGTGTTCCCAGCGGGAGTATGGTTCCGAACAGGGACCAGACTTACAGGGTGTCATGCATGTTGCGCCTGAAGTGGGTCGACAGATGTCGAGTTGGCGTGCACTTGTGGAATCAGCCAGAGGCAATCGGCGGCAACTTGAGGTGATACGAGAGGGTACTTTAAATACAAGGAATGATGGGATGGAGGCGGAGGTGGTGGACGACAATAGGTGTACGTTGACCGGTGAACTGGTGAAGGGCCGAGGCCGTCACGTGGTCGAGAGTGGTCCGAGTCCGAGGCCGGGCCCTGCAGCGATTCCCAGGCCATATCTTACTACACCTTCAAGTTCCTTAGGATCTCGTCTCCGCGATGTCATTTCAGGCCAGGTAGTGCTAGGCCGAGACACATCAGTCTGGGCGCCTACGTTGCTGCATTGCTCTGGCCAAGTCATTATCTGCTCGGTTTATCCAAGTCCCAACTATTACTGCACCAGTAGTCTTGCCAGTAGTGCTAGAGAAAGCGGCCAGGGGAAGAATTCATTCCACTGTCGTGATAAATCGTTCCTATTCGTTTCTTCTGATTTGACGCAATTTAGCATCTATGATCCCACATCAAGTACATCAGGCTCTGTTTAGTCTGTTAGTAGTCGTCAGTGGTCCGAGTCATCGTCTGTCGTCAGCGATTGTCATCACTGTGCATCATCAGTGGTCATCTTTGTCATGCATCGTCAGTGCTTATCATCAATCATCATCCATCACTGTCTGTCATTGGTGGTTGTTGTCCGTTGTTGTCCACTGTTTATCAAGCTCACTCCAACCTGCATACCTCGTCTCTACCATTCTCCTCTCCATGTTCACAACCCCAAAGATCATATCATATCATCAGAAGTCTTGTGGTAACTAGGCCCCGAATATGAGCCCGAGGGACGAGAGAGTAGCGACCTTCTTCACGGTGAATGCAAACGTACATAGAGTACCTACCAAGCCTGCCCTCGCGGCCTCATGAGCGAGAAACACCTGTTTGATCAGCTGATGTTTTCCACCTATTATCCATCAGGCTTTACATTGTGCGGCGCCTTGCATTTTTATCAGTTACGTCGCCTTCCCTGCGCAGGTCTTGGTTGATGCTCTAACGGTCGCGTGATTATTCACTTCTCTCGCCTCTCGCTTGTCGCTTGCTCCAAACCATAGATTGATTCATATATTTATGTTACTTCGATGGTCACTGTAACCCAGACGCGATCGGCACCTATATCACGAAGCCTGTCACTTTCGAACGAGTACAACCACCCGGACTTCCCTCGTAGAGAGAAAGGGAATGCCACAAATTATAGCACCAGAATTATCTCATATGAAGAATCCGACGGCCTGACAACCGGATGGTTTCTCTTTCACACACTCTCCGACTCGGACGTGGCAGACCCCACCTAGGCGGTCACCATCCCCATAAAAGATTCACACTGTGGTCCCAACCTCGTCTTCTTCATCTCAATTCCTTCCCATCACCTTCCTTTACCGCCTCTCGACTCTACTTGTGAACCCCTTTGACTAAGCTTTAGCGATGCGGTTCTTCACCGCGATCCTCTCCGCCCTCGCCCTCGCCGTTATGACGACGACTGCGACACCCATTGACTCGAACAAAGACGGAGCAATCACCTTGACCGTGCCCGACATCCTGTCCCCAAAGGCGGGCGACATCTGGTATGTCGCCAACACCACTGCGTTGGTCAGTTGGGATCCTACTGCCATTCCGCACGAAGCCGGGATCAACAAGACATTCATTGGCACTCTTTTGCTCGGACACGATGATGGGGATACCTCGTTTGCGTCTGACAGTCTGGATGTCAGTAAGTCCCGCCGCCCCGCCGTTGTTTACCCGAGTGGTGGCCGGAAAACTCACTTTGTATGCAACCCCCTCACGCAGAAAATCCGCTCGCGCAAGGCATTAAACTGAAGGAGATTTCTCAATCAATGGTCACCATACCGACTAATAAGAGAGACGGAAAGCGTTACTTCGTCGCTCGTAAGTCGCCATCGTGGAGTGTCGGTTCAATGCCTTGAATGCTCACCATGCGGACAACAGTCATGGTTGACTTTGGGGGTTTCCGGGGATACAGCACGTCTGACCTGTTCACCATCACGTCAGCGGCTCCGAGTCAATTCTAAGATGATATTGAGGTGTTGCCCCATTACTATCCTTTGCGAGATTATTGGAAACGGACATTGAACACACCTCAAACTCTGGGCCTTTTCTTGAATACCCGCACGATTTCCATAACATGTGTCACTTTCGTTACTCACATCGTGGACCACTAGTTTCAAAAATACATAACCTTCGGTTTCACGTCTAAAAAGACACGCTGTTCTACGATTTATCCCTTACGCAGCGTTTCAGTGAATTTTCGGGAGTGCGAGGCGTGATGAACTATACGGGAGTCACCACAGAATGAAGCATAGCAAATGATCGGTAGCAATGTGAAGATATGGTATGGAAGCAATAAACAATAGATACGGGCGTGTAGGACGAGGGCTTGAAGCGATCCCAAACACGTCATTCTGCCTTACGCTGGCTACCGGTCTGCACAGCGCACAGAGACCAAGTGATATGCGTGTATGCGTCGAACATGAGCCACACCGGAAGGGCGACCCAACTAGGAATCAACCACGAGTCAAGGCTTGGGGGCAAAGGAATGAAAAGGGACGCACAGTACGTTCATGAACTGAGACACAGAAAAAGAAAACGCACATGACCCCTCGTCATATCCACGGGGAAGATGAAGCACTCACAACAAGGTAGACCCAAAAATGGAGCCCGTTCGATGTGTTGAGGGCCGGGCTTCCGAGGAGCCATTCTGGGCAAAACGTCATCCATCTACATGAAAAGCAGCGGATCAGCTTGTACCTGTCTTATCGCGTGGGGGGGAACACGTACCCGCCGTATAGCCCGGCCGTGCAGAGCACTATGATCCAATAATACCGCGTCGGCTCACCCTTCGCGATCTGGTAGACGATGTACGCTGCAAGGGGCGCGGGGCCAAAGACAGTCAGCAGCTCGAGCGAGACGATCGTCGGGTCTGTGGTGCCCCAGCGCTTCTCTGCGGCAACGTATTATTTCCCTGGACAGCAGAGAAATCAATCAGCGAGAGCGCCTGAGGTATTAGAAGAAGAAAAATAGATAAAGACCAACGCTGAGAAGGAGCAGAAGGGTCGGTCAGCGTTAACATACACCATACACACCTTGGCAACATGCCCGAGGACGTGCCTACGGTGCGCCGAACGGTAGATAAAGCGAGGAAAGAGCCCTCGAAGATGACATGGATGAACGTGTCGAAGTCTGTTTCAGGGTGTTATTTTTGGTGTGCGTGTTTTAGTTTTGGTTTTATCGTTGGGTTCGGTGTTTTTGTGTCATCGTGGTATCGAGAGGCCGTCAGCGTGAAACGGTCTGGGTCGTAAAGTGGTTAACACACAGTACGTACGAGCCAGATGAAGGTCCCTCGATCCTGCTACGTCGCGTCGTTAGGGAGTAGCTTGCGCGAGGCTATCGTCGCGAGGACGCTCATGCTTGCGACAGCGGCAAGGGAGAACGTGGATGTCGCGGTGAAGACTGGGGACGACACTTGGTTTGCGTCGGCCATCGTAGTGGGTTTTCGATGGGCAATGGTGTTTATAAGTGTGGTACGGCGACGAGCGAGGGGGAAATGTGGTTGGGTCCCTCTCGTCCGGAACGCAGCGACGTCTCGCTTTGTTGTGCCGTTGACAAGTTATGTTATAATACCTTCCTTCTGTACTATATCAGATTCGCAAGACCTTAGGCCACTTGTCCGCTAGGCGCAAGGCACTTTTCCAGAACAAACCGAGGATAAAGGAACGTACAAAGGGTGTCCTCAATGGCTATATACATTATAATGTGTCACCGGCGAGGTGTGGTTCCGAACAGGGACCAGACTTACAGGATATCGTGCATGTTGCGCCTGACGTGGGTCGACGGGTGTCGAGTTGGCGTGCACTTGTGGCATCACTCAGAGAAGGTAGACGATCGGCAGCAACTTGAGTTGATACGAGAGGGCACTTTGAGGAGCAAAGACAAGGAATGAGGGGATGAGAGGCGGAGGACGAGACGAAGGGGCGATGGTGACGTTTAAGTTGTCAACGAGCTTGCAACCGCGCCGTGGCCGTCACTGGCACGTGGTCGAGAGTGCCATACACTTTCGAAATTCCTTTTCCGAGTCCCGGCCGATCTCGTCTCCGTGATGTCATACTGTCAGGCATCAAATAGTGGTAGGCCGAGACACATCAGTCTGGACGCCATACGTTGCTGCATTGCTCTGGCCAAGTCATTATCTGCTCGGTTTATCATCCAAGTCCCAACTATTACTGCACCAGTAGTCTTGCCAGTAGCGCTAGAGAAAGCGGCCAGAGGAAGAATTCATTCCACTGTCGTGATAAATCGTTCCTCTTCGTTTCTTCTGATTTGACGCAACTTAGCATCTATGATCCCACATCAAGTACAACACCAAACCTCAGGCTTTGTTAGTCGTCAGTGGTCCGGGTCATCGTCTGTCGTCAGTGAGTGTCATCACTGTGCATCATCAGTGGTCATCTTTGTCATGCATCGTCAGTGCTTATCAATGGTCACCGGTCATCATCCATCGCTGTCTGTCACTGGTTGTTGTTATCCGTTGTTGTCCACTGTATATCAAGCCCACTCCAGTTCCCTGCATGCCTCGTCTCTACCATTCTCCTCTCCATGTTCACAACCCCAAAAATCATGTCATATGACTCATATCATCAGAAGTCTTTGGTAACTAGGCCCCGAATATTGAGCCCGAGGGACGGGAGAAGTAGCGACCTTCTTCACGGTGAATACTAACGTACATAGAGTACCTGCCAAGCCCTCGCAGCCTCATGAGCGAGAAACACCTGTTTGACCAGCTCCTCGCCGATGTTTTCCATCTATTATCCATCAGGCTTTACACCGTGCGGCGCCTTGCGTTTTCATCAGCCACTCTGCCTTCCCTGCGCGGTTCTTGGTTGATGCTCTAACGGTCGCGTGATTATTCACTTCCCTCGCCTCTCGCTCGTCGCTTGCTCCCAACTATAGATTGATTCATACATTTATGTTACTTCGATGGTCACTGTAACTCATACGCAACCGGCACTATCACGAAGCCTGTCACTTTCGAACGAGTACAACCATCCGGACTTCCCTCGTTGAGAGAACGGAAAGATCACAAATTATAGCACCAGAATTATCTCATATGAAGAATCCGACGACCTGACAACCGGGTGGCTTCTCTTTCACTCCCCCGCCGACGTGGCAGACCCTACCTAGGCGGTCATCATCACCATAAAAGACTCACACTGTGGTCCCAATCTCACCTTCTTCATCCCAATTCCTTCCCATCACATTTCATTTCTTTACCGCCTCTCGACTCTACTCGTGAACGCCTTTGACCAAGCTCTGCCGATGCGGTTCTTCACCGTGATCCTCCCCGCCCTCGCCCTCGCCGTTTTGACGACGAGTGCGACACCCATCGACTCGGACGACGACGAAGGGCCATTCATCGGCCCGCCCGAGGTCCTGGAACCAGGAGCAGGCAACACCTGGGTTGTCGGCACCCAACAGTTGGTCGGTTGGGGTGCTGCTGTGGAAGCGGATCTAATCGAGGACCCCACACTCTACACCGGCACTATTGTGCTTGGATTCAAGGATGGGAAGACCTCGTCTGAAAATCTGGACACCAGTAAGCCCCCCCCCCACGCCCAGTCGCCCCGCCTTTGTTCACCGTGGTGGCCGGAAAATCCACTTTGCATGCGACCCCCTCACGCAGAAAACCCGCTCGCGCAGGGCGTTAATCTGAGCGACGGAGAAGTGTCCATCACCGTACCGAATAAGCCAGACGGAACCACTTACTTCGTCGTTCGTGAGTCGCCCTCATGGGGTGTTGGTACAATGCCTTGAACGCTCACCATGCGGTAAACAGTCACAGGTGTCGTTCCAGCTGGCAAGAAGTCTGCCCCGTTCACCAGCAAGTCTGGCCTGTTCAACATCACGTCATTCTAAGAGGATATTAAGGTGTCGCCCCATTACTCATCCTTTGCGAGATTATTGGCAGCGGACATTGAACACTCCTAGAACTCTGGACCTTTTGTTGTATACCGCACGATTTCTATAACATGTGTCACTTTCGTTACTCACATCATGGACCACTAGTTTCAAAAATACATAGCCTTCGGTTTCACGTCTAAAAAGACACGCTGTTCTACGATTTATCCCTTACTCAGTGCTTCCGGGCATTTTCGGGAGTGCGAGGCGTGATGAAATATACCAACATCACCACAGAATGAAGCATAGCAGATGATCGGTAGCAATGTGAAGATATGGTATGGAAGCAATAAACAATAGATACAGGCGTGTAGGACGAGCTCGCACTTGGAGCGATCCCAAACACGTTATTCTACCTTGCGCTGGCTACCTGTCTGCACAGCGCGCAGAGACCAAGTGATATGCGTGTATGCGTCGAACATGAGCCACACCGGAAGGGCGACCCAACTAGGAATCATTCACGAGTCAATGCTTGGGGGCAAAGGGACGAAAAGGGACGCACAGTACGTTCATGAACTGAGGCACAGAAAAAGAAAACGCACATGACCCCTCGTCATATCCACGGGGAAGATGAAGCACTCACGACAAGGTAGACCCAAAAATGGAGCGCGTTCGATGTGTTGAGGGCCGGGCTTCCAATGAGCCATTCGGGGCAAAACGTCATCCATCT
>Ga0307510_10009109_pt1 | contig 11819 bp, 14 predicted proteins | sample 12_EM_MG_FD_207224 | JGI IMG/M metagenome (GOLD analysis project Ga0307510, IMG submission 207224) | Populus trichocarpa ectomycorrhiza microbial communities from riparian zone in the Pacific Northwest, United States - 12_EM | ecosystem: Host-associated > Plants > Roots > Unclassified | place...
CCAATTTCCTGGAACCACCACCTGACATCTTAGAAGGCGAACCAGAATGGGAAGTCGAGCGGATACTCAGAGAGAGACTATTCGGTCGATGGAAGAAGAAGCAATACCTCGTACGCTGGAAAGGGTATTCGCCAGCTCATGATTCCTGGGTTAACTCCGAGGATCTCCACGCTTCGGATCTACTAGCGGACTTTGAAAATCAACCAAGTAGTATAAGAACCCTCGGAACCTCAAACGACCCTCTCTATTCCCAACTCCCATGCCCCACCAACCAGACTACCCCCATCCCACGAAACAATCCTTCTTCTGCTCACTCTTCAGAAACCCCACCATCTTTCCTAACCCATACCGATTCAAGGAGTTCATACCAACAGCCAGAAAGCCAGGATCACTACAGAGAGCCATCCATATCACCTTCGACCATTCTCTCCAGCACTCCAGCTCATGCAAAGAACAGTACTGCCCCTACCACCGCCAATAAATGGCACATCACCATGAACTCCCCAACTCAGGATTCGCCACCTCTACCATCTTTACCCTTGGCACCGACGACGGGATTATTCTCATTCGCATGCACACCGACAACAACTATCTCTATTTCTTCGGTACCTTCATCCGACGTGGACACTTCGACGTCACGTACCACTGGACTACTTGGAGGCCAAGAGAAACCCTCGACGCCATTGACATCGACCACGAAGCCATCATGGTCCCAGTCGACAACGATGACCCTGTCCTCAGAACCCATGTCAACTACGAAAGACTTCCATTTGCTCCCCACCCACCTCGATATCAACCCCGACCCACAACTCCGTTCAACAACACCCCCCTTAGCGCTACTAGCGAGAGTAGCAGCAACGAGACAGCCATTACCCCCCAAGAAGCAGAAAATATTCCACTTCATGTCACCAATCCTGACCCCCTTACCCCGACAGACAACACCGAAGATAGCCAGTCCGAAACGTACACTGATACCGGACTCCTCCCCCCAGACCACCTCCTCCACATCGCTCAAGAAGAAACGTGAAGAATGTATTAAAACCATGGTCCGACTCAACGACAAATGGACCTTCCTCAACAATAAATTTAAGAATATCAATGTCGCCAAGATGTTCAGAAAGAAAGACAGCAATACCACCCTCTACCTTTACCACTTCCATCGCCAACTCTACGACACGATCACTAAGGAAATCCTTCTACTAATCACAAAAGAAAAGGACCTTCAGAAAAGAACCACCCTTCCATTCGGAACACTTTCTCCTCACTACCACGTCCTAAAAGATCAGAAGTTCCTTGAAGGACTTCGAACACTCCTCCAAGGACGCAAAAGAATTACAAGGAACAAGTCGCCATCACCTATCTTCATACCCCCGCCCACTTCCTCAGCAGGAGGACCCACCACTATTATTCAAATGCCGTCGACATCGGCACCAACCATCGTACCATCACTACCCCTCGTCGACCCATCACCGTTTACCCTTCCATTCATCCCTACCCTTCCTGGTCCACCACCTCTAGAACCACCCCGCGTTGCAATGCCACCACTACCTCTAATCCCTTGGGGATCACATCGACAAGAATATTCATCAATGGAACAATACCACCCACCAATTCCAATGAGAGAAACACCCTCTCCAGTCGCATCGTCATCACAACTCCCAGCCGCACCATCATCGTCATTCCCCCTTATCGTCTCGATGACACCCAGTCGTACCACCCCCTTGTTACCCAAACACCCCCTCACCCAAGAGTTACCTGCCAATGTACCAACTCCATTGGAGTGGAGAGAAACTCAATATGTTCCATTCACAGGGAAACGACGAACATCACCACGGCATGTTACCATGCCACTCAAACGTCAACGAAGTGACCTAGAGATGTCGCGACCAATGAGCCCAGAAGAGCAACTTACACCCCCCGACTCTCCTAAAAGCTCAGCTATGTCAACACCCTCTAATTTTGGACTTGATGACCTTTATCGAACCCCAGTCCAAACCATTGTCGAACTCGAAGACGAAATTATAAAAGGCGAAGTGTCTGATTCAGATTCACCCATGGAGGAAGGACAAACTACGGACACAAGGCAATCAACTCCAGACAGCATGGACATTGGGATACCCCGTGTCCCCTCCGACTGGTTGCAACCAGATTCACCCTAGGTCGTGTGGTAACGACCACTCTAGGAAGGGCGTCATGTTACGATCCTGAACCCTTACCTCAATTTTCCGCTATTTTCCACCATTTTATTTCGCGCTCTCGGTCACTCGTCCCTCACTCGTTTCCCTCACGCGCCGCTCGGACCGTCACCAAATCACCTGACAAGTCACCTGATAGACCACATGACTAATCCGCAGTCAACTATCACATGCCATTACTCCGCAGTCCGCAGTATCATGACGTGTCCTCATTTAACCCCTTTTCGACTTGCCAGCTCATAATGGGCTATTCTTAGATTGCCAGCTCATGATGGAGCTATACTTAGAACTGCCACGTCATGATTGCACCTTAGTAATATTTCCATATTTCTTTGTGACCTCTGTGACCCGTTACTTCTCATTTGTATATAAGCGCCCATACTTTTAGCAGTTAGGCCCTAAGCCTAACTTGGTTTTCAATCCAAGACTTGTAGCTTCCACCCAGGACTCTTTGAGTCTCTTGCCTGAACATCCAAAGTCACTTCAAAGCCTTGAAGCTCTCCCCTTCATCTCTATTATCTACCTCAGGAGTCGCCCTTATCATCGGGGACTTTACTCTTATACTGCGTAGCCAACCGGTACCGCGCTACTCACGTGATCCATTGCCTCAGGAGGAGACCCCACTGAGCAATCCCAGTCGTCGCCAAACCAACCCACGCACGTCGCGTCTTTAAGGCCCTTGGACCTTAACAACCACCACCGCCACCGCCAGGAGGAAACCCACCGGCGCAACCAGCACAAGCGCAAGCAGGTCCACTTCCTGCTCCAAACAGATCCTTGAAAGGCCATCCCCCCGAAATCTTCGACAGACAACGAAAGAATGCTACAAAATTCGGCCGCGAATTCAGACTATGGCGCATTTGCAACAGCAGAAACGAGGCCATGGTCAACCCCTACCAAAGAGTCGCCCTGGCTCTCTCTTACATCAAAGGACCGCGCGTTGACAATTGGGTAGCTCAACAAATGGTTGCAGCAGCCACCAAAGTGTATAACGGGATCTACTTGGAAACGGACGAACAACTCTGGACTGAATGGGAAACCGCATTTACCACAGCTTTTACTGATACCACATCCGCTGAACAAGCCTACGCTGACCTCACCAAACTCGAAATGAGGGGCGATGAAATCGACGAATATATTGCCACTTTCGAACACCTCCGTGAAAAAGCAGGGTGGGAACGCGCAGCCCATGGAACGCTTGAAATGTTCAAAAAAGGCCTTCCGCGACGACTTCACTGGACTATCTTGCAACGAGACCCGATGCCGACAAACATCGACGAATGGATTTCAGCAGCACGACGCGAAATCCAAAGGCGACGTATGATACTTGCCAGCCTTGGTCCTCGCAACGAACATCCTATGGCCAAACAGGATCGCTTCCAAAACGCGCTAAGAGGTCCACCCCGACGGCAGCCCCAAAGGGACCCCGATGCAATGACGTCGATGTGGCTATCATCGGAAATGAACCCCGTAACGGACTTTGCGAACGCTTCAAAGTAAACAACGCTGAACAACGCAAACGCATGGCCGAAGGACGATGCTTCGGATGCGGACGCCAAGGACATTGAAACGTATTGCCCGAATCGAGGAAAACAACAAGAAGAAAATGTACAAGCGGCGACGACTGACTATGAGGATGAAAAACAAGGTCAAAACGACGCCACAAAAGAACAAAACAATGACACACCTGAACCCCCATCCTACGACGCCCATGCCTTTATCAATCATATTCAAACGATGGGACCAAAGGAAAGGGACAAGGTGTTGGACAAGATTATGATGATCGAGGATTTTTAAAGCCATCCGAAGTAGCGGCCGCGCGGAGGATGGGAAAAGAAATTAACAGGGTTGTGTACATCAGACGAATAAATGTGATAATCGTACCGTTCTCGTTTAAAACCCTGCATAAAGTGGCCGATGGACAAGCATTGATCGACTGTGGAGCCAGCGAAAATTTCATCGATATCGATACCTGGAAAGAATTAAAGATCGGACGATTTCGACTACGAAAACCAATAGCTGTCTACAATGTAGACGGAACAAAGAACAGCCAAGGAACCCTGAAATATTACTGCTGGCTCAAAGTTAGAATTGGAGAACGTGAAGAGAAAATGATGTTCTTCCTCACCGGACTTGGAAAGGAACGATTTATCTTAGGATATCCATTCTTCTGGGCTTTCGAACCACGGATAGACTGGAGAAAAGGACGAGTCTTAGAAGGAAAAATATCCATCGAAACAATGAGCTTCCGAAAAGCCCAAGATTGACTCCAGGAGATTCAAGAAAAAGCATTAAAAGAACATGGAAGACCGGTGGAAGGACAGGCGTTGTATATCCGAAAAACAACGACCTCGCAAAAATGGGCTCACCAAGCCAAAGATGCGCAAATGGAAGAAACAGGCCGGGACATACCCAGAGAGTACCGACGACACTGGCGAATCTTTGACGAAACACTCGCTGAACAATATCCACCACAACGCAGTGAAGACCTCAGAATAAAGCTACATGAAGGAGTACCAAAAACGATTAATTGCAAAGTGTATCCACTAAATAGACAAGAAACGGATATACTACAAGCATTCCTAGCAGAAGAAGAAAGAAAAGGGTACATTGTACCCGGGAACTTGCCCTACACCACACCTGTCTTCTTCGTCGGAAAGAAAGATTCGAAAGAATTAAGACCGGTAATGGACTACCGAGAAATCAATAAATGGACAGTCTGAGACAACAATACCCTACCAAACATCCAAACCGCCCTAGAAAATCTCCAAGGAGGAGAGTTGTTTTCCAAATTTGACTTACGATGGGGATACAAAAACCTGCGAATACACCCAGAAGATCAAGAAAAGGCCGCCTTCAAAACAGTATTTGGGGTGTATGTACCAAACGTCACCTACTTTGGGCTCACAAACGCCCCTCCAACGTTCCAACGGGTATTACAAACAGACTTGCAGCCGTTATTGCAAAAATACCCTAAAGAATTTGGAAACTATCTCGATGACGTCTGGATCGTAACAAAGAAAAATCAGTTGGGCACCGAATTACACAGAAAAATCACACACGAACTATTCGATCTCCTTGAAGAAAAATCGTACTTCTTAAAACTAAGCAAATCGCAGTTTGAAGTCCAAGAAATGGACCTACTAGGATGGAAGGTCGGAAACGGCGAAATAAGGATCGATCTGGACAAAATTGCTGGCCTGCGAGATTGGCCCACCATCTTGAAAGACTTAAAACAACTTCGTACCACCCTAGGGATAACAGGGTACCACTGAAGATTTGTCAAAGGATACGCGGAAATCGCCAGACCACTCACCAAGTTAACCAGAAAAGATGTTCCCTTCGAATGGACCGATCAGCATACCAGAGCGGTGAAAACATTAATCGAAATCATTACCAGCAGGCCAGTCTTGAAATGCCCAGACCCCGAAAAACCCTTTGAACTTGAGGTTGATGCATCATCATTCACAATTGGCGCGGTCCTAATCCAAAAAGACGAACAGGGAGTTGACCGGCAAGTTGGTTATTTTTTGAAAGCGTTAACAAGCACTGAAAGAAACTACGATATCTGGGATCGCGAGTTCATGTCCGTCATTTGGGGGCTAAGAAATTGGAGGCACTTACTACAAGGAAGCCCTCACCCAGTAATTGTAAAAACTGATCACGCGAATTTACAATATTATCGACACCTGCAGAAAATCAATCAACGAGTCGCTCGCTATATCTCAACACTAGCAGATTTCAACATCAAGTTACAACACTTACCAGGGACAAAGAACCGCGCAGACCCCCTCAGCTGACGACCCGATTATGATGACGGAACCAATGATAATGAACAAGTCACTGCATTACCAGACGAACTATTTGCCAGAGTTGTGGAAACCATGGCTCTAGATCAACAAGTACAACGTCGGCAACGAAACGACAAGAGCCGAATCTTGGAATGGCAAAAACAATACCGAGATATTCGAAAAGACAACAAGGAATGGCAAAAAGGACACGCATTGGTGGTGACCCGACCTGAAGGAATAGAAAAAGACCTGGTAGAACATTACCATGATAGTAATACCGGAGGACACCCAGGAATTGAACGAACTTACCAACAAATCGTCAAAGATTACTGGTGGCCAAACTTGCGGAATTTTGTGTGCGCCTACATGCAAGGATGCGGAACGTGTCAACAAAACAAAACGATAACGCGGAGAAACAACCCACCGATATTCCCGATCTCACTGCCAGAAACCCTTGATCCATTCAAAGTGATTGGAGTGGATCTCATCATAAAATTACTGGCCTCCAGAGGATTCGATTCAATCTTAACGATCACAGACCAAGGAAGCACAAAAGGAGTAATACTCCTCCCATGCCAAGAGATGATGGGCGCGCAAGAGCTCGCAACGCTTTACAAAGAGCGTGCCTTCCCCTACATTGGATTGCCGGATAAGTTGATAACGGATCGAGACGTGAGATTCACAAGCGGTCTCTTTAAAGAATTATGCAATCAGCTAGGAGTCAAACAAAATATGAGCTTGGCCTACCACCCAGAGACCGACAGCGCAAGCAAACGAACAAATCAGATGGTAGAAACCGCCCTCTGGATCTTCGGCAACTATCACCAAAACAATTGGGTCGATTGGTTACCAGTCGTACAATATCAGATGAATGCTCACGTCTCACAGACCACAAAACACACACCGTTCGATCTATGGATGGGCTACACGCCGCGAGCCCATCAAGCGGACAGACCAAGCAAAATGCCGGGAATTCAAGAACGTAAAGAACAATTATTCCGAGCGAGAACGTCAGCACGCGAAGCCATGCGCCGAGCACAAGAATCCTGGGTCAAACCTACGAAATACAAACCATATCAGAAAGGAGAAAAGGTGTGGTTGGAAGGAACGAACCTCAAAACCTTTCATCCAACCACTAAGTTGCGTCCAAAACGATTTGGACCCTTCAAGATCACTGAAGTGTTGAGCTCAACCACTTACCGCCTCGACCTACCAACGACTTGGCGGATCCATAACGCGTTCCATGGAGCCCTGCTCTCGCCTTACGTCGAGACCACAGAACATGGGCCCAATGACCCAGAACCGCCTCCCAATGTCATCGACGGAGAACCTGAGTATGAAGTCGAAGAAATCGTAGGGTCGAGGCGCAGAGGACAAGGGCGCAAACTCGAATATCGCGTGCAATACAAGGGCTATGGTCCAGCCCATGACTCTTGGGAGCCAGAAGAACATGTGTATGCGCCTGAACATGTGTGCGAGTTTTACGCCCAACAACCTATGGCCATAAAAAGAGTGTGGATAGATGAAGAAAATAACCAAACTCACCAGTCTAACAATGTCTCTCCATGGCACCCCCGAACTTCGCTATCCCGAGTCCACACCAACCCCTTCAGCCCCTCAATGCAAGAGGGAACCCATCGACGACGACTACGCTCTCCTCCACAGAAGATCGCCCTCCTATCATCCATGTTCCCTGACTCCAGACAGCTATCCGAACTCAGGTCCAACAATTTCTCCGTGCCCTACACCCCCAACGTCGCTCGTGCTGTTAAGGCTGCAACGAGCCTTGATAGTACGACTTGTACTAAGAGTTCTTCTAGTGGCAAGTTATCAAACAAGTAGAGTTCTCTAGTACTGCTAGAGACGACTCAGAGTGTGCTGGGCAAACAAGTAGAGGGGCTATGAAGGGATTGACAACGGTTGTATTGGAAACCAAGTCAAGCTTAGGGCTTGACTGTTGAAATACTGAGCGCTTATATACAGGCGTGTCCGCGCACGGACCAAGGTTACTAGGAGAGGTACTACTAGTAATGACGGAGCTATCTGTATCGTCATGATATCCGCGGACAAGTGCTGCGGTCTGTATGAGTGTTACAAGGGGGATGAAGCGAGAGCGAAATCATATGTCAGGGGATTGCCTAATCTATCCTTAACCAGGTACTAGTAATGACGGGTCATTTCAAGAAAGGAAGCATCGTCATGATGCGATCATGACAACGAGATTTGAGATTGATCCGAGGTGATCTGGTTGCCGCGCGCCCGTTTATGGTCTAATGGGTGTCTGAAGTAAGCAGCTACCCTTTATGGTAGTCGGACTTAATGGTGACCCAATTGAGGGCCATGTCGCTATCCACATCCTCTGCAGAGCTGTGCGTGGATGAGGGATTAGGGTCATTCAAAGTTGCCATTATTGACCCCATTATTGGTTCCATTATTTTCACCATTAAGCTGTTTTTAGAGCCAATTTTCGATTAATGGACTAAATAATGAGAAATTTAATGAGCAATTAATGATCAACTTTGAAACCCCCCCCCCAGAAAATGTCAATAATGGGCTGAATAATGAGTTCCCTTCGTCTCATGGACCTGTTGGCATGGTTTCAGCAGCTCCAAATGTTTGAGTCTCCAACCCACCATCGCAATGCATCTAGGGCCGGACTTTGTGTGCACTTAAGAAAAAAAAAAAGTGCCCAGGCATGACCACTGCACAAGGTGAGCAACAGTCTCACTTCTGTCAAACAGAGGGCAATCACACAAGGAACATTTAAATGGTTAGATTTCTACATGCACTCCACAAGAGCAGGAGGCATGGTTTATACACATTTGAGTAGCTACAGAGATCTACTATAGTAAGGGGGGCAGTATTGTTGGTATCTCAAGAGGCAATATCGGCATCATCGGGACGCGATGTCAGTGTCGTCGAGCCATGGTGTTGGTGTGCCTCCTTGCCATCAGGATGCGATGCCGGTGTTATCGGCGTGTGGTGTCAGTGTTGTCGGGATGCGGTGTCAGTGTCGGTGTTGTCGGGACGCGGTGTTGGCGTTGGCGTTGTCGGGAGGCGGTGTCGGCATCGAAGTTGTGGATGCTCAGGGACCTTCAGTGTCGGCGACTGTGCACAGCACGCCCCACCCTTCCCACTCGACGCGCCCCTCCTGAATATCCACAAAACGCTCCCAAAGCACGTGCAGGATGCTGTCCTCTCCACCAACAATGGGTAACACGATACCCTGCACCACCTCCACCTCCGCTGCTTCCACATCGACACTAGGACCGCTGTCACTGCTGCTGTGCTGCCATCTGATGTGCGTGGCAGGGATGACGGCTGCCATGCCGATGCAGAAGACTTCGCACAGGGTGCCAAACGCCGAGGCTGCGAAGAGCTCAGACATAGTCAGAATGCGCTCAGATGTATGTAGGGTGGGCGTTTGGGGGAGGTTGGGGTGCGTGGCGGTTGTGTGGTGTCGTCAAGAGGCCCGTCGTGGCCGTTCGCATGTAGCTGTGAGGCCTGCCTCCCAGCGATACCCGAGATGCTGACAAGACGTGATACGATCTGCGGAGGTGAGGGACAACGAGAGAGTGGGGAACGTACGAATTGCAAAAGAACGATGATGAGCAGGCCCATTGGCCCAATTTACCGTCAGTCAGTGGCCGGTCAAGAGTCGGATGCATGCAAAAACAAGGTGAGAGAGGGGACAGACCTGCGCGACGATGTAGAGAGCAAAAGTGGTGGGGTGTGCGTCGTGTGACGTTGGAATGACAGCTGTCAAGGCGGCACGCTCTTGTGGCGCAGCCAGCGAAAAGTAGGCGATCCGCGTGTCATTGGCAGCAGGGTTTGTGCAAAGAGAGCGGTGTGAGAGGGCGAGGAGGCAACAGCGAGGGGTGAAGGAGGCGGAGGACGAGGGGGCGTGGCGTGCCATGGTGGCAAAGGGCTGACGTGTCGCGTTGGCGCTGTCACACGTCATGTCATGGTTGAATGTGGCCGGATGGTGCAGCGTGGCTGGAAGGTTCCAAATAAAACTCCAAACAAAATTGGTCTCATTAATGGAACATGGAATAATGGCCATTAACGAAGTAGGAGCCCTTGAAGGCCATTAATCAAAAAATCACCATTAATCACACCATTATTGAACTCCTTAACAACACCATTAAGATTAATGAGAAAAATAATGGAATGAATAATGGTGTAAATAATGGTAACTTTGAAAGACCCTATTGTCTGTGGACTCTCCTGAAGAGGTCGACTGGTGGCTCTGACTCTGGGGCGAGGTGCTGGCTATAGGCGACAAGGCAGCAGGCGTGATTGACTGGTAGCTGCCTTCTCTACTGGTACGTTGGCATATTGGTGCAGATGAGGGACTTGTTGGTGACAAGGAGTGCTTGCGGGATACAGGGCTACTGGGCTGGGTGAGGTATGCTTGCCAGGGTTCAATAGGGGACTCTTCTGGGGATAGGGTATGTGTCTGGCCTCCGGGGACATCAGGTTCATAGTGTGTAACTGGTTCTGGCTCTAAAGGCGGCGCGTTCTCCATGGGACTATCTGGGTCTTCCAGCAGGTTCTCTACTGGGGTTGGCTCTTGGTACATCTCCATTGAGGAGTAGTCCCTTCAGTGAATGTTCCAGGGGATAGGGACAAGGGGTTCAACTGGTGGTTGGACTGGCGTAGGCAGATGCGTAGTAGCATCTTTAGGTGGGTCACTGGGTGGTAATGGCGGTAGGACTGGCAGTGGCTTGGCTAGGGGGTTTGGGATGGATATTGAGAGGTACGAGGGAGGCGAAAAATAGGGTGGATTGTAACACGCGCGCACTCCAACGCCGCCAACAATGACGGGAAGACTCCCGAGTCCCATCACCAAACGAGCAACCAACTCGCCAGAGAGAGGCCTGGGAGTCTACCCCAGTCCACTGTGGATGCGCTGGCACGATCTTCCCGGAATCCCTACATACGCCATCAACGACAATGGGCAGATGAAAGCCCTACTGTACATCTCGTTCTGAGAGATCCTAGGCCAGACCTTCCAAGTTGGTACTACAGGCATGGGATGCCCAACCTATTCACGCGAAGTTCTTCTGGGGCCTTCGGATCCAATTCCCAACAGCACCGTCGATGATCACGATCTTGATTACTTTGTCAAAGATCCTACTTTTAACTTTGTTGTCAACCAAGCTATTGAGAGTCTCGACGATCCAGGACTCACCACTGAAGTCGCGTGCCTGCGCGCTATGCATCTCCAACTCCCCGCTATAGTCGAACGCGCCAATCTCGTCAAGCAATTGATGAGGTCCTTCCAGGCGTTCCACGAATCCCACCATGCCCGGAATCAAGCCTTCATGACACATCTTGATGCTTGCAAGAACCGCCTCATCGCCGGGTGAGCTTGCTCCCAAGTTGAACGTGCCACCATTGAGATAACGAGACGAGGGGAAGCAGGAGGTCGTTTTTACTGGCCCGGTCTCCCTGGATATCCTGAACACCCGAGCCGATTCCCGCAGACGCGCCAAGAACAAATTATCGCGTTGGGAGTTGAACGATGGGTGGAAGAGCAAGATCGACAAGAAGAGAAAGACGCATGAGAGAGGGCCGATTATAATCTTGCCCAACAATGAAGAAAACATTGGTGCAAGTGGTGTCAAAAAAGGGGGCACTTCAACAAGGACTGTCCAGCACCACACGATGAGTGTGACGTCTACTGTAAAGTGCCCGGCACTCACAGTTGCGCTGTTTTCGCGGGACGCGTCACGCCCCAAAAGAGGGAATAACCCCGTAGTTTGGTTTCCACTAGTATAGCTGTCAGAATTTCGTACTCAGCAAAATAAAAAGATCTCGGATTAATTGA
>Ga0307510_10009110_pt1 | contig 11819 bp, 17 predicted proteins | sample 12_EM_MG_FD_207224 | JGI IMG/M metagenome (GOLD analysis project Ga0307510, IMG submission 207224) | Populus trichocarpa ectomycorrhiza microbial communities from riparian zone in the Pacific Northwest, United States - 12_EM | ecosystem: Host-associated > Plants > Roots > Unclassified | place...
TCATGAAGAAAATCCATTCACTATGCTGCAACTTCACCACTTCTCCATAGTTCCAGAACTGAAAATGCAGAATAGTAGAAATATTGCGAGATCAATATCTCTTACCTCGTTGATTGGATAACAAATCTGTTTGGTCAATGTTGAGAGAAGGTTGGAAGGAACAACATAGTCAGAAATGAGAATAATCCAACGATGGACGGAGTAGATGTAGCTCCGACAGCACCACACTCTCTCTCTTTCTCTCTTTTCTCTCTCTACGCCCCTTATTTGAAGTCCACAAGTTAAATAGAAGTAAATAACAAAATTCGTACAGCCTCTATTGAACAGTATTGTGGTGCCTTCCCGATGTCCGATTGACCTCAAATTTTAACCCATAGTAGGACAACATGTCTGGAGAGTCCACATACAATTTTTAGCCCGATCCAACAATCAGATTGAGAATCATAATTGTTGCTGTAAACCTGGACTGTTGCGCTTTTTACTTCAAAATCCGAATCTAACCTTACTTGGGTCGTATCACAAGGCTGAACCGTATCATAAGGACTCTTTTCTAAGCACATCAAGAACTTGTCTTAAATGATCCATATGCTCATCAAACTCTTTACTATAAATCAAAATATCATCAAAGTAAACAACTACAAACTTACAAATGAAAGCACGCAAAACATGACTCATCAATCTCATAAAAGTACCAGGTGTATTAGTAAATCCAAAAGGCATAACCAACCACTCATACAAACCATATTTAGTTTTAAAAGCAGTTTTCCATTCATCCCCTTCTTTCATCCTAATTTGATGATAACAACTTTTAAAATCAATTTTCGAAAACATTTTAGAACCATACAATTCATCCAACATATCATCTAATCTGGGAATATAATATTAATACTTTATAGTGATGTTATTGATAGTCCTACAATTGACACACATTTGCCAAGTCTTGTCTTTCTTTGGGACAAGAAGCATGAGAACTGCACAAGGACTCATGCTCTCACGAATGTATCCTTTCAACATCAACTCCTCCACTTGCCATTGGAGTTCCTTAGACTCTTTGGGATTGCTCCTATATATTGGCCTATTTGGTATAGATGCTCCTGGAATAAAGTCCATTGGATGTTCAATTCCACTAATTTGTGACAAGACACCAGGAATCTCTTCTGGAAAGACATCTTTAAATTCCTGTAAAAGAACTTTAACAACACTAGGAGCACATGAATCCATATTATCAGAGTTAAAGTATACCTTTTTATACACAAGTAAAATTATTGGCAATTCAGAAAGATAAGCATGTTTAAGATCACTAGATTTTACAAAGAAATTAAGGTCTTTCTTGTTTTCTCACCTTTTCTTTCTTCTCTCCAGTCATTTTCTCTCCACTCTCGGCCTCCCTTTTTTTTTCTTTTTGGTCGTGACCCTCCCCTAATTTCCTAAGAGCCAAAAATTTGTCCCCTTTTGTTTCCAACTCATGGCTCACTTTATTTTCGCTCTTCCTCACATTCTCGCCATGTTGTTCGGCTTTTTCTTCCACTTTGGGTGAATCTGAATGCTCCTCCTCATAGCTTTTCTTCAACTGAATTTGATCTTCATACACTTGCTTTGGTGTTAGTGGTGCAAGTATATAAATTCTACCATCCTTTTCTAATGAATACATGTTCTTAAACCCATCAAGCTTGGCACAACATCACATAACACTTCATCCTTATACTTGCCTACTGAAAAAGAAATCACCACCTGTCTATTCATCCTAACAACACCACATTCATTCAACCATTGAAGCTGATAAGGCCTCTCATGCTTTATGGTATTCAATCTCAACTTTCTAACCAAAGCAACACTAGCAACATTAGTACTGAAAAAGAAATCATCACTTGTCTATTCATCCTAACAACATCACATTCATTCAACCATTGAAGCTGATAAGGCCTCTCATGCTTTATGGTATTCAATCCCAACTTTCTAACCAAAGCAACACTAGCAACATTAGTACAACAACTACCACTATCAATGATCATACTACATACCTTATCGTTGATTAGGCATCTAGTATGGAAGATGTTCTTACTTTTGTTGCTCCACATCATCCTTCTTAGTCTGAACACTGAGAGACCTTATAATCACCAAAACTTTATCACCAACAACATACTCTAAATCACTAGCATCCTCAAGTGGTGGCATGTCATCACAATCAGACTCCTCACTAGTGGACAAAATCACTCCATCATCCCTTAGAATCATAACTCGATAATTTGCACACTCTGATGCATAGTGTCCCAATCCCTGACACTTGAAACACTTTATATGATGATTACACTTCGATTGGACTTCTCCTTTAAGTTTTTGATCATTAGCCGAAACTTGCTTCTTCATGGAGGTAGGTTTGGCAACTTTAGAAGTCACCAAAGGCTTCGATGGCGCACTACCCTCTCTCTTATAATTCAACTTCCAATCCAAAGAAGACTCCGAATAAGCTCCAGATACTACCCTTCCTTTTCAACTGTCCTTCAACCTTAATGGCCAAATGCACTAACTCTTTCAATTCAATATAAGATTGCAACTCCACAATATTAGTTATGTAGATTCAAGCCATTCAAAAACCTAGACATGGTAACTTCCTCATCTTCATTAACATTAGCTCTAATCATAGCCACCACCTCTAATTCTTTCTGATACTCTTCCACACTCTTATTACCCTATGTAATCATTTGTAAATGATCAAACAACTCTAAAATTTCAGCTCGATCCAACGGTCAGATTGAGAATTATGATTGTTACCGTAAAACTGGATAGTTGCACATTTTACGTCAAAATCTGAATTTGACCTTGCCTGGATCGTATCATTCCCTCTATCTTCAAGATGATTCGTCCTTGAATCACCAACAAGTTGAATGGACAATTCCTTAGCCTCTTTTTGAAGCCTTTGGAGTTCTTTTCTTGCCAACAATCGTCGCCAACAACTTTGGATGAAAGTAGCAGCCATTCTATTTCGTATATCATCATTGCAGCGTATTTTCTCCTCTCTTTCTGAAGCTTGCTGGGCATCGACTGTTGCTGCTAACACATCAAGTTCTTGCTTCATCTTCCATAGAATATAGGATAGACTCTTAGATTCTTTTTTTAGAACACTAATCTCTTTATTTCTCTCCATTTGATACCACCTCTCCTTTTAAATCCTCCTTTTCTTTTGCCATAACACCTCATCAAAATACATGAAATCCCTTCGGTTTCTAGGCTGCCAAAAACCTTTCCGCTGGCCTATGGTCTCATCCTTAAAACCACCATCAACAATATCATCACCGTCCACCTCAAAATCCTCATAATCAGCCCACCTTAGCCTTTCGGCCCCACTATCATTGTTTGATTTCGGTTCAGCCCCAACTTTTCTCACGTCTTGGGTACATGTTCCGGCCACATTACCCTGTTTTCTCACCTTGGCAAGTCTGTCACACACGTTCCCCATCACAGAATTCATTCTTTCTATCATCTTCGTCATGGCTTGCATTTGGAATTTAAGTTCTACATCGTGAGGGGGTGGTGTGTTGTTTTGATCTGACATGATAATAAAACAAATCCTCACATCGCTCGTGTTTCGCTGAAACACTCTTAAGATCCTCACAATCTCACACCTCTTGTCTCACCTTCTTACTGTTCTTGCGGAACTCAAACCAACACCAAATAGAATCAACTTAGCAGCGCAATCCAAATGTATATATGACTCAAGAAGCAATAAAAACCAGAAAACAAACAAAACAAAACTGCGATGATAGTCTCGCGAGTAGCAAGCGAATCTATCCGAAATATAAACGAAACTGAAGACACGAATAAAAACAGAAATGAAATATGAAAAAAATGATGAAACAACACCCAAATATGTTGGATATGTTGAAGATATACTGCAAGAAATGAAAATAACAGAAAGAAAGTGAATCTCAAAAGTCGACGCAAAACAGACTCGTTTACGACAAGTCCGAATCTGGAACCTAATTTAAATGATGCCCAATTGATCTACAACTTCATATATAGTGCGATATCAACCCAAATAGACAGAATATAATGTTTGAGCAATTTACGATAAGGTTTGATATACTGACGCAAAAACGGTAAGAATCAGACCTGATTAGACCCGAAATTGAAAACCAAAGCAAACAATATCCAATTGACCCGAAATTTGATATGCGGTGCGATTAGGACCCCAGTAATTAGAGAATTAAATTTCCTGGTTCTCTAAAGAACTGAAAAACAACTTATCGAAGAATAACTGTCTTCGTGGCGTCATCCTTATACTTCTCGTTTGCAAATCAATATTCGTTGAGTGGGGGTTTTCCATTTCCAATAGTGTTGGTGCCTAGGTACAAGTTATCTTTGTGTCACACTCCTATCAAACCTGATTTACTTGGCTTTCCGGGAATTGGTGTCTTTGCGTGTGGGTTGCGTGACCATGTGATCACAAGGTTTGCATCACTAACTGGTCTTTCTCTACTCCTTTCTATCACCAATCTCTCCCACCAAACCGTGGCATAATTAGTAAACTCCACTACATCTAATGATTAGTACTTAAAGGTGGATTTTTATCAAGGTAAATGTTCATCTTAAATGCAGGCCTATCACATAAATCAAAGGATTGATTGATGAGTTTAATTACTGAAATTGAGAAGACAAAGCTGGGCTAAGCTTAAAAAAGAGATGCTGGTTCAGTTCAAACTGGAACACCATTCGGTTATTGGATAATAACTGGAGCTGTAGAACTTGGATTTAGGTCTGGTTTATATGTATTGGGAAGCTAAGACATAGGCCTAAAACTTTAATGAGGAGTCCAAGATTTAAAAGTGTCATTTTCGAGTGTAAATGGTAGCAACAACAGAGAAGTTGGAATCTGTCCTGCAGCCCAGACACTGTTCAGTGTTCCGCCCATATCTTGAGTTCTAGAAGTCTAAATGCACCGATTCTTATTTTGTTGGAAAGCTGAGACAATTTCCTAGAACTTACATATAGACAATCTGTTCAAATTCTGACGTTAGGAATGACATTTCGTTCAGACAAGAAGATAAGGATTGTCATCAAGTCAAGATGTGGCCACCCACCCAACAATTAGTCATCAAATCAATAGTTCCGAATTTTAGCGTATAAAAGGAGGCATTTGTCATGCATTTAGGCATCTTGGTTGTTCAGATCAAGATCATGTTCTTGCTCTCTTTCTTTATATTTTTATAATATTTAAGTTTTGCTCTCATTAATATCTTGTTTATGATTTTCATCATAACTATGTTCTTATCTAGTTTGTTTATGTTTCTCTTTTTAATCATGTTTAGCTAAGTTTATCATGTCAAGGTGAAACGGGTACACTAATGGTGTAAGAATAAGTATAATATAAACTTAACATGGACTTTAATGTTTGATACTAACATGTTTTGTATTTGTTATCTTATTCACTCTTAATACTTTGCTTGTTAAATGTTTAATCTAGATTTATGTTGTATAACCCTTGGTACAACAAATACTTGGCACTTTCATAGCCCAATTGTATGGTATAACCAACACCTGTGCTATGAAAGGAACTTGATTTGTTGTTAACATAAATTAACATCATGAATATCTGACAACATTTACAAGTATTAGCATTATTCGAATAAGATAATAATGTAATCATGTGAACAATTTATAATCCGATTGGAACCTTATTTGTGTGTGGTTTGCAGTTGAGTAATAAAAAGAGTTTACACTATATTTATTTGAAATACCATTAGTGGATCCTCTAACCTTGACAATTGTTTTATATTTGTTTAAATCCTTATATCAATATCACATCTCAAAGCTCTCTTCAACGCCTTTTCTGTTATTATCTATTTCTTTATTTATAGTTTATATAGTTAACCTCCTTGTGGTTCGATCCCGGTCTTGCCGGGTTATTTATTACTTCGACACTCCTGCACTTGGAAGAAGACATCAATCTTTTGGCCGTGTCAAGTTTTTGGCACCGTTGCCGGGGAGGTAAGTTATTGTATAAATTATATATTTTCTTTTATTTTATTTTCTTTTCTTTTCACTTTTATTTGTTTTTCTAGTCTTTGTTTCTTCTTTTTCTTTTTCTTCTTTTTTCTTCTTTCTTTCTGCACTTACATGAGAGTTTGGACATGCACATTAAGTGGTAGATTTTTTAGGAAATCCTCATCATTTTCAGAAAACATGGCTGAAGAGGATAATCAGTCGCTTCATAATGAGAACAATCTTGTTAGAACACTTAGAGACTACATGAATCCAACAAGAACAAGTGCGCGATCATGCATAGTTTTTCCTCCTGATGCATCTCATTTTAATTTTAAGTCAGGCATTATTCAACTTTTACCTTCTTTTCATGGGTTAGATCTAGAAAATCCATACTTGCATTTGAGAGAATCTGAGGAGGTTTGTAACATTTATAATAACTTAAATTGTAACATGAACACCATCAGATTAAAGCTTTTTTCTTTTTCATTAAAAGATAAAGCTAAAACATGGCTACAAAAATCTTAGGTCAGGATCCATTCGTGCTTGGGATAAAATGCAACAATAATTTTTAAAGAAGTTTTTCCCGTCTCACAGAAAAAACTCTTTCAAAAGACAAATCACCACTTTCACTCAAAAACTAGGAGAAACATTTTACCAATGTTGGGATAGGTATCGAGACTTGCTTAATACTTGCCCTCATCATGGTTTTGAAACATGGAGATTGGTTTCATATTTTTATGAAGGGTTAACACCTAAAGATAGACAAATAGTAGAATTGATGTGCAATGGAACTTTTGAAGATATAGACCCTGATGAAGCAATGGAGTACCTAGATTTGTTAGCTGAAAATGCTCAAAATTAGGACACTACAGGCACTTATGAGGCACCAGGTAAAACTCAACCTCATACATCTAGTAGAGGCATGTACAACCTTAGAGAAGATCATGACCTCCAAGCCAAGTTTGCATCTTTAACTAGAAATGTCGAGGCACTAGAATTAAAAAAGAGTGGTCAATTAAAATCTGTTCAAGAAATTGTATGTCAAATCTGTGAAACCAATGAACACTCAACAAATGATTGTCCAACTTTGCCTTCTTTTAGGGAATGCCTCCATGAACAAGCTCATGCTTTAAACAGTTTCCAAAGGCCCAATCATAACCCATACTCACAAATGTATAACCCTGGTTGGAGAAATCACCCAAATTTCAGTTGGAAAATGGTAACAATAATGCACAAACTTCACAGCCACCATTTAAAGCCCACCATAATTTCCAAAATTTTCATGGTTATGCACTTCCTTATACTCCTCCCAGAAGAAATATTGAGGACACATTGCATGCATTCATTGAAAAGCAAGAGACAAATCAACACTCAACTTGCTCAAAGCATGACAGATTTTAAAGATACTCTTGCAAAAGTCACATCTACTCTCAATTTTCAGGAGAAAGATAAGTTTCCATCTCAACCACAACAAAATCCAAAGAAGCAATACAATGCAAATGCAAGTAGTTCCGGAAGCCAACACATGGATCAAGTCAAATCAGTCATTATTACTCTCCACAGTGGTGTAAGGTTATTGAAAAACCCATTCTTGAACCTTGTGAGAAAGATGATGAATCAATCTCTAAGGGTAAGGAAAGGGTTAAACCTGAACATTGCAAAGAAAAGATCCCCACCAGTACTTCTATTTCCTCATGCCATGACCAAACAAAGGGAAGTCAATCACGATTTTGAAATCTATGAAACTTTCAAACAAGAAGAAATCGAGGACGAAAAAGGCACCGAAAATGTTGTCGTGGATCATTTGTCAAGATTGCCAATAGATTCGATATCCGACATCACACCAATCGATGATTACTTTCCTGATGAATCTTTACTTTCTCTTAGTTCAATGCCTTGGTTTGCTAAAAATATCAATTTTCTTGATTCAGGATTTTTGCCAGCTCACTGGAATTACCAAAGACAAAGGAAAGTTTTTAAACGAAGTGAACTTTTATTGGGATGACTCTTACTTATTCAAATATTATCCTGATCAAATATTTCAAAGATGCATTTCGGACAATGAGGTAAGTAGTGTCATTAAACTTTATCATTCCGAGGCATGTGGGGGTCATTTCTCGTCAAGAAAGACAATTGCAAAAATCTTACAAAGTGGATTTTACTAGCCCACCATGTTCAAGGACTCATATGCTGCAAAACTTGTGAAAATTGTCAAAATATGGGATTTATTTCAAAACATAGAGAGTCTTTAGATAATCTTCTAATGACTCTTTAGTCTCATTATAGTGGAGATGTACATCGTGCAATTCATGATTTAAAGCCCCATTTTCATAAAGAACATGCTCATCATTTTCAGCTTGATCCAACGGTCGGATTGAGAAATATGATTGTTGCCATAAAACTGGATAGTTGTACATTTTACATCAAGATCCAAATTTGACATTGCCTTGATCGTATCACATGTGATCATACATTTTGCAATAAAAAACTTGTTTGTTTCTTTAGTTTCTGGCAATGGTTACAGTCTTGATCAGTTGTTGGAATGATTCAAAGTTGCTTTTTATTCTTGATTATAAGAAGAAATCATTATCAAATCCTTCAAACCTTGCCTTTTCAATTAATAAGGATTGTAAGAATTCTTTTATTTACTCAAGTTAATTATGATTTGTATGATTGGGTAATATATTTGTTTGAACTTATATGAAAAAAATCATGTTTGTGTTTTTTATTTTGAAAAACTTGCACATTCATATATTGGACTAATTTGAAACATCATGTTTGTAACAAGGTGGAAATCTTCCTCAAAATCAGCCAAGACAAGCATTTCAAGATTTTTGATTAGGTTCAATCGAGTGACTTGATTGTCCATTGGGTTTAAAAAGGATTTCAAGATTTCTATAGAGCACATGTTGAACAGTTCCTCTTACTTTTAGAGAGAGAATAGAATCTGCCAGTCAAGATGAAAATTCCAAATGGTACGCAGATTGAGAAAGTGGTTCCTGATCTTATCCTGTTGCTACCCAAGTGTATGTTTTTATTGAATAAACTACCATCCCAAAAATATTCATAACTCCTTTTGAGCATGAATATAATAAAAAATTTAGAGAGCATGGGTGTGGATGCTCTCATTCATCTCTATACCTTTTACATTAACAATATATCCAAGAAAAACAACTTTTTTCATGCAAAAAAATACACTTATTTAATTTAGCATATAATTTTTCATTCCTTAAAGCATTAAGCACATAACAAAAATGTTCAATATGTTCATCTATACTTTTACTATATACTAGATATCATCAGAATAAACAACAAAAAAATCTACCTATAAATGCACACCAAACAATTCCCATCAATTTCATAATTGTGCTAGGTGTATGAGTACGACTAAACAACAAGACTAACCATTCATACAAACCATATTTAGTCTTAAAAATGAACAATGCAATTCATCTAACATGTCATTTGGACAATGAACACATATCCTTCAAGATCCATTATTTTTAGATACAAGTAACACAAGAACCTCACATGGAATTATGCTCTCTCTTATATACCATTTAGATATAAGCTCCTCAAGTTGCCTTTGAAACTCTTTTGTCTTTATTAGGGTTACTTCTATATTGGTCGATTAGGAATTGCAACTTCAGGTATAAGATCAATTTGATGTTTTATTTCCTTTAATGGTGGCAAACCACAATGAGTTGTTACCCATTATTGCTATCCATTTTTTACCCCTATTTTTTTTAAAAAAAAACCAAAAATAGCAAAAAACAACAAAAACCCAAAAAATATGTTATTGACGTATTCGCGTCATTTTCAGCAACTTTTCCAAAGAATTTTAAAAAAAATAGAAAAAGAAAAAAATGCAGTTAATTTTTAGTGATCTAATTATAATTGTGAAAAGAAGAGGAACAATTTGAAAATTGAAAACCCTCTCACCAAACAACTCATTTTTTTAATCAAATAGTCTACAAGAATTCTCTTAATTCAAGGGTCCATTTTTCTTTGCTTTGTCTCCAAGTTATCAAATGAATGGTTGATATTTATTTTTGAAATTCAATTGTTAATGTTGGTTTGCTTTGCCTTCAAACCAAAGAAATTTATTTACCTATAAATATATGGTTATACCACACACAAAAAACGAGGGGGGATCTTTTAGGGAAACCAAAAAAAAAATAAAAAAGTATCCACACATATTGTCCTCATACTCGCACAACACAAAAATCCTAGACCCATACATACACAAGTTGCTAACATAGGCTAAAAAAAACCATCTGTCTTATCTGATAAAAAAAAGAGAAGAAAAGAACTAGACCATCTATGTGGCCCCCATCTCCCCCATCTCTCCTGAACTAACTTGAGCTCATCCTTCACAAGCCATTAGCCACCACTAGTTTTCCATACTCCTCTACTGCGTCGCCAAAACTGGCACCCCATTAACAACCTACCTCCTATCTCCTTCATCAGCCCACAACTACCACCCACCCAGTCACAACAATAGCCCTCACATCTCCTTTCCACAAACAACAAACCCAACAAATCATCACTAACACAGATACATGGCTAGTTTCTGAGATCTTCTCAAACCAACACCGACAGATTAGCCCTCCATTCACTCTTCACCTCCGTAGCTCTGGCTGATCTATCTCATTCTCCTTTAGCCGAGGACCTCCGCGACCACCCATCGTTGAAATTCCAGTAGAGAAGGAGAGCAATGACAAACCTTCTCTAGCCCTGATCTGCTTCTTTCGACGATGGTAAGGTGCACCACAGGTATAAGGAGAAAGAAGAAGAAGTTGTGCATCTCGTGGATTGGTCCTGATACGAATCTCGTGATCACGCAACGAATATTGATTCGTGAATGAGAAGTATAAAGATGATGCCACGAAGCCAGTTGTTCTTCGATAAGTCATTTTCAATTCTTTAGAGAACCATTGAAGGGGGATTATCTCACCAATACACACACACACACACACACACAGAGTATAACAAACAAGAGGTTTTATTAAATTGAATTGTCTAACTTACATGTCTGGTTATATCTTTATTTATACTAACTCAAGACTTAAATAAACCCTAATGGACCCCCTTTAGGTGGACTTATATGAGGCCCACTTACAATTGACCTAAATAAGTAAAAATAATCCAAATACTAAGAAGAAAATAATAAATCCAAAAATTACTATCCTAAATATGCTAAAATCAGATTTGTCACCATTAAAAAGTCCCAAATAGATTAGGAAATCTAATCTGAATGTAGAATTAATTCTGAAGTCTTCTTTCCTTGTTGTAGCTAGGATGAATAAGGAATCCTTGTAAGAAAAGGATTCTGGAACATTTATGATTCCTTGCCACACAAATATCATCAATGTCCTCCTCATAATCAGCCGACTAGCCTTTCGGCCCCACTGCCATTATTTGATTTCCGTTCAGCCCCAACCTTTCCCGCGTCTTGGGTACATGTTCCAGCCAAGACCCATCGTATCAAATCCCCTGCCCCCTAAAACCCATCGTCGTGTGTACTGACGCGCCACCAGTCATGAACCTCTTCAGATGAGTACACTCGACGCACCACCAGAGACCGACCCACCACAACCAAAAATCACAGCCTCATCCTTTCTTTTTCACTGCCAATAACCACTCGAGTTGATTAAAACAAATCAAAGGCACCAACACTATTGGATTGAGTAGAATGACGCCACGAAGCCAGTTAATCTTCGATAAGTCAGATTCAGTTCGTTCAAGAACTGAAGAATGCAAGAATCACTCTCACACATTAAAACTGAAAAATTCAGAAGTAATTATCATCAAAACTGCCAAAATTTTGGCTTACA
>Ga0307510_10009111_pt1 | contig 11818 bp, 14 predicted proteins | sample 12_EM_MG_FD_207224 | JGI IMG/M metagenome (GOLD analysis project Ga0307510, IMG submission 207224) | Populus trichocarpa ectomycorrhiza microbial communities from riparian zone in the Pacific Northwest, United States - 12_EM | ecosystem: Host-associated > Plants > Roots > Unclassified | place...
GCTTTGAGCTACACACTCAATGATCAAACGAAAAAAGGAAAGGAAACAATCAATGACCCTTTGAAATGACAGTCCAGACAACTAATCCACGGCTCATCTAGGTAGACCTCGCCAATTGTCGGCGCTCCATCGAATCCATCAGTTCTGCAGTCAAGTTCGCTTGACCAGCACCCGTACACGCTCTCTTAGACTTAGGGTCCTCTGTGCTCTCGGCGTTGAAACCAGCACGACGTTTCCGCATCTCCGTGGATACCCGATACCGCTAGATAACGTAATTCAAAAGGCGTTTTTTGCGCGTGTCCTGCATGCAGTAATCCTCATCGAACTGTATGCCGTGCATGGGGTCATCTTCGCCTTGAGCTGGGCGATGGAGGACGTTTAATGGTAGCTGTCGATTCTACTCGCTCAACGATTGAGGAAGAAGGGGGATCCGATTCGCTGGCCATTTAGCATGTCCTACCGGCGGACGTGGAAATATTGTAAAGAGGATCTCATTTCCATGCGGAGAGTCTGAGAGGCCCGAGGACGACTGGGATAAATGAGCGGTATCATCCTCACAGTGGTCGTCTGTATCACTACCCTCCTGATCAGGAGGTCCGTCGTCGAATAATTCTCGCGAATGCATCTGGCCTATACAGTGTGCTGGATCACGGGCCGAGTTTCGGACGTGATTTTGATTGAGATAGTGGACTCTCCTCAGCGCCGGGGTGTCTTGCCGCTCTGAACCCCGATCACGGTATCAGTATACCATGATATTCAGTGGGTCGTCGAGCATGGGATTTGAAAGGACCCAACTCTTACGCTTTCATCGCTGTCGATGAAGACATAATCCATGATATCCAACTCCAACATAGGAGACCTACGTAACCTTCTACGCCCTTCGCCTGTAGGGCCAAGTATCTAGTGGATTCAGTGGTGAGGTACGGATCTGTAAATCATAGCTGACATTCCACGGATGTCATAGGAATCCAAGTCGGCGAACACTACCCCATTGACATGAGGGGGAGGCCAATGGAGTAAGGTATAGTTTGGGGCGACATTAACCTTATGCTAGTCAAACTGGGATAGTGCCAGATGACGTCGGAACGGCAGGACATAAACGATACAGATGGCGCGTGGACCCCAACATAGAGCGCTCCAATGAGTATCTCATAAGTCAGTAAGTAAAAACCTAAAACAGGCTGATGATTTAGGGAGTGACTAACCTGTGGGCCTACGGTTGGGTGCCGGGCGAAAACCCGGGGCAAAAGCTGGGTTTTGGACTGCCGTGGAGCCATTATGAGGCAGATCAGGTAATATTTGCGCCGGCGCAGGGTCATTATCCAGTGAACTTGAATCACATCCCATTTGTGGGTGCGCAGGATCATTACCAGGTTGAACAGGTATATCCGGACCCGCCGCAGGAACAGCGCCCTGTGGAGCCTGTCCGAGCTGCCCAGCAGCAGGGACGTTGACTTCTACAGCAGGTACATTTGGACCAGCCGCACGCGGAGGAGCCTGTCCGAGTTGTCCGGCAGCAGTGACGTTGACTTGTGCAGCCGGTACGTTTGGAACAGCAGCACCCGGGGGAGCCTGTCCGCGTTGTCCGGCAGCAGGGACGTTTACTTCTGCGGCCGGTCCATTGCGATTAGCTGTACACGCGGGAGCCTCTTCGAGTTGTCCGCCAGCAGGGACTTTTGGAACAGCCACACCCAGGGGAGCCTGTGCGACCTTTCCGGCAGCAGCAACGTTGCGTGGTGCAGGCAGTACCTTTGGACCTGCCACACAGGGAGGAGCCTGTTCGTGTGGTCCGGCAAGAGGGACGTTGACTTGTGCAGCCGGTTTGTTTGGACAAGCCGCAGCAGGAGGAGCCTGTCCGAGTTGTCCGGCAGCCGGGACGTTGACTTCCACCTTCAGTATGGTAGGACCAGCCGCACTCGGGGGAGCCTGTCCGAGATGTCCGGCAGCAGTGACTTTTGGAAAGGCCTCACCACCGGGAACCTGTCCCAGTTGTCCGGCAGCAGTGCTGTTGACTTGTGCAGCGGTACGTTTGGACCTGCCTCACCAGGAGGATCCTGTCCGTGTTGTCCGGCAGCAGGGACGTTGACTTGTGCACCTAGTAGGTTGGGACCAGCCGCACTCGGTGGAGCCTGTCCGAGTTGTCCAGCAGCACCGATGTTGGCCTGTGCAGCCGGTACGTTTGTACGAGCCGCACCCTGAGGAGCCTGTCTGCGTTGTCCGGCAGCAGAGAGGTTGACTTGTGCAGCAGATACGCTTGGACCAGCCGCACTCCGAAGAGCCTGTCCGAGTTGCCTAAGCAGGGATGTTGATTTGTGCAGCAGGTCCGGTTGGACCAGCCGCACCCGGAGGAGCCTGTCCGCGTTGTCCACTGGCAGGGACGTGGGCTGGGGGAGGATTTGGAGCAAGTTGACCTGGGGTCCCTATAGTCGTCGCAGCCCCCCCACTGATTTGGGGCGCCTGGCAGTAGTAACGATGAGTCTACGACGACCTGCCCAGGGGCGATTCCGGGATTTGGCACTACCATTTTGCCTTTGTTATTTGTGTCATTCAACTTCCCGCAACTGTCCTTAACCAGTTCAACGACTGCCTCCTCCATCTCCTCTAGACGATGCATATCATTGGCTGCCACTCTGGGGACGATGAGATCGCAGGCAGGACGCAAGGTCCTCATGCCTATGTATATTGGCAGGCAGTCGGTGTCAGGGAAATCTTTGGCCATTCGCCCTGCTGGTGCAAAGCGCCTCGCTAGCATCAGATCCTTCGAACAGTTCCGCCACTGTGTGTACATTTTCTTTGGAGCCTGGACCAGTGTGAAGCCCATGTTTAGCTTATGATCGCTAATCGGTCGACCGCCTAGGTTGGTGCGATGCATGCTAATTGCCCCATGAAGCGAACTAGGCCGGAGTTGATCTATTGATCCAGGCGCAAGGACTTGGGAATTTTGCATGAATACGTACTGCATGTTGATATTTTGTGCTATGTCCGTTGCGGGTTTGTTCATATTGATAGTTGATTTGGAGATTCTAGTCTTGTAAATATAGAGGATGTTCTGGATGTTGTTGATGTTGTAGATGTCGGATTATCCTTGGTATGAACTTGCTACTGTCGTGATCAACCCACATTATATATACAACTCGCAGACATTCAACATGGTTTGAAAGAATCATGAATTGTTTGAATTGTTTTCAAGAATTAAGATGCATCAAGAACTGACACCTGAGGGATCCATTAGTGTTTCAGTCATTTCCTGTGAACTCAAGATGATTACCAGCTGATCCCACGTGACGTCGCGACACACAACGCTAGACGACTTTGACAGCTGGTGATAGATCAGTGTGCCCAGCGCTACGCCCAGCATCTCCGAGTCATTCGCACGCCTTAACATCGAGACGACGACAACCTCACACTACTATCACCCACACTGGACTCCTGAAATCTGCGGAGCCGAATTCCATTATGCCGGTCAAATGTTCATTTTGTCGCAAAATCTACAAGCCTGCAGGCGCATATGTGACACACTTGCGAAGTGCGCATGCAAATCTCGCTATCGTACTCGCATCCACCATACACAATCCACATGTGGAAGTCCTTACCGACCGTGGCGCTGAGCTATCTGACATCAATAAACCTATCGAATACTCTGATTCTGACTACGAATCAGATCCTGCTGGATATACAGCCGGTAGTGAGCGCGACCCACCTGATGATACTCTTAGGCGGGAACCCGAAACAGAAGTACTCGAGGACAACACGTCCCCAGTCGCTGCGGAACAGGAGGATTATGCGGGGGCTGGGGAAGCTATTAGAGAGGTTAACGAGTATAAGGAAGAATGCAGGGATTTGTGCGAGAACCCATGGGCTCCGCTTGCTTCTGCACAAGGTTTCAAACTTGCATCTAGGTTCATTGAGAGCAAAGTCTCAAGGAGGCGGATTAACGATTACTTTTCGAATAGTATCGGAAACTCGACATCCATCGGCTATAGCTCTATGTATACATTGGAGAATCATCTCTGACACTTGGATCCGTATAGCCTGTGGCTGCAATGGTTGGAGGGACATGTGGCGGACGGTCAGAGCACATTACCATTCTTCTATCGGAACGTCCTGGACTGCGTAAGATATCTTCTTCCCCAGATAGCCTATCTTGATGACTTGGTCTATGCGCGATGCCGTGAATACGACCACAGCGGACAGAGAATTTATGCAGAAATGCATACGGCTGACTAGTGGTGGGTCGTTCATGTACTGCCGTGTAGCCTGTTTTGTGTGAAAGCATACTAATAGACCACAGGAAACACTCCTGGAAGGGGCGACTATGGGTCCTATCATTAGAATGTCAGATCAGACGAATCTCACCAACTTCTCCGGAGACAAGAACGCATGAGCGGTTTATATGGTGATTCGAAATCTTCTGTCGACAATACCTAACAGAGCTGGATCAATGGCGATTGTGCTTCTTGGGCTATTGCCCATTCCCCCCAAGTTCGCAAAGTCCTCCAGGGCCGACAAACTCCAGAGACTGATAAATGCCGACAGACTCCCGGGCGTATTCGAACTCATTTCGCGCCATTCAACGGTACGGCGCAGGAAGGCGGCCCTATTGATTGCACTGACGGCAAGATCCGGAGATGCTTCCCGATAATGTCAGCGTGGATTGCCCACCATATGGAAAACGTTACCCTCCATGGGATCAAATCCAACGCCTGTCCTCAATGTAAGATGTCTCCAGAAGAATTAGGAAGCTGAGCCGGCCACCATCGTGCTAGAGATTACGCAAGATACGAACGCTACGAACACGAAAACCCGTCCCTAGCTTCCGAGACCCACGACGCTGCTCACGCTTGCTACACGAATGAAACTGATGGTATCAAAAGGGGGCAAAACCTTTTTCAACGACTCGTGAGAATTTCGACGCCTGATCTGCACAAGCCCAATATGCTTCCTACAATACATCTAGGACTCTGCAAGCATATGATGGACTATATTCAGGGATTTCTCAAAAGACATGGACGACAGCAGGCGTTCAACGACGCCTGGAAAGCTTTGCCCCCTTACCCGTGATTCTTTGTCTCCAAAAAAGCCTACAGAGAGGGTACGCAGTGGCAATGAAAAGAGATGAGGAATCTCAGACGTTGTTTGTTGGGAGTTCTCGCTGTGGCGTTGAGACAGCCTGATAGCACGCAGGTGCAACCCTTCAGACCTGCGCTCACCTGTGTCAGGTCACTGCTTGACTTCACCATAATGGCTCAATACCGAAGTCACACACCCGAGAGTATATCTTATATGGAAGAATGTCCGACACAGTTCCACGAGACGAAGGACATCATCTGCGAGTTTCGCATATCCAAACGGACGCAAGAGACGGCTGATGAGTTGCGCAAGGAGCTGCGTCATCAGAGAGGCCAGATTCGGCCGCAAGTGCCCCCATCCCAACTGCGCCGGATCTGTGACGACGATCATGAAGAAGAGAACGACCAAAGTATGGAATTGATACATTCCGAATCTAATTTCAACTTTGCTAAGATGCATCTAACAAGTCACTTTCGCGATCACATCTACATGTTCGGCAATATTCCCATGTATTCTACCAAGTATGGAGAGCTTGCACATAAGGAGCAAATCAAGGATGGATGGCGAGGCTCAAATAAAATCGACGCAGCGTGACAGATACTAAGCAGCTACGGTCGACAACATACGATCCGCATGAGACTTTGGAACTTGGAATTCCTTCAACGTGCAGGAGCTGATTTACCAACTGAGGTAGTAGAACATTTAGAGAAGACCTGCCAGTGGCCTGCGCCAACCCCACCAGCCTATCATATGATTCTGAAGGGACGTCGTGATAATATCCACGACTTCGTTGATTTTGGCAGAACATGCGATATATCCCCGGAGAGGATTGGTCAGGAATTGATACAATATATCTGACTGAGCCTCTCACCCTAGCGCGGACTGGCGGAAAATCTGTCGATACTTCGAGCTTTGCCGGTGGAACTCATGACGGAACTGGAGATCCCGGTTCTCGCGTTCCCCGAGTCAGGTGTTTACGACATACACCGGGCCCGATGCAGAGGTGCTCAATCCTTTCGTAACTAGACCGGTCGGAACGATTGCGTTTGGATACAGGCTGGTGGGGAGAATATGTATGGTGCGCTCAGGGGTTGTCTCCCGGCACGGCTCATAGCTCTATTCAAAATCTGATCAGGCTATATGTAGCACGATACGTTCTATCGCCTAGCCGGGGGTCAATTCACGAGCCTGGTAGGCTCCGGACGACCGTCGGACGTACATGATCTGGTAACCGTTCAGCTCAGAGACGTTACGCGAGAGCTGACAATTGCCGATATCCGGACGATCTTAGCCCGGGCGCATCTGATACCGGAGACAGACCGGGGCTGGCTTGTCAACAGTGGGATTGATTTACGCACGTTTAACGAGATCTATTAGAATCACAGAGGGGGCTTGTATAAGAGAATACACTCGGGAAGCGACGTAGCCCAGATGTGAGCTACATAGCTACCCGACAGAGATGTAGCATCACGATCACAACTAAATGATAAACGTGTACAATAGCCAAGTATCTAGTAGAGATATAGACATAGAGGAATAGAACCATCTAGAAACAAACAAATTATGCATGATAGTAGTACTAGTAGTTGGTGGCACACCGGCAGGAATGACTAGGGTGATATCGGCGGCAAGTTCTCATGAGTAGGCCCAGAAGCAGAAGGACAACGCGGTACCTTGGGGAGGCGTCCGGATGCTGCAGAGATGTGAGGCAGGAAAAGAGATGTCACGACGTGATATCAGGGGTGGGAGAAGAGCAGGAGATGTGGGGTGGCGGCGGGATGTCGGCAAGGCCCGACGTCACCTTAGGAGGCAATCAGCGTTGGGAATGGCGTATGGATGCTGGGGACGCAAAGGACGGAAAAACGACATCAGATGTGTCCCGACGCGGCACCCGTGCCTCAGATGCAGGATTAATCTTTGCTGATCCTGTGCATTATCTTGCGTACTAGGGGCAGTTCCTCAGGTACTTCTTTGACGAATACCTTCGGGAACATCGCCAGGAAGTCTGGTACTTCCTGGGGCTTTGTCCTGGCTGATCTAGATTCTCTGGATTTTCTGTCACAGGTAACTCTGACCTTGTACTTGGAGAAGTAGATGGTTTTGTTTTGGCAATCGATGACCGCTCCTGGTCTTGTGAGGTCGTCCATACTGATGAGGATATCATAGTCTGATACTGGTGTGACCAGCATAGGCACCTTGTCGACTCTCATCTTGCCTAGCTGAATCATAACCTCAACAGAAAAGTTGCTGGTTGATCACGATCCTTTAACTGCCATTTTTAGAGTGACGGGATTCTTCCTAGCTGTGTAGGGGATGTTGTGTGTTGTAATGAATTTGTTGGATATCAGGGTACCCCCAATAGTACCTGTATCTGCAAGGGCTCTGGCGGGCTTGCCATTGATGTTGATAGAGTATTCGAGTGCCTGGAATGGCCTGTCTTTAGGCGTGCCTACCGTAGCCTTGTAGGTTCTGATAGAGCTGCTGCCATCGAGCTCTTCTGTGCTGTCTGTAGGCTCATATTCGCCTTCGCTGCTGTCTGGATTTTCCTCAGAGAGGCGAACATAGTTGGTCATACCTTTTTTCTTTGGGCACTCATTTGCCATGTGTCCACTTTCGCCACAGTAGAAACAGGCTCCTTCTGCCTTGCGGCGATCCATTTCGGCCTTACTAGGCTTGTTGGACTTAGTATAGGTCCTCTTCTTAGCGGGGCCCTGTGCTTTTCCTGTGTTCCTGGGCGTTGATGTGGTAGAAGGTTTGCGGTAGGTATTCTCCTTCTTTGGTGTATGGGGTTTGCTCCTTGAAGCTTGGCTTCTATCGCTGGCTTTGTAGCCCCCAGTTCTATACATGGTAGCGTCATAGCGTTCTGCCACAGCCACCATCTGGTCTCAGGTATCTTCTGGTCTGAGCTGGGGCTCAACATTCCGACGTAGTCTAGAGTCTATAGCGTCGAGAAATCGCTGTTTCTGTGCATAGTCTGAGATGGACCCAGCCGGAAGGAATCCTTTGAGGTCTTCTTGGTCTCCAGCGATCTTCGTTATGCGTGCTGGCTGTCCACCTGCTGTCTGGCGGACATTCTGCCAGTTGTCATAGGTGTCATCGGTGTTTGTAGACGCTTCGAATAGCTGCTCAAAGCGGTGTGTCAACTGTGGTAGGGTGAGGTTGTCTTCCTCTGTGTCTAGGGTCTGGAATGCGTTGTTTGCTTTCCCTTCTGTATAAAAGCCAAAGTAGTCCGCCACTCCAGGGGAGTCATCATTCAGTCTTGATCTCGCTAGGTACTTCTTGCGTCTTCTAAGCCATCACTTGAGTTTGTTTGGTTTGAGGTCTTCTCCTTCACCGCTGAACATAGGGGGTTTAGGCACCTTAGGTGGGGGCAACATTGCTAGGCCTGGTTCTGCCATGGTGCCTGTAGGTGGGTCTGGGGCTGGAGGTGGTGAATGTGGTCGTTCAGGGTGCTCTCTAGCGCGCCTGGATCTTGAGCGTCTTTCTGGTGTGTCTGGGATGAATGTACCGGGTAGTGGTTGCTCTCTATGCTCTCAGGAGGGCGCTCTAGTTGGTGTCTGACTTCCAAAGACTCCTAGAATGCTGGGTGCTCACCACCTGGTTGAAGTGGGGTGTTCTGGTGGGTGTTCTGTTTCCGAAGTTTGGTGGGCTGCTGCTCTTGCTGCTGCTCTTTCCTCAAGCCGCTGGGCTTCTCTTTGAATGAGTTCCGCAGCTGTGAGGTCGTAGTCTTCGTCTGAATCTGTGTCCAGATCTCCTGGGAGGAGGTGACTGGTTCTTGATGGTGTATCTGCTGAGCCTGGCATGGGCCCAGGGGTGGGTTCCTGCGTGGTTGGTTCTGGAGTATCATCTGTGTGTTCAGCTGAGGGACAATTGTAGGCCCTGGCGGACGTGGTAACGCATCTGCTCCTGCGTTCTGCTATGGAGAATGTAGCCCCTGAGCCGGGAGTTCCTTTCCCTGCCGCTCCTGCTTCTAACTAGTCAGCAAGATACTGGGCGGGGGATCAATCATACCAGGCTGCTCCCAATCCTGAGAACAAAGGGTTTTCACCTGCTTTAGGCAAAAACATGTAACAGGTTTATTCCTGTCTAATGAAAATACAGTAGGACCAGCGATTGACCTGCTAGTGCTGGTACTAAGCGAGGCTTCAAGGGACCGGATGTAAGAGAAAATAGATGAAGGCCAAATAGAACTCAGGGATTGCCGTTCAACCAAGTGTATTCTTAGACTAAAGGTCTGTCGAAGTCTGCTCTCTCCTGCTAGTCAGGAGACTGGTTTAAATACAAAACCGAAGAGCGATAGCCTTCCTGCCATCACGATCATTACCAGTAGCTGCGCACATACCGGAATCCAGTAATCCTCCAAGCCCAAAGAAAGTAACATACAATGCTCAGCCTTCGCCAGTGTTACATGACCATTCCATACCCAGAATCCTAAAGATACACTTCCAACAAAGCAAACTAAACATAGCAATACGATTGCATAGGCTATCTGACTCAGAGACAGTGGCGGAGCTGAAATCAAATTAAATAAACCAAATATAAACCAACTAAACATAGGAGATCCTGCACTGCCCACTCCTGTGTACCGTTACGGGAACATGTACACATGTTACACGCTTACTACCTCTAGCAAACCCTTGCACTATCGACTAGACGTAACTATGACATGCCGTGAGCCTGTTTTGGCCTCGTTTGGCCCTTAGCAAACTATTGGCAGTTGAACGGAGGATCCTTTCCCGCCAGGGTCACAAGGTTGATTGAATGGCTATGTTCGCTGGCTGGAACCATGAAAGTCAAGACACTAAAACTGTATCATGCCGGCCTCAAATCCTACCAACTGGATCTCGGCATCAAGTGAACAGCATTCTCAGACCCGAGAGTCGAACAAACAATTCAGGGGATGGAGCCCGAGCCCAATGAACCTGATTAGTGTTCGTTACGGGGCGGGGCGGGGTGGGTTTTCACTCGCGAGACCTCGGCCTTAGACGGGGCCGGGGGCGTATTTTTCGGTTAATCCCTGCCCCACCCCCGTCCGGGGCCTACCCGCACTCATTCCCTGCACGGAGCCCCGTTTGTTACCACCTATTTTTAACGGGGGCCCATCTAGGGTATGCGTGGGGTGGGGGCCTGAGCGGGGACAGGGGCAGAGAATGCCGAAAAACACAGCCCGCCCCAGGCCCTTGAGTGGGGTGGGGCGGCGAAAAGGGCCGGGGGCCCTCATTTTTTGGGGCCCCGTCCACCCCGTAATGAACTCTAAGCCTGATCGCCGGAGGCATAGACCGCTGACCCGCCCGTACCTCCTCCACATCCTCAGACACAGGCCGACCACCGATTACAATACTGCTGTACCCTACACTGCGTTTGCTCTGGCATTGGCTGGATTTCTGAGCGTGGGGGAATTCACGTATAGGGAGACAGACTGGGGGTTAGGAGAGTCTTTTTCAAAGTGGTTTCTAATAAAACAGCATGTTGGGGTAGAGTTCGTTACGGGGCGGACGGGGCCCTGGAAAACGCGGACCCCGGGCCCTTTTCCCCGCCCCGCCCCACTCCAGGCCTGCGGCGGGGTGTCTTTTTCGGCATTCCCTGCCCCTATCTCCGCTTAGGCCCCCGCCCCACCCATACCCCAGACGGGTCCCCGTTAAAAATAGGTGGTAACAAATCGGGCGACATCCAGGGAATGAGTGGGGATGGACCCCGGACCGGGGCAGAGCGGGGATTACCCGAAACATACCCCCCCAGCCCGGTGTAAGGGCGGGATCTGGCGAGTGAAAACCCGCCCTGCCCCGCCCGGTAACGAACACTATGTTCGAGTCTCAGCTGATGCGAAATACTTAGAACTCACTCTCCCTTCTTCCAAGACTGATCCATTTCAACAGGGAATTACTCTAACTATTGTTGCAAGCAGCGACGCTGCATGCCCTGTAAAAGCGATGAGGCTGCTTCAAGGGAGATACTAGCACCGGCCACTCACACCAGGAGTGTTTTCTGTTGGAAGACTCAACCAACAGGCGTTCACTAGAGAAGATGTTGTGCAAAGCCTCCAACAGCTAGCTATCACGGGTGGCCTCAGAAAGCGTAGCTGGAATTGGCATAGTTTTCGCAGGGGAGCTGCAACCTGGGCAGCTCGGGTGGGTATCACAGAGGCTGAAATCCAGATATTCAGGCGTTGGCGATCAGACGCCTACAAGGTATACATCAAAGTCTCCACTGATGAACAAATCTCCCTGTCCAAGCGTACTATTCGTTACGGGGCGGGGTGGGGCGGGTTTTCACTCGCCAGACCCCGCCCTTACACGGGGCCGGGGGCGGTATGTTTCGGGTAATCCCCGCCCTGCCCCAGTCCGGGGCCCACCCGCCAGGGTTCGCAATGGTCGGCCGAGGACCGGCTCGGACCAGCTAGACCTGGTCAAAGTCTAGTCTAGTCCAATAGTAGAAATTAGACTGACCAGGCAGTCATGGTTGCTGGAACTGACCGGACCGGGCTCAGTCAGACCGGGCGGACCAGGCAAACAAACGAGTAATAAGGGGTGCATCGGCTGGTGGCTTATCCGCGAAAATTGCGGCTGAACAGATCACTCAGCGCTAAAGAAGTTCTCTCGTTCACTAAGTGATTCACTAACCGCACAGAGAGGAGCATTTATAAAGCAGAAAAGTGCTCCTATCCTTCCATCGATCAGAACACCCAGCCTTTCTTCTCAATGTAAGTTCCCTTTCTTCTCAATGTATTTTTTTCGCTTACATCAGCAGG
>Ga0307510_10009112_pt1 | contig 11817 bp, 10 predicted proteins | sample 12_EM_MG_FD_207224 | JGI IMG/M metagenome (GOLD analysis project Ga0307510, IMG submission 207224) | Populus trichocarpa ectomycorrhiza microbial communities from riparian zone in the Pacific Northwest, United States - 12_EM | ecosystem: Host-associated > Plants > Roots > Unclassified | place...
AAAAATATATTTTTTGAATTTTTAAACTTTTTCTTAATTTTTTTGGATTTTTATCAATAATAATAGAAATAAAATAACATTCAAGAAAATCTTGGTGAATCCAAAATTGGGTTACAACAATTAATATTACAAGGAGATTTCAAGAAGTAGTTAAATTTAGCTAGGTTATATCATATACGACTTTCGTAAATTGATTTAATATATTTTAGAGTATCTGCTCGAAAAAACCATTCAACATGAGATTGTTCTGCTAGGAAAACATGATATCAGTATCAAACTTTTGAACAAATAGTACAGCATCAAGTCCAAATATATTCACAGCTCAAAGACATGAGTCTCCATCTTCTTTCCACCCCTTATTTCTGGTCCACTCTCTATTAATGCTTGAATCTTCAGCTACTTCGGATACCTGTAAACCAATTCAAGCATATATGGCATGCTCATTTTAACTTATAAATCTTATTATTGAGCGAAACAAGAAACAAACACACTAAAAAGAGAGGTAAGAAATCAAGTCAAATCAGCAACACCTCTGATTGAGCACTCATTGAACCATCTGGTGTAGTAGCAAATTTTGTGGTCAGCTTTGGACATTGATGGACCTTCAACTTCTCCAAACGAGGGAATAAGAAATAACAGCATTCGAAACTAAAACAGACAATACTTGATAATTGTTCTAGCGATAGCTCCCACAGATTAGGAAGCATCATCTCCTTCTCAACGTTGACAGGTGAAGCATGATTTTCCTGCCCAAATACTCCCAATAATTGAGAGGCTTCACCTACTCTCAGTGTATTGAGCTTTGGGAGACCTGAAGCCATGACTACTGGGAAGAGACTCTTCAACTTGTTGCATTTTCTAATATCAATTTGACACAAATTGGGGAAGCATAAAGATTGAAGATGATCTCCTGGCAATATCTGATCCTTTTCATCATCATTATCCTTAGCAATGATTTGCTCCAATTCCTCACAGGAAAATATCTTTAAGATTTTCAGTTGAACTAGACTGGCAATCATGCCGCATGTGAATACATGTGTCAGTCTCTTACACTCAACCACCTCCAAAGTAGTCAATTTGCTCAGCACGAGACCCTTCCATATACACCTCATGTCAGGCATGGAGTCCAAGTATAATTTTTTCAAATTTGTCAACCCCTGCATCAAAAGAAAACAAGGATACCAATTTATATGTGAATTGTTGTTAGATATAATTCCCAATACTTCAGCCAAAAACTTATCAACAAAAGGATATAAAAGGGAATATGATTGCGGGAATATGAAATCATAAGTTGCAGGACTGAAACAAACTCAATATTGGCAGATTGAGGTTTATCTTCCTGTTCAAATACTTCCATTAATTGGGGGAAGAGCCTCAATTTCACTCAAACTGGGAAAGCATAAAGATTGAAAAATCACAATTTTTAAATTTAAATTACTTCAGTTTCAGAGATTTAAAGGAAGAAATCACAATGAATTGAAGGAAGAAAATTATTGGAGAAATATAAAGGATGTACTTGGAGCTGTGCAAACAATTTTCCCAATTCTTTGTGGGCATCAATTTTTAGATATTGCAAAGAAGGCACCAGCAGGAAGCTCAAGCGTAATGTTTCCAAATTTATCAACCCCTGCGTCGAAAGAAAACAAGGATACCAATTTGTTAGATATAATTCCTAATTAATTGTGTGCACTTTGGAACTATATAATTTTGGTAAATAGATGAACTACTTCAGCCAAAAACTTACCAACAAAAGGATACAAGTATACATGGCAACAGGGCGTGGGAATATGAAATCAGAAGTTGCAGGAATGAAAGAGACAACTCAATATTAGCAAATGGAGGTTTATCTTCCTCTTCAAATACTTCCAATAATTGGGGGAAGAGCCTCAATTTCACTCAAACTGGGAAAGTATAAAGATTGAAAAATCTAGGTAGGATTTCATTACAATAATTAATTTCTTACTTCTTAAGCCCTGCATCAAGAGACAAGGAATGATACAGTTAGACAACTCCTTTTCAATTTAGTGGATGGCTAAAGGATTCATCTCCACTCATCAATTACTTCAGTTTCAGAAATTTAAAGGAAGAAATCAACATGTATTGAAGTTGACAATTTAAATTAAAAAGGAAAAAAATTATTGGAGAAATATAAAGGACGTACTTGGAGCTGTGCAAACAAATTTCCCGATTCTTTGTGGCCATCAATTTGTAGAATTTGCAAAGAAGGCAATTGGGCAGCAAAATTCTTTGGACCAAAAAAGCTGCCATTTGAAAGAGACAATCTTCTTAGCTTAGGGAACTTGATGATGGCATATCTGGTGAGTGCTTCTCCTTCTACACTGTAAAATATTTGCTTTAAATTATGAGCTTCAAAAATCCCCATCTCTTCCAGGTTCGGAAGGCTCGGAGACACAGAGACAGGGAAGACATATTCCAGTTTATCACAGTAAGATATGTTGATATTTTTTAATTGTGGGAAGCAAGGAGACTCTTCTCTGATAATATGCTTCAATTCACCGCAATTTCTTATGTCAAGTCTTTCTAGCTTTGGTAGACTTTGAGCGAGGGACGGTGTGAAGATAAATGTCAGTTTGTCGAGAGAATTCAAATACAAACGAGCAAGACTTTGGAGGCTGACATGTCTGGTGGGCCCCTTCCATATGCATTTGAGCTCAGGTAACCGTGATAGTGTTAAAGATGACAGCAGTGGCAGCTCCTCCTCCTCACTGCTTCCTTCATCAGACTCACCTAATTCAAATACCTCTTCCAATGATTTGCAGCCGTAAATGTTCACACTCAGATTTTTCAAAGCTGGCAGCAGTTTTGCTGGAAACGGAGGGCGAACATCCCCACAATCCCTCACTTGTACAAATTTTAATCTTTGTAAGAAGCCGTTTTGCTGCCCATGGACGGCCATCTTATCAGAGAACAATATTATATTTTTTCACTCTCATAAAAACAATTTATATGATGTATAAATAGGAGAAAAAAATAGAAAAAAAAGGATTACATATTATTGTTTCAGTTTTTTTCTTAATTAGAGATAAGTTGAATAATAATTGGATTTTTGCGAAAAAAGGTTACCACAACTCCTAATAATTAGTTTCATGTAAAAAATAAAAATAAAAATAGTAACTAATTATATTTTTATTTTAGTTATATAAAGTTAATAAATTTTTAAAGATATTATAATTGAATTAAATATTTGAACACAAAATTTATGTTCTTATATATTAAATCTAACAGATAATATGATTTCTATGATTAATTGGTGTTATTAATAACGCAAACAACAATGAGGCAGTTAAGTTTCTTATATTTATATATGTTAGATATTAAAAATCATAAAAAATAAAAATAAAAATTTATGATCTTATATTTGTGGATCTGTTTGAGATTGTGGTGGCGATGGCGGTTTAAATTGCTTTTTGCTTAGAAATACATCAAAATAAAGTTTTTTTATTTTTTAAAAATCATTTTTGACAGGAGCACATCAAAACGATTTGAAAACATAAAATAATTTTCATTTAAAAAAAAAATTAAAATTTTTGAAAACATTATTCCTACCGCATTCCCAAACACCTTCTAAATCTAAAAGATAATATGATTTCTATGATTAATTTTTGGTATGAATAATGCAAACAACAATGAGGCAGTTAAGTTTCTTATATTTATATATGTTTAGATAAAAAAAAAGCATAAAAAATAAAAATAAGCTGTGTCAACCAAACTTGTAACTATGTTGTATAATTAAAAAAAAATTAAACTTGGATTTTCCTAGCATTTATCAATTACTTTACTTTTAGAAATTTGGAGGAATAAATTATCGCAATTGACAACTTGAAATATAAATTACGTACTTGTAGCTGTGCCAACCAATTACCCACTTCTTCGTGGCCTTGAATGGTTAATCTTTGCAAAGGCAATTGAGCATCAAAATTCCTTGGACCTAAAAAGCTGTAATTTGATCTGAGCGCAAGAGACAATTTTCTTAGTTGAGGGAACTTGATGATGCCATCTCTGTTATGAGACAAAGTGACTGGGAAGACATATTCCAGTTTATCACAGTAAGACATATTCCAGTTTATCACAGATCCAACAACCTTAACTCCTTGAGCTCTCCTATTTCATCAGGTAATTCTTCAATGGATAAGCACGACATAAGACCAAGAATCTTAAGTCTCTGCAGCTTTCTCAACCGAATGAGGTCCTTGCAATTACACGAGATCAACACCAACGATTGAAGTTTCGTTGAGAGTTTAAGTGATTGCATTGACAAACACCCTCCCTTCAGAGACAAAACTTCAATTTCTTTCATCCCTTCAAAAAACGTCTCTGGAACATTCATACCATCATCCAGTCCTAATAATAGAACTTTGAGCCGTGGGCATACCAATCCTTCAGGAAGTTCTGCTAGTTTATTGCCCATTAACGAAATTGTTGTACAACCTTCAAAGCTTTTATTGCCCATTGGCCACTTCTCCAACCCAATGCCAGCCTTTACCTCGAATCCATATTCCTCTGATGATGCTATCTGAATAGCAAAGTCACGAACCAAGTCATGCATTTTCACACGTTCTTCAGTTTCAGTGCCCAACAGCATGCAACAATCTTTGAGGTTTTCGATTGCCACAGAAACACGTTTCCTTGCATCTTCAATGGGCTCCGTGTCTTGATGTAACCCATAGCCAACTGCATATCTCGTCAAGTCCTCGATTGGAATGTCATAATCTTCTGGAAATAAACAGCATACCACGAAACATGACTTGGTTTCCTCGTACTTCAAATAATCATAGCTCAACTTAAGACATGTGCAAGCATTATTTTGTTCGTCAATTTGTTCCATGCGCACAAATTGAGATTCTTTGAGCTGTCTAGACGCTACTTCCCACTGAACTCGTGATTTACCTCTTAGAGCCCTTCCCACTGTCACAAGTGCTATAGGCAAGCCTTGGCATTCTCTCGCAACCTCCCTTGCCACTGTGTTCAAGGTAGAGTCCCCATCACGTAAACCTGCATTGATTCTGAATAAATCCCATGCTTCATCTTCAGGTAAGACTCTTAAAAGTACTTTTTGCTGGCACTCCATAGAAGAACATATGCCTTGAAGACGTGTTGTTAGAAGTATTTTACAACCCCTGTGATCATCACCAAATGGGATCCCTATATCTTTCAAGTCAATATGTTTCCAAACATCATCCAGGATTATAAGCATCTTCTTTCCCTGCAGTCTCTGCCATAATTCATTTGCTCTACCTTCTTTACTCTTTTTGTCAAAATTCAGATCTAAACTATCTGCCATTCGATCCTGGATGCCCGTGACATTTGGAGTCTGGGACACCGTAGCTATCAAAACTTGATCAACAAGCTGCAACTCTTTGGCTCTCCTGCCTACTTCTTTTACCAGGGTGGTTTTACCCACCCCTCCCATGCCGTACAGTCCGATCATATTGGCGTTGTCATCTTTGAGAGCTTTCATAATCTGTTCCAAAGCTTCTTTTGAAGATTCTGAGGGCGTGAAATCCTTTGATTGAAGAAATTCTATGTGCTGAGGAGGAGCTTTGTGGGCCACTTTTGTAAACTTTGTTTCTAAAAGTTTTCTGAAAGTCTCCGACTTCTTGGCCAGTGCCTTGCTTAACTTGAATTGTCGCATGCAGTTTGGACACCAAGTAAAGCATTTGCCATTTTTTCCTATTTCATTTTCCAAGGGCTTCGCTCCTTCAATTTCGTTGTTTGCATCTTCCAGCCACTTTTTGACACCTTTCTTAATTTCTTTAGCATTCCTTTCAGCAGCTTCGACATCTTTTTGCAGACCATCTAGTGCTAAAGCAAGGTTCTCCTTTCGTTCTTTGAATTCTTCAACAAAATTGTTGAAACAGAACATGTAACGGAACAGCCTTCCTACTGGTTCCACCATGAGTTCTGCTAGCATAGCTATAATGGATCCACCAGCACTTTCGAGAGCCATTTTCCACAGGTCTGAAAATCAAAGAAATAAGGATACAGGACGTGAGAGTGAGCCACTACAAGTAAAACAGGCGCAGAGAGAATGGGAATAGGAATTTCATTACCTTAATTTGGGAAAATATGTGCGGAAAGCACTGTTACTGATTGCTCAATGAAATAGCGGGGGGGAGAAAAGGAGAAGGCCTTTAGCTCTGTATGGAATCCAGCTTCAAAAGCAACAAGGCTGTATGGTATAAGTATAACAATAAAATAGTTTACATGGATTCTAACTGACTCTTGTGAGTTAAAGCAGTAGTTCCCATTAAAAATGCATTTTGATGACATAATTAAGATAATATAGAGACAGTGACAAACAAATAATAATAAAAAAAATAATGAGTAAAAGTACTCACCTAGCAAAGAAAGAAACGAATGAAAGGTTCGGATAATCACTTAGACGTCTCCATGGATGATACCAGCTCGCTTCCTCCAACAAATATAATTAACCTAAGCTGTGATAGGTCAAAGTTCTTTTTAGCTTTCTTTTTTAAATAAAAATAAAAAACAGATCAACAAGAGATAAGACTTGCATAAAAGTAGAATTACTGAAAGAAACTCAACAAAGAATCAAACTCAAGCAATTAAAAATAATAGTCTATGATGACCATCTCTTATCACACGTTCAGGTAATATGATTGACCTATAACAATATTAAAAAAACAAAAAAAAAGCTAATAGATGGTCGCCACGTGTTCAACTTTATCTACCATTAGGAAAGGATAGAAAGTGGGAGAGAGAGAGGTTAAAAGGCTTAAAAAAAAAAAAAACAGAAATAAAAGAAAGGTTGAGATAAGAGAGGGACGTGGAAATAGAAGGAGAGGTTGAGGGAGGCAGAAACGGAAGAAGACATTGAAAGATCGGAGGAGAGTAAAGATAAAAATATGAATATGTGATGCTCGTTTATCTATTTGATTGGGATTTTTTTGTGCCATTGATAAAAATACTCTATTTTTTTTTTAATCTCTTTGATTGGGATTTTTTTGTGTCTCTTTTATTTGGAATTTCTTTGGACACTTTAATAATAACAAAAAAAATTAAAATATTGGAGAAATTATTGTTCATTAAAACACAAATTTACTTTGGACTACGATAGTATTTTTCTTTAATTTTGAGTTTTAGTTTTTGATAGCCATACTCATTTGATTTTTTTTTTAATTTTTTCATGCTCTTATAAATAATATAGGACATGAGGACCTGAAATCACGGCAGCGAATAAGGAGAGAAATAACATGTTTGTTTTTTTAAAAAAGTATTTTTTAAAAAACTTAAATTTTATTTTTACTTGAAATTAATTTTAAAAAAATTAGTTTGAAAATTAATATGAAAAAAAGGATAATAGAGTAGGTGTCCAAATCAAAACACATTAACATACACTACTAGAAAATCGGCGAAAACCAACGAAATTACCGACGGAATGTTTTCATCAGTAATTTTTACCGACGAAAATAATTCCGTCACCAATTATGTCGGTATATACCGACTGACAATACTCGTCGGCGATACGGTCGGTATATACCGACAAAGTACGTCCGTCGATATATACCGACAGTATCACCGACGGATTAAATAGTTTTTTTGGAAAGTTGCAATGGCGTGATGACGTAGATTTTTTTCAGATGATTTTACCGATGGAATGACCGAGGGATTCAAACTGGGATCTCCGTACAGTGACGTGGCACTGTCACCGGCGGACTCACCAACAGGTATACAGACGGAATGTGTCCGTCGGTGATTCCATCGGCAAAAGTGAATATATACCCACTCTGCCGACTCTCTTGCTCTATTTCTCCTCCTTCTTCCCCATCCCACCTCTCCCCTCTCAAACTACAGCCAACCACCCATCCCAACTCTCCCCCTCTTCTCAACACAAGCACTCAAGTTTCTTATACTTTTGTACGTGGTCACAACATCTGTTCTTGTGGATTTTATCATTTTTTGTAAGTAAATCTATCCTGTTTAGTTTTAACATTTAAATGTGAATTTTATTGTTTTTTTAGTATATGTTTTTTTGTTAACGTATGTGCTTGTTTGATTGTTATTTGTCAAAGAAACTTGTAGTATGAATGTATAATTTTATAGTTGTTATAGTTTGTTTTAGATTTTGTCAAATTATATTTGTTTGTAAATTATTGAAACTTTGTTTGAATTACACCGAATTAGATGTGTTGTGATGAAATAAATAATAGCTTGTTTAACGGGTTCATTTTAATTTTTATCAATTCCATTGTGAAGTTGTGATTTCCGTAAATTTATATATGTATAAATTTGTATGGACGTTGATAGTTGATAATTGATAATGGATATTTAACATAAGTGTTTTTTTAGTTTGTTGGATAATGTCGGGGCAAACCAATATTTTTGTTATGTTTATTTACGTAATATAGTTAATTAATACATGTTGTCGTCATAATTTTATAGAGGTTCGATAGAAGTCATGGATGATCGTTCATGGATGTATCGGGACTCACCCCAAGGATTGCGAAGGATGGATTATTGTAACGGGGTTCAGGGTTTTATTAATTTCACAATATCTATCCCAATGAATTTTACTGATGGCGGTATTAGGTGTCCATGCAGGAAGTGTAAAAATAAAAAGTTTCTGCATCAAGATGTTGTAACGATGCATCTTCTAAGCAAATGGTTCATGGAGGATTACCTGTGTTGGTATGCACACGGAGAACTATTTGTTCCTAATGAGAGCATAGTAGAAAGGGCGGTTGGGTCAACTTCTAGTGCTAGCAACATGCATGAAGTTGGAAATGACAATAGTAATCCTTACAGGAATATGGTTATGGATGCAATGAAAATGAGTGAAGGTATTGTCAGTGAATGTCCAATTATAGAAGAAGAACCTAATGCAGATGCAGCAACGTTTTTTGATCTGTTGAAATATTCCGACGAACCATTATGGGATGGCTGCACGAACCACAGTAAATTATCAGCTGTAGCACAAGTGTTCCCCATCAAGTCAGATCACGGGTTGAGTGGGGCCGATTATGACAAAATTATCGAATGGGCGAGAAGCATTTTACCTGAAGGAACAGGCTGAAAGAGAACTTTTATGTTGCCAAGTCCATGATGAAACCCCTCAGGTTAGGATACTAGAAAATTGACATGTGCCCTAACTTCTGCATGTTATGCTACCTTGAAAATACTGAGTTGACCGAGTGCATGACATGTGGGCATTCCCGTTACAAACCTAGAACTGACAGAGGAAAGACTCTCATGGCATTTAAAAAACCTAGATACTTCCCAATCACACCTAAACTGCAAAGGTTATTCATGTCACCAAGGACTGCTGAGCACATGACATGGCACCAATCACACCATGTGGTTGATGGAGTGATGGTGCATCCTTCTAATGGCAAAGCATGGAAACACTTTAACAGTGTGCATCCTCACTTTTCAGCTGAATCGAGAAACGTGTGTCTTAGGTTATGTACAGACGGATTCAACCCATTCGGGTCATTTACTGCTCCTTATTCTTGTTGGCTGGTCATACTGATGGTTTATAACTTGCCATCAGGGATGTATATGAGGCTGGAGTTCATGTTTTTATCTATGGTCATACCAGGTCCGAGCAGTCCGGGGCGGAATAAAGATGTTTGTCTTTGACCGTTGATTAATGAGTTGACGCAGTTGTGGTCCTCTAGAGCTTTGACTTATGATGTCTCGAGGAAACATAATTTTGTTATGAGAGCGGCTTTGATATGGACTATCAATGATTTCCCAGCTTATGGAATGGTTTCTGGTTGGAGCACGCATGGAAAACTAGCATGTCCATACAGTATGGAGAACAACAAGGCATTCACGCTAACAAACGGGGGTAAAGCTTATTTTTTTTACTGTCACCATCGTTTCTTGCCACCGAATCACAGGTACAGAAAGAACAGAAATGATTTCTTTGTTGGTAGAGTTAAAAAGGATGTTGCACCCTGCGTATTTCTGGTGAAGAATTGCATGATGTTGTGTCAGAGTACGGTGACATTGTGTTTGGTCTCCAATTAGATAAGCTGAAGTTTGCTGGTTTTGGTTTGACCTATAATTGGGTGAAGCAAAGTATCTTTTGGGAGCTTTCTTATTGGAAGACCAATCTTCTCCGCCATAACCTTGACGTCATGCACATTGAAAAGAACATGTTTGAGAACATTTTCAACACCGTCATGGATGTGAAGAGGAATACAAAGGACAACATCAAGGCTAGATTGGATGTAGTGTTCTGTAACCGAAAAAATATGGAGTTGGTTTGTGATGGGTCACGAGTCGCAAAACCAAGAGCAAGCTTTGTGTTAGAGAAAAACGCACTACTACTAGTCTATAAATGGCTTAAGAGTCTGCGTTTCCCCGATGGACATGCCTCGAACATATCAAGGCTGGTTAATACGGAGGAATGCAAATTATATGGAATGAAGAGTCATGACTGCCATGTGTTAATGTAAACACTCATCCCATTAGCTTTTCATGATTTGTTGCCAAAGGGGATATGGGATACACTCACGGAGATCAGTCATTTCATGATCAGCCTTTGTTAAACTTAAAAACTTGCTTACTTCTGCTCTGTCATTCAACCTCCTGATTGGTCATTACCTTTTGAAATAATGTGTGATGCTAGTGATTATGCTGTAGGTGCTGTCTTAGGACAAATAAAAGATAAGAAACACTATGTGATTTACTATGGAAGTAAAACTTTAAATAGTGCTAAAATGAATTACACTACCACTGAAAAAGAATTACTTACAGTAGTATTTGCATGTGACAAGTTCAGATCTTATCTTGTTGGCTCACCTGTTGTCGTTTTTAGTGATCATGCAGCATTGAAATATCTTCTCTCTAAGAAAGATTCTAAGGCTAGATTGGTGCGGTGGATTTTGTTACTTCAAGAATTTGATATCACAATCAAAGACAAGAAAGGCACCGAAAATATTGTCGCAGATCATTTGTCAAGATTGACAACCGATTCAAGATCTGACATCACACCAATCGATGACTACTTTCCTGATGAATCTTTATTTTCTGTCTCTACAATACCTTGGTTTGCTAATATTGTTAATTTTCTTGTTTCAGGACAATTGCCAGCTCATTGGAGCACCCAAGACAAAAGAAAGTTCTTGAACAAAGTGAAGAACTTTTATTGGGATGACCCTTATTTATTCAAATATTATCCTGATCAAATATTTCGAAGATGCATTCCTAACAATAAGGTAAGTAGTGTCATTAAATTCTGTCATTCTGAGGCATGTGGGGGTCATTTCTCATCAAGAAAGACAACTGCAAAAATCTTACAAAGTGGATTTTACTGGCCCACCATGTTCAAGGACTCACATGCATTCTGCAATACTTGTGAAAATTGTCAAAAGTTGGGATCTATTTCAAAACGTCACATGATGCCTTTAAATCCTATTCTTGTCATTGAGATCTTTGACTGTTGGGGTATAAATTTCATGGGTCCATTTCCACCATCATTTGGTTTCTTATACATATTAGTCACAGTAGATTATGTTCAAAATGGATAGAGGCAATTCCAAGTCGAAACAATGATCACAAAATAGTGATAAAGTTTTTGAAAGAAAACATTTTAAGTCAATTTGGAATCCCTCGAGCCATGATAAGTGATGGTGGAACACATTTCTGCAACAAGCCATTTGAGTCTTTAATGAAGAAATATGGAATCACATACAAAGTTATCACCCCTTATCACCCTCAGACGAGTGGACAGGTAGAACTTGCTAATAGGGAGATCAAACAGATTTTGGAGAAAACAGTGAACCCTAATCGGAAAGACTGGTCTTTAAGACTTAATGATGCACTTTG
>Ga0307510_10009113_pt1 | contig 11816 bp, 7 predicted proteins | sample 12_EM_MG_FD_207224 | JGI IMG/M metagenome (GOLD analysis project Ga0307510, IMG submission 207224) | Populus trichocarpa ectomycorrhiza microbial communities from riparian zone in the Pacific Northwest, United States - 12_EM | ecosystem: Host-associated > Plants > Roots > Unclassified | place...
ATGAAGTCGTGGTTGAACTGCCGGAAGTTAGTCGTTCGGTTGGAGATGCCGCCGTTGTTGTTGAAGTAAGCGGTAACGATCTGATTGGATTCGTGATAGCTGGACTGATCGGTATAAATGTCTGCGCCGATGCGCTCGGTTACCGAGAGCCAGGGAAGGAGGTTATATACGAAAGTAGCCACCGGCAGGAATCGGTTGACGGTGGAGACGAAGCCGGTATTGTCGAGGATGAAATATGGATTGTTCCTTCCGGTCCGGTACACTCGCTGGCCTCCGCCAGGAAGCGTGTCGGGGAGGGGATTCCAGGAAATGGGTGCGGCAAACACGGTCCAGAGGGGGCTGGAAAGGCCGTTGCCTTCCTCGATGCGATTGTTAACTGAATTAATGTAGTTGAACTGGAAGTTTGCAGTTATCTTATTGCTGAACTGGTTGGAGAACTTGCCGAAAATGGAGTGCCGGGTAAAGTCGGTACGCGGCATGATCCCATCGTTTTTCAGATAAGAATAGGAGAAAAGGTAGCGGGATCTGTCGGAGGCGCCGCTGACGCTGATGTTGTTGTCATAGGTATGTCCTGTTCTGAAAAATTCTTTCTGGGGGTTGTGTTTGGCGACGGGAGCCCCATTGACTTTCAGGGTGTCGATGAGCGGCCCCCAGGAGGTGGAGGCAAACCCACCATTGTTGCCGTCGACATATTGCCCGTTGAGTCCCTGGGCGTATTTGTCCTGGATATTCATGTAGATCGGCCTGTTAAAGCTGATGCTGCTGCTGAGGCTGACCTGGGGTCTGGCTGCCTTGATGCCATTCTTTGTGGTGATGATGATGGCACCTCTTGCGGCAGCGGAACCGTAGAGTGCGGTGGCGGCAGCACCTTTGAGCACAGTGACGGTCTCGATGATATTGGGGTCGATGTCGATGGCGCGGTTGGATGTGGAGCCCTGGCTAAGGGACACGTTGGTCTGACCTTGTCCGAAGGCGTCGATGGCGCCGGCCTCCGTATTGTCGATGGGAACGCCGTCCACGATGAAGAGGGGCTGATTTTCTCCGACAAGGGAGGTCGCTCCGCGGATGACGATACGGGAGGAGCTGCCGGGCATACCTGTAGAGTTAGTGACCTGGACGCCGGAGACCTTACCGGCGAGGGAGTTGACGATGTTGTCCTGTTTGGCGGCGACGAGGGTCTCTCCTTTTAATTCCTGTGTGCTATAGGTGAGCTCGCGTTTTTCCCGCCGGATGCCCAGGGCAGTCACGACGACTTCGTTGAGGACTCTTGTGCCTTCGGTATGGAGCATTATGTCTATCGAGGTGCTATTGGATACGTCGATCTCGCGGGGTTCGAAGCCAATAGCGCTGATGATCAGGGTGGCATTGGCTGGTACGCCTATTTTAAAAGTGCCATCTGTTGCGGCGCTGACACCCTTTCTGATGCCTTTGATCCGAATGGTGGCTGAAGAAACCGGATTGCCGATGGAATCTGTCACTTTCCCATTGACTTCCCTGTTCTGCGCATTCGCCCAGACTGCACAAAATAGCAGCAAGGCGAGAAAGGTTAGCATTTTTCTCATAATCTCTAGTTTGGTGAATGGTAACATATGGGACAAAAAAATCAAGTGAATTCATGCAAGACAAGCTCTGTTTGTGACCCAAGCGGGAAATTTCAATTCTGAAGGGTGACCGGACGGTACTGAAAAATCAATATCTTGAGTGAAAACCGCTAAAAAATATGTCAACTGCTTCTTCTGGTTTATCGCGTACGCTGGGGCCGTGGATGTTGTGGGGTTTGGGGGTGGGTTATGTCATTTCGGGGATGTATTTTGGCTGGAATCTGGGATTAGCGGAAGGGGGGACGGCGGGTTTGGCGATAGCCACGGCTGCGGTGATCGTGTTATACATTACGTTCACTTTCTCTTATACGGAGCTGGCCTGTGCTATTCCCCGGGCGGGGGGTGTCTTTGACTATGCGACCCGGGGGCTTGGCCGTGATCTGGGTTTTATTGCGGGGGCGGCGCAGCTGATAGAGTTCCTTTTTGCACCGCCGGCTATTGCTGCTGCTATCGGGGCCTATTTTCATATCTTTTTACCGCAGGTGCCGGTGACGACGATTGCCATAACGGCTTACCTGGTCTTTACTGCCCTGAATATCTATGGGGTAAAGGCGGCTGCCGGGTTTGAGCTGATCGTGACGGTGCTGGCGGTCTTTGAGCTGTTGTTATTCTCCGGTGTCTGTTTTCCGCATTTCGAGTGGAAGAATGTAGCGTTGAATGCTTTTCCCTTTGGGTGGAAGGGGGTCTGGGCGGCGGTGCCTTTTGCGGTATGGTTCTTTCTGGGTCTTGAAGGCGTGGCGAATGTGGCGGAGGAGACGGTGCGACCGCAGCGCAATATATTATTGGGCTTTGGATCTGCTCTGGCCACATTGATAGTGCTCTGTGTGCTGGTATTCCTTTCCTCTGTGGGAGTGGCGGGCTGGGAGGCCATCGTGTATCCATCGCCGGGGGCGGCCGCTTCGGATTCGCCGTTGCCGATGGCTTTGTCGAAGATCACGGGTACGGAAGGTTTGATCTATCATTTGCTGATCACGATAGGATTGATGGGGCTGGTAGCTTCTTTTCACGGGATCATTCTGGCGGCGAGCCGGGCGACGCTGGAGTTTGGTCGGGTGCGATACCTGCCGGCTGCGCTGGGTCGGGTGAATGTCCGCAGACAGACGCCGGTGAACGCGTTGCTGGTGAATATGGTGGTTGGCATTATCGCCCTGTTGTCGGGCAGGACGGGAGAGATCATTACGATATCCTGTTTTGGAGCGTTGACCTTGTATGTGCTGTCGATGATCACGGTGCTTGTGTTACGAAGGAAGGAGCCAGAGCTGGAACGGCCTTTCCGGGTACCTTTTTATCCTGTCTTCCCGATAGTGGCGCTGGTGATTGGGGCGATATGTCTTGTGGCTATGATCACATTGAATATTAAATTATCTGCTATCTATTTTTTGCTTCTTGCGCTGAGCTATATTTGGTTTCATTTTTTTGTAAAACCTACAATTGATGCAGAACAATCAATCGCTACCTGAGCTGCTGGACAAACTTGCGGCTGCGAAAACTGAAAAGGTCAAACTGGCTATAACAGATATCGATGGGGTGTTACGTGGTAAAGTGATGAGCTTTGATAAGTTCAGGGCCATTGCTGAAAAGGGTTTTGGCTTTTGCGATGTGGTATTCGGGTGGGATACGGAGGATCAGGCTTATGACAATGGGACTTTTACTGGCTGGCATACGGGCTATCCGGATGTCATAGCGGTGGTGGATACGGGAACGTTGAGGCGGGTACCCTGGGAGGGAGGGTTGCCATTCTTCCTGGCTGATCTTGCGGGAGGGCCGGTCTGTCCGAGGAGCTTATTAAAGAAGATGATCGGGCAGGCGACGGAGCTGGGATATTCGGCTTTTTTCTCACAGGAATTCGAGTGGTTCAATTTCAAGGCTTTGACAGAGGGAGAAAGCGTGCGATCGTTCAAGGAGCTGAAGCCTATATCCCAGGGGATGTTTGGTTATTCGATCCTGCGGGCTTCGCAGGGCAGTGATTATTTTCATGCCTTGTTTGACAATCTGAAACAATTCGGGGTGCCATTGGAGGGATTGCATACGGAAACGGGGCCGGGTGTTTATGAGGCGGCTATATTATATTCGGATGTGCTGGAGGCGGCGGATCGGGCTGTGCTCTTTAAAACTGCGGTAAAGGAAATCGCCTCCCGTCATGGCATTCTGCCGACCTTTATGGCTAAGGTGAGCGAGACCTTGCCAGGTTGCAGCGGGCATGTGCACCAGAGCTTGTGGACGGCTGATGGCAGCCGCAATTTATTTTATGATGGGGAAAACTCTACGGGCATTAGTCCGTTGATGGAAAGTTATATCGCCGGGCAGCTGCATTGTCTGCCGTATGTGCTGCCGATGTATGCGCCGACGGTAAACAGCTACAAGCGGCTTGTAGAAGGGGCCTGGGCTCCGACGACGCTGACCTGGGCTGTCGACAACCGGACCACGGCTTTGCGGGCATTGCCGGGTGGGGCCAGCTCGACGCGGCTGGAGACGCGGGTAGTGGGATCTGACTCCAATCCTTATTTAGCGATGGCGGCTTGTCTGGCTACGGGGCTTTATGGGGTAAGAAACGGGCTAAAGCTGACGACACCGGCCACTAAGGGCAGCGGCTATGCCGACAAGGCTGCCGGTGTGTTGCCGCGTAATCTGTGGGAGGCGACACAGGCGATGAAGGGCTCTGCGCTGGCTAAGGAATTATTTGGGGAGGCTTTTGTGGATCATTTTGCGAGGACCCGGGAATGGGAGTGGCGGCAGTTTGCGCAGGTGGTAACAGATTGGGAACTAAAAAGATATTTCGAAATCATATGACAGACTTCAATGTAATAAGACAGTACAATTTTCCGACGACAATACGATTTGGGGCCGGGGTTATAAGGGAGCTGCCGGACCATTTAGCTGCTGCAGGGCTAAGCCGGCCTTTGTTGGTGACGGACCCGGTGGTGGCGCAGCTGGGCTTTTTCCACGAGATCAAAAAAAGCCTCGAGGCTCGTGGGATCTCGGTAGAGGTCTTTTCCGATATTCATAAGAACCCGGTGAAGTCGGATGTGGAGAAGGGAGGAGATGCCTTTGTTGCCAGTGGTCGGGACAGTATTATTGGCATCGGGGGCGGAGCGGCTATGGATGTGGCGCGGGCGGTTGTTCTACGGATCCATCATCATCGGGATCTTTTTGACTATGATGATCTTATTGGCGGTGATGTATATGTGACGGAAGAGGTGCCTTATTTTATTACGGTACCTACTACGAGTGGTACGGGCAGCGAGGTGGGGCGGAGCGCAATTATTTCCGAGGACGATACGCACCGGAAGCGAATATTATTCTCGCCGAAGCTGCTGGCGAAGATCGTATATGCCGACCCATTACTGACGATGGATCTGCCGGCATTTGTTACGGCGGCTACGGGAATGGATGCGCTGACGCATAACATGGAGGCCTATATCGCGAAGATGGTGCATCCGATGTGTGAGGGTATTGCGTTGGAAGGGATCGATCTCATAACGCAGTCAATTGTGCAGGCGGTGCACCGGCCCGATCTTGAGTCGCGAAGTAAACTCATGATTGCATCCCTGATGGGGGCGGTAGCTTTTCAGAAGGGACTGGGGGTGGTGCATTCGCTGGCGCATCCGATGAGCTCTTTGCTGGATACGCATCATGGGTTGGCCAATGCGGTGAATCTGCCTTATGGGATGCGGTTCAATATTTCTGGTTTTGAGGGAAAGTTCAGGAAGATCGCCAGGACGATGGAATTAAAGGAAGAAAATGGTGAGGCGGTGGTGGAGCGTTTGTTTGAGCTGAACAAGGAATTGAATCTGCCGGTACGGTTGAGGGATGTAGGGGTTAAGGAGGAGCATCTGGAGACGCTGGCTGATCTGGCGTTTGCGGATTTTGCGCATCCGAACAATCCAAAGCCGGTGAGCAGGGAGGATTTTTTGAAACTATATCGGGAAGGTTTATAGGCGTGCGGAGGCCGCCTTAAAGAACAAATATGAAGATTGGTTTGACATATACGGGCAGCGAGTGGAAGCATGAAAACTATGTGAAGTGGATAAAGGCGGATGAAGACATCGAGGTTATCCGACTGGATGCGGAGCTGGCTAATCTGCATGAAATGCAGGAATGTGACGGGCTGGTATTATCGGGTGGTGTGGATATCGATCCGGAGCTGTATGATGGAGCGTTGGAATATGTGAAGGCACCGGTGGATGGCTGGCAGACGGAGCGGGACCTGTTCGAACAGGCGACGCTGCAGCTGGCGTGGGAGAGAGGATTGCCGGTGCTGGGGGTATGCCGGGGTCTGCAACTGATCAATGTAAGCCTGAATGGCACGTTGATACAGGATCTTGGAGTAAAGGGAGATGAAGTGCATGAGGGTGTGAGAGGGGTGGATAAGGAGCATGGGGTATCGTTGTTGCCGGGGAGCCTGTTACGGGGGATAGCGGGTAAGGATGGGGGAATGGTCAACAGTGCGCATCACCAGGCTATAGATCAATTGGGTGAGGGGCTGAAAATCAACTGTCGGGCGGAGGATGGGACGATAGAGGGCATCGAATGGGCGGAACCGGATCGCAGGCCTTTTTTGCTGGCGGTGCAATGGCATCCGGAGCGGATGTATGTCAATGGGTTTGCGGATGGGTTTTTGTACCGGGCGATCCGGGATGAATTTATTAATGCTATAAAAAAATAATATGCAGATCGTTAATCCGGCTACGGAAGAAATCATAGATGAAATAACAGAGGATACGGAAAATTCGGTAAAGCAGAAGTTTGATTTGCTCAAGGCAGGGTGGCGGGTCTGGGCTGCGAGACCGGTGGACGAGAGGCTGGCGGCGATAGAGCGGTTCTATGAGTCATTGGAAACGGAGAAGAAAGTGTTGGCTGAGACGCTGACGGCTGAAACGGGGAAACCTTTGCAGCAATCTTATAATGAGCTGAATGGGGCAAGGGCCCGGATCCGGTGGTTCCTGGATCATTCGAAGCGCTGGCTGGAAGAGGAATGGGTGATAACGGAAGGGTCTACGCGTGAAAAGATAAGCTATGAGCCACTGGGCATCATTGCGAATATCTCGGCCTGGAACTATCCTTATCTTGTTGGCGTCAATGTATTTATTCCGGCGCTGATAGGGGGGAATGGGGTTTTTTATAAACCATCTGAATATTCGACGCTGACGGGTTTGCATATACAGCGTCTTTTATACCGGGCTGGGGTACCCGAGAATGTATTTCAGCTGGTGGCGGGGAAAGGAAAGGCGGGGGAATGGCTGTTACAGCTACCGCTGGATGGATACTTTTTTACGGGCAGCTACCGGACGGGGCGGCTGATTGCCGAGAAGGTCGCTTCGAAGCTGGTGCCTTGCCAGCTTGAATTAGGGGGGAAGGACCCGTTGTATGTCATGGATGATGTCGAGGACATTGACAAGGTGGCGGCTGCTGCCCTGGAGGGAGTAGTATATAATAACGGGCAGAGCTGTTGTGCGGTGGAAAGGATCTATGTACAGGAAAAAGTCTATGACAAGTTTGTAAAGGCGTATACGGAGCAGGCGCGTAAGATAGCGGTTGGGGATCCGACCGATGCGGCGACAGAGATAGGGCCGTTGAGCCGGCCGGGTCAGCTGGATTTTTTGCAGGAACAGATAGCGGATGCGGTAGGAAAAGGAGCGAAATTATTGTATGGCGGCCGCCGGGTTGGGGCGAAGGGGTATTTTATGGAGCCGGCGGTGCTGGTGGATGTAGATCATGGGATGAAGCTGATGAAGGAAGAGTCTTTTGGGCCGGTGGTAGGTATTCAGCGGGTCAAGGACGATGCGGAGGCGGTGGAGCTGATGGGGGATACGGAATATGGTTTGACGGCGGCTGTTTATTCAAAGAGCTATGAGCGTGCCGAGAGGGTGATGCGGCAGCTGGATACGGGGACGGTATATTGGAATTGCTGTGATCGGGTGAGTGCGGGTTTGCCCTGGTCGGGGAGGAAGCATTCGGGGCTGGGGATGACTTTATCTTACCAGGGGATACGGGCTTTTGTGCAACCGAAGGCATATCATATAAGGCCTTAAGGGCTGAGGCGCCGGGAAGGGTGTTATACACGTCCTGTGTATATCTAATTAGGGGGTTTTCCTATATGTTTCTTAACATTATGGTACTGGTCCCGGGCCGGTGACCCTGTGCAACTGATAGTCCTGCCCGCCTTTCTTAATTTTCAAGTTTTTAGTTTATGGTCAATCTTTACTATTGGATTAGTAAGAGGGGGATAGTTTTTGTCCTTATGATAATGGGCTGTTTGCTGGGGCAGGGATTGCGGGCGCAGACGCTGGGGACGAATATTATTGTGAATGGGGATGCGGAAGACGCGGCTGTGGTGGGGGCGGGAAAACCGTGGATCGATGGCGGTGCCGGCGCAACGAGTTTTGGGGATGCCAGCGGGACAGATGGCGGGGTGTGGTTTCTGACCAATACCACTACTTATCCGCAGCCTTATAATGTACCAATGCGAGCGTCAAATGGAAACCAGTTCTTTAATGCAGGGATTAATGTTGCGTTGGGGGATGCCCGTACATTGCAGCAGCAAATAGATCTGCCGGGCACTTTTACCAGTGTGGATCTTACCTATAACTTTGACGGTTATGTAGCGAGTAATGGACTTTTTAGCGGGCAATCCAACCTGGTCGACGTAAAAGTAGAATACAGGGATCCCTCCGAAACCAGTGTTTATACTTTTGAGTACTCTCTTGTTCCGACTGCTGCCGGACCTACCGGGTGGGTCCATATTACGAATAGCCAGGATGTGCTGGCCACCGATAATGTAACACATGTGATCGTTACGCTGACGGCAGAAAATGATAATTCAAGCAGCCCGATTCAGGCCTATTTTGATAATCTCAGCCTGGTGCCAAACCTGATCAACCTCCCGGTGACATTGGTAGATTTCCATGCTTTGCAGCAGCCGGATCGTACGGTGGCGTTGCAGTGGGAGACGGCGCAGGAGCAGAACAGCAGGTATACAGAAGTGCAGCGGAGTGCCGATGGAAAGACCTATTCGGCGATAGGGCAGGTGGCGGCTGCGGGGAATAGCTCGTTGCCGAGGGATTATGCTTTTACGGATCAGTCACCGTTGAGCGGGAGAGGCTTTTATCGCCTGAAGATGGTGGATATTGACGGCAGCTTTAAGTATAGCAAGATCTTACAGGTCACCACCGGTGCGACGGGGGCGGTGATAAAAGTATATAGTAATCCTTTTCACGATCAGCTGGGGGTGGTGATACCGGCTATGACATCGGAAAAGTTGGTATTATCCCTTTTTGATCAGACGGGTAAGATATGTCTGCGTCAGAATTATACCACACAGAAGGGGAATAATTTTGTCAATCTATACCCTGGGGGGATCGCTGCGGGAGTATACTTGCTGCATGTGCAGGGGGCGCAGACGAACCAGACGATCAGGGTGTTGAAACAGTAAGGGATAAATGAAGATGGGAAGTACGATAAAAAAGAGCCCCCGCCAACTGGCAGGGGCTCGTCTATTTAATGTTGGTCATCTATTTTAATGCTGATTGCCTTTTCCGTTGGATTGGTAACAGCCGAGATCAACTCCGGGAGGTGTAACCTCTGTAGCGCCGTAGATCGGGTCCAGGGGAACTACCGTCATGGGTTGAACGGCGGTGGTAGTACCTTTTCCGATGAGGGGGGAGCTGGGTTGTAAATGAAAGTCGAAGTTTCCGATGGTATTGTTCTGCCAGGGAAAATAACCATGGTAATTAGCAGGCAGCGGAAAATTGACGAAGAGGGGACTCATCTTTTGTATGGCCGGGGTTCCGTCATAAGCTGCATTGGCATGATCAAAGGTGGGTTGGGGGCTTTCATAATTAAAGTTAGCGGGAAGATAAGAAGACGGCAGTGGCAGATCGGTAGGCTGCGGGATGGTACAAACCGGTCCCCAGGTAAAGAACTGTTCGGCTACGTCGAGCGAATCTGCGTATTGATAGTTATACCCGTAAGTCAGGTGAGTGGTATCTGCGGCGGGATTGTTTACTACCCTGTAACCGACTGCGCAATTGACGGCGACATTATTGAAAAATGCGCCTGCAGCACCCTGCTCGTAATCGATGGTAGACCCGCGCTGGCCGGGTGTGACCTGTGCTCCACAATTGACGAAGGTGCTATTATACATGACCACGTTCGCCTGTGGTGCGCCTGCGCCCTGTCCTTTATTGGAAACTTTCTGACCGTTGTATGCGGTGCCAATGAAGAAGTTGTATGCTACGGTGCCAATTGTTCCACCCTTCATGTTTACGCAGTCTCCGCCGGAGCCGCCGCATTTTTCGAAGGTATTCCTGAAGACATGCACTTTGCCGCTGGAGATGCGGATGCAGTCATCCGTGCCGCCATAGACCCAGGAGTCTTCCAGGATGAAATACCCATTGTAGTTCTGAAACAGTATGTTAAAGGATGTGCCGGCGCTTTGGTTGACCTGGGGCAGGGCGGACACCGTATTCCCTTCCGTGTTGCCGGCGAAGTCGATATGGGTCCATTTGATGGCCATAACAGGGCAGGTGGTGCCACCGATGATGCCGCGCCATAGGCCGATGTGGGCGGAATCCTGGGTCAGGGAAAGACCAGGGGTATTGTTCTTGTTCACGCCCGATACGGTCATGTAGATGGGAGCTGCCTTTGTGCCTATGCTAAAAAGGGAGCCCAGGACAACCAGGCCTGATCCATGCCGGAAATTCAGGGTGACACCTTCCTGGATGATCAGGCTATCAGAAGGGTTGATAACGATGTCAGAATCGATGGTATAGGTTTTTCCGGCGAGCATGGTGCCTTTGACGGAACCTGCCAGGGGGATGGAATCGCTTACTGTCTTGCCCGGAACCTGCTGGGCCTGGTAAATATTTGATTTATCTGTGGCCCATTTTTTACAACCTGCCAGGGAGACGGTGAGAATTATGATGAGGGCTGGAATACTAAGCTTCTTCATTTTATATGATTTTATTAGGCTGTTTGTGGATTAGAATTTAAACCTGAATCCGCCGAGGAAACTGATCTTGTAATAATCTTTTTGAACGATGGTGATATTGCTGTTGCCGCTCTGTACGGGTAATGGTTGTTCTGCCACCTGGGCGTGGGGGAATTTGATATACAGCTGGTGAGGTGTATTGGTCAGGTTATTGACCTTTGCAAAAAAGTAAAAACGTTTTGAGAGTCTTTTTTCTCCTGAAAAGTCCAGCTGGGCGTATGCCTTCTGCCAGATATCCTCTTCGAAATAGGGCTGTACCTGTGCAATCCTGTTCCCTGTGTAAGAGAGGGCAAGCTGGAGGTCCAGGCCGATCCTTTGGTTCTTATAGAGGGCGGAGATATTGCCGATATGGTCGGCTTGTCCCTGTAGGGGCCGGCTTTGGGAAACGGTATCGGTGTGGATGGAATTGCCAACATAGTGGTAAAGCAGCTTGGGCGTAGTGACCCTGGAGTGGGTATAGGTATAATTGGCTGATACCCCGAAGTTGCCGAAGTATTTTGTCAGGACGGCTTCCAGTCCAAAATTGGTGGCTGTGTTTACGTTCTGAGGCTGGATGAACAGTGCGCTGGGGCCTCCTTTTGTGCGAACGAAATATTCGATGGGGTTTTCCAGCTTCTTATAAAAGGCGCCGAGCAGGACCTGGTCGGCAAGGCCTGGGAACCATTCGTACCGGAGGTCGAGATTGTCGGCGCGGGTATGTTTCAGGTCAGGGTTGCCGATCTCGGTGTAAAACTCGCCGGGGTAGCTATAAGGATCAATTTCGCCAAATCCGGGACGGCTGATCGATTTGAAGTAAGATAGGCGCAGGGCCTGCTGAGGGCTAAGGGTATACTTTAAATGAGCGCTGGGCAATACATCCGTATAATGAATAGTGCCGTATCCCTGGTCGGAATTCGCGGGCATATCGGTGGCATAGTCCTGTTGTGTATTCTCAACCCGTACCCCACCGAGTACCTGGAGAGCCTGTGTCAGCATGAATTTGGCCTGGATGTACCCGGCTGCAATTTTTTCATGTACGGTATAGGTGTCATAGGTGACTGCAGTCAGACTGCCGAGGTTGCCGCCGACCTTGTTGAAAATAAAGGGAATGGAATCAAGGGAGTGGACGGGTTGGTTGGCGGGCAGGTTGGTGACCAGGTCATAATCATTGTAATAGGCGCTTCTTGTCTTATGACGGTACATACCGCCGAGTTCCAATTCAACATTCCTCCGGGCGATGCGGGGAG
>Ga0307510_10009114_pt1 | contig 11815 bp, 6 predicted proteins | sample 12_EM_MG_FD_207224 | JGI IMG/M metagenome (GOLD analysis project Ga0307510, IMG submission 207224) | Populus trichocarpa ectomycorrhiza microbial communities from riparian zone in the Pacific Northwest, United States - 12_EM | ecosystem: Host-associated > Plants > Roots > Unclassified | place...
GAGACGGAGATAGCGGCACGTTTCTACGCACGATGCCCTCAACGTACGCGATCGGCAGTTCGCTTCCAGTAGAGACCAGGAATACAGAATGGTTCAGACGGAAATTTTGTTCAAGACGAGAACACAGCAGACTTTACCCGTTTAAGTTTTCGGATATTGTCACAGATATTGAAGAAGCCAGCCGATCTCCGAGGAAGGAAGGAATGAGGCTCGCACGTGTGCGACTCATACGCATTGCTTGTGCGAGTCGCGAATTCATGAGAACCGCGGTGTGCAGTACCCCGATGACATAGAAATTGGGGACATGTAGTTAGAAAAGGTGTGTATGCGCGCTGGTAGGGACTAAGCAGAAGACGCAAGATAGTCCCGGCATCCGTCATGTATGCACAAGATAGTAATAAAGCTGGTACTATGAACTGGCACTGCAACCTGGTGCGTGTTGTCTGATGCGAAGGAGCCGGGTCGTAGTGCGGTTGAACACCCCGTTGTTGCCTGCGAACCGGTCTAACTTACGTTTAATTAGATTTAAAACAAGGCTTTAGTTAGAGTTAAGTACATTTCGGCAAGGCGATTAACAACAAACGCTTGCTGAATTGCCATGTTACTATCATGAAGGCATCTTTCGAGACTTCTCACATTGTCAATTTGATCTGTGTTCCAATTTACAAGCTGGTCGTTGGCATTTGAAGGTCCGGCTCCATGTGGAGTGGAATTTGACCATGCAGGGACCCTTGGCTGGGGCACTGCCGGAGCACACTTTGGTTCAACTCCTACACATCAGCTACGATTCTGGAACAAAACAGTAATCCACCACCCATACGCCCAGACTAGCTACGACTGGCACTCGCCCCGCACTACTGACTATTGTCACCCGCTACCCCTTCTCCTCGTCCTCCTACCCCTCACCACTTTCCAATCGGTGAATACCGAGACAGCCATGAAGAAGCGCATGCGACGCGTCGCGTTCAGGAGCCGAGAGGACTTGAAATGGGACGAGCAGGATTAACATTCAATTGGGCGGCCGAGCAGGCGCAGACACAGACGCGGTAACTCATCCCTTTACTTTTGGTTTTCAGTGGAGCCTCATCACAGCATTCATTTGCTACTGCGGCGATGCACCCTCTAGCCCCCTATCATCCATGATTACGCGCGGCAACTCGCTCAGGTCCACTCCACTTACGTACCGCGGCAGCCGAAAAAGAACTTGTTACACGTTTCAAGGCTTTACCGATCGGTCAAGGGGTAGTTATGTGGCTGGCATGGACCTACGCTCGGCGCTTGTCTCTGTTGATACGAGCATGTCTCGAGACGTCGGTTATCCCTGCCCGTAGGCCACCCGCTACCAGAGCAACAAGTGCCTGGGCCTCCCCATAGGTCCAAGATGTTGTATTGAATCTGCGAGACGTCAGGTTTCGTTCTCGAATATTTCGGACGCGAACAACGAGAATCTTTTGCCAAGTTTGGATTTAATTTTGCCCGATACTGACGCCTTACTGAAAAGATGCCATATACTCTACGAATCGGACTGTGCTCCCCTTGTTCCTGTCAGAGTCAGCACCCCATAATCCATTCTATGTACTGCTTCTCGCCGAAAGGAGGGATAGGTACCGCTGGTGATGCCTCTTCCATGTTGCACTTAGATTCCTGGTTTTATGGAAGCAGGCGGTAGGTACAGTACACCACCATCTGCCATCAGCTATACGAGTAATTCGGCCCCACAGCTCGTATATGCACCCACTTTGTCACAAAAAAGGGCAAGGTTACCCTAGATGTGCTTCGGAGATCGTCTAAACGAGCATAATTGCATTTCTTCATGTACACTTTCTCTTTCAACGTCTCGAGGTGAAAGCCGCACACAATCTCGTTCTTATGATGGAACGTACATTGGGCGGACCTGAAGAAGACCAGGGGCGGGAATCACCTCAGTGGCGCTCTAACCGTAGCACCAAGAGTGGGCTCACTTTCTATCGTCGGTTCGCCCCAACCAAATGAACTGGATTTTCGGGGTCTGGTCTGGAGGACATCCAATCCATCTAGATGTGTTCAACATAGCCCGACTTTGACGGATCAAGGAATTCCTGATCATGCCTTAGTAAGACGTACCGATCGAACCACGACCACGGCCGCTGGCCTCATCGATCGATTTTCTTCTCGTGACCCTTGCTTTCCCAGGAGATGCTAGCTGTAAAGCCGGCTACTCAAGCAAAGTGTAGGTGATTCGACGGGGTATCATGACCCCAGTGGAGCTATTGACGCAACTGCGATTTGACTGCGGACCCAAACGCCGCCCCACCACTGTATAACCATTTTCCCATCAGCATGCGCCGACCTGGCGGAACTCGGCACTCGTGTGCGACTTTCCACTCGGGCATGATAAGCATGCTGTTGGTCATGAGACAAGCTGGCACCTCAACACAGGCCGCGCGCGCATGGGTCAGCATACTGCCACGAACTTGAAGGCGCGAGATACGGGAATTATATCGACTCGGACGCCAAGTCGTGGCGGCGATGAGATCCCATTCAGAAGGATTGGTAACAGTGGCCTATACAGCACTACTGGTAGTACAGGTTAATGTCGAACAACTTTCTCGTTGAAGTAGGAACCCTTTTCGACGAATGACGAAACGAAATCAATATCCATCAGCATGGCAGATCCTCGAAACCAACAACTTGAAGTAGTCCGTCGTTGTGCGTCGTTGAATCCAAATTTCGGAGGGGCTCAAATGACGCCCTTGATGATATCAGCAGCTAAGCAAGGTGACGAAATGCAGCCCCATGCCTTGGCCATCGGCGATAAGAATGCGTAAATCATTAACGCTGGTCTTACCCTGTTCAACCAAGCCATATACGTACGCTGTCGACAGGCCAAATATCGGCACAGGCCACGGAATGGAAGAAGCACGACGTACTTTGGGTGGGCGCACCGGTGATCGACGACGCGCAAGTTGTGCGTCCCGTACATCTGCGAAAAATAGTCAAACCACCGCAATACGCAGGGACAGACGTAAGTAAACAAAAAGCTGGGCGATGTGGGCAGCATTTTTTAAAATTTGCATGAATTCTTTTTACTGACCTTGGCCATGGATCGACGACCCCGACCTTGTCACGCGGGAGCATCAAGCATGCCCCCGAAGTATCTGAGCCAAGACAAAAAAAAGTCAGTAGGCGGGATGGATGTACAATAGAAGTAGAAAAATGGAAATCCGGAAAGGTGGAGAGCGGCAGATGGGCAATTAAGTTTGTGTGTTGCTTGACCCACGCGACGATTTCCTCGTCTGCCTGCGCCTCATGGCGTATGCATACAACCTTGAGTGGGAGCAGCGTCCAAGTACACCCACCGAAGTTATCTTCGTAGTAGTGCGGGTCCATCGCAGGTGGCGCGAGGGTATCGTAAACTCCGCGTGCTATGATAAGAGGGTGGAAGGTGCAGTGCATGAGCCAAACTAACTGTGGCGTTGGAAGAGGATCGAACCGAGAACGTACGATTGTGCTGCGCGACCAGGGGTAGTTCAGAACAGTCGACACGATCGTGTTGTATTTCTCTCCTGACTCAGGAATGCCTTCGTTCTTCAGTTAGCGCGCCAGAATAGCGGATAAGAGGGAGGGAGATCGACACACTCGGGGCGGGAGAAGGACGTCAGCATGCTGACGATTTCCAAGCTTGCAACGGCAAGGCTTACTTCTCCGCAATACCGGCTCTCCAGCGGCCGGGCGGGGTGGCGCGGACCTGCGCGAAATGCGAAGCTGTGAGCGCCTCACCATCGGGGGAGAGGCAGGCGAGAGAGCCAGTGCCGCCACCGAGGAATGGGAGGAGGAAGAGGCCTTTATGCTCCGCGCTGTTATCGCGGGACATGTCATACTTCTGAATCTGTGACAAGACTTGATAAAAGCTTACGAAAGGCCCAGCTGATCCTTCAAAACCGCATCATCCGCGATAGCTCCCGCCAGTGGGCGTTGTATTTCTCGGGATTTTTGAGTTCTTGATGTGCTGTCAGCGATGGCGCAAGGGGAATTTTCGCACCAAATGTGAGAGCGGTGAAAGATATGTTCTTGCACATTTTCGCCGACGCTACGTTGGAGTGACGCCAATCTTGGCGAGTGTTCCGGATTACCGATGCCCGAAAACTCGAGAATCTACAATATGATTCAAACCATTGATGAGATGCGACACGAGATTTTTTACTTGAGGTGTCTTGATCACACTATCATAAAATTAAGACCTGAAAGTATGCTCACCCAGCGCTGAGGATGACTTCTCGGCCTACGCGAGCAGCACATGTCTTCCACTCATACGCAAAGTCAAACACCCGACGCAACCTCACACCTGCTACGCTCTTCTCATCCTTGAATAAAACCCTCGTTACGGGCGAGGAAACAATGACGCGGAGGTTCTTGCGCCCGCTCGCCCGGTTAAGGTAGTCCCGAGAACGATTGACATCTGTAAGTTCATAGAGACCAACATTAAGAAGGAATGTAGGGCAGTCATGCCAGTGAGTATGAACGTCTGTTGGTTTCGGGATTGACGGAGCAAGTCACCATCCAGGCTGCGTTACCCTGTGGCAATATCAGCGTCATTCGAGTCCGAGTCGTATAACATGTACTTAACTAGGCGGATGCATACATCCCCTTGTGTCTGGGCGGTAAGAGGGGTGAAGGACGGGACCTTGGGACGGATGTTCGGAGCTTATGGCACCTCTTGCAAGAGGAAGGCCCAGGTTACTGAGAGTCTGATTGCACGCTATCAGTACCTGACCAATTCACGCGTGCAACAGGGTTGGTAGCACACACGTCTTGGTATAGAGTATCCCGGCCAGAACGTAGCGGTGGATAGCAAGTGGAGATACGGCCTGTATCCAAAGTCAACGACCGTGCAACGCTCAGACGACGTGTGGCGCACATCCAACCATCTGTCCCAGGGATCGAAATACAGACGCTCTGCCTCTGCTTCTTGCAATCTGGGTGGGGTGAAACTGGATTGCACGGTCAAAAAGAGTTATAGGGGGGTGGTAATTGGCAAGTGACATACCACTCGCTCTTTATCGAGTACCGTAGGTATGTCCCAATTCCACCCTGGCTTTCCGAGCTTTTCGATTTCTGGTACACAGCAGCACAATCAATAACAGTTTAAGGCAAGGGCAGCATGTCGTCAATATCTGAGGTGGGTGGTTGCTTGAAGGCGTAAAAGTTAATACTACATGCGCCACCGAGGCACTTGCTATTGACTGAGACGCGGTCAGTTGTTTATCGTGCGGTAAACGAGAGGGTATGTGCATGAATGGAGTACTTACCGCGGCCAATACGATGCGTTCATTGCTGTGCATTTGGGGGACCTAAGATAGCGGGAGAACATGGAACTTGTGCCAGGCGCCCGCCTCCGTGAGAAGCCATTGTGCGCACCGTCATGAATCCCCACTCACAGTCGGGTTGGAAGATGTTCTTTCCGAACGTGCCGGACATGGCCGAGCGGCATCGTGAGAAGGGGGAAAGTGTGCCGCAGATGGACGAGACGACGCAGTGATCGTGTTGTCATTGGGATTCACACATCCCGGCTCCGAGAACGAGCACGGAGATGGTGGGATCCTCTGACAGGCGCGGCACAGCTACGGGGCCCGTGGTCTGCGTGCGTGCGCTAACGCAGTGGGCGGGATGGGGGTGACATACTCCACCGCCTGTGATGCGCATCAAGATAAAAGGACAGTTGGCGAACGGAACACATACGTACCGAGGATATAGTCGTATTCACGATCCTGGGCTGACCTCAAGAGATCCGCAGCCATGAAGATGACGGACGAGAAGACAGAATGATAGCAGAATGTGTGCTTGGGGGTTAATTCATGGGTCGCAATGTAAGCTGTTTTGTAGACGCTGACACGGTCTGGAGAGATGAGTTAGGCGTTTAATTGGATGTGTAAGATTGCGTATACAGGGCAGATGTCGAGGACTGAGCGGGAGCTATCTGGCCTAAATTGACCGTAGATCACCGGTGATCATGATGATGTCATCTGTTATCGGGAGGGAACAGCGAGGCATGATTGACAGTCTCATGGCTGAACACGCGTGTTCTAAGATGCATGTGATATCGACTATGGCATGGGATCATCGTGGCTTGGGGGAGGCATGATATTACCTTTGATTGGAATGCACAACTATCTCCTCAATGCCTTTTCCTTGCGGGACTTGCCTCGGACGGGGAATTATGCGGTACTCGCCAGCGCTAGTGGGAAAAAAAAAAAAATTACGTCAAAGTGCAAAGGCGGAAGGTCAATATGAAGGGGGAGCACAAAGTCGGGCTCAGCTGGAGCTCCTCTTCGCTGTCCACCGCTTGGGCTTCCCCTTCAAGATTTCCTTCCTTCTTCTCAGAGAGCGGATACGCCTCACGAGATTTTGATTCAACTTCACTTGCGCTCGTCCATATCTTCCGTCTTGGCCGTTTTGCACACACGAGGATCGCGGACTCTCATTCACCCTTACACGTTTCCCCAACGCCCCCTCCCTCCCGCTCCACCCCTCAAAGCCCATATCTTTTCTTGACTCGGCCTGCTCGCTAGCTCGATCTCATCATCATGTCCTCTCAAGACCTCCATCAAGTCATCCTCCGATGGTGCGCTACCACGCGTGTTCGACGCATTTCCCCCCTTAATACCTCCACCACATAAATACAGGCCACACACCGATGCCAATGAAGTTATCGTCACTGGAACTTTCGACCAGGCAAGTCCGCCTGCTTGTTCCTTTTTTTTTTTCTTTCTCTCTTTTCTTATAATTCTGTTTCACTCATGCCTTCAATAACTACCGGTTTATCGCTTCGTCTCCCTTCATTCATCTTTTCCTCTGCGCCACATCTCTGCATACAGTGGTCTTCCTCTGTACGCCTCACTCGCAAGCCCGATGGCTTCGAAGCCCCTGTCTTAATTCCATGGCAAGACAAGATCGCGTACAAGTTCATCGTTGACGGTCGCTGGATGACCAACGACAGAGAACCCACAGAGATCGACCATGGCTTTGTCAACAACGTCTACACCGCGCCTCCATCGCCCCCATCGCCGGCACCCCATCTCGATAGCACCCTGCCTACCCACCGCTCTGAGTCCGATGTGGAGTCTGAGCACGCGGAAGAGGAAAAGGTTCCGGTAGACGCTGACAAACCAGTGGCAAATGGATCCGCCCTCGATGAACCGCACGAGGTTCCTACCCCAACTGCTGAGCCTGCGCCCGAAGCGCCATCGACCCTTACTGAGGGAGCCAAGGCGGTTATCACCCCAACCGTTGAAGCAGCTCACGTGGCCGTTGCCCAGGTCGCTCCAGACCCACAAGAGGTAGAGAGGGCCTCAGAAGAGGTACGTTTAAACCCCGATTTATCGAAGCTTGATAAAGACATTTTCGATCAAATAAAGCTCACACCTGAGCCCCAAGCTCCCAAGGAACCCGTCCCCACTGCTCAAGTTGAAGTACCAGCGGAGGTTACACCGACGGCAGTAGAAGATGGGGTATCTACTTCGGGGGCTGAGCCGCCGAAGGAGGAAACCCTTGCTGCTGGCGAAGGGGCTAAGGTTACTGCGGGACCGGAGCCCGCACCCGAGCCAGAGCCAGCTGTTCCTGTCGTCGAACCTGTTCCCGAGCCCTCCAATGTCGAGGGGGCTCCCACTGCTGCAGAATCCGAAGTTGTACCGGTCCCCGAGCGTGAGGCAGCAACTGTACTCGAGTCGTCCAAACCTGCGCCTTTCCTTGCACCACCCCCCGCCGTGGATCAAGACTCTGCACCTGCCGAGAAGACCAATCCCATTCCTGCAGCCGAGCCTGCCGCCGATGCCGCGCCTGGACCCGAGCCTGATACAAAGTCATGTGACGCTTGTTCGTCGCCTTTACCCACCGCTCCTGCCATCAATGGTCACACCAAGTCTATGAGCACGGCCAGCACCTCCACCGCCGTGCCGTCGTTGCCGACGACGGTGAGTCGGAAGGTGTCGCGTAAGTTCTCGCTCCTTGGACGGGACAAAAGCGGGGACAGTTCGCCAACTGGTTCATCACGGTTTTCGAGTCAGCAAAAGCGCGAGAAGCGGCACAGTCTCCTGGGTAAGCTGAAGGAGATCTTTGGGGACAAGGAGAAGAAGGAGAAGGAGAAGAGTGTCAAGGCGTAGGCCCGCATAGACTGGTTCCTTTTCTTTCACGATTGGTTATGATAATGCTTTTTTTTACGAGAGGCTGTTTAGTAGTCGATTCGTTATGCTTTTCTCCTGCCCGGTCGCATCTCTCATCATCGCATCGCATACATGCATATCGATATCGATCCTCTTTGTTTTCGTTTGTTTATATGGATCTGTATTTCTGACGTAATTGATGATGATCTCCTTACATAACCGTCTACTAAATCAGATACGCGCTCTCACACATTCCCTCCCTTTCACCTCCCCGCCATTCAACACCCGTGCTGGAAAAAAAAAAACATAACAAAGCCGCCTTGTCCCTCTAGTTCGCCACGCAATGCAGACCGCGCAGAGACACGTTAATGTCCAACCCACACCCTGTGCATCGACAGTATCACCTCCGGTACCATCACCGTATCCTCTGCCTCACGCACTTACCATTCCCCCACCTGCGGTTACACACCCCCGTGGCTCATCAATTCCTACACCCCCACCGTCAGCTCACCCTCATTCACTTTCACATCAACCCTTTTCACTCCCTTCCCATGGGTTTGAGCGCATGTCTCCAGGCGACAGTCGATTACAGCACCAGCACGCGAATCAGTTCGCCACGCATGTGCAGACCCCCCAACACGTGTCGCCCAACTACTCACAGCACCACCAACACCACCAACGGCAACAGCAGCAGGTTTTGCACGCGGAGAATGGCGTTGCACACGCCCAACTCGCACCAACCCCACCCCCACCCCCACCTCAAATCGCGGAACTTAAAGCACCTAGGCTACGACCTCCAACTCTTCCGCAAGACCAGCAGCAACAGCAGCAGCAATACCGGGAAATGACACACCCAATGGCTACTGTGCTGACACCCGTCACGACGCAGGCGCGTCCAAGCAGGACACCCTCGTCAAGTCAAGCAATCGATGCCGCGCGCTTACACGGGCCACACCAAGCACAACCTCCTGTGCCGGGGCAAACGCCACCACGGGGGTCGCAGGCACTAGTCGCCCCTAGGGTGTTAGGAATGCAGACGAGGCCTCAACGGGGTATCCAGTCCCACATGCAGGCACCAGAGCGACCGCAGACAAACCGGTCGTCTGTACCGGCGCACTCCCCATCCTCAACGCAAGCGCAAGCACAATCACAGGCACAGCAACAACGTCAACAAGACCGCCTCACGGCTTCACCCGCGATTGCCGCTTTCAGAGTGCTCCAGCCGGCAAAGGCACTCTTTGAGAAGACGTGGTCCACTGCCATCGCCGCGGTTCAGCAGGAGCTTGTCGTGCTCCATTCCGAGCACGTACAGTCTGTGCAAGAACAGCAACGCCTTTCCGAGGAGCTGCAACGCATGCAGAACGAGCGAGCACACATTATTCAAGCACTTCAAGACGCAAAGGCACGGGTGAGAGACTGTATGCTCTTCGTTTTACTTCATCCTCCGGCAGATTTCAACGTTATACTGTGCAGGTCTTATGTCGGTTCAGATTGAACGGAAGGCACGCATACACTTGGAGAGGAAACTTGTGGACATGTCGGCGCAGGTGCGTAATCACTCACCACACATGAACAGGAAAAGCTAACGTGAATTTGTGCCACGGTTCTCCTCGAGAAGTGCACGTGCGATGCGGCAACAGCCAAGAAACTCACAACGATGGCTGTAAACCCGATACCGCCTCCTCCATCGTCATCGTCCACTTCCTCTCCCTTGTCATCCTCCCCGGCAGCGATAGTGCCACCGTTAGCTACTGCCATAGGCGATGCCGGAGCTGCACCAGCACATTCAGTCGCCACGTCCACGGCGCCCTTCCACCATACGGACAAGCCTCGCCAGCTGAGACGTGAAAGGGAAGAAGAGACCGTGGATGGTGAAACAGCGTCGAAGCGTCGCAGGATAACACCGAATTCGGAGTCAGCACCTTCACCAACTTCAACCACGCCTGCGCCAGAGCCTAAGGCTGCACCCACACCCGAGATCTTCGAAGCCCAAAAGGCAGCAGAATCGGTTGTACCGACCGACGAGAACGCTGCATTTCGTCCGCAACATACACCTCTGTCAACACCAGCACCCGAATCCACGCCACCTGAGTCCAACTCAGAGCAAGAGCGATCCGAAGATCCGCCAACAGCGGCTGCCGATAGTACTGATGGCACCTCTGCTCCTCGCAAAATCGGGATCCAGCATATTCAGCTTGCATACGAAACTGTTGGCGATACACTACAATGTCGGATGTGCATGTACGGTTCCTCTGTCCCCTCCGCCGTCCCACTTGGTAACTAACGACGTTGGTCAGGCTCCGAAAGCGTGAAGTAGATGAAGGCACGCAAGTAGCAACGTACCCGATTAGTGCAGTGTATGACGAGCTGGTCGGCCACTGCGAGAAGGAACACGAAGCGGCGCTCGATGCCCTTGCCAGAATGACACCCAGCGAAATTGCGGAGATGCGCCAGCGCATGCAGGCGACCCGGTGACGCTACGAAAAAAATTTGTCAGACGTTGATCGTGGACTCGAACCCCTCTTCTTTGGTCTTTGTTACGCTCCACTATTCTATGTGATGCGATGTTCGAACGCTACTTAGGCAATTTGTGTCACAACTATGGGTCCTCTTTCTGGGTTTTGTATTTGCCTTTTTGCCTACCTCAATGATACTATACCTATTTTATATTCACGCTATATATCCGTTAGTTGTCAACGTGGGTGGCGTGATTCGATGTTTCGGAGATGAACTAGAGTGAAGTGCCGAAACAAAGGGTAAACTAACGCATTGAAGAAGCATGCCCACCTTACAAGTGGAGACGATGGTCATTACGACTTCCGTTGAAACCCCTGCCATCCTGTATTGGTGCAATCGAAGGGTCGGTAAATGGGTGGGTTTGAGGAAGCACGCGCAGAACCAGGGCGGGTAAGTACGAGAACTGAGAGTACTACTATGAAATTAACTACACTATTGAGCAACCCAACACATACTGAAATTAACATCAACAACTACTGGTACTGGTTGATCTGCGCGCTCCGTGTCCTCAAAATTTAAGGGCACACCACATCTATAATTCGGCAGGGTTATGTAGTGGTGGCAGGCACCTTTCACACAACACAGTGAGATGAGCCGATAGTAGAAGTAGAAAGTGCAAGAGATAGGATACTTTGCGTTGGCGACCAAGGCTACCCTGTCAAGCATGCGGGTCAGACGCCGACTAATGTCAGGGGGTAACCACGGGACAGTCAACCACGACCCACGACAACGACAGCGGCCAAGTCACGTCCTCAACACGAATTGTATAACTTAGCTTCTGCACGTCGTGTAGTTTCTCTGTGGACCTGCGCCCAGTGATTTTTCTCTTTCTTCACCCGGTTGTGCGAGCCGGGAATGTGGACAATAGCTTGAACCGTGCCGTCAATTCGAGCGCCGAACGTCGCGTTCTTGGCCCATAGCCAAGGGCGAAGGGCAATCACAACTGGACACGACATGATTCCATCTTGGGCGGTAAATCATGTCTCTTTAAACCCTGTTACAGCTCCGTGAACTTGAATTGCCAGTGCCAGGTAGTTCAACTTCCCTAGCATGTTTGGCCGCGTCCTTCCTCTTTTATTCGAATTGGATATCACTGTGGCCTTGACTCGGACGCGTCGGTCAGCGGAGACAGGTGAGAGGTGCGTCTCAAGCAAGTTGTT
>Ga0307510_10009115_pt1 | contig 11814 bp, 5 predicted proteins | sample 12_EM_MG_FD_207224 | JGI IMG/M metagenome (GOLD analysis project Ga0307510, IMG submission 207224) | Populus trichocarpa ectomycorrhiza microbial communities from riparian zone in the Pacific Northwest, United States - 12_EM | ecosystem: Host-associated > Plants > Roots > Unclassified | place...
ACCGGTTATTTAACGAGTACATTAAAATAACTTTAAAATTTAATTTTAAAAAAATAAATTAATTTTAATAGAAAACAGGTTGAAATTCATATGCGTCATCGAGTAATTATGCAGAAGCGTTGGGGATCAGCTTGTAAATCAATCACCAATCTTCTTTAGATCCTGCCAATTATGTAATAGACCCATTCAAAAGTGGAGGCTGTCTCTCTCAAATTAAGAGCTTGCAGCAAGTGGGCTGCTGTAAAGATTCAAAAAGAAAAAAAGAAGATTCAAAAAGAAAAAGGTTGGGAAGGGGAAGAAAAGAGGGATCAGACGCCCATTTGTCAGCTTTTTGAATTAAGAATCGTAAAGTATTCTGCATTTATAATTTGAGTAGCTCCCTAGTTACATTGGGATCATCCCTACCATTCAGGCAGCATCTCCACGGCTTCTCAAATCCCAAGACACTACGATAAACATACAGCTAGTTATCTGGGCAAATTGTGAATACATTCATGGAATATTGGAGGGGAGAATCATGACTGAGCTGTGAATCGAGATCAAGTTGTCTTAAAGATACTTGAATTTAAGGGGAAAAATATCAAGAAAGAGGAGAGTTGCATTTACGTGCAACTAAATGTCTGTGATGAATGGATAGAAATAAGAACATCAAGGTAGGCCTGCAGGCGTGCGGACATGGCCATTGGTCACCTGTGCTGTCCATCCATTTCAATCTCTCTAGCAACGACGATATGAAAATGCCAATGGGCTTGTTGTGGACCCAAAGCACGGGCTTAGATGAAACATTGTCCAGAATCTCAAAATCGAGGCTTTAGTGTAGTCGGCCTATTCAGATTTGGGCTCGAAAACTCATTCATCTCTCTGCCTTTTCAAGTCCTCGAATCCTTTTTCTCTCTTTCTTCTTGAAAAGTAGATCTTTTCTTTCTACTTTTCGTGTAATACCAACTTTAATATCTCAACTACTAGTCAACTCTTTCCTTTCCTTTTCAACTAAACTTCCTAACTAAATCCCTGCACTCCAAGATTTTTCTATATCCAAATTAGCATCTATTCGGCAAGGATGTGAAAGCAGTAAAGATATTTAATCATGAAATTATAAGAAGTTAATTTAAAAAAAGTTAGAGTTATTTAAGAAAAATTTAGAATGCATGTACTTTTAAATATCTTATTCGAGGTGGATGCGGTCCAAAATTCAAGTCATGCGTCCATCACTAACTTGGATATCCAATATTTAACTTCTAAAATATGATTTTAATAATAATAATAAAAAAACTTATCAACTCGGACCAAAGTATTGACTTGTTAGAATTGACTTAGATGATGTTGTATTTTTTTAATTATAATTAATGGTATTTTTCAATTGAAAAATATATAAAAATAATGTTTTTAAATTTGTAACTAAGGAATAAAAAATAAAATCCTGCTGGGGTGGAGTGGAATGCGTCCATGTCTATTGTTAGCCTGGATATCCAATATTTAACTTCTGAAATATGATTTTAATAATAATAATAATAATAATAACTTATCAACTCGGACCAAAGTATTGACTTGTTAGAATTGACTTAGATGATGTTGTGTTTTTTTTATTATAATTAATGATATTTTTCAATTGAAAAATATATAAAAATAATGTTTTTAAATTTGTAACTAAGGAATAAAAAATAAAATCCTGCTGGGGTGGATTGGAATCTAGAAGGATGTATCTGGAAGGGGCAATGTAGTATTATAAAAAAAGAATTGGAAGATGGACACAAGATGGGTTCCCACTTCGCATTCCCAACATGCTGGATGGAAGGGAGGAGGAGGTCATAAATAGGCAAGGACAGATACGCATGTGAATTGATTGAGAGGCTTATTTGATGGTAGAAGCAAGAAAGATTCAAGAACAAGACCCGTTGTTTTTTTATTGATTCAAGGTATGTTTTTTCCTTGCTTGTTACACCTCTTCTATGAATTCAATTCATCTGTTTATGTTAAAATGTCAATTTCATAACTATATAGGTTGGATGGCATTGATGTATTTGCTAATTGCTTGCTGCTGTATTCTTTTCCTTCTTTCTTTTTCATTAAGTATAATCTCTGGACTTGTGGGTTTAAGTTTGTGTATAATTAGTATCTTTTGACGTTTTAGTTTAGAAAGATTCAGCCAGCCAGTCGTGTTTTGTTACTTATCTTAATTGTTCTTGTTTCCCTGTTGGGCAGTTCTCACTTTTCAAGACCAATAAATTTGGTGTATATGCTGGTTTTTGGTTTGGTTTTGATTTAGCATGGATCTGATTGCACTAGATCCTTTTCCTAACGATTCAATCGAAAAGCCTTTCTAGGAGATTGAGATCTGTATTAAATTTTGTACAATATGGGTTTGTATTGCTTCTTATAGTAAGATTCACTCTGATTCTCCGGTTGTTAAGCGATGCTCCTTAGTGTATTGGGTGATAAAGTTTTCCTTCAATTATTAGGCTCTTCGTTGCATTGCTGGCTTCCTGTGACTAATAAAGTTCGAGTGCCTTGAAAGCTAACCTATTAGCTCATCTCCTTTGTGGCTTTGGTCCTTGGATCTCCATTCTTTACTCTGCGGTTTTCTTTTTTCTCCTAATCTTCCATTAGAGATGTTAAATGCGCGGCAAATTTTTCCCTGTGAATTTTAGGTGCTTCGCTTGTGAACTTAAATTGCTAATTCCTGATTACCGTCTTTCATGGATTTTGAACGAGCATTAAAAAAAATTGAAACTTGTTTATATTTTTAATCGTCGTTGAGCAGGTTGTGGTGTCTTTTGTATCAAACAGCTTAGATTGCGGGCAGGGAATGTTCTGCTGTTGGCAGGTTTAGCTAGTGATCATCACATTGTGAACTTAACTTAACTTTCTAAGTCCGTCTGAAATTCTGAATTGAAGTTAGTGGCCTTCTGACACCCTAAATGCCTTGATTTTTACTGGTTTGGGCTGGCTATGTGAGTGACACTGTACGGAATCTATATATCTCTGTGTTTATTTCTACTGTGAAGTTATTGGGGGTTACGAGTGACACTCTACAGAATCAATATATCTGTGGGCTTCTTTCTACTGTGAAGTTATTGGTGTTATTTCTAACATACGCTACTTCAATGATGTATTCGTATTTTAATCAATCAGATTCCTGTTTAAGGTGGCATGCCTTGTCATTAAGAGTTCAGGGTCTAGTTCTGTTAAGACCACTGTCTTTGAAAAGGCCAGAGGAGGAGGAGTAAGGTTACTAGTTCAGAATTACAATATTACTTTTAACAAGTCCATGCAATCAAATAATCTTTATAGGTTTTGGCAATTAGACTTGTTGAATATTGAACCTGGAATTTCTCCCTTTGGTGCCTGAGTTATGAAATGTTCATCTTTCAGTTCTTTCATTTCTCTCTCTTTTTGTATGTTGGTTCATCATAAACTTTTTTTTTTTTAATAAGTCGAGATTCATTAAAAATAAACTGAAAAGGGCGAGAAAAGATAATGAGCGTGCCCACTACAAATACATTAAAACAACACCAATTCTCCAAAAGAGAAACCTTAGTGCACTGCCCGTACTAACAAGGACCAAAATTCCTCGTTCTAACAAGCTATGGTGTATTTACTGCTAATGTTTAGGACAGTATATGGACTCTTCCATGTTTCCTAATGTTTAGGACAGTATATGGACTCTTCCATGTTTCAATTACAGAATACACCGTGCAACTTTATACTTAGGCATGTTCTGTTAAAGTTCATATGGTATTCGTGATGTTGCTGTGAACTTTCAGATGGAAGCACAAAATCCTCAGCATGGGCATCCAGTTGAAATAAGCGTGGATATTCTTGATGGAGAGATGAGTGGAGGAAGCAAGGGATGCGGGGAAGCACCTTGTGGATTTTCAGATACTGGAAATAACTCCAAGAATGCCAAAGAACGTTCAGCTTCAATGCGCAAGCTCTGGATATCCGTGGCACTTTGTATAGTCTTCATGAGTGCTGAGGTAGCTGGTGGCATCGAAGCTAATAGTCTGGCAATCTTGACTGATGCTGCACATTTGCTTTCAGATGTTGCAGGCTTTGCTATCTCCTTGTTTTCTTTATGGGCAGCTGGCTGGGAAGCCACACCCCGCCAATCTTATGGATTTTTTAGGATTGAGATTCTCGGTGCATTGGTTTCCATGCAGCTCATCTGGTTGCTTGCAGGGATTTTGGTGTATGAAACCATTATTAGGCTCATCCATGGTACTAGTGAGGTAAATGGGTTCCTTATGTTTCTTGTTGCTGCATTTGGCCTTCTGGTGAACATCATAATGGCTCTTGTGTTGGGACATGATCATGGGCCTGACCATGATCACAAACATGGGACTGGCCACAGCCATGGAACCACAGTTAGTACTCATAACCATCATCACGTGGAGCACCCAAAACATGATGACAATCATCATGACCACTCGAACAATGAGCACCATCATGCTCATGAAGATCATGTTGAGCCGCTGCTGGATAAAGGGGAAGCCATGCATGAAAAGAAGCAAAGGAACATAAATGTACAAGGAGCTTATCTCCATGTACTTGGGGATTCCATCCAGAGTATTGGGGTAATGATCGGAGGTGCAATTATATGGTATAAGCCTGAGTGGAAGATAATTGATCTGATCTGCACCCTAATCTTTTCTGTTATAGTTTTGGGTACAACAATCAAAATGCTACGGAACATACTTGAAGTCCTGATGGAGAGCACTCCAAGAGAGATAGATGCTACAAAGATTGAAAAGGGTCTGCTGGAGATGGAGGAGGTGATGGCTATCCACGAACTGCATATATGGGCCATTACCGTGGGCAAGATTCTCTTGGCTTGTCATGTGAAAATCATGCCCGAAGCAAATGCAGACATGGTGCTAGACAATGTGATCAGCTATCTCAGAAGGGAATACAATATAAGTCATGTAACCATCCAGATAGAGCGTTAGCAGAGGTAAAGGAATTTACTAGTTGAATCTGGGGCGTGATGTTTCTGAGAGTTATGCTTTTTCTATCACATGAACGCATATACTGTTCATAGTGATTTTTAGGTACCAGGTAGAAATTGTCATCTTTGATTTGGCCATGACCGCTGTTTGGCTTCTGGTATTGTGAATTTACAAGTAGGTTTGGTATGTATAGTTTCTTCAATCTTTTCTACCGCTCCATGTCATACAAGTTTATAAAAACATCCATATACATACAATATTAACATATACTCTGTAGCAATTAAAAGTTAAATGCTGTGGCTTTTCTAATTTGGTTATTAGAACTTATTATTTTTCAATTGCATCCTTCTAATTTGCTAACCAATTTGTCAAAATTATTTAATGAAAGAAATATTAAATGATGGGGGATTGAAGTGTGAAATATAGATTCCATCGTCTAACTTTTATATTTTTTCAATTTTTTTTATTTTTCAGTTACTGAGTTAAAGATAGAATAAAGAAAATTATTGGAATCCAACGAAGAGATAAAAAGTTATCGGTTCATATGAATTATGTCCACTAAAAAAATTAATTTTGATGTTTTTTATTTCTATTCAATGAGAAAAGATTGTTTGAATTTTAATATTTTCTAAAAAAATAGATTAGGGTTGATGAAGAAAGATCTTAACCAGTCTAATCCAGTGTTTTCAAAAACAAATTGGTTTCTTTACGTTGATAGGTTTTTTTTATATTCTAGAAGTGTTATTTAGGTGATTTTATATAAAAATGCGATGAAAATAGGTTTTTTACGGAACCAAAATAACCCATGATTTTTCGGCAATACCGGTGGCCGCTATCTGTTTTACGGCTGACCACGTCTGCCTCTTTTGTTTGTGAAATGTCAAATAGGTTTTTAATAAAAACTGGGCACGCTTGTATTAATTGCTCATTTACTCCACTGGTCAAAGTAATGGAATCAAAGATTCTTCTTGTTTTCCCTCACAGGTTCGAATCCTACGGTACATATTTGTATGATGTTTTTTCTTCTCTTCATTCCTTTATTTTTTTTTTTTGGAAACTTTATGTTTTTTTTGGAAGCTTTATTCGTTCTTATTTTCACTCTTCAGTAGTTCAATGATCATTTTTTTTTTCATTTTTTTTCGATGTGGCCTATTTTTAGGTCGATGATAATATTATTTTTCGACATATTAATTATCACTTAAAAAAGTTGTTTTAAATCCCACAAATTTATATATATATGAAGTTTATTTATTTTAAATTTGACTTACCGAGTTTAATAATAATAATAAAAAGCCCACCATGAATTGGACAGTATTTTTTTACATTAGATTTGTTTTTATTAGACCTGCAGCATAGCAGGAAATAATCCTAGTTCTTTCTACAGGAAGAAACTTTCGTCAGGCTGGGAAAGGAAATTGCTTTGTCTACCGCCAGTGTTTTTGTCTACTGCCGGCTTTAAATAACAATTATTTTTTAAAATATTTTTTATTTAAAAATAAATTAAAAAATAATTTTGATATCACAGATTAAAAAATCTGAAAATATCAAAAACATATTAATTTAAAATAAAAATAAATAAATTTTTTCAAAATTATTTTCCGACAACAATGCGAAACACTGCCTTAGTTTTAACACAGATAGGCTAGAAGAATTTCTTGTTTTCTCAATCATCAAACTGTGTGCAAGTTGTGTGAATACATAGTACATCCGTGAGTAACTGAGTGCTGTACAAAATTCAAAACCATGCTGACGTGTGTACCAGAAACAGCAGATAAAGATCTAAGATTATTTGGCCTGATATCTTTGACTTGATCATCAAAACTTGATTCAATAGCATGCACCAACTGTTACTGTGAGTCGGGGTCTACAACTGATAATTTTCTAGAGTCACAAGCACCAAATTGAGGTGGAGATGAAGCATCTCTCCGGGTAACAGCTCATTTGTTATACTACATCTGGGAACATGATGCTACGATGTGGGGGCGCTGCGCTGGTACCATCCCATTGAGTGAAAAGATTCGAGACCTTCTTACAGTGAAATGCTGGCATGACTATCAGTAAACTGACCTGGTGACGCGGTTGATATTAAAAAGATGCTGAAACAGGAATTACTGCAGAGAAGCTACTTGACCTTGTAAGATGAGAACAAGATCGATAGGTATAACGTTGATGGATGGGTTAATGCTAGACACGTTGTTGTTATTTTCTTTTCGTATGGTTGATCTCTGGATGGGTTAGAATTAATCAATCAGCTACAAGACAAGTTCAAATTGCTGCAGTTTCTTGAGAATGACCCTGGTTGTGTGGCTAGAGGTGTACAATAATTCTATACGAGTAAAAAGGAACCACATCATTGTTCAGAATGGATAAGGTTCGTAGACATTGTCAAGTGAAGTTTGGTTTTTTCAAGCGAAGGTTCAATGGATCCAATTTGTCTTCTTTGTAAATCGTGTATTTCGTAGACTATCCGTCTCTTCCATGTAAGTTAAAACACACGTCTAGCATCTTGCCGCTTAGAATTTGTCATGGTGGTGAGCTGTGTTAGATTGCTCGCCCTGATGTAGAGAGGGGAAGCTGCCACATGCGAGGTGATTGTAGGAAAGTACATATCAAGCCATTAAAAGAAAAAACAACGCCTCACAGGACAGGAAAGGCAGGACAGGATTGAGGTTTAGAAAAGAGGATATGGAGTGTTTCATGGGATCCCAAGGTTAATTTTAAAGGTGGCCCTTTTTCTAAAATGCAAGATTGTCTTAGCTGGGATTCTCAGTATCTGGGAGTCAGAAGAAGCATGGTGCCCTCATTTATGAATTATAGGCATGTTGTTGTTAGGATCCTCCGAAAATTCTGAGACAGGGTGCCTTGATCATGAGGTAATCTACTTGTCTGATTACAGGACAGTGTGAAGCTGAGGTCGCAGGTTTCCGATTTTCCTTTCTCCTTTCTCCTTTCAAATAACTGAAATTAGAATTCGGGTGGAGATAACCTCAAAATAACATTACTCGGTCATCCTCTTAATCAACATTTACTAGTAGATGAATTCTTTAAAGAGAAAACTTTTTGTTTGAATAAATCCAGGAAAAAAACAAAAACAAAAAAACCCTTTGAATGGCACCCTGCTTAAAAGAAAGGCAATGGATTAGTGTTCCAAGAGGATTTACCCCATTAGTCTCCGAGCAAAAAACTAGAGTACGGCACCATTTGAAGAAACAAACTTTGGACCTGTGCTTCTGTCCGGCTCGTTCTGCTACTGAAATTATATCTTTGGGATCTGTCAACTAATAAGTTCATCACTAGAACTGGAAGCTCAAAACCCACGGGAATGGGTTGAAGGCAAGTTTTCTGGGAACTCTATTGCTAATTTATTCTCCACCATGTATGCTCCCTTTCGAGAAAAAAGGTTTCCTCCCCGACATAATTTATGCCAAATATGCGCACAAACAGAACCCATCCAAAAATATTCAAATACCTAGGAATTAGGATGACAACGCCCCCTGCATCTTTCAAAAATATCTACGATGAAAGACGAAAGGTCAAAAAGAACAGGTAAATTTGCCTTTTTTTACCAAGTTGCTCTAAGAATGTGAACGTCAAAAGTTCAATTAAACTTTAATAAATTCAGTCCAAAGTTGTGGTGGGGTTATACAAAGTTTTCAAGTTTAAAGCCATATTAATAAACTATTATTAGGATTTTATCTATCGAATTCCCCACGCCGCGATGTGATGGTCCCAAATTTTTTAACATGTAAAAAAATAAGCCCATTATCAAGAGAGATTATCTGAGTACTATTAATTTAACGAGTTGAATCCGAAACTTCTTGATTATATTTTTTATTTAATTCAAATTTTAAATTAAATTGCATAGAAATTGTTTTGATAGAGCTAAGTTGACTTGTTGAATTAACAAAATTCTATTGAGTTTAATAGCTTTGTTTTTTTAAAAAAAATTATTTTTATTTAACTATATGATAAAAACATATACTTGCAAAACCTAGCACCATTTTTATTTAATAATATGATAGAATATTTTTTATTTAATAATATGATACAAAAAGTAGATGATTGTAAAACTGAGCAGCAATCCAATATCGAGATGTTTTTCCAAGACCACAATAATCAAAATAAATAAATAAAATTTAATTCCCAATGAAAGAAAAGTTGAAATATATATAATTAACCCCTCCTCGTATGTTATTTGGAAACTTAATGACCTTTGCAGGGGATCGATTTCATTATAATAAAAGTTGTAAAAATATATTTCATTATCCATTACAGAGGCTGAATGCATTATTCTAACTGAAGTGGGTAAAAAGTTGTTATGGATGAAAAAGTTATTACATGAATTTGGCTTAATACAAGAGAACTTTATGTTGCACTACAATAATCAGAGTGCAATTAATCTCACTGAGCATCATACTTTCCATTCTTGATAAAAAAAATCTTTGACGTTAGATACCAATAGATTCAATATATTATGAAGATAAAGTATTTTATTGTTGAGAAGATCTAAACCAATAACAATGTGTCAGATATGATGATCTAGCCTTTATCGATAAAGAAGTTTAAGTCATATAGAAGACAAACAGGTTTGATGAAGCTTCCCAAATGAACCGGGAAGGGAAGAATTGTTGGGTTTAGTCCCTTCTTTTTTTAACAGAACCCATATAAACTAAAAAAAAAAGAGGAAAACAGTTTAAAAAGCCTTTTAAGTCATATGTGTGACTAAGTATAAAAGGCCATCTTTGATTTATTTTCATTGTGGGTCAACATATAGAAGTGAAAATAAAGAGAGAGAAAGACGAAGAACTTTTGGCCAAAAAGAGAGAGGACGAAGAAAAAAGTGTGTTCTTCATCTTTGTGCCTTAATTGGACAATGATTTGTTACCTGATTAAGACAAGATTTTGAAATGTTATTCCTAGCATCAAGCTCTTCAACTTGGATGGTGTTGATTGTTGAGAAGCTTTCACCTATGGGTATCTCTATAAGACATAATTGGTGAGATCTAATCATTTTTCTTTGTTATTATTTATATAATCCATCCTTATGATGATGAATTAGATGAATTGATTTATATCCTCTAGTTAAGCGAGGATATAACTTTGTAATCTTGTTATTTGAACTGGTAAAAGAGTTAGAGTGAACTACGATCCCGTAATTTTTCCCCACACCAAGATTTTCCATGTAAAAATCTTTAGTGTTGTGTGTTTATTCAACTTCATATTTTATTTTTGTTAATTGGTTAATACTATTTTAATTGCACAAAGAGGGAAAAAAAATTGGGACTTATTAATTAAGAATTCGGTTATATTGATATCTTTTTCCCAACAAAATTTAATTAACAATAAATTATATGCTATTAGTAAATTGAGATTCTCTCTATCTCATAGGTTAATTATTTTTTATTGTATTTTACTTATGATGTTACATAAAATGGTTAAAAAAGTAGAGACATAGAAGCTTGCTAAATTCTTGCAAAATAATAATAACAAAGCAGTTATAATTGTAAGTTGGTATTAAAAAATCATCTTAGTCTAATAATTTAAATTATCAGTGAGGTTCTAAAAATAGTTTTATATTACTCTTGACAATTGAACTCCCATTTGCATTGTATTATATACATGAACAGCTGCAAAAATTATGCTAGTACTGTGCATATATAAATATTTTAATTACTTTGAAGTTATTTTTGCATCAACTTACATATTAATTAAAACAAAATATTTTTCCCAACAATTTTTAAAAACACATCCTTATATTATTATCTTGATATATTAAAAAAATAAAATTTTATAAATACCATTAAAGTTTCAATTAATTTTTTTATAAAAAAAAAGTAACAAAACTTAAACTGACCGTATCACCAACTCCTGGATTTGCTAGTAATATATATTTATCCTTCAATGAAAAACAAAAACCGATAGGAAGAGAATGTGTTGTTTGCGCTGGGGGAGATAATCATAAATTCACCCCCTCTATTTCATCAATATTTTTATTTGAGTTCATATACTTTAGTTTTTTATTTAAGTGTTTTCGAACATTTAAAAACAATCAAGTGAATCGATTACATATATCACAAAAACAAGGTCATGAAAATGTTTCTATAAGAAGCTCAAATAGAAATTATTAGCCTGTTGCCCCTTGTTGTCTCGCGAGTTGTATTTATGAATTGATAGTGTTTTTTTTTTTTTAAAAAAATTCAACCATAAATTGAATGGTAATGAGATAGAAAAACACTTGATCCATTTGGGTTAAATTGAGCTAGCCTGTAAAATTTGTGGCGATAAATTTGAAAACAAAATTAGAAAACTCAATTCTACTTAGGCCCCGTTTGTTTGCTGGAAAGTAGTTTTTTTTGGAAAGTGAATTCCGAGGAAAGTGAATTACAGGAAAGTATTTTTCGATGTTTGGTAGTGTAATGAAAAATAAGTTGGAAAATATTTTCCAGTGTTTGGTTATGTCATGGAAAATGAGCTGGAAAATAACTTATTAATGTTTTATTTTTCTCAGGTTTATTAAAATAATAAGGAACAGATCTTACAAATTAAAAAGTTGAATGAGAATGAAATTGAAAAAAAATATAATTTCATAAATTATCTCAAATAAAATAAATAATAATCAAAATAATAGAGATCAAATCTAAAATATTAAAAAAAATGAAAGATGAAGAAATTAAAATAATAATAATTAACATTTCATAAATTATTTCAAATAAAATAAGTAACAATCAAAAGAATGATAATCAAATTTGATAGATAAAAAATTTCAATAAAAAAATGATAAGGAAAAAGCAAATAACAATTATAAAAATAAGGACCAAAGTTAATATAAAAATTAAATTTTAAGAGATGAAATTGAAAAATAAATATT